>ERZ1026959.718-NODE-718-length-9443-cov-3.724648_pt1 | contig 9443 bp, 9 predicted proteins | sample MGYA00519299_ERZ1026959 | MGnify/ENA primary metagenome ERZ1026959 (study PRJEB26926, sample SAMN06164517) | human gut metagenome | biome: ENVO:00009003; feature: ENVO:2100002; material: ENVO:00002003 | host: Homo sapiens | place: USA | collected 2012 ... | reverse complement strand
CCTCTCTATTCGTCGGCAGCGTCAGATGTGTATAAGAGACAGATGTAGAGGGTCCCATCCTCTAAGCGTTTAATATCATCAATGCGTGCATCTTTAATGAGGACATTTCCATCTTGAACAATATCCCAATCACGCTTACTTCCCCTTGAACCATCTTCATATGATATGGCAAGCTGATGATTTTCAGATTGCCACAGACCGTAGATCCCATCTTTAGTAACCCCATCGTCAAAGAAAATCATATAGACGATGAAAATCGGTATCATGAGTAGGAAACATATCCCAACAATGTTGGCTAAACGGTCTGTAAATTTATCCCAACGTGCTCGCCATCCCGTTTTGCGTTTTTGTTCTTTTCGATATGCCTTTTGTGACTGATACTTTCGATTGAGTTTCTTTCGGTCAGCGTATTTTCTTTTTGATTGGTGTCTCACTTAGTTTTTCTCTCCTCTTTTGCCGAGCCTCTAAAATAACAAGAAAGAAGCCCAGTCCCAGAATTCCACGATAGATAGTTTGAACAATTGTAGATAGGTTTGTTTTCCGTTCACCATAAGGGCTGGTAGAACCATCTTTCCAAGTAATAGTCTTGTTTCCAGAATTGATACGCTTGTAGGATTCGCCATCATAAGTTAGGAGATTCTCTTTTCGTACATACATTTCCAAGTAATTGTAACCGCCTTTTTGAGGAAGCTTTGAGAGGATATTTTCTGGAGCATAGACCTCAATATGGAGTGTTCCGTCATTCATTTTTTTGATAGTACGAGTATTTGCAACATTGGTTATCGTTTTGCCATCCTGGACGACTTGCCAATTCGTATCACCATGTCTACGGATGTGTTCATAGGAAATGGCTAGCGTGTGGTTTTCGGATTGCCAAAGTCCGTAGATATTGCTTTCATTGACCGTATAGTGCTTGTAATAATAAAAACCACCATACAGCAGTGCAAGCAGCACTAAGATAATCAATTCAGATGTTGGCTTTAGTGGGATTATCTTTCTCCAATCAAAGCGCCACCTTTTGGGTTCTTCAATACTTTGGCAGTCGCTATTTATATTTTCCTCTCCTTTAGAAAGAGTGATTAATTTTTTCTTTGTCATACCTAATCCTCTCATCAACCATTGTAACAAATTCATCTCCCAAGCAAAAGCTAGCCTGATTTGTGATATAATTGGGAGTGATTGCGGGCAAGAAAATCTTATTTCTTGCCAGACTTGTAAAAATAAAACAGAGGATTTTAAGATGAAACTGACACTCCATGAAATTGCCAAGGTTGTTGGCGCTAAAAATGATGTCACAGCCTATGAAGATGTTGCCATTAACCAAATTGAGTTTGATAGCCGTAAGATTACAGCGGGCGACCTCTTTTTGCCGCTCAAAGGTGCGCGTGATGGACATGATTTTATCCAAACAGCCTTTGACAATGGTGCTCTAGCGACATTCACAGAAAAAGAATTGCCAGCTGATCAAGCCCACATCCTAGTCGATGATGCTCTTGAAGCCTTCCAAAAACTAGCTGCCTACTATCTTGAAAAGACCGGTGTTGACGTTATTGCGGTGACTGGTTCTAACGGTAAGACAACGACCAAGGACATGATTCATGATATCTTGGCCACAACCTATCGTACTTACAAGACCCAAGGTAATTACAACAATGAGATTGGTCTTCCTTATACAGCCCTCCACATGCCTGATGATACGGAGAAAATCGTCCTTGAGATGGGGCAAGACCACATGGGAGACATTCACCTCTTGTCAACCTTGGCGAAGCCAAAAACAGCTATTGTTACCTTAATCGGAGAGGCTCATTTGGAATTCTTTGGTAGCCGTGACAAGATTGCTCAAGGTAAAATGCAAATGCAAGACGGTATGCCTGATGGTAGCCTCTTGCTTGTGCCAAGTGATCCTATCGTAGATCCTTTCTTGCCAAGCAATCTTGAAGTGGTACGCTTTGGGGATGGTGCGGAGCTTACAGTCTCTGAGTTGACAGAATTCAAGGACCATCTCACCTTTTCAACAAACTTCCTAGACGGACAAGTTACCTTGCCAGTCACTGGAAAATACAATGCCACAAATGCCATGGTTGCTGCCTATGTCGCAAAACACTTGGGTGTAACTGAGGAAAATATCCTCTCAGCTCTTGCTAACTTGCAACTCACAAAAAACCGTACCGAATGGAAAAAAGCGGCTAATGGAGCGGATATTCTTTCTGACGTCTACAATGCCAATCCAACAGCCATGAAGCTCATTCTGGAGACCTTCTCAGCCATTCCTAAGAATGAAGGAGGTAAGAAAATCGCCGTCCTAGCTGATATGAAAGAGCTCGGTGAACAGTCTGTGCAACTTCACACACAGATGATTCTAAGCCTGACACCAGATGCTATTGATACGGTGATTTTCTACGGTGAAGACATTGCCGAATTGTCACAACTTGCTAGTCAAATGTTTCCTCTTGGTCATGTCTATTATTTCAAGAAAACAGCTAACGAAGACCAATTTGACGCTATGGTCAAGCAAATCAAAGAAAGCCTGGGCGAGCACGATCAAATCTTGCTCAAGGGCTCTAATTCTATGAACCTAGCCAAGGTTGTAGAAGAACTCCAAGCTAAGAATTAAGTTCTCTAACCTGCTCTCCAAGCAGGTTTTTGCTTTACCCTGAAATTTGATATAATAGCAGGCATAGTAATTTCAGCAGGAGAAGAGAATGAAGGATTTTTTGACAACCACCCAAACTGATCCACCCCAGATACCTTTGCCCTATTATTTGCTTATGCTTTTGGCGATGGTAGCATTGAGTTACTTGAGTTGGCGTTGGTATAAGAATAATATATGGCGTTGGACCTTTCTCACTATCCAAGCCATTCAACTCTTTGCCCTATACACTTGGTACCTCTGGCAGGGCTTCCCGCTTTATATTAGTCTGCCCCTGTACCATTGTCGTATGGCCATGTTTGCTGTTCTCCTCTTAAAAAATAGTAGAATAAAGAGCTATTTTGCTATTATGGGAGTTGTCGGGACTTACTGTGCGTTGATTTATCCAGTATTTGATCCCTATGAGTTTCCTCATATCACAGGCTTTTCTTTCCTAATTGGCCACTATGCCCTACTGGTCAATAGCCTGAATGTAATTTTTAATAGTTATAAAACGCATCCCATCAGCCAGCGGCTGATTGTCGTGGCTACCTTATTACTGAATCTAGCTTTGGTAATAGTTAATCAGACTATCGGTGGAAACTATGGCATGCTTAAACACACGCCATTTATTATGGGAACTCCCTTATTTGTCAAATACCTTGCTGTTTCAGGAGCTCTGATTATTCTCATGATAATCATGAAAAAAGGTCTGGAGCATTTTGAAGACAAATATTAAATAAATGAAGAAACACGCTATCAGAAAGTTGATAGCGTGCTTTTTCATTTTATTTGTTTTATTCTAACACAAAACGCTTTCAGAATTGCTTTCACACTGTAATTTGGATATAATAAAAGAGCTGTGCCTGCGAGATTATCGCAAGCCTCGACAACAAATGTAGCTCTAAAAAGAGAGAAATTTTCTGAAAGAAGTGCTACAACTATCTTACTTTTCGATCTGGTAAAAACCGACGACTGTCAGTTCCTATTGAGCATGGAAGTTTTGCAATTCCTAAGGCAGCTACTGACGTTCCATACCGCTAAGGAAAAGTATCAAAAAGATTATTTTTAAAGAAGAAAGAAAACTATGAGTATCCAAGACGAAATCAAAAAACGCCGTACTTTTGCCATCATCTCTCACCCCGATGCTGGTAAAACAACAATCACTGAACAACTGCTTTACTTTGGGGGTGAAATCCGTGAAGCTGGTACCGTAAAAGGTAAGAAAACGGGAAACTTCGCTAAATCAGACTGGATGGATATCGAGAAACAACGTGGTATCTCAGTAACCTCATCTGTGATGCAGTTTGACTATGCCGGCAAACGTGTCAATATCCTTGATACCCCAGGGCACGAGGACTTCTCAGAAGATACCTACCGTACCCTTATGGCGGTTGACGCTGCCGTCATGGTCGTTGACTCAGCCAAAGGTATTGAGGCCCAAACCAAAAAACTTTTCGAAGTTGTCAAACACCGTGGGATTCCTGTCTTCACCTTCATGAATAAATTGGACCGTGATGGACGTGAGCCACTTGACCTCTTGGAAGAGTTGGAAGAAGTGCTTGGTATTGCCAGCTACCCAATGAACTGGCCTATCGGTATGGGTAAAGCCTTCGAAGGACTTTACGACCTCTATAACGAACGCTTGGAGCTTTACAAGGGTGACGAGCGCTTTGCCAAGATTGAAGATGGTGATACTCTTTTTGCCAACAACCCATTCTATGAGCAAGCTAAAGAAGATATCGAACTCTTGACAGAAGCGGGTAATGAATTCTCTGAGGAAGCTATTTTAGCTGGTGAATTGACGCCGGTCTTCTTCGGTTCTGCCCTTACAAACTTTGGGGTTCAAACCTTCCTCGATACCTTCCTCAAATTTGCACCAGAACCACATGGCCACAAGACAGTGGATGGTGACGAGATTGATCCTCTCAACAAGGATTTCTCTGGTTTTGTTTTCAAAATCCAAGCCAACATGGACCCACGTCACCGTGACCGTATTGCCTTTGTTCGTATCGTGTCTGGTGAATTCGAGCGTGGTATGAGTGTTAACCTAACCCGTACGGGTAAGGGAGCTAAGCTCTCTAACGTCACTCAGTTTATGGCTGAATCTCGTGAAAATGTCGAAAATGCCGTGGCTGGAGATATTATCGGGGTTTACGATACAGGAACTTACCAGGTTGGTGATACCCTTACTGTAGGAAAAAATAAGTTTGAATTTGAGCCACTACCAACCTTTACGCCAGAGTTGTTCATGAAAGTTTCTGCTAAAAACGTCATGAAACAGAAGTCCTTCCACAAAGGAATTGAACAATTGGTGCAAGAAGGAGCTATCCAGCTCTACACCAACTACCAAACAGGCGAATATATGCTTGGTGCCGTTGGTCAACTTCAGTTTGAAGTCTTCAAACACCGGATGGAAAATGAATACAATGCTGAAGTTGTTATGACACCAATGGGTAAAAAGACTGTGCGTTGGATTCAACCTGAGGATCTTGACGAACGCATGTCATCAAGCCGAAACATCTTGGCCAAAGACCGCTTTGACCAACCAGTCTTCCTCTTTGAAAATGACTTTGCCCTCCGTTGGTTTGCGGATAAATATCCAGATGTAACATTGGAAGAGAAGATGTAATACGGCACAAAAGATGACGATTTTAAATCGTTCATCTTTTGACGCTAGCCACTATCTTGTGGCTAGCTAGCCGTCTCACTAACTACGTCAGCCGAATAATATCGATTCGTCTGACTTCATGTCATAATATCTTATAAAAACAAGAAAAACCATAGGACTACCACTTAAGACTGTCCTATGGTTTCTTTTATTTTTCTGTATTTAGTAACCTGCCTAGGAATCGTTGTAGGGCGAAGAAAACGATGAGGCTGGCCAATGTTTCTCCAAGGAAGGATGAGCTATTGACAATAAATGAATAGAGATAAGGGCTTTGTCCTTTAGGGGCATAGCTTCCCCAAAAGATGACACCGGCTATAAAGTGAATGAGGTAACGAGCGAAGCTACCAAGAAGAATCCCCTCAGTAATCACCATCAGAGACTTGACTTTATTGCCTTGTTTAATGGCTTTATCAAGGGCTGGTTTGACCACACCACTGATACCAATCAGACTAAAGGCGACAAAGTACTCCAGAAACCCTTGTATCAAGGTCAGCCAACCACCGGCTGCCTGTCCTGTCACCACTTGAAGTAGCCCCCAGATAAGACCGCCCATAGCACCAGCTTTTAAGCCCCAGCGAAAACTGAGGAGAAAGATAGGTACCATCTTAAAGGAAAGGGAAATCCAAGGGCCTAGTGACATGGGCTGGGTAACTAGGTCCAGGATATAAGCAATGGTTGCAAAAAGGGCAACCTCAATCATTGGCCGAATATTTGTTTTCGACATAAAAAAACCTCCTATACCAATCGTCTTGATTGGCTGTTTTTTGCCACATCAAAACGACGTCATAGAAGTTCCTCTATTTCAATCTATTTTGAGACACATCCCTACGCAGGTCCTAACCTGATCAGGTGGTAAGAGTTTAGGCAGGTCTTGAAGAAAAAATCAAGCTAGCCATTCTCAGCAATTGCTCCTCTTGTGACTCTTTAATTGTACTACTAGAAACCCATTTCTGCAAGTGTCTGAAATCCTAAAATTGTGGTATAGTTAAAGCAAGGATTATCTTTACAATAAAAAAGGAGAAACAACTATGGGACTTTTTTCAGGACTGCTTGGTAACGCATCTAAAAAAGATAATGATAAAGTTGAGCACCAATTGGAGGGCATCTTAATTCCAGGTGAACAGGTGGAGTTAGCCTATGTCCTTATTCGTGACTTGATTGTCTTTACAGAGAAGCGCTTGATTTTAGTCGATAAGCAAGGTGTTACAGGGAAGAAGACTTCCTACAAGTCTATCCCTTATCACTCGATTTCTCGTTTTACTGTAGAAAGTTCAGGGCACTTTGACCTAGATGCTGAACTTAAGATTTGGATTTCATCAGCACTGGAGCCCGCAGAGGTCCTTCAATTTAAGAGTGATAATAATGTCTTTGAAATTCAACAAGCTTTGGCAGCAGCAGTGCTAAAGTAATGAGGAAGAAAAATGTTTATTGAAAAAGAACTGGGTTATAAGCGTCACTGGATTAATATTGACTCAGATATTATTTCTGAGCAATCCTACCTTTATACCAAGTATGATATTGACCAGGAAACCATAGAGTATGCCTTGGATAAAAATGAACGAGCTCACATGGACTACAACCGTGAGAATGGAACAATCACCTTTATCTATAATGTCCTAGCTCTTGAGAAGGACAAGGAATACTATGAAACCATTCCTCTGACCTTTATTGTACAAGATACGCGTTTGGTGACCATTAGTAACGAGGATAATGCTTATGTGATCAGCAAAATGCAAGACTATGTGGATAACCATGAGGATTTGTCCATTTATAAATTGCTCTTTGCAGGACTTGAGATGATTTCAAATGCCTACTATCCCGTCATTGAACGTTTGGATCAGCAAAAAGATGAGGTTAGTCGACGTCTAAGGCAGACTACGACAAGTAAGAATCTTTACGACCTTTCAGATTTGGAAACAGGCATGGTCTATTTGGTAGCTGCCGCTACACAAAACCGTCTCCTTTTGGAGCACATCAAGGGGCACGCCATTTATCGTCGTCTCAACGAGGTTGAAAAAGAACAGTTTGATGATGCCATGATTGAAGCCAGACAGTTAGTAGCCATGACGGACCTCATTTCTAAGGTCTTACAGCAACTGTCAGGTTCTTATAATAATATCCTAAACAATAACCTGAACAACAACTTGAGTAATTTGACTATTATTGAGGTACTCTTGGGAGTGCTCGCTGTCATTACCGGTTTCTTTGGGATGAATGTTCCTTTACCGTTTATGACTGTCAGTCCAGCCTGGATTTTCATCATTATCGGTAGTGTGATTCTTTGTTTGGTCTTGGCCCGCTACCTGCGTTGGTTGGTCCATAAATAATAATTAGTGAGTGAAACCGTCTTCTCAAATTGAAGGCGGTTTTAAAACGTTATTTTCTGTCTTTTTATTTCTAAATATGATAGACTAGATGAGTTGTTAAAATAAACGACTATTAAATACAGGTAGTTAATCTACTACACAACCAAGTCTCATAAGGTGGCTTCGCACCGCCTTCAAATAGAAAGAAGAATACTTTGAAATTTACAGATTTAAACCTATCAGAAGACATCCAATCAGCTGTTGTAGCTGCCGGTTTTGAAAAACCATCACCTATCCAAGAGTTGACAATTCCACTCGCTCTTGAAGGTAAGGATGTTATCGGTCAGGCCCAAACTGGTACTGGTAAAACAGCTGCCTTTGGTTTGCCTACCCTAGATAAAATTCGTACAGAAGAAAATACAATCCAAGCCCTTGTTATTGCCCCAACACGTGAGTTGGCAGTGCAATCTCAAGAAGAGCTTTTCCGTTTTGGTCGTGACAAAGGCGTTAAAGTTCGCTCAGTCTACGGTGGTTCTAGCATTGAAAAACAAATCAAGGCCCTTCGTTCAGGTGCCCACATCGTTGTAGGGACACCAGGTCGTCTCCTTGACCTTATCAAACGTAAGGCTCTTAAACTCAATAACATCGAGACTTTGATTTTGGATGAAGCTGATGAAATGCTTAACATGGGCTTCCTTGAAGACATTGAAGCTATCATTAGCCGAGTACCAGAAGAACGTCAAACTCTCCTTTTCTCAGCAACTATGCCTGATGCCATCAAACGTATTGGTGTTCAGTTCATGAAAGATCCTGAGCATGTGAAAATCAAGGCTAAAGAATTGACCAATGTTAACGTTGACCAATACTTTATCCGAGTGAAGGAACAAGAGAAGTTTGATACCATGACTCGCCTTATGGATGTTGACCAACCAGAATTGTCAATTGTCTTTGGTCGTACCAAACGTCGTGTGGACGAGTTGACACGTGGTTTGAAACTTCGTGGTTTCCGTGCAGAAGGTATCCACGGTGACCTTGACCAAAACAAACGTCTTCGTGTTATCCGTGACTTCAAGAACGACCAAATCGATATCTTGGTTGCGACAGACGTTGCAGCGCGTGGTCTTGACATTTCAGGTGTCACTCACGTCTACAACTACGATATTCCACAAGATCCAGAAAGCTACGTTCACCGTATTGGACGTACAGGACGTGCAGGCCAATCAGGTCAATCTATTACTTTCGTAGCACCAAACGAAATGGGTTACTTGGGAATCATCGAAAACATGACCAAGAAACGCATGAAAGGTCTTAAGCCACCAACAGCTCAAGAAGCCTTCCAAGCTAAGAAGAAAGTTGCCCTTAAGAAGATCGAACGCGACTTTGCGGATGAAGCTATCCGTTCTAACTTTGACAAGTTCAAGGGTGATGCGGTAAAATTGGCTCAAGAATTCACTCCTGAAGAATTGGCACTTTACATCTTGAGCTTGACCGTTCAAGACCCAGAGACAATGCCAGAAGTGGAAATTGCCCGTGAAAAACCATTGCCATTCAAACCATCAGGTGGTGGCTTTGGTGGTAAAGGCGGCAAAGGTGGCCGTGGCAACCGTGGTCGCGATAACAACCGTCGTGGTGGATACCGTGGCGACCGTAACCGCGATGACCGAGACGGTGGCCGTCGTGACTTCAAACGCAAGTCTAAGAAGAATAGCCGTGACTTCGAAAACCGTGGCAATAAACGCCCACACCGTACCTCAAGCGAAAAGAAAAACGGCTTTGTTATCCGTAACAAGGGTGACTGTCTCTTATACACATCTGACGCTGCCGACGAATAGAGAGG
>ERZ1026959.713-NODE-713-length-9478-cov-5.882734_pt1 | contig 9478 bp, 9 predicted proteins | sample MGYA00519299_ERZ1026959 | MGnify/ENA primary metagenome ERZ1026959 (study PRJEB26926, sample SAMN06164517) | human gut metagenome | biome: ENVO:00009003; feature: ENVO:2100002; material: ENVO:00002003 | host: Homo sapiens | place: USA | collected 2012 ... | reverse complement strand
ACGTTTGTGGCCTTTGTGAACGCAAAACACCTGTTCCACTTCAGCTATCAGCGGTATCTCATCAACCAGATCCGCGAGAACTTTGGCCTGGAACACACCCCCATCCGTCTGGTCGTGCGGGAGCGCGGCTCCGGCGAAGTGGGTGCCAAGGACGTGTAAGCGCCCCGAAGGAGGCATCCGGGTTCCGTTATGATGCAAACCATCCTCATCGCCGTGCTCACGGCTGCGCAGGCTTACCTGCTGGGCAGTGTGGACACCGGCATCCTCATCAGCAAATTCGTGTATCACGATGACGTGCGCAACCACGGCAGCGGCGCTGCCGGTATGACCAACATGCTGCGCACCTTTGGCAAGAAAGCCGCAGCCCTCACGGCCGCCGGTGACGTGCTCAAGGGGGTAGCTGCCGTGTGCATCGGCCGTTGGCTGTTCCACTTCCTGCCCGCCGACGCTGGCCTCTCGGCCTGGCTGGGCGTGTATCTGGCCGCCATCCTGGCGGTGGTGGGCCACCTTAAGCCCCTGTATTTCGGCTTCAAGGGCGGCAAGGGCGTGCTGGTGGCCGGTGGAGCCATTCTGGCCATCCAGCCGGTGCTGCTGCCGTTCCTGGCCCTGATCTTTCTGGCCTGCCTGCTGCCCACCGGTATGGTGTCGCTGGGCAGTGTGACCATGGCGGCGGCTTATCCGTTGTTGACGCTGGGCTACTGCCTGCTGCGTGGCTATGCCGTACAGGACCTGCTCATCTGTCTGGTGGGCTCTGTCATCATGGCTGCCATGGTCATCTATATGCACCGCTCCAACATCCAGCGCATCCGCGACGGCAAGGAATACCGCTTTGGCCGCCACGGCAAACAGTAAAATCAAACAATGAAACAGGCGGTGCCTGCACACAATGCTGTGCGGCACCGCCTGTTTTTCTTTTTGTAAGGTTATTCGTCGTCCTCGCCCGGTTCTGTTTCCGGTTCGGGGTGCAGCCAGTGGATGCCGTTTTGCACGGGCGAAAGGTCCGGAGCGAGGTGGCCGTCCGGCAGATGGGCACCAAAGGCGGGCACAAAGAAGTATTTGCGCACGATGAAGATGAGGGCGATGGCACCCACACTGAGCAGGTTTTCCAGCGCCGAGTCATGGCCCACCACCAGATGGCGGGCAATGGCATAGAGCAGTACTTCCAGACTGCTGCCGGGGCTGTGCTTGGCCAGCATCTTGATGAACTCGATACCGATCACGATGTCCAGACTGCGCTCCAGAAAGGTGCGGATCTCCACCTCGTTGCCGTCGATCAGCAGGCCGGGCATCCACCGGATGAGCGGCACGGCGCTGAGCAGCAGACCAATGAGCACCAGCCCAGAGAGCAGGATCTCCAGCAGGCTGGACGCCTGAATGATGCGGTTGCGCAGCTGGGTGCGCCAGTGGCTTTCCACATGCGAAGCGGGATGTTCCATAACAAGACCGTCCTTTCGGCATTCTGCTGTAGAAGATTCGACAAATCTTTGACATTATTGTAGCAGAAGGATGAAAGCGTGTCAATTCAAACGGTGCAGGTTATGGCAGGGATTCAGCCGTTGGCGGCTGCACTGCCGGCAGGCACATAGCCGGCCTTTTTGATGCAGGCCTGCCCGGCCTCGGTGTCCAGCCAGTCGTAGAGCTGGCGCTCCGGGCTGTCGGCGGCGGCATCCGGGCGGATGACGGCGTAGAAGTCGTTGCAGAGGGGATAGCTGCCGTCGGCCAGTGTGTCGTTGGAGGGCATCACGCCGTCCACACTCAGCAGCCGCAGACCGGGCTGGGAGTACATCTGGTTGATGTAGTAGTACACCGAAAAGCCGATGGCGTTGGCGGAGTTGTTGTAGGCGGCAAGGCTGTCCACCAGTTCGCCCATGGCGGTGGGGGCCAGCTCGGTGGGCGGGTCCATCAGTTCGCCGCCCTGAATGAGCAGCTTCTGGAACAGGGTCTGGCTGCCGGAGTCAGACCGGCGCTGGAAGGCCACGATGTCCAGATCCTGGCCGCCCACGTCCTTCCAGTTGGTGATCTTTCCGGCGTAGATGTCCCGCAGCTGCTGCTGGGTCAGGTCGGTCACGGGGTTGTCCTCGTTCACGATGAACACCAGTGCGTCCACGCCGATGGGCTTCTGCTCCAGCTGGACGTTGGCGGCCTCCAGCTCTTCCTTGACGGAATCCGGGGCTTCGTACACCACCAGCATTTTGGTGTCGGTGTTGTACAGACCAAAGCTCTCCCAGGCATAAGCGGTGGTGCTGACCGAAATGATGCTCTGGGCTTCTTCCAGGTCCATGCCGGTGGTGTCGGCCAGCATTTGCGCCATCAGGGGGATGCAGGCCGTGCTGCCGTCCAGGGCAGGGAAGTCCTCCACGGTCAGGAACGGTGCGGCGGTCACCTCACTGGCAGCCGAGGAAGCAGGGGGCTCCGGGGCGGTGGAAGCAGACGAAGCAGGCTCGCTGCTGCCGGAGCAGGCCGTCAGGACCCCGGCGGCAGAGCAGGCGGCAAGACCCAGCAGAAAGCTGCGGCGGGAAATTTTCGTGTTTTTCATCAGAAAAAACCTCCTGTCATGGTTCAGTAACCGAGTTCGTCATCGGCATTGACGGACGAGAAGATGCTCTGGCAGTAAAGCCAGTTGCCGTCGGTGTCCATCCAGCCGTAATAGAAGCCACGCCGTGCCACGAATACATGGTCCGGCAGGGCGTTCAGGCTGTTGTCGTAGTAGCTGTAGCAGCTGCCAAGGCCCTGCATCACCACGTTGCCGGTTTCGTCCAGTACATCGCATCCGGTGGCGTAACTGCTGCCGGGAACGCTGCGGGTGCCGTAGTACAGCGGCCTGCCGTTGGCATCGGTGGTGAGGTAGCCCAGATAATTGTAGGTCTCATTCAGGCTGCTCAGGTCGGAGACGAGGCCTTCGGGGCCGTATACCCGGATGGCAGCGATCTCATAGCTGTCGGCATCCCGCAGCTCCATCCAGACAAAGCCGTCCTCTTCACAGTCCAGCATCACGCGCTGATCGTCCCCAATGGTCCCGGCGTTCACGTCGGTGAGCAGTGCTCCGGTGTCGGTGTCGTAGACCTTCAGGCTGCCGTCCTGCGCATACAGGGTGATCTTGCTGCCCGTGACGCTGGAAGCATACAGCGGGGTGATCTCTCCGGTGGAAAGGTCGTGCAGGGAATAACGATAGTCACTGTCCACGTTCCAGGTGACCACATACCCCGGGAAATAGTTGCTGGGCAGGGCGTCAAATTCGGCAATCACGCCCCGGTCCTCGGTGGTCAGGTCCCGCAGCTGATAGGTGCCGCTTGGGGTCAGGAAAGCTGCCGTACCGTGGCCGCAGGTCTGCCGGTAGTCGCGCAGGCCCTCCCCGGTGGCGGGGTTGTGCAGGACCTGGTCGGCCGGGCTGCCGTCTACATGGGAGATGTCCAGCTCCACCCAGTCGTCCAGGGCATCCGACGCATAGGAAATGCGGCTGGCCGTGGAGGTGGAGGACCCATAGGTCTGGGTACCGTCCTTTTGCTGGACAGTGACCCAGCTGTGCAGGTTGCTGTCGTCATCCCATTCGTTCTCGGCAAGGTCTGCCGGGCGGGCGTAGCAGGTGAACACCAGCATATCCCCGCAGACGATGCAACTGTAGGCACCCTCCGGGACGGGCAGGTTCTTGCCGGTGGCAAGGTCGATGACACTGCAGGTGCCGTAGCTGTCATAGTCGACATCGTAGCTGTCACCGACCATCCTGCTCTCCTGCAGCACCAGCAGACCGTTCTGGATGGTGGCGCTCTGCTCGCCGTCAAAGGCCATCACTTCGTTGCCGTCCTTGTCGTACAGGGCGCTGCGGCGGCCGCCCCGGCCGGTGGAGTCCGACCAGGAGCGGAACCAGTAGTTCGTCTCGCCGGTGACGGTGTCGGTAAGCAGGTTCACGGTCTCGCTGCGGAGCGACTGGTACAGCACCTTGCTGCCGCACAGGACGGTGCGGCTGTCGCCGGAGTTGTCGTAGCCGTACAGGATGCGCAGGCGGCCGTCGTCCAGCCGGGTGGCATCGTACAGGGGCTTGCCCTCGGCGTCGGTGGGGACGGAAGCCGCCGAGGACGCAGGTTTCTCGGAGGAGGCAGGCGGCATTACCGCGCAGCCGCAGCCCAGCGCAAGGCTCAGGGTCACGCACAGGGCAGCACTGCCCAGACGGGAAACGGTCTTTTTCATGGGATCACTCCTCTTAAAACAATACAAAAAGCAATGCAAAATGCAGATGCTACTGTCTGGAATGAAAAAACGCACCCGGAAGAAAGTTCCGGTTCATCTGGAATACGAAACGGCCGCGCATTCCATTGCAGAAAATGCGCGGCGGATGGTTACAGATTTATGACAGAATTTCAGGACGCGGTTTTGCTCTGTTCGGCGTCATCCATCCGGCCCAGCTGCTGCAGAAATGCAAGCAGGAAGGGCAGGGACACCAGGAAGGTGAGCACATCCGCGATGGGCTGGCAGATCTCCACGCCGAACAGCCCGTGGGTGCGGGGCAGGATGAGGATGAGCGGGATGAAGAACACGCCCTGTCGGCAGCAGGCCAGGAAGGTGGCCCGGCCGGACGCGCCCACGCTCTGGAAGGTCATGTTGGCCACCACGATGATGGGATGCAGCAGCATGGCCAGGCACTGGTAGTGGAAAGCGGGCAGCGCCACGGCAGTGACGGCGGGGTCATCGCGGAACAGACGGATGAGGGCATCGCCGTTCACCCAGCACAGGCCCACCAGCACCACCAGCATGCAGAAGGCCGCTTCGATGGTGAAGATGGCGGCCTGCCGCACCCGGCGGTATTTGCGGGCACCGTAGTTGAAGGATGCCACCGGCTGCAGGCCCTGTCCCACGCCGATGGCCACCGAGATGATGAACATGAAGATGCGGGACACGATGCTCATACCGGCCACGGCGGCGTCGCCGTAGCTGCGGGCGGCAAGGTTCAGCAGAATGCCGCCGATGCTGTTCAGGCCCTGACGGCCAAAGCTGGGCGCACCGCCCAGCAGGATGCGGCCGAAATCGCGGGCCTCGCGGGTGACGGCCGAAAGGCGGAACTGGCTGACCGTTTTGCCCCGCAGGAACATGGACAGCAGGATGCAGAAGCTGATGCTCTGGCTCAGGGCGGTGGCAATACCGGCCCCGGCGGTGCCCAGCCCGAACACGAACATGAACAGCGGGTCCAGCGCGATGTTCAGCACGCCGCCGGTGACCAGACCGATCATGGCAAAGCTGGCTTTGCCCTCATAGCGCAGGATGTTGTTCATCACCAGGCTGGAGATCATCAGCGGGGCGGCAATGAGGATGGGCCGCGCGTAGGCGCAGGCGTGGGGCAGGATGGTCTCGGTGCTGCCCAGCAGCATCATGAAGTGGGGCAGGGTGCCAAGGCCCGCCACGGCCAGCACCACGCCAAACACCAGAGCCGTGAAAAAGCTGGTGGACGCAAACCGGGTGGCGGCGGTGGTGTCGCGGCTGCCCAGGCTGCGGCTGATGATGGTGCCGGCCCCGTGGCCCAGCATAAAGCCCAGCGCCTGGATGATGGCCATCAGGCTGGAAACAACGCCCACGGCACCGGACGCACTGGTGGAGATCTGGCCCACAAAAAAGGTGTCGGCCAGATTGTAGATGCTGGTGATCAGCATACTTAAAATGGTGGGAGCAGCAAGGCTGAGGACCAGTTGCGGGATGGGCGTCTCGGTCATCCGGCGAAACTGCAGCGCACTGCGGTCATCGCTTGTCATAAAAAGCCTCCTTGAATGGGATGGAGTAGGGAAAGCCGCCGCCAAAAGCGGACGGCGGAAATCAGCAACATCATAGTATAACGCAAGTACGGCAAAAAGTCGAGAGGGGAACCGTGTGAAAAAACGGCTCGCAAACCGGTGCGAAGGGGCGAAAATGACGCCGAAAGAACCGGCGATTCTGTATGATTTGCTAAAGAAAGGTCGAATTGCTTGTGGAAAATCACGATATGTGGTATCATTTAGACAGGAAGATGTTGGCAGACCCTGCCCGGCATCGTGACAGATGGAGGAACTGAAGCATGAAAACCGTAGCACAGACCGTGATCGAAGCCGATCGTTTTTATACCATTGCCGCTCACACCGGCAATGTGATCCAGGCCGTGGAAGCAAGCAAGGACGGCGGCACCGTTCGTCTGGGCAAGTATGACCACAAGCCCGAACAGGAGTGGAGCTTTGTCCGGGTGGGCGAGGGCGTGTACCGCATCCGCAACCGCGCCTCCGGCAAGCTGCTGGACCTGACCATGACTGGCACCGCCAACGGCACCTGGCTGCACCTGTGGGAGGATGTGGGCGGCACCTCCCAGATGTGGGAGCTCTGCCCCACGCCGGAAGGCACCGTGCGCCTGCGCTCGTCCTGGGCCGGCGGCAAGTGCGTGGACACCGTGGGCATGGGTGCCGAAGCAGGTGCCGTGCTGCAGATCTGGCAGGAGGTGCCCGGTGCCGACCAGCTGTGGACCATCGCTGAGGTGAAGGACCGCGCAAAGCGCACCGCTAAAAAGACTGCCGAGCCTGCTGTGGAAGCCGCACCCGCCGCTGAGGCTGTTGCCCCGGCAGAGGAAAAGAAGGCACCGGTCAAAAAGCCTGCCGCCCGCAAGCCCCGCACCACCAAAAAGGCCGCTGCGGAACCGGCTGTGACCGCCCAGCCCGCTGCCGAAAAGGCAGAAGAGCCGAAGGCGGAGCCCGCCGCAAAGGCGGAAACAGCAGAGAAGCCCGCCAAGGCTCCCCGCAAGACCACTGCCCGGAAGAAGGCTGCACCCAAGGCAGAAGCCGCCGCAGAAGCTGCCGCCCCGGCCGAAAAGCCCAAGCGCACCCGTAAGGCCCCTGCCAAAAAGGCAGATTGAGCAAGGCTGAACCCGTAAAAACCAGAAGCACCCGTCGGATCGTGGGACCCGGCGGGTGCTTCTTGCGTTTGCGGGCGCGTCACTCCGGCAGTTCGTTCAGGGCAAAGCGGTTCTTTTCAAAGGTCAGCAGGCCCTCGTCCCGCATCTTGCACAGCTCCTTGGAGAGGGCGCTGCGGTCCAGATTGAGGTAGTCGGCCAGCTGCTGCCGGTTGAACGGGATCTCGAACTGCAGACTGCCGCTGCGGGCGGCCTGTGCGGAAAAGTAGGTCAGCAGACGGCCCCGCACGGTCTTGGGGGTGGTGCAGAAGATGCGCTGCGAAAGGCTCAGGTTTTTGCGCATGGACACCGTGAGCAGGTTGCGCAGCAGCTTTTCGTGCACCGTGCCGGGTGCGCCGCCGGAAAAGGCGGAAATGTTCACGAACAGCACTTCGCATTCTTCGGCGGCCACGGCGTCCACCATCATCACGTCGCCGCACAGCGCGTAGGTCTCGGCAAAGGCCTGCCCGGCAGAAATGCTGCTCAGGATGCTCTTACTGCCCCACAGGTCGAGATTTTCGATGTGGACGGTGCCGCGCAGCACCACGCCCAGAGCATGCACTTGCTCTCCGGCATGAAAAATGACGGCGTGCCGGGGGTAGCTCTTCGCGCGCAGGCAGCCGGACTGCTCCAGTGCAGCCCACTCCTCTGCCGACAGGCCCTGAAACAGCGGGGATGCAACGGGTCTCATAAAAAAAGCCTCACTTTCGTGGTTATAACAACCGAAGGTCTGCCCTGATTATAGTATACTCAAAGCACAAACACAAGGAGGCTTTTCTATGATCCGGAAAATCATTCATATAGACGAAGAAAAATGCAACGGCTGCGGGGCCTGCGTCACCGCCTGCCACGAGGGTGCCATCGGTCTGGTGAACGGCAAGGCAAAGCTCATGCGGGACGACTACTGCGACGGCTTTGGCGACTGCCTGCCCGGCTGCCCCACCGGTGCCATCACCTTTGAAGAGCGCGAGGCAGCCGCCTACGACGAGCAGGCCGTGCTGGAAAACAAGCAGAAAAAGGCCGCACAGGCCGCAAAACCGGCCTTCCACGGCTGCCCGGGCAGCGCCATGCGCCAGTTCCGCCGGGAGGAAAGCGCGCCTGCTGCCCCCACCGCAGCACAGCCGTCGCAGCTGCGCCAGTGGCCCTGCCAGATCAAGCTGGTGCCGGTGAACGCCCCCTATTTTGACGGGGCAAAGCTCCTGATCGCAGCCGACTGCACCGCCTACGCCTACGCCAATGTGCACGAAGAGTTCATGAAGGGCAAGATCACCCTCATCGGCTGCCCCAAGCTGGATGCTGTGGACTACAGCGAAAAGCTGACCGAGATCTTCCGCAGCAACGACATCCGGAGCGTGACGGTGCTGCGCATGGAGGTGCCCTGCTGCGGCGGGCTGGAACACGCCGCCGTGACCGCCCTGAAAAACAGTGGCAAGTTCGTGCCGTGGCAGGTGGTGACCATCTCCACCGATGGCCGCATCCTGGACCGATAAACGCATCAAAAAACGGCAGACGCTTTGCAAGGCGTCTGCCGTTTTTGCATATCAAGGAGGTTCAGGAGGCGCTCTGCGTGCCGGATGCAGCGCCCTGCACGAACTGCACCACGCTCTCGACAGTCTGGCGCAGCTGCACCAGCGAAGCAATGTCGCTGTCCTGCATGCGGGAGGTGGGAGCGGTCAGAGTCGGAGCTGCCGGGGTCACGGTGCCGGTGAGCTCGGTGTGGATGCCGTGGGCCGGGATGTCCAGCAGGATGTGCACGGCGGGGGAGGCAGCCCGCAGCAGGCCGCTCTTTTCCACGCCCAGCGTCAAAACGGGGGAATCGGCGGCAGTGTCGTCGGTTTCCAGCCGGAAGTAGAGGTAGCCCTCCTTGGCGTTCTCCGGCTGCACCTTTTTGATCTTTTTCAGGTCCAGCTGGAAGTCGTTCATGGACTGCAGACTGGTGGCGGTATCGTCCACGCCCAGCAGGCTGGCCAGCTGGGTCTGGGAGATGTAGCTGCCCATATTCCATTCCGGGATCAGCACACCGGCCAGCGGATAGTTGTCGGTGATGCTGCTGCGCAGGGTGCGGTAAAGCTGCCCGGCATCGTACAGCGTCTCGTCCTTGCTGATGTACAGGCGGGTGAGGGGCTGGCTGCTGCCGCTGGCCTGCGGGTACAGCTCCAGCTGCAGGGCTTCCGGCGTATATTGGCCGTCCACCCGGCCGGAGGTGCCGCCGAACTGCGCCAGCACCTTATATAAAGCGGGCTCTTCGGCAGCGGTGGAAGTGATCTGGTAGTCCAGCGAAAAGTTGGCTCCGCCGGCAAAGCTCTTCACGCGGCGGCTCACCAGCCCCAGCGCGACGGCGGCGGCCACTACGCACACCAGCACAAGGCACAGCACCACCACGACCGCAGCGCGGGCACCGGTGCGTTTCTTTTTGGATGCAGCCATAAAATGTTCCTCCTTCAGGAAAATCTTTTTTTCAGCATAGCGGAACGCAGGGCGATTGTCAAGGACAGCGTTTTGGAATAAAACAAAAAACCTGAAACATCTCTGTTTCAGGTTTCTGGCGGAAAGATGGGGATTCGAACCCCAGAACGCTTTTGA
>ERZ1026959.712-NODE-712-length-9491-cov-6.800445_pt1 | contig 9491 bp, 8 predicted proteins | sample MGYA00519299_ERZ1026959 | MGnify/ENA primary metagenome ERZ1026959 (study PRJEB26926, sample SAMN06164517) | human gut metagenome | biome: ENVO:00009003; feature: ENVO:2100002; material: ENVO:00002003 | host: Homo sapiens | place: USA | collected 2012 ... | reverse complement strand
CCTCTCTATTCGTCGGCAGCGTCAGATGTGTATAAGAGACAGGAATTAGATTATGGTGTATGTACATACAATGGAAACTCCTGCCGATGCAATAGATAAAGGGAAAATGCGCATTAACGTATATGATAAACAGCAGGGCACACCATTGGCAGATGCAAGGATTTCACTTGCATATACAGGAAATCCTGAAAGAATTATCAATGAGATAACTACTGACTCAGAAGGAGCAGTTAATCTTGATGATCTTCTCACACCACCGGTGGAGTATAGTATGGAACCAGGTGAGAACCAGCCATTTTCGGAATACACTATTGATGTTAATGCAGATGGCTACGAGGAGATTAATATATCCGGTATTGATGTATTCTCAGGGGAAACAAGTATTCAGAATGTGTATTTGAATGAGGATAACAGGGAGATTCCTGAGAATAATATTGTAATTCCAGTTAATACGCTGTATGGCAGCTATCCTGCCAAGATACCAGAGACCGAGATTAAGCCGGTACGCCAGTCGGGGGAGATTGTGTTAAGCCGCGTTGTAATACCAGAAACAATAGTTGTGCACGATGGTGTTCCTACAGACTCCACAGCACTTGATTATTATGTGAGGTACAAGGATTATATTAAAAATGTAGCGAGCAGTGAAATATATTCGACATGGCCAAGACAGACGTTGGAAGCTAATATTTTAGCAATTATGTCCTTTACATTAAACAGAGTGTATACAGAGTGGTACAGAAACCAGAATTACAACTTTACGATAACCTCATCAACTGCATTTGACCACAAATGGGTCAACGGACGTAATATATTTGAAAGTATTTCACAGGTTGTGGATGAAATATTTGATAATTATCTGTCAAGACCGAATGTAAAACAGCCGATATTAACACAGTATTGTGATGGAAAGAAATCGAGCTGTCCTGACTGGATGACACAATGGGGAAGTAAATATCTGGGTGATCAGGGATATTCCTCAATAGATATATTAAGATATTATTATGGAGATAATATGTACATTAATACGGCTGAACAGATACAGGGTATTCCGTCATCGTGGCCCGGTGCAGATCTTGATATAGGCTCATCAGGGCAGAAGGTAAGGCAGCTGCAGGAACAGCTTAATCTTATAGGGGATTATTACACAGCAATACCGGCACTGACGGTTGACGGGATATATGGAGAGCGTACAGCGGAGGCAGTAAGGCAGTTTCAGAGAATTAATAATATGCCGCAGACTGGTGTTGTGGATTTCCCAACATGGTACAGAATATCGGACAGATATGTAAGGCTGTCAGGAATTGCAGAGCTTAATTGAAAATTTCTGCAATTATTTTCATAATTATATAAAATATTAGTTGACAGCTATAATTATTAGTGATACACTCTAATAGTTGTTAAACAAAGCAGAGTATCCACTCTCACCTTAGCGCAATCGGGCGACTTGGGTTTATATTTTTAAGAATGTGCATGATAAACAGCAATTAAGATGCATTATGATTAAAAAGTGGATAGTCTGACTATCCACTTTTTTTGATTTTGGAGGTGCACTACTATTAGCGAATTAATGATTAACGAGCAGATCCGTGATAAGGAAGTTCGTGTTATTGGAGAAGAAGGACAGCAGCTTGGAGTTATGTCTCCTAAGGATGCTATGAAACTGGCAAGAGAGGCAGAGGTTGATTTAGTAAAGATTGCCCCATCTGCAAAGCCACCTGTATGTAAGCTTGTGGATTATGGCAAGTATAAGTATGAACTTGTCAGAAAAGAGAAGGAAGCTAAGAAGAAGCAGAGAACAATAGAAGTCAAAGAAGTTCGTTTGTCACCTAACATAGATGTTAATGATTTGAATACTAAGTGTAATTCAGCAAGAAAGTTCATCGAGAAAGGCGATAAAGTAAAGGTATCTTTAAGATTTAGAGGCCGTGAGATGGCACATATCGATTCCAGCAAGCATATATTAGAAGATTTTGCTGAGAAGTTAAGTGATATTGCAGTAGTAGACAAAGCTCCAAAGTTAGAAGGCAGGAGCATGACTATGTTTTTAACTGAAAAACGTTAAAATATTATTTATTCCATATGAGAATTAAATTAGGAGGATTATTATGCCAAAGGTAAAGACAAAAAGAGCAGCTGCAAAGCGTTTTAAAGTAACTGGAACAGGTAAATTAAAGAGAATGAAAGCTTACAAGAGCCATATTCTTACAAAGAAGACTACTAAGAGAAAGAGAAATCTTAGACATGCAGCTATGACAGATGCAACTAATGTAAAGACAATGAAGAAGATTATGCCATATTTATAAGATATGGATGTCTGTGATTGATTATTAGGAGGAAATTAAGAAATGGCAAGAATTAAAGGCGGTATGAACGCAAAGAAGAAGCATAACAGAGTATTAAAGCTCGCTAAGGGTTATAGAGGAGCTAGATCTAAGCAGTACAGAGTTGCTAAGCAGTCTGTAATGAGAGCTCTTACAGAGAGTTACAAGGGTAGAAAGCAGAAGAAGAGACAGTTCAGACAGTTATGGATTGCAAGAATCAATGCTGCAGCAAGAATGAACGGTCTTTCATACAGCAAGTTTATGTATGGTTTAAAGTTAGCTAACATCGACCTTAACAGAAAGGTATTAGCTGAGATGGCTGTAAACGATGCAGAAGGATTTGCTAAGTTAGCAGAAGTAGCTAAGACTAAGCTTGCTTAATTAAGATTTATATTGGTATTAATACCAGTTATATAAAAGGCAGAAAGCGAATTGATGTGTTCCAGTAATTCGGGAGCATATCAGATTGGGCTTTTTGCCTTTTTTTGTGATAATATTGTGAAACATTTGCATAATACTGGTTTTAAATGTGATATTGTGGTATAGTTTATAAGTCGGTGTTACGGCAATATTTAATGTGGAGACAGGTTATGAGAAAAGTATTAAAGAATAAAGTTGTAAAATATGCTGTTACAGCAGCTATGGTTATGTCAGTTATGATGACAACAGCCTGTAACAGTAAGATAAAGGTAGATTATGGATACAATCCAACTGATTATGTAGAGCTTGGAGATTATAAGGGAATTCAGGCTGAGGTTGATGTAACAGCCATAACTAATCAGGTTATAGATGATAAGATTGCAGAACAGCTTGAAAGTGAGACAACATATACAGATGTTAACAGGGAAGCACAGAAAGGCGATAAGGTTACATTTGGTTATACTGGTACATCAGGCGGACTTTCAATAGATGATTTTACTGGTTCTGATTATAGTATGACACTTGGTAAGGATGCTTTCCCTGTTGCAGGAACTGGCTTAGATGAAGAATTATATGGAATGGTTGCAGGACAGACTAAGGTAATAACAATCACACTTCCAGAGAATTCAAAGTATTCTGATTATGCTGGCAAGAGAGTTGTATTCGAGCTTACAATGAGTTATGTACAGCAGGCTAATGTTCCTATGCTTACAGATGCTTTTGTTAAGAGTGCGTTCAACTGCGAAACAGTTGATTCATATAAGGCACATGTTAAGAATGATGTCAGTGGAACAATAGAAACTAAGATAACAGAAGCTAAGAATGAAGCAATACTTACCCAGCTCCTTGACAAATGCAAGGTTACAGGTTATCCAGAGGAATTCCTTGCACAGCAGTCATCAAAGCTTGAGGAATCAATAAGCTTTTACAGCACACTTCAGGGAAAGACTAATGATGAATATTGCCAGAACCTTTATGGCATGACATTTGATGAATTCGTTAAGGCATCAGCAGGACAGCAGCTTGTATATCAGGCAATTGCAGAAAAGGAAGGACTTGCAATTACAGATTATGAATACAAGGATGACCTTGAGCAGTTCGCTAAGGACAGCGGTTATTCAAAGGTAGATACATTTACAGATAAATATGACAAAGAAACTATTGTTAAGTCTATGCTTGTTAAGAAGGCACAGAATTTAGTAATGGATAATGCAGTCATAACAGAGAAGTAGGATATAAGAATATATTTGTTGAATATACGGAAAATGTATGTTTGTGGAATATAAAAACTATATACTTATGAAATATATAATAAAGTATATATTGTAAATCAGAAATCATAACTGGATAAATATATTTAATGATATACTAATTCAGGCAATGGTTTCTGATTTTTTGCTTTAAAAAATATCGAACATTTGTTATACTGAATTATGATACTGTGTATGCACAGTATGTGAAGGTTAAGTTTAGATGCACTGTTGATTTTAATTAAGTGCATTTGTAAGTTAAAGTGGAGATAGTGTGAGTATAATCACACATTGGATTGGAGAGTATATGAATTTAGATGGTTTAAATGACTGCCAGAAAAGAGCGGTTAAAAGGACAGAAGGTCCGCTTCTTATTATAGCGGGTGCAGGTTCTGGAAAGACAAGAGTTCTTACTAACAGGATAGCCTATCTTATAGATGATTGTGGTGTGGCGCCATATAATATACTTGCTATTACATTTACTAATAAAGCGGCAAGGGAGATGAGAGAGAGAGTTGATGCCACAGTAGGACAGCAGGCTGGCGAAGTGTGGGTAAGTACTTTCCACTCCACCTGTGTGCGGATTCTCAGGCGTTATATAGATAGAATTGGTTATTCCAATACATTTACAATATATGATACAGATGACGTTAAGAGTGTTATAAAGGATATATGTAAGAAGTTCAATATAGATACGAAGATGCTCAAGGAAAAGACAATTATGAATGCGATATCGCACGCCAAAGATGAGCTTATGAGTCCGGATCAGATGGAGCTTGAGGCAGGTGGTGACTACAACGGCAAGAGAATTGCCAATGTATACAGGGAGTATCAGAAGACATTAAAGCTTAATAATGCACTTGATTTTGATGATTTAATATACAAGACAGTAGAATTATTGGAAAATGATGCTGAAGTACTTAATTATTATCAGGAACGATTTAAGTATATTATGGTTGATGAGTATCAGGATACTAATACATCGCAGTTTAAGCTTATATCAATGCTTGCCGCCAAATATGGCAATCTCTGCGTGGTTGGGGATGATGATCAGTCAATATACAAGTTCAGGGGTGCTAATATTACCAACATATTGAATTTTGAGAATACATTTGCAGGAACTAAAGTAATAAAACTTGAGCAGAATTACCGTTCAACACAGACAATTCTTAATGCAGCCAATGCGGTCATAAGCAATAATATAGGAAGAAAAGCAAAGAGTCTGTGGACAGAGAATGGCGAGGGTGAAAAGGTTAATTATACACTTTATGAAAATGGATATGATGAGGCACAGGGTGTTGTTGACAGCATAAGTTCTATGGTAAGGGACGGCTGGAATTACAACGATATTGCCATATTATACAGGACTAATGCACAGTCTAGAGCGTTGGAAGAAAAACTTATGTTAAAGAATATACCATACCGTATATATGGCGGAATAAGCTTTTATCAGCGTAAGGAAATAAAAGATATACTTGCATATTTAAAGACTATAGACAATGGTATGGACGGACAGGCAGTAAAGCGTATTATCAATGTTCCAAAGCGTGGAATTGGTGCGACAACAATTGAACGAGTTCAGGAATATGCAGACCAGAATGACATAACATTCTGGCAGGCTCTGTGCGATGCTGAGCATATCGATACGATAAAACGAGGTGTTGGAAAGTTAGAGCCATTTGTTACACTTATAGGTTCACTTAAGGCAAAGCAGGAATTTATGAGCATAAAAGAACTTGCCGAAACTGTTGTAAGTGATACAAGATATATAGAATGTCTTGCAGAGAGCGAAACAGCAGAAGAAATAGAAGCAAGACAGGAAAATATAGATGAATTGATTAACAAAATAGTAAGCTATGAGGAGAGTTGCCGACAGAAGGAAGAAACTCCTACATTAAGCGGTTTCCTTGAAGAAGTTGCACTCATAGCAGATATTGATAATCTTAATGAGTCAGATAAGCAGGTAATGCTTATGACATTACATAGTGCCAAAGGTCTTGAATTCCCTATTGTGTATATGACAGGAATGGAAGATGGCCTTTTTCCAAGTTATATGACAATAGTGTCAGATGACCCTGCAGAGATAGAGGAAGAAAGACGACTTTGCTATGTAGGAATAACAAGAGCAGAGAAGATACTTAATTTAAGCAGTGCGAAGATGCGTATGGTACGCGGTGAAACACAGATGAATAAAGTATCACGCTTTATTAAAGAAATTCCCGAAGAATATATGCACATAGAAAATAATAGTTCAGGATATAATAAAGGTAAGATTGCATATGGAGGAAAAGATGACTCAGAGGAAACACGTTCGTATAATATCAGAGCCAATGCCAAAGCCGCTCTTAACAGATACGGTTCAGGCAATGTGAATTATAAAGAACCAAAACGTGTATCAATCGGCGGCTCAACTTCAGCAGGCTACAGGTCTTCTGTGAGAAAGGCGAATACTAAGGTTGGTTTTGGTAAAGAATTTCCTATGGATATATTTGACTTAAAGAAGTCATCGAAGGCTGCTGGAGCTGGAGACAGTGGAACTGGCGGTAGATTGACAGCAGGTGGAAAATCTGTATCAGGCGGAAGTTATGCAGGTGCTTCATATGGCACAGCGGGTTTGACTGCCTCTGCTGGCAGTGCTGGTGGAACATCTGGACTTGGATATGGTGTTGGCGATACCGTGGTTCATGCCAAATTTGGAAAAGGAAAAGTAATTTCAATTGATAATGGCACAAGAGATTATATGGTAACTGTAACATTTGATGAGTATGGTTTAAAGAAAATGCTTGCAGGCTTTGCAAAGCTTAAAAAAGCCTAAATATGGTGACAAATAAAATATGTTGTGATACAATATATTTACTTTAAAAGTGTTTTGAAAGGAGCGGTTGTTATGAATAAGGATAAGATTGAAGAGCTTATTGCGGCAAGCAAGCTCAATGAACTTCTTCACAAGAAAGATGTAGAAGAGAGCAAGAAGAAAAGTAATGTAATTATCATAGTATTAGCAGTTATTGGAGCGGTTGCAGCATTAGCAGCTATCGTATATGCAATCTATAGATACTTCACACCAGATTATCTTGATGATTTTGATGATGATTTTGATGATGACGACTTTGATGAAGACTTTGAAGATGATGATGAATTCGAGAACTAATTATTCTGCCAATTAAAGAATGATTAAGACAAAGACCACTGGCTGGCTTACAGCCAGTGGTTTTTTAGATGTTCGGTGATGTGGGAGGACAGGGTTAGTTTCCTGATTGATTATATAGAAGGATTGGAGATAAAAGATGAAAAAAGGCGGCATATATACAGGTTATGTAGAAAGCGTGGATTTTCCTAATAAGGGAAATGTAATAGTTAAGACAGAGGAAGACGGACAGACTATAGAGGAAAAGGCTGTTGTAAAGAATTCAATACCGGGACAGACAGTTAAATTTATGGTAAACAAGAAGAAGCACGGCAAATGTGAAGGAAGGCTTCTTGAAGTTGTCTGTCAGGCAGATACAGAAACTAACGAAAGATGTGAGCATTTTGGTAAATGTGGTGGCTGCGTATATCAGACTGTAAGGTACGAAGAACAGTTAAAGATGAAAGAAAATGCAGTGAAGAAGCTTCTTGCTCCTGTTATTAATACAGAATATGAGTGGGAGGGAATAATTGGAAGCCCTGTATCAAGTGAATACCGTAACAAAATGGAATTCTCATTTGGCGATGAGGTAAAAGATGGTCCGATAGCCCTCGGTTTACATAAGAGAAACAGTATGTATGATATAGTAACAGTAACAGGTTGTAAGATTGTGGATAATGATTACAGAAAAATACTCAAGTGTGTATATGATTATGCACTAGAGAAAAATCTCACTTATTACCATAAAATGAAGCACGAAGGGTATCTTAGACATTTGCTTGTAAGAAAAGCTGTAAAGACAGGACAAATCCTTGTGGATATTGTGACAACTACAATTAATGATATCCCTATGGACGAACTTGCAGACAGATTAAAAGCACTGTCACTTGACGGAGAGATAACCGGCTTCCTGCACACCTACAATGACAGTGTTGCCGATGCGGTAATCAACCAAAAGACAGAGATAGTATTCGGAAAGGATTATATTGAAGAAGAGCTTCTTGGACTTAAATTCAAGATTACAACATTTTCATTCTTCCAGACTAACTCACTTGGTGCAGAAGTACTGTACTCAAAGGCAAGAGATTATGTCGGAACAACCAAAGATAAGGTCATATTCGATCTGTACAGTGGAACAGGAACAATTGCACAGATGTTAGCCCCGGTTGCAAAGAAAGTCATCGGCGTTGAGATAATACCAGAAGCTGTCGAAGCAGCCAGGATTAATGCCGGCATAAATGGACTTGATAACTGTGAGTTCATCGCAGATGATGTGCTTAACGCCCTTGATAACATTAAGGACAAGCCAGACTTTATCGTCCTCGACCCACCAAGAGATGGTATCAATCCTAAGGCACTTAAGAAGATAATTGACTATGGTGTGGAGTCAATGGTGTATATTTCTTGCAAGCCTACAAGCCTTGCAAGAGATCTGGTTATGTTGCAGGAGAGTGGGTATGAGGTTAAGAAGGGGTGCTGTGTGGATATGTTTCCGAATACGGGGCATGTGGAGACAGTCTGCCTTCTGTCGCGAAATGATATGTAGAAGATTATGATGTAGCTTGAAGAAGAGAGGAATTATACACCACAATAAAAGGCCACTTATTAAAAGATTAAGGAATATGTGAAGGATAAGTATGGTGTGAATGTGCATACTTCTTATATTGCACAGGTGAAGCGGATGTGTGGTCTGGACATAGGCGAGAATTACAATAAGTCTAAGAAAGAGAATCCAGAGGTAAAGCGGTGTCCACAGGAGAAGGTGGAGTATATTAAGGATGCGTTGAGATATTTCAGTATTATAGAAAGGGAGGTTAAAGATATGAATATATTTTCTGTTGGTGATGGTGAAGAATATGATTTAACGAGAGAAAACTATATAGCAAAGACACATAAGAGATTTCCGTTTTATCAAAATCCTAAAAGATATCAAAATCCATATTTTGCAATTTGTCCTGCGTGTAATAATCCGATTCAAATTATTAATTTGTTTGGAAAACAGTATGAGGAGGAACAAACAAGAAATACTACAATGCATGGAAGACATTTTATTAGGAGTGTAGATGGATTGCCATTGTATAATAGAGAAAACTATGATGCTTGTCCTATACATAATCCTATTGCTTTTAGAATAAGAAGAATCAGGGAAAATGAACCTATTAATGAAGAAATACGCGAGTTAGTTGAAAATAATAGAAATAAAATAGCGATTGACATTAGAAAAATAACGGGTATTCTTTTAAAAAACGAGAGAATTAACAGAATTTTGGATGATTACATTGCTGCAAGAGATTATTGTTATACACACACAAATAGATATAATATACCTGTCTCTTATACACATCTCCGAGCCCACGAGACACTGAGCGATCT
>ERZ1026959.695-NODE-695-length-9609-cov-5.934896_pt1 | contig 9609 bp, 10 predicted proteins | sample MGYA00519299_ERZ1026959 | MGnify/ENA primary metagenome ERZ1026959 (study PRJEB26926, sample SAMN06164517) | human gut metagenome | biome: ENVO:00009003; feature: ENVO:2100002; material: ENVO:00002003 | host: Homo sapiens | place: USA | collected 2012 ... | reverse complement strand
TATTCGTCGGCAGCGTCAGATGTGTATAAGAGACAGACAATAGACTTGGTATGTGATACAATATTAATTGTCAAATAAAAAGTAAAGGATAGGTTTACAATGAATAACAATGCTAAAAACAAAACAAAACAAATAGTCGGTATCGGAGTTATGACGGCTATAATCGCTGTGCTTTCGCAGATAACTATTCCGCTTCCTACTCACGTTCCTGTTACGCTCCAGACTTTTGCTGTGGCTCTCGCAGGATATTTTCTCGGCTGGAAGGGCGGTGCTGTGTCTGCTCTGGTCTATGGTCTGCTTGGCGCTATCGGTGTGCCTGTGTTTGCAGGCTGGTCAGGCGGTTTCTCCGTTATCGTAGGGTATACAGGCGGATTCATTTACGGATTTATCGTTATGGCTCTTCTTTGCGGTCTTGGCGCAAAGTTCTGCTCTGACAAGATAAGCGGTAAGGTCATCGCTATCGTGCTTGGTATCGCAGGTCTTGCTTGCGACCACCTGCTCGGTGCTATCCAGTACGCTATCGTTGCTAATATCTCTATTGGCAAGTCTATCCTTCTTGTATCAGTTCCTTATCTTGTAAAGGACGTTATCTCTGTTGTTGCTGCTTACCTTATCAGCATCGAGCTTGTAAGCAGACTTGCAAAGACAGGTTGCTATGCTTACAAGAGAGCCTGAGCTTAGATTTCATCATCTGCTGTGCCTGCCGCTTTTTCAGGGAAAAGGCTACAGTGACGGTTTTTCGGTGAATATGCAGTCTGTGAAAGACAGATTGGAGAGCGAGGACACTGCAGTGCGGTTTGTGTGCAGCGGAGATATGATATGTCAGCACTGCCCAAACAGGACGGAGGACGGTTGTTTGCTTGACGGCTGTGGTGGAACGGTGGCACAGAAAGACAGCGAGGTTTGCAGACTTTCTGAGATAGAATGTCACTCAGTGGAGAATTATCGCAGTGCGCTGACAAGGCTGAGAAGCAAAATGGATAAAAAGGCATTTGATATACTATGCTCGGAATGCCGCTGGGCAAAGCTCGGTTTGTGCAGCTTTGAAAAGTGGCGTGAGGGCGTTGATGGATTGCTTTCTTCGTGACAGGTCACGTCTGTCATTTTTTACACATAAGTACAGCTCCTGAGAAGAAACTCGGGAGCTGTACATTTTTTTGCTTATTCTTCACTTGCCTGATATGCGGATAGGAATTTCTCGTAGATATCGGGATAATGTTTTTTTAGTCTTACAGGCTTAAGGTCGGAGGTGGTGAAGCAGTGGGAGGTGTGGGCAAGGCAGGCTGTTTTCTGAGTGGTAAGGTCAAAGACCTCGTAGTCAAGCTCGTAGGCACAGCCGTTGAACTTTGACAGCTTACAGCGCACTTCAAACTCATCTCCGAAACGGACGGGATATTTATAGTGTGTTTCAACAGAGAGAACAGGAGAAACTATGCCACGTTCTTCTATTTCGTGGAATGGGCAGCCAAGCTGTTCCATAAGGTCAACACGGGCTTCCTCAAGCCAGCGGACGTAATTTGAATGGTGGATTATATCCATGCGGTCTGTTTCATAATAAAAGGCTTTTCTTTTGTAGGGGGTAAGTGTCATTTTATGTCCTTCTTTCTGTGGGTTTGACGTTGACGTTATATATGGGTGTGATAAAAATAGCGGGCGACCAATGGCCGCCCCTGCTTGCTTATGAATTATTCAAGCCAGATGAAGTTGTTGTCGGTGTTCACAAAGTCCATATTATAAAGGAAAATGACCTTTGTTATGTCGTTGTCTTTTACATATTCACTGACGGTCTTATCCATGATGTGGTAATAACGCATATCTATCATTGTGATGTGCTTATACTTGTCGGCAAAGTATGGCATAACTGTGTTTGCGTAGCTGTCCTTTATAATAAGGACGTGTTCATCGCTTTCGCCGTTTGTTTCTATTTCTGTGAGGGCAAAATTTCCGCCCATGAATGTGGAGTATTTATCCTTTTTGGTCTTGAATGAATCGTCAAAAATGGTGTCTGTTTGTTTGTTTTCTTCAACATAATTTACCTTTACGCTGTTGTCAGGGTTTGTGTAGAAGTGCATTTCGTCAGCAGCGGAGAAGTCTGTTGGGGCTTTTGAATAAAGTGTGCCATGAAAGTCCTTTACAGTTTCTATATTGTAGGATACCTGTGGGATATCTTCATTCATGGTTGTCATAAGTGCGTCAAATCCCACTTTTGCGCCCTCGGCTGTCCAATGGTGGTCGGTCTTATAGAAAACCTGCGTGGACTTTGCGGCGTCTTTGAGCTGGTCATATGGGAAGCAGAGGTTTATCCTGTCGCTGAGGATAGAGCTTATATACTTTTCGCTTTCAAGCTGATCGTCGGTCTGTGTGACCGCAGGGAGCTTGTCTGACATAACGGAAACTGCATTCGGCACAAGAAGAAAGCTTACGTCGACGGATTTATCTAGGCTGTCAGCAAAATCGTTAAGACAGCTTATATTTTTCTCGATAAGAGGTCTGTTTTCCTGATAGTCTTGGAGATAATAGCCGTCCTTGCCGAAGTAGACGCCATTTTGATAGTTTTTGAGAAGTGTGCGGTCGGTGACTGTTTTAAGACTCACAAGCTGGTCTTTCATAAATATCTGATCGGACATATAGCTTTCGATATCCGATGTGAACTCGCCTTTTTCGAGTTTTTTCCATGAAAATTCAGGGGCTTGCTGGAGATAGCGGTTCTCATTTTCGGAGAATTCACGGTCCTCGGAAAGAAAGCTTGCCACTGCAAAGCCGAATATGAACAGCAGAAAGCACACTATCATAATATAGTTTTTAAGTTGTTTTTTCATATCTGCCGTCCTCCTTTAAAATCTGAAATACAGGAACGGATTGAATGAATTGCCTGCAAGGTAGGCGGTGGAAACTGCCAAAAGTGTTAATGCGAACAGCGGTTGGAGTATACAGCCGCATATCTCAGGACACTTGATCTGAAGCTTAAGGCAGAGCTTTTTTGGAAGCTGTGTTGAAGCTATCACAAGTATCACTATTGTTACTGCATACTGTGCGAGCCAGAACACTGTTTGGTGATTTATGAGAGGTAGTCCCCCTGCGCCGAACATATTTTTGAAGTTCTGTGTGAGCTTGCCGAAATCTTCATAGGAGAATATTCCCCAGCCTATGACTATAAAAAGAAGTGCGTAGATATGCTGGAAAAATGCAGGTATCTTTTTCAGGGCTTTGCCCAAGAAAAGCTTTTCGCAGAGGAGTATCACACCGAAGTACACACCCCATAGCATAAAGTTCCAGTTTGCACCGTGCCAGAAGCCTGTGAGAAACCATACTATCATGATGTTAAGGCACTGTCTTGCTTTGCCCTTGCGGTTACCGCCAAGTGGGATATAGACATAATCTCTGAACCAGCTTGAAAGTGACATATGCCAGCGTCTCCAGAAGTCTGTGATAGAGGTGGAGATGTAAGGGTAGTTGAAGTTCTCGAGAAAGTCGAAGCCGAACATTTTGCCAAGACCTATCGCCATATCGGAATAGCCTGAGAAGTCAAAGTATATTTGGAAGGTATAGGCTATTATGCCCAGCCAGCTTGCGGCAACGCTCAGTTCGGATTGTGCGGAGTTTGAGATAGTGTCGAAAAGCTCGCCGATAGTATTTGCGAGAATGACTTTTTTGCCAAGACCTATGGAAAATCTCCACACGCCCTGTGCAAAATGCTCTATGCTCTCGTTACGTTTTTTGAGCTGTTCCGCAACGTCGATGTATCTTACGATAGGACCTGCGATAAGCTGTGGGAAAAGGGCAACATAGGTGGCAAGGTCAAGAAAGTTCTTCTGACTTCTTACTTCGCCCTTATAAACGTCGATAACGTAGGAAAGGGTCTGGAAGCTGTAGAATGAGATACCGATAGGGAGGGCAAGACCCAAGGTCTTTATCTGCGTGCCGAAAATGCTGTTTGCCGCACCGATGAAAAAGTCGGTATATTTAAAAAACAGAAGAAGCCCGATGTTCCACACAACCGCTCCTATCATTGCGATGAGCGGAGTGTATTTTTTTGCGTTTTTACGCTGTTTGTCTGCCAATAGTCCTGTTATATACGCAACGATAGTGGAAGCTATCATGAGGACGATATAAACAGGTTCGCCCCATGCGTAAAACACAAGGCTGAAAATAAACAGCACCAGATTGCGTGTTATGCGTGGGACGATATAATACGTTATCAGTACAATAGGCAGGAATGCGAACAGAAATGTTGTACTTGAAAAAAGCATATATTTATTACTCCTAGCCTATTATCTCTTTTGCTTTATCGTTATCGTTAGAAAGACAGAGGTAAACATAATTGCCGTTGGTTACAAGAACAGGGTCATTAAGCTTTGTCATTTCCTCCGGAACATAGTTTTCAAAAACCTTTTTCTGGCTTTCGACTCTTGCTGTAAGTGTATCTGCGATAGCCTTTGCACTGTCTGCGTCCTTGGCTTCAAAGCAGTCTATCTCCTCGGCTGTTCCTCCTGATGAGCTTACATAGACCTTCGCCTTTGTATAGCTGTCTGCTGATATGCCGATTATCTTTTCTATCTTTGCTTCGTCAAGCTCTACGAGCTCGTCCTTGAACTCTATGCCGTCCTTGAGCTTGTCCGCAACGGCTGTTACGTCAACGCTTTCGTTTGTCTGAGCGGCTGCCGCTGAATTTGCGGAGTTTGCTGTGCTGCTGTCAGAGTCTGAACCGCAGCCTGTAAGTGCTGCTGTGCCAATGCACATAACTGCCATAAGAGTGCAGAGTATCTTCTTTGTTTTCATAATTCTTCTTTCCTTTCTTATGTGTTGTCGATTATATAGTTGAGCCACTTGTCGCAGTATTCGCTCATAAGGTGTATTCCGTCTGAGGAGGCTTCCTCCGGAAGAGTGCCGTCTGCGCCTGCTACAGCGGAGGTACAGTCAAGATAATTTATACCTGTCTGCTGTGCCACCTCTGAGATAGCCTGATTGAACGTGGCTACATTTGTGTTATTTATGGCGTCGCCCTGTAAGCTTCTTGAAGCTGTTACAGGGAGGATAGATTCAGCATAGATAACAGCGTCAGGCTGTATCTCCTGAATTTTTGTGATAAGCTGTGTATAACAATCCTTGAAGGTGTCGATATAAGGCCAGCCAAGCTCGTTAGTGCCGAGGTTTATATACACTCTGCCATATTGTCTTTCTCCAAGAGCGTCGATAACAGTTCCTGCATTGCCGTTTGAAAGGGTGATGTTCTGGTCTGTCATAACGGTGTCGATGTGCATTCCCACAGAGCAAAGGAACGTTGCTTTTGGTTTATCGCAGTTGTTTTGCAGACCAACTGTTCGTGAGTCGCCTATGAAAACTGCGTCGGAAAGGTCGTCGGCGTCATCATGGGTAACTGAGCTGTCAGTAAGGCTTTCATCTATGCCACTCTCATCGACCATGCTTTCTGCCTGAGAAGAGCTGTCTGCATTGCTCTCGGAGCTTTCGTTCTCTGCCACAGAGCTTGAAGCTGACATCTTCTTTGCTTCCACAGCCCTGCTGTTGCCGCTTCCTGCATGGAAGCCCCATATTGCCGCAAATGCTATGCACACAAGACAACTCAATGACACTATGCTTTGCTGTGCTGTGGCTCTTTTTTTTCTTATATTTTTCAAATTGCTACCGTGTTGGCTCTCCATTATACTACCTCTTATATTATCTCTCATGACCTGCAAAAATGCAGATCCGTTTCAAAGATTATCATAACACATTTTACAGCCTTTTTCAAGTGCTTTTTAGTCGAATTAAGGATTTTCTTCACTTTTTACAAACAGACGCAAAAAAGTCGGGAGAATTTGTTCTGCCCGACTTATTGTTGACAATTTATTCTGTATTATTTGTTTGTTTGAGTTTTATTTCCAAAGCTTTTCAGGATAAATGCCAGCCTCTATAAGCTTTGCGATATCGGCTTTAACGGTTGGCTTATCCTCTTTATATGTAACGCCGAACCACTTATCGTGAGTTTCCAGAAGCTTGCAGTCTGCAACACCTGTTTTTATCATTGTATCGATACCCGCAGGGAGGAGAAACTCCGCTGTCAGGCTGTCTTTATTTTCTTTCATAAAGTCTGTGAACATACCATTGAGCTTATCTATAAAGCCGTCAGGGCAAGCCCACATATTCATTGACACATAGCAGTTCTCGTCAAGCTCGGCTGTTTCTTCCTTGCCTGAATAGACCTTGCCGTCATTCTCACGGCGGATATTGTAGGTTTCAACAACGTCTGTGAGCATAGAGTCTTTCACTTCACAGACACCTCTGTTCACTGCACCGAAGTCGCTCAGAGTGTTTTTCAGTATGAAGCCTGCCATGCCGAGATGAAGCTTTTTGCGATCTGAGTTTTCATTGCAGAGAAAATCGTGGAGCTTCACAAAAGCTTCCTTGCCGTAAAAATCATCAGCGTTTATTACTGCGAAAGGCTCATTTATAACGCCCTTGCAACAGCAGACTGCGTGACCGTGACCCCACGGCTTAACACGTCCCTCAGGTACGGAATAGCCCTCCGGAAGGCAGTCAAGCTCTTGATAAACGTAATCTATCTTGACGTATTTTGAGATACGGTCGCCTATCATTTTATCAAAGGCATCACGGATATCCTTTCTTATAATGAATACGACCTTGTCAAAGCCTGCCTCAACGGCGTCATAGATAGAATAATCCATTATTATCTCGCCGTTCGGTCCGAAAGGTTCAAGCTGTTTTATGCCGCCTTTGAAGCGACTTCCAAGACCTGCGGCAAGTATGCAAAGGGTACAACTCATAATTTTTTTATCTCCTTGTTCTCTGGTTTATATTTTTTATTTGATTTTTATCAGAATAAGTGCATACGTTTATCTTCAAATTTTATCCCGCACTTTTTCACCCAAGCTATAAAAAGCTCGGAGTTATCCTTTTCCCATGGGAAAGTCAGGACTTTTTTGCCTGATGAATACACTTCGACTCTCTCTAACCATTTTGTGCATTTAACATGAGATATCTCATCGCTTGACCAACAGTTTCCGTTATAGAACAGTTTTTTGCCCATAACTGAAATGGTGGGACTATTCTTTTCCTTGACCGTTGTCACAACTACAAGGACGATTATCAATCCTATAAAGCACCAAAAAACGATATCTCCGGCAGACATCGACCCATTCGGGTTTCCGACATAGCGGCGTAAGAAAAATCTTATGCCATATATCAGCGCGAAAGCTGCTATGGCGGCAAATATTTTAACTGTGCTGCTGCTTTTGCCTATCTCAAAGTTTACGTCAGACATATCAGGCTGACAGTTTTGAAAAGCTGAATTTTCTTTTGCGAGCTTTTCGAGCTTTATATTGCCCGTTTGATAGTTATTCATAAATTCTCCCTACAACTTTCAAGTTTAATTTTATTCTATTTTTTAAAATTATATTAACATTATGCCATACTTTAAAGTAAATGTCAAGAGATTTTGACATTTTTATTCAGCTTTTGCAATGCTTTTCTGCGTATTTTACATCTTTCTCACACTTGACAGGGTGATACTAATGTGATATACTGATATGACAAAAATCAAATAATATCCCTGAAAAGGGTGGAGGATGATATAAATGGCTAAGACGGCTTTGGTAACAGGCGCAAGCTCGGGAATTGGCAGAGAGATAGCGAGAGATCTATCTGCAAGGGGCTTTCGTGTGATACTCAGCGCAAGACGTGAGGAAAGGCTCAGAGAGCTTGCGGAGGAGCTTGGTGACAACACAAGGGTGGTAGTTTGCGACGTTTCTGACAGGGAAGAATGTCTGCGGCTTTATGAGGAAACAAAGAGCGAGAAGATATCAGTGCTTGTGAACTGCGCAGGCTTTGGTGCAGTGGGCAGCTTTGACGAGCTTCCTCTGGACACTGAGCTTAAAATGATAGACACCAACATTATGGCGGTGCATATGCTCACAAAACTGTTTTTGAAAGACTTTGTTGCCGCTGACAGGGGTTATATAATGAATATAGCTTCTTCGGCAGGGCTTATGTACGGCGGCCCTATGATGGCAACATACTATGCTTCAAAGGCTTATGTTGTGAGCCTTACCAGCGCAATATATGAGGAGTTGAGGGCGAGAAACAGCAGGGTACACGTTTGTGCGGTATGCCCGGGTCCTGTGGATACGGAGTTCAATGACGTTGCAAACTGCAAGTTCGGCGTAAGCTCCATAACACCACAGTTTTGTGCAAAAAAGGCTCTTGAGGGAATGTTCGGCAGAAAACTCATCATTATCCCTGAGAAGTCTATAAAGGCACTTTATGCAGGGTCTAAATTTGCTCCTAGAGGTATCGTGCTGAAAGTGACTGGCAAGGTGCAGAAGAAAAAGCTTGATAAATGACAGTTTAGTATTTTTATATAAGATAAAAAAGTTTTGTGAAGTGCGAAAATTGGGCTATATTTCTAAAAATCAATAGTATAATTTGTTATGATTGCATAAGAAAACGTTATCATATTTGTTAAATCGGCCGATTGAATTTTTTCGGAAAATAAAGTACAATGTAAGTAAAGTTATTTAAGAAAGGAAGTTTTAGAAATGAAACTTACAAAGATTTTCGCAGGTATGGCTGCAGCAGCTATAGCTGCAACAGCTATGGCAACAACAGCTTTCGCAGCTGATAAGGGCCCTAACGGATCAAATGGCGTTTCTGTATTTGGTATTTATATCCCAATGACAGAGGATGAGGCTAAGGCTAACGGCATTCTAGATGAGAACGGCAAGGGTCCGGATGATTGGGCTTCACTCCCTATCACAGTTACTGTTGACGGTGTAAAGATCGATGGTGAGGATGCAACTATCAACGATCAGCCAAAGCTTCTTTATTGGATGGGCGGCGAGCTTAAGCTTGAGCTTGCTAATATCTACAATACAAACGTTTATGGCGAAGAGAAGGCAATGAACGATCAGCTCTTTTCAACAATGCCGGCTAAGTCAATTGAAGTAACATTTACTATCAGCGGACTTACAAGCGATCTTTCAGCTGCTGCTTGTGACAAGTCTACAACTGGTCAGGCATATCTCGGCGGTGGTTTCTCACTTGATGGTGCTGCATTCAACACAACATTCTGGCAGGACGGTTCAGATCCTAACCCTGCAGAAACTCAGTTCACACTTGCAAAGGTAACAGGCAATGGTCAGTACACAGTTGGTCTGACATTCCCGGATCAGGGCGGAGATGACACATCAAGCGGCACTGACAGCAAGACTGACTCAACAGCAGACAGCAAGTCTGACAGCAAGACTGATTCAAAGGCTAACAGCACAGCCGCAACAACTTCTTCAAAGACTGGTACAACAGGCACAACAAATGCTACATCTTCAAGCGCAGCTTCTGACAAAACAGCAGCTACAGGCGCAACAGCAGGTATCGCTCTTGCAGGTATCGCTCTCGCAGGTGCAGCTATCGTAGTTTCTAAGAGAAAGTAATCTTAACTGAGGACTTGTTTCTTAGAGTACGTAATTAAAATAACTAAAGGGACTTCCACTGTGAAGTCCCTTTTTGTGTGTGGTATAAAAAATAAAAAAATATCGGCGAATAGTCTAGACAAATGGTAATTAATATAGCTGTCTCTTATACACATCTGACGCTGCC
>ERZ1026959.692-NODE-692-length-9635-cov-6.689353_pt1 | contig 9635 bp, 6 predicted proteins | sample MGYA00519299_ERZ1026959 | MGnify/ENA primary metagenome ERZ1026959 (study PRJEB26926, sample SAMN06164517) | human gut metagenome | biome: ENVO:00009003; feature: ENVO:2100002; material: ENVO:00002003 | host: Homo sapiens | place: USA | collected 2012 ... | reverse complement strand
CGAGATCGCTCAGTGTCTCGTGGGCTCGGAGATGTGTATAAGAGACAGCCGTTTCGGCAGACTTGCCACACCTGTTTTCAACGACCCTGAAACATATAAGTTTGAGCTTGGCAAGGGCGTTAAGCTCCGTGACGGCAAGGATATAGCTATCGTTGCAACAGGCCTTATGGTTTATGAGGCTATCGAGGCTGCAAAAACACTGGCAGCCGAGGGTATCGAAGCAACAGTTATCAATATCCACACTATCAAGCCAATCGACGAGGATATCATCGTTGAAGCCGCAAAGAACACAGGACTTCTTCTTACAGTAGAAGAGCATAGCGTTATCGGCGGACTTGGCTCAGCCGTTGCAGACGTTCTTGCAGCAAGACACCCTGCAAAGCTTGTTAAGATCGGCGTTAATGACGAGTTCGGTCACTCAGGTCCAGCAGTAGACCTGCTCAAGGAGTACGGTCTGTGTGCAGACAATATCGTTGCAAAGGCAAGAGATGCTGTTAAGGCAAAGTAATAAAAGCAAACGGACGGATATCTTCCGTCCGTTTTTTTGTACACAAAAAAAGACACGCTTACGATCTCGTAAACGTGTCTTTTTTATGCTTTTACAGTGCCTGCATGAGTGTCGATAATGTTGTTTATACATATGTAAAGATAAGGTTTAAGTTCGCCAATGTCCACAGGCTCGTTGTAAAGTATGGACGAGTAGCAGGTTGAGCTTACAAGCTCAACTATCATGAATATCATGACCTCAGGCTGAACAATATCATATGGAGCGTCAGCAAGCATAGCGTCATAAATGTTGCGGAAGTCGATGTCATCGTCCTTTATAGGCGACGTAAGAGCGTGCTTGAAAACGCCCCAGCTAAGATTCTTTGCAATAAAAGTCAAAAGCGACTTGTTCTCGTTTAGCTGGTTGATGATGTTGTCAACAATAAAAATAATTCGTTCGTTAAAGGTAAGCTTCTTGCCGCTCGCATTTAATGCCTCGATAGCGTTTCTGAAAAGCTGTGACGACTTGTGAGAAACAAGCTTGTTTCTTATGTCATATTTGTCCTTGAAATAAAGATAAAACGTTCCTTTCGCCACACCAGCGTTGTTCACGATGTCTGAAATGGAGGTCTTGCTCACTCCCTTGGTGGTAAAAAGACTAAAAGCCGTGTTAAGCAGAGAGTCCTCCTTTACCTTTTTATTGGTATCAAGCTTGCCCATTTTAACACGTCCTTCCTTATTATAATATATACAATTTGTATGCCACACATACACAGGTTTACTATGGCTGACCCTATATTTATTATAATACAAATTCTTGTTAAAGTCAACGGAGCAAAATGACCAATAGTCAGTTATGACCGTCGGTCATTTTGTGCAACTCTACAAAAAGAATGACTAATGGTCATTTCGCTATTGACTGTTGGTCATTTTTGATGTATACTATGAGATGTAATAAGACCGAAAGGTCAAAAACTATGTGAAGGGAATGACATTTGATGCAGAAATTTGGCAGAGGAGTTGTAAAGCTCCGAGTACCGATACTCATAGTCAGCATTCTGCTGTTGATACCGTCAATATTCGGTTTTCTCAGCACGAGAATAAACTATGATATTCTTTCATACCTCCCGTCAGACATTGAAACCATGAAAGGTCAGGATATAATGCTTGACGAGTTCGGCAAGGGTGGCTTTTCGCTGGTAATGCTTGACGGCATGGAGGATAAGGACGTTGAAAAGGTCAAGGAGAAGATCGAAAAGGTAGACCACGTTTGCGATGTTCTCTGGTATGACACCTTGGCAGACGTTTCACTTCCAAAGGAAGTTCTTCCTGATGATATTTACGATTTCTTCAATACAGATAACTCCACAATGATGGCTGTCTTTTTTGACGAAGCAACCTCCGCTGACGGCTCACTTGAAGCTGTCAAGGAGATAAGAAGCATCGCAGGCGAGCAGTGTTTCGTAAGCGGTATGTCGTCAGTCGTTGAGGATATCAAGGATCTGACAATGCAGGAAGCTCCGATGTATGTTGTTATCGCAGTAATACTTACAAGTATCATACTTGCACTTACAATGGATTCGTTCCTTATCCCACTGTTCTTTATGCTCAGTGTGGGCATGGCGATAATCTATAACATGGGAACGAACTTCATACAAGGCGAGATATCGTTCATCACCGAAGCTCTTGCAGCCGTACTTCAGCTTGCGGTAACGATAGACTACTCGATCTTCCTGTGGCACAGCTACAAAGAGGAGAAAGAAAAGCACCCAGGTGACAACAAAGAGGCTATGGCAGTCGCCATCGGCAAAACTATCACCTCAGTTGTTTCAAGCTCCATAACAACAGTTGCAGGCTTCCTTGCACTTTGCTTCATGAGCTACGAGCTTGGCATGGACATGGGTATCGTAATGGCAAAGGGCGTTGTTATTGGCGTTATCTGCTGCATAACAGTTCTCCCGTCGATGATACTTGTCTTCGATAAGGCACTTGAAAAAACAATGCACAAAGACCTTGTTCCAAGCCTTGAAAAGCCTTCAAAGTTCATTATCAAGCACCATGCAGCATTTATCGTACTCTTTATAGTTGTACTTATCCCTGCCATATATGGTCAGATAAACACCAATGTCTACTATAACCTGACAGATACTCTTCCAAAGGATCTCAACAGTGTTATCGCAAACACAAAGCTAGATGAGGAATACAACATGGCAACGACCCATATGCTCCTGGTTGACGCTGATATGAAGCCAAAGGAAGTAAACTCTATGCTCGACGAAATGGGCAAGGTTGATGGTGTAAGCTTCTCAATGTCACTGGATACTCTTATCGGTCCGTCTATTCCTCGTGAGATAGTTCCTGAGTCAGTAACAAAGATACTCAAGAGCGACAAATGGCAGCTCATGCTGGTTGGCTCTGAATATAAGGTAGCTTCTGATGAAGAGAATGCCCAGATAGATGAGCTTAGCAAGATACTTAAATCCTACGATAAAGACGGAATGCTTATCGGTGAGGCGGCGGCAACAAAAGACCTTATCGACATAACAGATCATGACTTCAAGGTAGTAAATATAGTTTCTATCGCCGCTATCTTCATCATCATTCTTATTGCACTGCGTTCAGTTTCACTGCCTATCATTCTGGTAGCCGTTATCGAATTTGCTATCACAGTAAACATGGGTGTTCCGTGCTTTACGAATACCACCATACCGTTCATAGCGTCGGTAGTAATCGGTACTATCCAGCTTGGTGCAACAGTTGACTACGCTATCCTTATGACAACAAGATATAAGACCGAGCGTAACGCAGGCAAAGATAAGCATGAAGCTGTCACTATCGCACTCACCACTTCAATGAAGTCTATCATGGTCAGCGCACTTGGCTTCTTCGCTTCAACCTTCGGTGTTGGCGTATATTCAAGCGTAGATATGATCTCACAGCTTTGTACGCTCATGTCAAGAGGTGCAATAATCAGTATGATAACTGTTATCTGCATACTTCCTTCAATGCTTATGCTGTTCGATAAGGTAATAATCAATACAACAATGGGCATGAAGAAAAAAGAAAATAAGCTTTATAAGCTTCCTGAAATAAACTAATTCGTAAAGGAGATATAGTTATGAAAAAGTATTCAAGAGTTCTTGCAGGCATACTTGCCGTACTTCTTTCCGCAGGCTGCACAGGTCTTTATGCAGCAGCTCAGTCAGACAGCTCTTCCGCTGCCGACAGCACTGCCTCAACAACAAAGAGCGAATCAGATAAAAAAGATACAAAAGATACAAAGAAAGCTGATAAGTCTGACAGTGATACAGAAAAGCAGGCTAAGGAAGAAACAGTTTATGTTATCACTGACGCTTCCGGCAACAAGACAAAAACAGTCGTTTCCAACTGGCTGAAAAACCCACAGGGCGTAAAGAAGCTGGAGGACGTTTCCGACCTGACGAATATCGAGAATGTTAAAACAGACGAGGGCTTTACAGCCAATGGTGATAAGCTCACATGGGATACCGAGGGCGGAGATATCTACTATAAGGGCTATACCGATAAGGCACTCCCGGTTGATGTAAAGGTAACATATACCCTTGACGGCAAGGAGATAAAGCCTGAGGACCTCGCAGGCAAGAGCGGTAAGCTTACGGTAAGATATGACTATACGAACAACGATAAGAAAACTGTCAAGATAAACGGCAAGAAAACAGATATCTATGTTCCATACCTTATGGCAACAACAGCTATCCTTGATACTAACGTTTATTCAAACGTTGAAGTAACAAATGGCAAGCTCATTTCAGACGGAAGCAGACAGATACTTATAGGCGTTGCAATGCCTGGCCTTACAAAGAGCCTTGATCTTCAGGATAACGAAGATATCGAGATACCGGAGTACGTTGAGTTCACAGCAGACGTAAAGGACTTCGAGTCAACAACTGCTCTTACAGTCGCAACATCTGACATCTTCTCAAAGCTTGACCTTAGCGATATCGGTGATGCTGACGATCTTCAGGATAAGCTTGATGAGCTTTCTGATGCTACAGACGAGCTTGTAGACGGCACAGCAGAGCTTTACGCAGGTATCAAGAAGCTGTCCGATTCCTCAGGAACACTTATCACAGGTATCGACAAGCTTTATTCAGGCTCTAAGTCACTTGACGATGGTGCAAAGACACTTAACAGCGGTGCAACAAAGCTTCGTGACGGAGCAAAGACCCTTGATTCTTCAACAGGTGAGCTTATGAGAGGTATCTCCACAGCTCATAGTGGTTCAACAGCCCTCCTCGGTGGTTTTGATCAGGTAAACAGCGGTATGTCCACCTTGAAGAACGGCTCATCATCACTTTCAAGCGGACTTTCACAGGTATCCTCAGGCGCACAGCAGGTAAATAACGGTGCTGCAAGCCTTGCCGCAGGCACAAATAAGCTTGTTACAGGCGTAGGCGACCTCCAGGCAGGCTCTAAAAAGCTTGCCGCAGGCACAAAGCAGACCTATGACGGTTCAACTGCACTGAAAAAAGGCGTTTCCACACTTAATGCAGGCGTTTCCACACTCTATGAAAAGGTGCAGTCACTCCCTGCAAGCGTTGAACTTCTTTCAAATGGCGTAACAAAGGTAGATAACGCACTTACACAGTCTATCGCATACGACCAGCAGGTACTCGCAGGACTTGAGCAGCTTCTCGGCAATTACGAAGAAGGCTCAGCAGAGTATACGAGCATAAGCAATATGATAGCAGCCGTAAATGGCTCTATCCAGTATCAGCAGGGCGCACAGAGCGGCCTTGGTGATGTTTCAACAGGTGTCGGCACAATGGCTACCGAGGGCAAACAGCTTGTTGACGGTGTAACTCAGATATACAATGGTCTTAATGATAAGAAGAAAGGTCTTGTCGCAGGCGTTGGTAATTTGAATGCAGGACTTAAAACAGTAAACGAGGGTGCTTCTGCACTTAACACTGGTATCGGCACACTTGCTAAGTCCAGCAAGGCGCTTAACAGCGGTGCGGCTACACTCTCCGCAGGCACAAAGAACCTCTCCGCAGGAGTAAACTCAGCACAGGCAGGCGCAAGCAAGCTTGATAAGGGCGTTGACAGCCTGAACTCAGGCGTATCAAAGCTTTCAAACGGTGCGAAAACTCTTGACAGCGGTCTTGGTCAGCTTGACAACGGTAGCAAGCAGCTAAAAGACGGTACTGCAACACTCTATTCATCACTTGTAGAGCTTGCACAGGGTACAACAACACTTTCAAGCGGCAGTGCAGAGCTGTTCAGCGGTATCGGTCAGCTCAAAGACGGCAGCTCACAGCTTTCATCTGGTGTTAAGAAGCTTGAAAGCGGTGCAAAGACCCTTAAAGACGGCATGGCTAAGTATAAGGACGAGGGCATCGGCAAGCTCCTTGACATCTACAACAACGACCTCAAGGGACTTATCGACAGACTTGACGCTCTCAAGACAGCAGCCGAGGATTCAACAACATTCTCAGGCGCAGCCGATGGCGTTGAAAGCTCAGTTAAGTATATTTACGAAACTGCGGCTATTGAAAAAGCAGACGAGTAATTTTTACTTCCCACACATAGCAAAGACCCCCTTGGACAGAAATGTCCGAGGGGGTCTTTGTATTATTATCTGTACAAAAAAACGGACGGAATCTCTCCGCCCGTTTTATATATCCTACTGTCTTAGATAAACGCCGTTTTCTTCGATGTAGTCCTCCATGTCCTGCTTGTATTCAAGATCAAGAGAATCTTTAGGAAGTGCTTTCAGTGCTTTCTGACCAATGTCTTTTCTGAAATGCTCTCCCTCGAACTTTATCTTGGAAACAGCCCCGTAAGACTTGTCCAGTGCGCCCTGAAGCGTGTAAGCATTGCAGGTAACACCCAGAACACGTCCGCCGTTTGTGTAGAATTTGCCGTCTTCGTACTTAGTGCCTGCGTGATAAATAAACGCTCCGTCTACCTGACCCTTGTCGTCCATACCGAACATCTCGATACCCTTTTTGTACTTAACAGGATATCCTCCGCTGGCCATAACAACGCAAGTGCAGTAACCCGACTTCCAGCCGATCTTGACATCAGCCAGCCTGTGTTCATAAATAGCCTCAAATATCTCGCAAAGATCACCCTCCAGCATAGGAAGAACTACCTGCGTTTCAGGGTCGCCGAAACGGCAGTTGTATTCAATTACCTTTGGACCATTAGGGGTGAGCATAAGTCCGAAATACAAACAGCCCTCAAAAGTCCTGCCCTCAGCATTCATTGCATTGATAGTCGGCAGGAAGATCTTCTCCATGCACTCCTTGGCAATGTCCTCAGTGTAGTAAGGGTTAGGTGCAACAGTACCCATTCCGCCTGTGTTCAGACCCTTGTCGCCGTCCAACGCTCTCTTGTGATCCATTGAAGAGATCATAGGAACAACAGTCTTGCCGTCAGTGAATGAAAGCACAGAAACCTCAGGACCTGTGAGATATTCCTCCACAACGATAGTGGAACTGCTCTCACCGAACTGCTTGTCGTCTATCATGGAGTGTATAGCCTCCACAGCCTCTTTCTCACTCTCCGCCAGAATAACGCCCTTGCCAAGTGCAAGTCCGTCAGCCTTTATAACAGCAGGGTATGTGTTCTGTTCCTTGACATATTTTATAGCGTCCTCACTGTTTGTGAACACCTCGTATTTGGCTGTAGGAATATTGTATTTCTTCATAAGATCCTTAGAAAAGACCTTTGAACCCTCGATTATAGCCGCATTTTTCTTAGGACCAAAGGTCTTGAAACCCTCAGCCTGCAAAGCGTCTACCATTCCAAGTACAAGCGGATCGTCAGGTGCAACAGCCACCATGTCTACTTTAAGCTTCTTTGCCAGAGCCACAACGCCCTCAATATCTGTTGCCGCAACATCAAAACATTCTGCATAGCGTGAAATGCCACCGTTTCCGGGTGTGCAGTAAAGCTTTCCTACCTTAGGGGACTCCGCAAGCTTCATAACGATAGCGTGTTCACGTCCGCCTCCGCCAACAACTAATATGTCCATTTTCAGACCTCCTCAGTGTGTTTTTTCCAATTATAACAATACCGCACACCTATGCTGTGCGGTATCGTCATTTATTTATTTCGTATATTATTACTTAAGCTCAAAGCTGTCAAGAACTGTCTTGAACTCGTCAGAAAGCTTGCTGTAAGCGTTCTCGCTTGCACCATATGTGATAACAACAAGGTTGCCGTTGTCAGAAGTGATTATCTGATTGAGCAGTACCTTCTGTGAGCCGATCTCGCCTGTTACGTCAACAATGTAAGCGTCCTTGCCAGCAAACTTATCTTCCTTGTCGTTTGTAACAGTGTAGCCGTCCATGGAATTATATGTTTGCTTGATCTGGTCAGCATAATCACTTGCTGTAAGACCATTGAGCAGATCGTTTGACATTGAGATAACGTTGATAGAAGCAGACTCAAGCTCGGCATCATCGCCTGCGTCAGCGTATGTGAACATTACGTCAACACCAGCGGATTCCTGCATTGCCCACTTCTTTGAGTCGATCTTGAAAGTATACAGATCGCTTGTGTAAACGTCATTCTCATATGTGCCTTTAGCCTCGTCACCGGTGCTTGTTGTGTCGTCAGCAGAAGTTGTTGTATCAGCAACTGACTCCTCAGGTGCAGCAGTTGTAGTTGTTGTGTCAGCCTTAGACTCAACAGCAGGTGCGGCTGTAGTTGTAGTAGTTGTTTTAGCCTCAGCCTTTGACTCACTGCTTGAATCGCTTGACTCTGAGCAGCCTGTAACTGCAAATACCATTGACAGTGCCATGAGTGATGCAAGTAACTTTTTCATAATAAATTTCTCCTTTTCTTCTTTACCTTTATTGTTTTGCATTAATGCGCAGAAATTAGTGATGGAATAATCTTATCCCAGTGAATGCCATTGCCATGTTGTACTTGTTGCAAGTCATGATAACATGATCGTCTCTGATAGATCCGCCTGGCTCGGCAATGTAAGCCACACCGCTCTTTTTAGCTCTCTCGATGTTGTCGCCGAATGGGAAGAAAGCGTCAGAACCAAGGCAAACGCCTGTGTTCTTTGCAAGCCATTCCTTCTTTTCAGCCTCAGTGAGCACCTCAGGCTTTACCTTGAATGTGTTCTGCCATACGCCCTCAGCCAGTACATCATCATGCTCGTCAGAAATGTAAACGTCGATAGCGTTATCTCTGTCAGGACGTCTTATGTTGTCAACGAACTGAAGTCCCAGAACCTTTGGGTGCTGTCTGAGCCACCAGATGTCAGCCTTGTTTCCTGCCAGTCTTGTGCAGTGTATTCTTGACTGCTGACCTGCACCGATACCGATAGCCTGACCGTCCTTTACATAGCAAACGCTGTTAGACTGTGTGTATTTAAGTGTGATAAGTGAGATAACAAGATCAGTTTTCTTGTCTTCAGGGATCTCCTTGTTGTCTGTCACGATATTTGTGAGCATATCGTTGTCTATTTTCAGCTCGTTTCGACCCTGTTCAAAAGTTACGCCGAAAACCTGCTTTCTCTCAATAGGTGCAGGAACATAGTTCTCATCTATCTTGATGATGTTGTATGTACCCTTTCTCTTTGACTTGAGTATCTCAAGAGCCTCGTCAGTGTAGCCTGGTGCAATGATACCGTCAGAAACCTCTCTCTGGATCATCTTTGCAGTGCAAGCGTCGCACTCGTCAGAAAGTGCGATAAAATCGCCGTATGATGACATTCTGTCAGCACCTCTTGCCCTTGCATAAGCACTTGCAAGGGGAGTGAGCTCGCCCAGATCGTCAACAAAATATATCTTCTTTTCAATGTCGCTCAAAGGCTTGCCGATAGCAGCGCCCGCAGGTGAAACGTGCTTGAAAGAAGTTGCCGCACACATACCTGTTGCCTTTTTAAGCTCTCTTACCAACTGCCAGCCGTTGAATGCGTCAAGCAGATTGATGTAACCCGGCTTGCCGTTGAGTACCTCGATAGGGAGATCCTTGCCATCCTCCATAAATACTCTTGACGGCTTCTGATTAGGGTTGCAGCCGTATTTCAAAAGCATTTCATTTGCCATAATTTTTACCTCCGTTTATTTAACCTATTCACTCCGCAGATATTACTCTGTCTCTTATACACATCTCCGAGCCCACGAGACACTGAGCGATCTCGT
>ERZ1026959.676-NODE-676-length-9784-cov-7.212972_pt1 | contig 9784 bp, 7 predicted proteins | sample MGYA00519299_ERZ1026959 | MGnify/ENA primary metagenome ERZ1026959 (study PRJEB26926, sample SAMN06164517) | human gut metagenome | biome: ENVO:00009003; feature: ENVO:2100002; material: ENVO:00002003 | host: Homo sapiens | place: USA | collected 2012 ... | reverse complement strand
TTCACCCTGTGCGAACAGGCTGATCAATCCCAGATATGTCTCGGACGTAGTATCCAGCGTGTTGATCCTCTCGGTTTCAAAGTACACGGCAACCGGATGCTCCAGCTGTTTTAGCATGCGGATCGTCGAAATGCAGTCCAGAACATTACGCGCAAAGCGGGTGACCGCCTTCGTGATGATCAGGTCGATCTTACCCGCTTTGCAATCCTCGATCATTCGATTGAACTCATCCCTGTGTTTTAGGGATGTGCCGGAAATTCCGCGATCTGCATATATACCTGCAAACTGCCATTCATCGTTGCCTCGGATGTAATCTGTGTAATTCTGTACCTGCAGCTCATAAGAGAGCGCCTGCGTGTCCATGTCTGTGCTGACACGGCAATAGGCGCACACGCGGAGCTTCGGCTTTTCATAGCCCTCTCGATCTGTGATGGCTGGGATTACCTGCACATCAACATGCTCTGTCAGTGACTGCCGAATTTTCTCGTTTCGCGTCTGCTTTCGCGTAGCAGGGCGCTCCTGTATAGCTCTGTCGATTTTAATCTTCTTCAAAATGCATCACCTCCCTCTGCGCCACAAATTTGATCGATTGCCGACATCGACCCTGACGCATGCGGAGGCGGCGCTACTTTATTATAGCGCTGTATATCAACATGTGGTGCGGTTTTACCACCACATCTTGCGCTACAAGGGTAAAAAAAGAAGGGCGATCGCTCGCCCTGCCTTTATTTCTCGTATGTTTTGATTATTTGCCAAAGTGCGGTTTTCTGCTCCGGTGTCAGTACTGTCCATTTATCAAAGAGTTCCCGCAGCTCCGGCGTAATCTCAATCATTTCGCCCTCTGCAAAAAACTGTGCCATGGTAATGCCGAACGCCTTGCACAATGCTTCCAATGTGACCATGCTCGGAGTGTTGCCACGGCGGTAGATGTTGGATACTGTGTTCGGCGATAAGCCTGCCTCTTTGGCGATTTTGTAATCTGACCAACCGTGTTGCTCTTGCAATTCGATCAACCTTTGACGGATGTCCACAAAACCACCTCACTTCCAGTATATATTCTATCACCACGTTTGGTGATGCCGTTAGAGCAAATGGGTGGAAGTAGTATCGCAAGTTATGGTGATATTTATACTTGAAACTTGCGCATTCAGGCGGTAAACTATATTTGGGAAATGTGGTGATCCTTATGTCAAACGAGCCTGAGCTCAGAATGCGCCGGGTATGCTTTACCGGCCACCGCCCTGAAAAACTGAATAAAAGCGAGGTTGAAATCGTAGCCTCGCTTGAACGGGAAATCCGCGCTGCTATCACAGACGGTTTCCAGACTTTCATCTCCGGTATGGCCAGAGGTGTTGACATCTGGGCTGCGGAGGTCGTCCTTCGTCTACGGGACAATGGCTCTCCGATTCATCTGATTGCCGCAAGCCCCTATCAGGGCTTTGAACGTGCATGGTCTCCAGCGTGGCAACATCGCTATGCTTCGGCTCTGGCCGGTGCCGATATCGTCCGTTTTATTTCTCCGCAGTATGATCGTGGCTGCTTCCAACGCCGCAATGTATGGATGGTCGACCACGCCGGTCGTGTGATCGCCGTCTTCAACGGTGAGAAGGGCGGGACGAAAAACACGATTGCTTATGCCGAACGGCAGCATGTTCCCGTAATCTATATTCCGTAAAATCCGCACTTACAAAAACACCTCGCAGCCGTTGTGACTGCGAGGTGTTTGCTATTTGTTTAGGGCTTCCATTAAGCAGCAATGACAACCGCGTTTTCCTTCACTTTGTTGATCGCGGCTAGCAACGCTGCACGAGTACGGGCATCAAAGAGCTTTACAAAGCTGATCGGCTTGTCAAAGGGCGGATTCTGCAGCTCGGTAACATTCTCCATATACCCATTCTGCTCGATGTGGTTAATGATCTTATGCACAAAAGCGATCTGCTTCTGGTTCAGCGACTGGTCGTTTATGAACTGCGAAAAAGCTTGCATTGCTGCTTCGTGATCCAGCTTGGCGATTTTACGGATCAGCAAGCCGAATGGCGTATCACCATATTCTCTTTCATAGTCTTCTTTGCTGCCCAATTCGCTAGTCAGCACATGCTCCAGCTCGCTGTAATCAGCAGCCGAGAGGGGGATGTTGTGTGTCAGCTTATAGATGGCAAGCGCATTTCCGTTTTCGTTGACATAGCGATTGACTTTGGCGCGATAGTCTTCGAAATCATATCCCGGCTCCATCGGGTCGCCCTCTTTCTGATCTATAATTGGGTCAGATAGCCGAGTTATAATCGGTTTTCGAGGGTCAACGTCATTCAGGAACTTTATCAGCTCACGGAGCTCCTTCCGCACTCGCTCATACAGCAGAACGTCGTTTGCATCCCAGAAGGCGTCGGTGTTGACCTCCTTGATGATCGGCAGTTTCGCTTTTACCTGCGGGATGCTGACCTTGCGCTCCAGCAACGTTCCAATATCACGGAGCTGTTTCTGTGCATTCTTAAGCGAGGGCATCTGCTCTATCTGGGCAATCACCAGACCGTACATGAAGTTATCGAAGCGTTTTGCAAATTCGTCGTTGTCATCCAAGTGAACGATTGGCGCAATCTGCTGCATCAGTTCACCCTTGTCGCCTTCACTAATGTAGTTGAAAGCCCCGGGCTTCTTATACTTTTCAACGCTTTGTATGTGCATCCGCACGGCGATGAGATCGGTGTTCAGCGCCAATACCTGAGAGTAGCATGTCTCTACAAGCTCGGATCTCCATCTCTGATAGTCGTCCCCAGCAAATGCGCTTTCCTGCAGCGCCACCGCAATGCGGATCTGCTTCCCAAATATGTTCTCCGACAGCGTCTTCGTCTCGCGGGACTCAAAGCCCTCTTTGTGAGCGCGGAAGTATTCAAAGTTTCCGCAATAGTCAAAGATGAGGAACCGTCTCTTTGCCGTGTATTCGCCGTCAATCTGATCGATGCAGGTGAGCTCCTTGCTGAGACGAGTACCACGTCCGATCATCTGCCAGAATTTCGTCTTTGACCGCACCTTTTTAAAGAACACGAGGTTGACGCATTCCGGCACATCGATACCGGTATCCATCATATCCACGGAAACTGCTATGATCGGGTCTTTCTCTGGAATTTTGAAATCGTCAATGATCGTCTGCGCGTATGTATCGTCGCAGATAACGCGCTGTGCAAATGTGCCACGGTATTTGGGGTACAGCTTATTAAACCGCTCCAGAATGAACTCTGCATGGCGCTTGTTCTGGGCGAAAATGATGGTTTTGCCCAGTCTGTCACCGCCAGCAACACGGATGCCGCGCTCCATCAAATCCTGAAGCACCGTGTCAACGGTTGTCTCGTTGAAAACGAATTTGTTCAGCTGTGCCGACGGAATGAAGTCAGGCATCAGACCGTCCTCAATAAAGTCTTCTTCATACCGTTCCTTATCCTCATCGGAAAGGTCGTCGTATGTGATACCTTCCTCTAAGAACTTTGTTTTTACCTCATAGTTATAGTAGGGCACGAGCACATGATCCTGATAGACTGCCGTCTCGTAGTCGTATGCATACGTCGGTACGCCGTGCTCCATTTCGAAGAAATCATAGGTATTGCGATCAACGTCCGTTTTAGGGGTTGCGGTCAGTCCGACCATGATCGCATCGAAGTACTCGAAAATCGCGCGGTATTTTTTGAATATGCTGCGGTGGCTCTCGTCGATGATGATGAGGTCAAAGTGGGCAGGGGTAAACATGCGTTGCCCATCTTTCGTCTTCATATCGTCTATGGCGTTCAGCATTGTCGGGTATGTCGAGAATACGATTCGTGCGCTCCGGTCATCTTTATTGGAACACAAATTGCACAGAGACATATCCGGCAGATAGTTTTTGAAATCATCCTTTGCCTGTTTCACCAGCGCCGTGCGATCAGCCAAGAACAGAATATTGGTGACGTATTTGCCGCGACTGAGCACATCGGTGAGGCTGGACGCAGTTCTGGTTTTGCCTGTTCCTGTTGCCATGACCAGCAGGTGCTTTCTAAAGCCTTGTCCGATTTGCTCGCATACTGCACGGATGGCTTCCTTTTGGTAGTAACGATCTGTGATCCTGTCATCGATCGGAATAGTCATCAGATCCTTCCGCTCGGTACGACGGTTCATCAACTTCTGCAGATCGTCTTTGCTGAATATGCCGCTGACTTTGCGCTGCGGGCTGCTCTGATCGTCCCAGAAGTAGGTTTCAAAACCATTGGTCGTGAACATCATGGGGCGACGTCCGAATTTTCTCTCCAGACAGTCAGCATACAGCACGGCTTGTTTTCGGCCTATGTTCGGGTCTTTGCTGGATCTCTTGGCCTCCACAACTGCGAGAGGTAAGCCGTCTTTCCCGAACAGCACATAGTCCACATATCCCATCTGCCCCAGCACACCTGCCATGCCTTCGACGGGATACTCTTCCTGAACGTCAGCATCTGCTCCGGAGAATTTCCAGCCCATCTGCTTCATGTCCACATCGATATAAATTTTGCGGGTCTTAAACTCGGAAAGGTCTGCTGCGACAAAGGTGCGCTCCTGCTGGTGCTGCTCCTTTGTTGCGGTGATCTGCTCGGACATCTGCTCGATCTTTTTACGCAAAGCCTCAATCTCTGCGTCCTTCTCACCGAGTAGACTCTCTTGCTCTTTTATTTTCTTGGTGTCGACGACAACCTTTTCGGTCGGAATTAGTGCCTCATCGAACTGCCGCTCTTCGTAATCAGCGCCATAGCAATAGTCCACCCATTGAATAAACTCAAAGAGTCCCTGTAGAGAAGCGAGAGCGTCACTGGCCTGTACACTTCGCTCCGTGTGAACGGCCAGATTGCCCAACTTAATGATAAACGGCAGTTTGCCCCATGTGTTGTAGTCCACCGCAAAACGGAAGGTCGGCTCGTGAATGAGCGCCTGCAGATTATCCTTGTAGGGCATCTGCATCGTTTTATCAGCGGAATACACCCATTTGACGGCTAATTCCAGAGCTTTTCTGCTGCCGACGGCGCACATGGCAGGCGCGGAAACATACACCTTTTCCGCCTCGATTGCAGCCGAGGCAAATAGTGCGTACTCCTTTTTATCTTTTAGAAATCCGAAGTTCGACATGTCATCCACTCCTGTCTGTATGTATTCGCTGCCGCTTGGCAGTATCTAAAGCTCAAAGAGCTGTAATATTTTGATTTGTCGGTCTGTTCGACGAAGGCTGCAAACCGCTCCTGCTGCGCTCTTGGCGGTACTGGAATTGTCAGCTGTTCAAGCAATTTGCTTCGTATTCCAGTAACGGTACTACCAGAAGACTTTTCAGCAATCTTTCTTTTGAACTCATCGGAAGAAAGTGCATACTCCAAATAGGCTGGTTCCAGCCGCTCGGTTTGCATCGTAATAATACGCTGTCCGATATAAAATTCCGTTTCTATGAATGGGATTCTGCACACATTTCCTAATGGCGCTTCGGTTGTAAATACTACATCTCCAATTTGCGGGAATCCGCGCGTCATCACTCTATCGTATGTCTCTTTCGAAATATACTCCAGCGTATCAAAGGACATGCGGTGCATCCTGATGTTCTTTGCCGTTATAAACGGAAGACCGCTTTCAACTTTTTCTGGTGTCTTGCCTCTATAGTCAATGAATGTACAGAGGTTTTGAAGGGTATCTTCAGCCTCCACACTGGCGAACAGTTCGATAAATCGGGACTTGACGAGCTGATCTAAGTTGTGTAGTTCCTGCTGCTGTAAATCAGTCAGTCGGCATATTTTATCCAACACTCTTACAACATAACGCTGTTCGTCCATATCCGGGACGTTTATCTCAATCTGCAACAAGTTCGCTTTGGTTAAACTCGGTATTGTTACTGTTGTGTTGAGCTGCTCAAAATCGAAATTGACGCAGAAATAGAACAGGTATTTGGGTAAGAGCACATCTCTGTGTGCAACGAGCCCGAAAGCGGTGTCAACATTCCAAAAGGGTTCATCCACAAAAATTGGGTTGTTGATGCTGCCTTTACGACCGATGACCACCGTCCCTGCATCACAAATGAAATCAGTTGCGCGTCCCATGACACCGCCGCTACCGTATATCGGATATTTCCCGTTTGCATTCTCTACTTGGCGCTGGTTACGCCCGTTTCGAATATCCAGTACGTCGGAGAATTTCATGCTGCCACCTCCATCTTGCCGCAAAGTTTTGATTTGTCGGTCTGTTCGACGAAGGCTGCGAACTGCTCCTGCAGCTCCATTGGAGGATACGGAAATGGATATGCCTTTAACTTATCCATCTGTATGCCGTCCTGTCCTGCGGTGCGCTTTGATAGTCCCTCAAGATATTCCAGCAGGCAGTCCTGCTTTAAGAACTGCCGGACAAATTCTCTGTTGCCCATTTTGGCGGTCGCCTTCATTAGCGCAACATTAAATGATCCTTCTATGCCTTTCAGGATTTGAAAGATAGGAGGCCCGTATCGGCCAATCATGATATCATCCGCCGTGCAAAAGCGTTTTGCCATCGTCTTTGGAATATAAGTGATGTATTTGTCGCTTTTGTAGTCTCGGATCTGAATCAGCCTGATATTATCTGGCGACGCTTCGTATTCAAAGAATTTCTTATCGGGTTGGCTACCACCTTGGAAGTCAATCACTTCACCGACAGTGTAACACGGGAAGCCTTTAGGGTTAATCACCGGATCACCGAACAGTTCGATAAATCGGGATTGGCAATCAGCCGATGTACTTTCTGTGGGAAATCTTTACATTGTTCTGATTTACCATTGCGTACTGCATTGTGGTGTCAATTTTGGCGTGACCAAGGAGCCGCTGCACCTGTTCTATCGGCATTCCTTTGTCGATGGCGCGTGTCGCCAGCGTTCTTCGGAACTTATGTGGATGCACCTTTGTGATGCCGAGCCTACGTCCCAGCTTTCGCAATCGCACCTCCACGCCACTGATCTCCAGCCTGTTGTATGGACTGAGCAGAGAAACGAATAGAGCGGGGTTGTCATCACTCCTGCTTTCCAGATAGTTTTTGAGGTGGATTTTGGTGCGGGCATCGAAATATACGGGACGTTCTTTGCTACCTTTTCCGAATACAACGCACTCTCTGTTCTCGAAGTCAATGTCGTCACGGTTCAGCCTTACCAGCTCTCCAACACGCATACCTGTGGAGGCAAGCAGGTCTATCATCGCCAGATCACGCAAACAACCACACTGATCGCGCATGGTTTCCAGCGCTTCATCCGTGTATGTTTCCTTAACGGTCTTGTTTGAACGGATTTTATGGATCCGGCGCACAGGGCTTTTTAATATGTAGTTTTCGTCCTCCAGCCACGTGAAAAAGCTGGACATGATCCTTCGGATGTTATCTATATTGCCTTTGCTGCACTGTGTTTGTTGCTGGTAATCAGAAAGATATCCTCGCAAATCATCCGTCTGCATGTGTGTAACATGGGAATCAACCGCGGCAAAAAGCCTACGAATTGAGGTTTCATAATACCTCAGCGTTTTCTCGCTGCATCCCTCAACCCGCTTTGCAGACAAGAACATTTCCAACAATTCAGAATTGGTTTCCTTGTCTGGCTGTTGAGCACCATCCTCATTAGCGGTGATTTGGACGTTCCAGAGAGCATGCTGCAGAACATTCTGCAGCTGCTCCATCTGGGCGTTATCCAAATAGGGGATCATTTGTCGCGTGATTTCGGAAATAAGTTGGTTTTTCATGCTAGTACACCTCTAATTTTATGTTGTGTACCAACATCCTGCACCGGCTCATTTAGCCAAAATACTGTTGCATCAGAGATTTTTTCAGAATCTCCAGTTCCTGCAGCCCTTTCTGCACTGCCAATTTTGATTTGTCGGTCTGTTCGACGAAGGCTGCGAATTGCTGTTGCAGCTCCATTGAGGGCACGGGAATGCGAATGCTTTCGACGATTCCCTTGGAGATTTCTTTAAATGTCGCGCCTCTGCCAAGTGAATTTAAGTATTCGACGTTCAATAGAAGTACGGTATACAAATATCGCGGTGTTATGCCTTCCCTGCAAATGATGTTTTTAAAGCCCTGATTGCAATAGAACGTATTTCCCGCAATAGCCACTTTACCAATCGGTGCACGGGAGGACAAAATTACCGTACCGACAGGCATTTCTTGTAATGAGCAGCTTTCCACACCCGCTTTTGTTAGTTTTCTTGCCGAATCGTAAATGTATCCGCTATCGCCATCCAATTCTGCGGGCGTGATCCAACGGTACGAGCCACCCCAGTATTCGTCATGATCTGTTTTCGGGGTAGCACCACCGACAACCGTCCCAATTTCCTTTATGGTAACCCATGATTCCTGCGGATGTGTCAAATCATAATCACCGAACAGTTCGATAAATCGGGACTTGACGAGCTGATCGAGAAGTTGCAGCTCTTCTTTGCGTTTCTCTATCGACCTGACGATTTGACTGATTTTCTCAATAATTTGCAATTGTTCGGTCATATCCCGGTATGGAATAACCATTTGCCGCATTGCTGCCTGCGTTAATTTCTGTCGTGTTGCGCCATTAACAAGCCCCTCTGTATCATAAAACATGAGAGCATAGCAAAGGTAATCTACGTGTATACTCGGTTTCGCTTTCAGCACGTGTGCGTGATTGTTCACCCAGCACTTTCCGGATACGCGATATGCAATCGGGCGCTCTTTGGATCCAAAGTTGCCACCATCTTCAGCAAGCAGAACCAGCTCGTCGTCAAAAATGTAATCTGCTACATAGTCTTGTAATCCGTTTGCACCATAATACGGATAAGCTCCTGCTTTGCGGTCTTTCGCTGTAATTGGCACACGGCGGGAATCAAGGATTTCACACACATCTTCCAGCTTTTTGTAAACAATGCTCATGCTGCCACCTCCATCTTGCCGCAAAGTTTTGATTTGTCGGTCTGTTCGACGAAGCGTAAAAACTCTTGCTGGAGCTCAACTGGTGGCAGAATAATTGCCGCTTTCAGTATTCCGTCTTGTCCGATTGTAGTCATAGTTGCGGTTTTGGATTGTGCAATGATCTGCTTTCTAAAATACGGCGTGGTGGATAGCGCCTGAACAAATTCAGGGACACATTTCTGTAGATCCAACGGCAATCGAATTACATGGCACTCAAAAAGAACATTTTGAGGAACATCCTGTGGAACTATTGAGGCCTTACCGATGCCCTCTGCTACAAGCGATGATCTGCAGAAAAGCATATCGCCATATTTTACCCTATATTTTTCTTTCTCGGCCTGCGTTGCATTTGTTCTGGGCAGCCCTTCTATATTAGAATATATTCTATTGACGATGTTAGCCACGCCGAGAACTTGCACATTGCCATCATTTCTGTAAGCATCCCTTTTTGCAAAGAATCCATTGCTGACCTTACCTTGGATGATTTCCGTTATGCTAACAACTGGCCATTTCTTAGGGTTCCGTTCTGGATCGCCGAACAGTTCGATAAATCGGGATTTCACAAGCTGATCCAACAAAAGCAGCTGTTCAGTCTGCCTGTCTATTAAGCTTGTTATGCGCCGTAAATGATCTGCAATTTCTGCCTGCTTTTCAATAGGGGGATATGGAATAGTGGTACCATCAAAGTCTTTTTTGACAATGTGCTTCATTGTTGCACCATGCGTCTTCGATTCCATCTCAGCCAGTTTGTGCTCCACCGCAAATACAAAGAAATCTTTGTTGACGGGAAGCTTGTCAAAAACCACTTTGAATATGTGCTGGTTGAGTAATGCCTTGCCGCGCTGCCACACATAGACCCCCAAGC
>ERZ1026959.661-NODE-661-length-9943-cov-6.884405_pt1 | contig 9943 bp, 10 predicted proteins | sample MGYA00519299_ERZ1026959 | MGnify/ENA primary metagenome ERZ1026959 (study PRJEB26926, sample SAMN06164517) | human gut metagenome | biome: ENVO:00009003; feature: ENVO:2100002; material: ENVO:00002003 | host: Homo sapiens | place: USA | collected 2012 ... | reverse complement strand
TTTTTAATGATACGGCGACCACCGAGATCTACACCTCTCTATTGTCGGCAGCGTCAGATGTGTATAAGAGACAGATTTATAACCATACTTTGTGTTTTGTTGATCGGATGTACAAGTAAAGATAAGGGTGTACCGAAACTGGGGTATATGTCTGCCGATTGTGTCAGCAGCGATACTTTAGGTTCTGAAGTTCGGATGAAAATGATTCATGGGAATTATACTACTAAGACGGACGAAGTATTTGCCATTATTCTGAATCCTCAAAGACTTCTTCTCAGTTACGGCTCTTATTGGTCTTTGGAAAAATGGGAGAATAATTGCTGGACAACACCTGAGTTAAAAGATGAGTATGGATTTTTGAGTGACTGTATACAGGATATTATACCTCAGATTTATTACTGTTTCAGGTTTCCAATCAAATATTATAAGATTACTCCCGGCAGATATCGTATATCCAAATCATTATGGAATGATAACGAAGAGATAAAACTGAGTGCTGAATTTGAAATACAAAGAACTGTTCGGGATTTATAAAAAAACAATAGTTGTAACGGTTGGTGTAGTTGCTACTCTTATCATTATTGGGATTTTAATTATGTGTATATATGCTAGAATTTCGTTAGAATTGTATCTGAAGAAGAACGGTAATTGAAATCAGAATTTAGAAAACATTAAGTTATGTGTAAAAAATTACTTGGAATATTGGTACTGTTTTCTTTCCTGCCACATTTCTTGGTTTGCCAAAATAAATTTCGGGAAAATGGCTGGTATCATATTTTGTCAGGACAAACGGATAGTATTTCTCGAGAACCTATCGTAACGGTAAAAGATTTTATTTCACTTAGACTGGAAACGGACTATTGTAAAAAAAATGTAATTAGCGGGCAAATCAGTAAATATAAATCAAGAAAATGGGCTAAAGAAACGGAAAAGACAATAGGCAGGCAGATTGCTTTTGTATTTAATGACTCTGTCATAACCAGTCTACGGGTTAATTGTAAAATAGAGAGTGGGGCTTTTCAAATAACTTCCATTCTTGATAAAGAATTGCCTGGCATATACGAACAACTGAAACAGGAGAAGATTGATTCTATTGAGGCCCTTTTTGAAGGTTGGGAAAAAGACTCCCTGTTTTACACGATGCCTTTGGAACAAAGAGATTCCATAAGAATAGCAACCGATTATTGGGAAGCCAGTGCATGGGTGGATCTGGTGACTAAACCCGATGAACATTATTGGTACAGCATAACTGATTCTACTGAATATAAAAAACTGGAAGAAGCATTACAAGAGGAACTTGGCAAACCCGATTTCAGCAGCAAGGTTTCAAACTACATGAAATCTGAAGCATATCAGGCATATAAAACGTATATATGCAACGATCCTGAATATATCAATCTTATGTTCAAAAGTTTTCTTTTCAAGCAATTCAAGGGACTAAACGGTTATCTGATAGATGATATTATCCAGACCAGATATCCTTTAGCTCCTAGTATAAGAGCTTATGTGGAAAAAACGGACAATTCCGATGATGAGAGATTTGCAGTATATAAATGGCAACGAAAAATATGGTTTTTGATGAATACGGAAAAAAGAATCAACAATATGAAGAAAAAACAGCTGGAGTAGATTAATTGTTCAGCTATCTTTTTACAAAATGGAAGAAAATTCTTGTTCCTAAATATAATCCTATAGTTTCTGTTTTTCTTATGTTCTATAATGTTTGAAATAATAATAGGAGCTTAAATGTGTATATTCAAATTGCAATGAAAGGATAACAAGTAGTTTCGCTTATTGTTCATATCGTACCCTTGAAACTTTAAATAAACAGATAAAATTATTGATTGCAGTGGAGGAATAGAATATGCGAGTAGTAAATATTATGGTTGGAAGAGTGTTTATGCTATTATGCAACTTTGTTTTTATCAGTTCTGTTATGATGGGCCAAAGCGATGATTCCAGGGAAGGGATGGAGGACATCGTAAAATATATATCAATGGAGGTGATATCTGATCATGCTTCTATGGATTCGGATTTTATAAAACTTGATATCCGGAACAAATCGCCTTATCGTATTTATTATGGGGCCTCCTATCATTTTCAGAAATTTACAGGCAAGGGGTGGAAGGATGTTGAATTCAGTGGAGCAGACATTGGTTGGGAGCTTGGTCTGCATTGGCTGGATTCACAACAGGCAGTAATAAAGAAATGTTATTTGTACAGGGAATATTATGATTACATTCCGGGGATATATCGTATTCTGAAACAGTTTGAATATGATATCCCTCCCCAAAAGTATAAAGTTAAAAAATATGCGACTTTTATTTTGAAGGATGATGGGACGGTTGGTATTTTCCCGTCCGAAAAGGTGTCTATGGTGAAACCTGCCTCTTCCGATAGTATATTCCATGTTTCGGATTCAGCAGTGGAGGAAGTGTATCAGGTGGTGGAAGACATGCCTGAATATCCGGGAGGTCGTGAAGCGTTATTGAAATTGATTGACGACAATTTACAATACCCTGATGTTGCAAGGAAGTGTAAAATTCAAGGAAGAGTGGTTGTGTCGGTAGTTATAGATGAGCATGGTTCTTTAATAAAACCGCAGATAATGAGGAGTATATTTCCTTCTTTGGACGAAGAGGCTTTGAGGGTTGTTGGAATAATATCTAAGAAATTGTGGAAGCCAGGAAAACAAAATGGAACAGCTGTAAAAGTAAAATATCCAATTTCTGTTATATTTAAACTTGATGATTAAATTTGATTGTCATGAGGTATCTGTTAATATTATTATTTGTGATTTTATATTCCTGTCATTCCGGATCTTCAAAAAAAGAGAAAGATGAGGGAGCGGACAGTATCTTTCCGGAGACAGAAATGTTTACTATGGAGAATAATTGTGATACAGTAGTAAAAGAGAGACAACAAGCGTTAGAATCAGAGAATCCTGTACTGAATCCTATACCACGGGACATTCCGTTAGGGGAAGCCATAAACCCTGATTCCCTTTCAATGCGTGTTGAATATGACTATTATCCGTTATCGACAACGGAAGTAAAAGTAATCATAACCAACCACTCCCGTTATGAATATGATTGTGGTGAAGGTTACAGCCTGGTCTATTACAATGAAAAACAGAAAACATGGGAAACGCTGCCGACCAATCCAATCAGGAATGATGTTTTATGGATATTTCCATCGGACTGTCCCACCCATGAGCAGACAATCAGGCTTTATACTTCTGAAGTGCCTAATCGTCCGGGGAAATATCGCATCTATAAATCATTCAATGGAAATACAAAAGTAGCTTATGCTGAATTTGAGGTGCTTCGGGAGAATGGAGCTGAAAGGATGTTGAGAATCGTGGATGAGTACCTGGACAAATACAGAAACAGGGAAGATGCGATATCACAGAACTTTTCGACATGGGGGCTTCGTGGAGATACGCTTGATATGACCTGGAGCGTTAATTCCCCTTATATGAGAATATTGTTCAGGCAACGTGTGTTGAGCTATTCTGCTACTGTTGTCAATAACGGTAAAGAAACGACTGTAAAGTTTTTTAACAAGATAGCCTACATGGATACACTGAATGTGGCAATGAGAACAGAAAAATCTGTTTATCCTGTAGGAACAAAACTTGTAAAAGTAACACTAATGAACAGTAACGAGAAAGAACTTTCAATTGGAACTGATTATTATATTGTAAGAAAAGAACAAATGGGTGTTTCTGCATGGTGATCAGATATGGCATCTTGTGGAAATTATAATAAAACAACATGGCTCATATACCTTTCAGGCTGCTCTTTACCCCCTGCTTAACGATAATCATCCTGGAATATACAGAGTTATCAAACATATGAATTTTGTTGATTCACCGGAGAAATGGACTATGGCAGCCGAGTTCAGGATTAAATAACTTTATGACTTTGAATACAAAGCTTATGAATAACAAGATACTGTTTTTATTTCTAGCCTGTTGCTTGTTTTCCGGTTGTATGGACAAGAAACGGAATAATGGAGGCGGGAACCCTGATATAATTTTATTAGGAGAACAGAAAGAACTGGGTATCTCCTTTTCTCATGATTATACTGTATATATGAAAGTATTGAAAACGGTTAATTCATCAGATAGTGGTATGATGGTTGTAGTGTCCAACGCATTGGATGTTCCGATGAGATATGGAGAGGGGTGGAAATTACAGAAACAGACCGGGGATGCTTGGACTGATAAAGGTTATAGAAAGGATCTTGATGGATTTAATGGGATTCTTCCTCCTAGGAGAAGTTGCCTCTTGAAATTTCCTCTTGGAGAATTGGAGCCCGGAAAGTATCGCATAGTCAAAGCTTTTCAAACAGGAAGGAGGAATATTCTGCAACTGGGAGCGAAATTTGAAATACGTGATAATTATAATCCGTTAATTCTACCGTTCTGGATGTTGTATCCACAGGACAAGATAGTGCTCGGTTTTTATGATATTGTTTTTTCGGAAGATTTGCCAAAGTCATATCCTATGTATCTTATCAATAAAACGGATTGTGATATAACATTGGGAAGAGCATATCGGATAGAAAAATATAAAAAAGGGATATGGAGTGCTGTCAAGGGAAACAGCGATTTTAGAGATGACGCACTGATAGTCAAACCTTGCAGACGTTCCGGATGGAAAGGACTCGGAGTGTATATTCCCCGACTGGCTAAGGGATTATACAGGATATGTAAGGAAGCGGACCATGATAACAGAACTCATCTGATAACCTGTGAGTTCTATATTTATTAGTAGAATAAGTTAAAACAGACAATATTTATGAAAGCTGGATTGATATGTTTGCTTACCTTTGTTAATCTTATGAGTAGTTGTATCAATAGGGATAAATCATTTGATGGCGAGAGTTTCCTTGTCGGTACTGGTGCATGTACTGTAATTCATTCTGATACGTTGACTTGTAACTGTGATCTGAAGGAAGATACTGTATATATGAGAACATTGAAGGCAACATATCCTATGGGAACAGAACTTGTAACGACAATGGCAATAAATTCCACGGATACACCTTTGGAGTATGGCTGTGACTGGTGGTTGTATAAATGGACTGTGAATAAATGGGAAAAGGCTGTTCCCCAACGGGATATTTCTTTTGCCGGTTGTATAGTCACTCCTTCTTATGGGAACCAATATTATTTTTTTGTATATCCCGTCGGAGTGTTTTATAATCTTGAACCGGGAAGATATCGTATTTCCCAACCATTCCGGTGTGATGGTAAAAATTTGGAGTTGGGGGCTGATTTTGAAGTCGGGTGACTGTTTGCATGTTTTGGGAGCATAGGAAATCATTGGGGATATATGATAGCTTGAAGATAAATTGAATGGATTGGATAAAGTGCTATACGGTCAAGGCATCATTCGAAAAGCGGTGAATGTAGTAGTGATGATAATATTCATTTTCTCAGATTCGGAAGTAGTGGTTGGTATTAGAGGTTATAGGAAACAATGTATAAGAAGGAGGGATAAAACACCTCCTTCATGGTTTATCTTATCCATTCTGCTATCTTGTCCTTGGCATAGAAATAATAGAAAGCCAGCTCAAACCAGCTTGTAATGATGATTAAAACGATGAACAGAAGTTTTTTCACCACTTCACCATTTGTTTTTCAGATTTCCATTCCGGCCTTGATGGTAAGGACAAGACCGATGATCTATATAATAAATCCAATCATAGTTTTATATGTTATATCACCACAAAATATAACATTTTTTTGAATTCCGATAGCATGTACGGACTATTAATGTGTTTTGTGGGGGGATTGATTCAGCTTCCGTATCTTGATTTTTTTTCCTGCCGGTAGTTTTATAACTTGGAATTCGGTATCTTTGCAGTCTTTTAATAAAACAATCGGATTATGCAGAAAATAGAAATTGTAGATAAGATTTCCCGGCAAACCGGAGTTGGGAGGAAGGAAGCTCTTCAGGTCGTGGAATGTTTCATGGAGGTGGTGAAGGATTCTTTGTCCAATGGAGAGAATGTGTATCTGAGAGGATTCGGCAGCTTCATAGTAAAACATCGTGCTGAGAAGGTGGCCCGTAATATCAATAAGAATACAAGTGTGGTTATTCCGGCTCATGATGTTCCGGCCTTTAAACCGTCCAGGGATTTTACATTGGATTAAAAATGTTTTCGGTATATAACTCTTTACTTGTCTTAGGTCGTGGAATAGGCCAGGTGATGTTTCAGAACAATGCGTTGTCCGGTCTGTTGATGCTGATCGGGATATTTCTGAATTCATGGGAAATGGGAATATTGGCTGTAAGCGGTAATATAATAAGTACATTGACTGCCCATTTTTCAGGCTATGGACGTGATGATATAAAGGATGGCCTGTATGGTTTTAACGGTACATTGGTGGGAATAGCAGTCGGGGTCTTCATGGAACTGTCGATAGGTTTCTTATTGCTGATGGCTGTGGCTTCATGTATTTCAACCTGGATAGCACGACTTTTCAACCTGCAACGCTCACTTCCCGGATTTACGGCACCTTTTATTCTTTCCGTATGGGGGCTGTTGGGGTTCTGTACCTGGATTATGCCTGATATTCTGTTGGCCTCTGATGCGGTTAATGATATTATACAGGGAATCAATTACTTTCAGGCTTTCAGTTTTGGTATCGGTCAGGTCATGTTTCAAGGGAATATCTGGACTGGCTTATTGTTTTTGGTTGGTATTCTTGTAAATTCACGGACTGCTGCTTTCTATACTGTAATTGGAGCATTTCTTCCTATTCTTTTGGCTGTCTTGCCGGGGATAGATGCTGAAACGTTGAATATGGGATTGATGGGCTATAACGGTGTATTGTGTGCCATAGCTTTAGGAAACAGAACTCTGAAAAGTCTTGTATGGGTCTCATGTTCAGTCTTGCTGTCCGTTATATTGCAGATTATAGGGATGAGCTTGGAGATTACTACTCTGACCGCCCCTTTTGTAGTATCTGTATGGGTCATAATGGGAATACAGAAGTTGGTGAATCCAAAAACAGCAAAGTGTTAATTCTGGCATTATGATTAATGATAGAAAAATAAGGGAGACCGAACGTTTACATTGTTCATGTTCAGTCTCCTTTTTGTTCTATAATTTGAATCGGAAAGAACTACATGGGTTAATTCTGTTGCTCTTTTGGGGCTTCAAATCAATCAGTTTCAATTCCAAAGAAGCTTTTCATATTTTGCCTTTGTTTTATCTGTAAGTTCTTCGCCATTATATTTTATGTCAGTTATAAACGTATGAAATACATAGTATTTATCAGATTTATAACCGATAGCCACACCATCTTCAGTCAGCCATTTAAGTATACCATTTCGTTCAGAAATAAATCCTGATGAAGTCAAGTAAACAAAGAACACTTCTTCATTTTGATGTGTATTACAGCTAAAGTTCTCTAGAAAAGGATAAAGAAAAAAAACGATTTGTGACTTTTTGGTGTCTTCAGGTGTAATTTTTCCTATAGTAAAATAATCGGTGGTCTGATTTTTTAGTTGAAATTTTTTGGTAACCGTGAATCCGGGGTTACTCCATTGTGGCCACTTTATACCAATATGAGCCACGTATCCATCGTGCAGATTAATCGTAGGGAAAGCATGAACATGTGGGCCTAGATCAGAATGATTTTTGGCTGCATATTGCTCATACATATTTAAATTCTGCTTGATCTTTTTTATAGCTTCAGCCTTTTTTATGTTCACCTTACTCAAATATTCTTTCATTACTTGTTCTAAAGAATCGTAGCGACCATTAGTCGTGGGAATCGAACTGTTTGTTTGATTTTTTTTCTTTTTCATACTATATGTTTTTGGGGTTTGTATTTTATTCATAGTGCTCATAGCTTAAATCCCTCAGGCAGGATTAGATTCACCTTTTTCCGTACTCCACTGCCATAACGGTATTCCTCCAACTGTTTCTGGCATAATGAAGATTCAGTAAAACCGGATTGAGTGATTAACCGTTCTCTACCTTCAAGCACCCAGTTCATAATTCCGGGTAACTCTGTAGAAACAATCTTCTCAGCCAGTTTCGGATCCACTTCCAATTTGGGTATCTGGACTTTGAAGGGAACGATAAGAAACCTCCTGAAATATCCATTGGACTTGTCGTTGGTTTTCGGCAGCTCGTTCAGACAAAAAAGCATTTTGGCGTAATCGGTAAGTGTTGCCACATCCTTATATAGTTGTCTGGTACTGATAGGTTCTCCACTGGCGATACGTTTGAAAATATCCCCCGAGAAAGCGTTTGGGGCTACATCAGAACAGGTATTCAGCAATTTTCCTGATAAATTTGCCCTGCTTCTGTCTCCGTTTTCTCCACACATATCCGATAGAGACTCATGGGAAATATTCTCCTTGCCTAAAAGAGCTTCCACAATATCAACGAACACTGATTTGCCATTCTTTCCGGAGCCATAGAGGAACAGACACTTCTCCAGTTTCAATGGGGTAAAGATCCAGCCTATATACTCAGCCAGAACCTTTTGAGCGTCCTTGTCCGGTAATACTCTGTCCAGGTACTTCATAAACATCTGACACGTCGCATTTGGGTTATAGGGGTAAGGGAGAACATACCTGAAATAATCCGAATATAGATGTTGTTCCAGTCTTCCGGTTTTAAGATTAAGCGTACCGTTCTGAAAGTTGATTTTCTCCTTGTCCTGCTCTACCGCCAATCCCATCACCGTATATGGAAACTGCTTGAACAATCCTTCCACCACTTCCCTTTGTGATGCCTCTACCATATTATTTGTCATTCTCCCCAAAGCTTCCCTGAGAAATATCTTCAGGTCAAAATCATCTATACTGACCCAATACTTTCCGGTGTAAGAATAAACACGCTGGTCCCTGAAAGTTTGAAAAGGATAACCGAGCTTGATTGCCACTTTTTGTATCTTGTAGCATACTTCGGCATTTGTTCCCCTCTTGTTGTTTGAAGCGGTTGGTTGGGGAATGGCATCGATTATATCCCCTAATAATTTTTTGTAATCCATAATCTTAAATTTTTCTATATTTACTACCAAAATTACCTTTATCATCAACCCACTTATAGGCGTTCCTTACTTCACGTTTTATCTCCCCTTCAGAGAAATCCGGTTCTATGAATTGGGAGAGATACCTGAAAGCTGTTTCTTGTGGAATACCCCATTCCGCTAATTCTCTGGCTCTATCAAAAGATGACTGATGTCTGTTTCCATGTGTCATTGGGTACTTGTCAAATCCGCCTTCCAAGAAATTCAGCAGCTTCCCATGTTCATAAGGCGGAGCATAAGTTTTAACACGGATAACAACTGGTGAAGAAGGGGATGATGAAATTCTCTTCGTCCATATAATACTGTTCCTGTTCCGATAAAGATCAGGGTCACTGCTTAGATAACAAGCTCTGGACATTCCTTTACAACTGTCATCCCAGAACGGAGAACTATAATATTCCTTCAAAGCGTCAAGGTATTCGTTATGACTGGTGTTATCTATATTATTGGCAACACGGACAATAACCTTATAACCTCTACCGGAAGGAGAAAGGAATGCAGCATAGGTATAAGGATCATTAACCAGCATATTCCAGACATTAACCATTTCTTGAACCGGAATCTTATCGAAATCAACAACTACAAGACCTGAAGGAGTAATAAGAGCATCATTACAGAATCTTCCGAATGTTCCGGCAAAAAGACAGATAGGTAACTTTCCCTTAAGTTCGGAATACTTTGAATGGTCAGTATCATAGAAAGATCTCATGGCATCAATCTTAGGTTTCAGTTTTTCCTGTTTAATCATGTCGAATACCAGATCAATATCCACATGGTTGGGAGGATATTCCATGACTTTGAATGATTTTACACCGGTCAGAGGATTTGTATATTCCTGACTATAAGGTTTCTGTCTGTCTCTTATACACATCTCCGAGC
>ERZ1026959.647-NODE-647-length-10039-cov-6.625100_pt1 | contig 10039 bp, 10 predicted proteins | sample MGYA00519299_ERZ1026959 | MGnify/ENA primary metagenome ERZ1026959 (study PRJEB26926, sample SAMN06164517) | human gut metagenome | biome: ENVO:00009003; feature: ENVO:2100002; material: ENVO:00002003 | host: Homo sapiens | place: USA | collected 2012 ... | reverse complement strand
AGATCGCTCAGTGTCTCGTGGGCTCGGAGATGTGTATAAGAGACAGATATATGTTTACTGTTTGTTCACACGAGCATATAATTATATATGGATTAAGATATGTGACATATAAGTATAGAACTGCTGTTGCCAAAATAAAAAGAAACGAAAATCTCAGAAATTTTCGGTTCTTTTTAGTTTTTCAGAGGTTATTATTGCGAAAGGAGGATATACCAAAGGGCATAATCACGAACATGATCAAAGCTTATATCAGGATAAACGATCTTAATGACATCAAGACTTTGCATGAAGCGGCTTTAAGCTGCAAATACGATCTGGTGGTGCAGTCAGTAACAAAAATACTCAATCCGAAATCACTTATGGGTATTTTCGGTCTTGGCACAAAGAAAACTGTATCGCTGGTAGCTAAATATGACGACAAGCGTGATTTTCTCGAAAAATTCGGTGATCTGATCTCAACTTAGATCATTCCTTATAAAAGCGTTCTGCTGCCGCGGAGCGCTTTTCTCTTTTGCCCTTGTAATCACAAGAGCTATATGTTATAATAGTACAAAAAAGACAAGGAGATAACTAATGAGCGTAAAAATAATATTGCTTGCACTGGAAACTTTGCTGTTGTTTCTCTTTCTTGTACCATTACCTGTTATATGCTCGGGCAACCTGCTTGGCATTATCGTTTCGGTGATGCTAATGATCATAACGGCAAACTGGACAAAATTCTGCGGTATTATATCAAAAATATGGGGACATGGCGCAGGTAAATTCGGGCTTATCTTTGTAAGCACATTGATACTTGCTGGGATAATATATGTGGGCATTCTTTCCATACTTATGTACAAAGCACAGGAAAACCGTCCTGAAAAAGCCAATGTTATAGTTGTGCTTGGCTGTCAGGTAAAAGGCGAACGCCCCTCACGAATGTTACGCAGACGACTTGACGCTGCAATTATGGCTATGAACGACAATCCCGATACGCTTTGTATAGTTTCAGGTGGCAAGGGTGATGATGAGAAAATAAGCGAAGCCTTGGCAATGAAAAACTATCTGCTAGAAAAAGGCATGGATATCGACAGGATAATAATGGAGGACAAGTCCACTTCAACTTACGAAAATATCCAAAACTCTCTCAAGATACTCGATGAACTCGGCATGAGCCATGATATGACTATCGTCACAGACGGCTTTCATCAATACCGTGCAAGCCTTATCGCAAAGGCTCAGGGTGTTGATAATGTCACCGCTTATTCAGCCTACACCGAGCCACGATACCTGTTCACATATTGGGTGAGAGAGTGGCTTGGGCTAACGCACTTTTTCATGCTGGGCAGCTAACTAAATTTCACGAAAATTTGCACAAAAAGCTATTGAAAACAGCACAAAGGTATGCTAGAATAAAGTCATAAATAAATGAAAATCGGAGGTTAAAACATGAAAAATATACCAGAAGTAAAACTTGGCATCGTTGCAGTTTCAAGAGATTGCTTCCCTATGTCGCTTTCAGAATCAAGACGTATCAAGGTCTGTCAGGAGTACAAAAAGGCTTACGGAGATATCTACGAATGTCCTACAGTTGTGGAGAACGAGAATGATATGCTCAAAGCCCTTGACGAGGTAAACACAGCAGGCTGTAACGCACTTGTTGTATATCTTGGAAACTTCGGACCTGAGTCCTCAGAAACACTTCTAGCAAAGAAGTTTGGCGGTCCTGTTATGTTCGTTGCGGCTGCTGAAGAACCATGCGGTGGTGCAATTATCGACAACAGAGGCGACGCTTACTGCGGAATGCTCAACGCAAGCTATAACCTTGCACTGAGAAACATCAAGGCTTATATCCCTGAGTACCCTGTTGGTACACCTGACGAGTGTGCAAAGATGATAAGCGAGTTCGTCCCAGTTGCAAGGGCTATCCTCGGTCTTAAGGATCTGAAGATAATCTCATTCGGACCACGTCCACAGGACTTTCTTGCCTGCAACGCACCTATCAGACAGCTCTACAACATGGGTATCGAGATAGAAGAAAACTCAGAGCTTGACCTTTTCGAGTCATTCAACGCCCATGCCGGCGATGAGAGAATATCTGCTGTTGTGGCTGACATGGAAACAGAGCTTGGCAAGGGCAATAAAATGGCAGGCATTCTTCCAAGACTTGCGCAGTATGAGCTTACTCTTCTTGACTGGGCAGAAGCTCACAAGGGCTCAAGAAAATATGTCGTATTTGCAAACAAGTGCTGGCCTGCATTCCAGACGCAGTTTGGCTTCGTTCCTTGCTATGTTAATTCAAGACTTACAAAGATAGGCATTCCTGTTGCCTGCGAAGTAGATATCTACGGTGCTGTCAGCGAATACATAGGCGTTTGTGTATCACAGAAGCCTGTTACGCTCCTTGACATCAACAACACTGTTCCTACGGACATATACAATGATGATATTGCAGGAAAGTTCCCTTACACACATAAGGATACATTCATGGGCTTCCACTGCGGAAACACAGCTTCATGCCTTGTAAAAGAGCCTGAGATGAAGTTCCAGCGTATCATGAAAAGAAATCTTGAGCCAGACAGCGAGCCTAATATTTCAAGAGGTACTCTTGAGGGCGATATCGTTGACGGAAATATAACATTCTTCCGCTTCCAGTCAACGGCTGACGCACAGCTCAAAGGATATATTGCAGAGGGCGAAGTTCTTCCTGTTGCAACACGTTCATTCGGCTCTATCGGTATTTTCGCTATCAACGAAATGGGCAGATTTTACCGCCATGTTCTCGTGCAGAAGAACTATCCTCACCACGGTGCTGTTGCTTTTGGTCACTATGGAAAGGCACTCCACAGTGTTATGACATATCTTGGCATGACAGACATAGGCTTCAATCAGCCAAAGGGTATGCTTTATCCAACAGAAAATCCGTTTGCAGATTAATATTTTAGAAATACCGCACTGTAATGGTGCGGTATTTCTGCTTTTATGAACTAAAAAATCAACAAGTGAGCCAACGCTTATTCACACATAATTATATGCCCTGCCGAATAATAATAATTTTATTGACAAATATGCGAAAAATGTAGTATAATAGAGGTAACTATTATAAGGAGATGTAGCCATGTCTGTTTACCGTATTTATGTAGAAAAAAAGCCTGAATTTGCAGTTGAAGCAAATTCACTTATCGGCGGAATAAAGTCAGCTCTGGGACTTGAAAACCTTACAGGTCTGAGAGTTATAAACCGCTATGACGCAGAGGGTCTTTCAAGAGAGGATTTCGACCTTGCAGCACCAGTCGTTTTCTCTGAGCCTGCTGTTGATGTTACTTACGATCACCTGCCTGCTGTAAAAGCTGACGAGTTTGTTTTTGCAGTTGAGTATCTGCCAGGTCAGTTCGATCAGAGAGCTGATTCCTGCGCACAGTGTATCTCACTTCTCACTGGAGGAAAAAGACCTACTATCAAATCAGCGAGAATTTATATCGTTTCTGGCAAACTCACAGAAGCAGAGCTTGACCAGATCAAGCACTATATGATAAACCCTGTTGAGTCAAGAGAAGCTTCCCTTGATTGCTTCGATACACTCGATATCAAGTATACTATCCCGACCACAGTCAAGACTGTTGAGGGCTTTATCTATTCAACAGACGATGACCTGAAATTTATGCTCACAGACTTGGGTCTTGCAATGGACTTTGACGATATCAAGTTCTGTCAGGATTATTTCAAGAACGTTGAAAAGAGAAATCCTACTATCACTGAGATAAGAATGATAGATACATACTGGTCTGACCACTGCCGCCATACTACATTCTCCACTATCGTCGATAACGTTTCTATCGACTCAGACTACATAGCTGCTACCTTTGCAGACTATATCAACACAAGAAAAGACCTTTATGCAGGCAGAACTGACAAGCCTGTTACACTTATGGATCTTGCTTGTATCGGCGCAAAACAGCTTAAAAAGGCTGGTCTGCTCAAAGACCTTGACGAGAGTGAGGAGATAAACGCTTGCTCTGTTAAGATAACTGTTGACGTTGACGGCAAGCCTGAGGACTGGCTGCTCATGTTCAAAAACGAAACACACAACCACCCTACAGAGATCGAGCCTTTCGGCGGTGCGGCAACTTGCCTCGGCGGTGCTATCAGAGACCCTCTGTCAGGACGTTCATATGTTTATCAGGCAATGAGAGTAACAGGCGCAGGCAATCCGCTGGTTCCTGTTGAGGACACTATCACAGGTAAGCTTCCGCAGAGAAAGATAGTTGTTGGTGCAGCAAACGGTTATTCTTCATACGGCAACCAGATAGGTCTTGCTACCGGTCACGTTCACGAGATATATCACCCGGGCTATGTTGCGAAGAGAATGGAGATAGGTGCTGTAGTCGGTGCTGCTCCTGCTGAGAACGTAAGACGTGAAAGACCTGAGCCTGAGGATATCGTTATCCTCCTTGGCGGAAGAACAGGACGTGACGGCTGCGGCGGAGCAACAGGCTCTTCAAAATCACACAACCTCCACTCACTTGAAAACTGCGGAGCTGAGGTACAGAAGGGTAACGCACCTGAGGAAAGAAAGCTTCAGCGTTTGTTCAGAAATCCTGAAGTTACTTCAATGATAAAGCGTTGTAACGACTTCGGTGCAGGCGGAGTTTCCGTTGCTATCGGCGAGCTTGCTGACGGACTTTCTATCAACCTTGACGCTGTTACAAAGAAGTATGACGGTCTTGACGGCACTGAGCTTGCTATCTCTGAGTCACAGGAGAGAATGGCTGTTGTTATCGCAAAGAGCGACCTTGAAAAGTTCATGGCTGAGGCTGCAAAGGAAAACCTTGAAGCAACAATGGTGGCAAGAGTAACTGCTGAGCCAAGACTTAAAATGAACTGGTGCGGCAACACTATCGTTGACCTTACAAGAGAGTTCCTTAACTCAAACGGTGCTGAAAAGCACACAGATATTTCTATCCCTGCTCCTGTTTTTGCAGCAGAGAGCAACGACGCTGACACTGCTGACCGCTGGGAGTCTATGATATCAAACCTCAACATCTGCTCACAGAAGGGTCTTATTGAGAGATTTGACTCAACAATCGGTGCAAACACAGTTCTTATGCCATTTGGCGGTAAATATCAGAACACACCTACACAGGCAATGGCTGCAAAGCTCCCTGTTCTTCACGGCAATACAAAGACAACGTCCATTATGGGCTGGGGCTATGACCCATATCTTTCATCTGTAAGCCCATACCACGGCGCAATGAGCGCTGTAGTTGAGTCTATCGCAAAAGTCATCGCAACAGGCGGTACATATGAGAAGTGCTGGCTCACATTCCAGGAGTATTTCGAGAGAACACAGAATGATCCTGAACGTTGGGGCAAACCTATGTCTGCTCTCCTCGGTGCATACAAGGCACAGATAGAGCTGGGATGCGGTTCTATCGGCGGTAAGGACTCAATGTCAGGTACATTCGAGGAAATAGACGTTCCACCTACACTTGTTTCATTCGCTGTATCAGTAACAGACGCAGACAAGGTAGTTTCACAGGAGTTCAAGAAAGCAGGCTCTAAGGTGATCCTTATCAAGCCTGAATATGACGACAACAAGCTTGTGAACTTCGATTCACTTAAGGCAGTATTTGAAAAGGTAGAAAAGCTTATCGCTGAGGGCAAGGTGCTTTCATGCTGGGCTGTATCCTACGGCGGTGTATCTGAGGCTGTTGCAAAAATGGCATTTGGTAACAAGATAGGCTTTAAGTTCACAGACAAGCTCACAGCAGAAGAGCTTTACAGAGCTTGCTATGGCGCATTTGTTATCGAGCTTGCAGAGGGCGTTGACACTGACGAGAGAGTTATCGGTGAAACAACAGAAAGCTACGAGATAAAGTCAGACAATTACACAATAAGCCTTGACAAGCTCCAGACACTTTGGGAGGGCAAGCTTGAGCCTGTATATCCTGTTCATGTGAAAGAGCCTGCTGAAAAGCCTGAAAAGTACAGCTACAAGGCAGACAAGAGAGTTGCACCTGCTATCAAGGTGGCAAAGCCAAAGGTGCTTATCCCTGTATTCCCTGGCACAAACTGCGAATACGATACAGCAAGAGCCTTTGAAAAGGCAGGCGCTGAGGCTGACATCTTCGTTGTAAGAAACCTCACAGAACAGGCTATCAAGGAGTCTGTTGACGCAATGGAGAAGAAGATAAAAGAGTCACAGATAGTAATGCTCCCAGGCGGATTCAGCGGCGGCGACGAGCCTGACGGTTCAGGCAAGTTCATCGTATCATTCCTGAGAAACCCAAGACTTACAGACGCTATCCATGACCTGCTGAAAAATCGTGACGGTCTTATGCTTGGTATCTGCAACGGCTTCCAGGCACTTATCAAGCTTGGTCTTGTACCATATGGTGAGATAAGAGATATGAGAGATGACTCCCCTACACTGACATTCAACACCATTGCAAGACACCAGTCTAAAATGGTAAACACAAGGATCGCTTCCAACAAGTCACCATGGCTTGCAGGCTGTGAGGTAGGCGATATCCACAGCGTGGCTATCTCACACGGTGAGGGACGTTTCGTTGCAACAGCAGAGGAAATCGCACAGCTTGCTGCAAACGGACAGATCGCTACACAGTATGTTGACTTTGACGGAGAACCTACATTTGACATTCATTGCAACCCTAACACATCATTCCAGGCTATCGAGGGTATCACCTCACCTGACGGACGTGTTCTTGGTAAAATGGGTCACTCAGAGCGTAAGGGCTGCTGCGTATCAAAGAACGTTCCTGGCGAAAAGGATCAGAAGATATTTGAAAGCGGCGTAGCTTACTTCAAGTAAAAAACAAAAATACAAGGGCGGAGCTTTTCCGCCCTTTGTTTATATGAGGACAAAGATATGCTGAAATACACTATAATATATCTTTCCGCAATGAGCCTTTTGACGTTCATACTTTTTGGTGCAGATAAGCACAAGGCAAGAGCACACAAATGGCGGATACCTGAGAAAACGCTCCTTGGTCTGAGCCTGCTTGGCGGCTTTGCAGGAGGATTTCTGGGCATGGAATTTTTCCGTCACAAAACAAAACACTGGTATTTTTATATGGTGATGATAATTTCTCTTGCACTATGGGCATTTATCATATACAAGGTCATTGCAGAATAGAATAAGTTCTTTAGGTAGTCGGCAACGGCTGCATAATTTTTTTTACCAATTCTGGTAAAAAGCATATAAAGCAGCGTAAACTTATTGGCGAAAAATAAAGTTAATCCTGTATAATAAAACTTGAAACATACAAAACAGTGCATAGTATTATACCACAAAAAAGACTACTTTCTACCACAAAATGGGGTAGAAAGCAGTCTTTTTTCATTGTGCGTTTTTTACAGCGGCTTCAGTAAGTTCAGTTTTCGTGAAGATATAGTTGCTGCCGTCATTAGGAGCGATATACACCGTGATAGTTCCCAGTTTGCAATTTTCACTGATAGCACCACCAGTAATACCGAAGTTCATCGTGTCAGACGGAGCGGCTGAGCCTTCATCCAAATTCTTTATAGTGTCAAGCGCAAGTTTGTCAGTTGAAGTGCCGTCTTTAGTGAAACTGCCCTCAATATCACCCTCGGGAGCAAAATTAAACTTCGCCATAATGCCCACATTAGAGTGATTTGTAACTGTGATAGCCTTTGTGTCGCTAGTCCATTTGCCGTCTGCCTGATCGACCTGATGTGTTTCAGGGTTCCAAGTCTTTTCGCCCTCGGTGTAATCGAAGGTCATATCTTCCCAAGTAATGTCGGCGGATATAGTTACAGGAGATTCCGCACCTGCCACATATTTGCCCTGCACGTCGGCAGTGGTGTCCGCAAAGGCAGGGACCGTCATAGAGGCTGTCATTGCCAGCGACATTATGGATATAATAACTTTTTTCATTTTTCTGCCCTCCTTATTCTGCTGTAACGGTGTAAATGCCGTTTTCATCAGGTCCGCTGACGGTGCATCCCTCTGCTAGTTGAATACCGCCATATCTGCCTGTTTCATATTCATCCGGCTTAAAGTTATATGTACCCACACCGCAGACGATCTTTGCCTCTTCTCTATAAACACTATCAAAGGAGAATTTGCCTATCCGAATATTACCCGACAGTTTTAAGGCCGGCGTACCGGTAGTAACCATGGGAACTTTAAGCGTCCCTAACGTAAAGTCGCCGGAAATGGTGACATCTTTCTTAACTTTCATTGTTCCGGTAATATTATTGACTCCCTCGAATTTCCAAATGCCGCCATAGCTGGTAAAGCAATCTTTCGTGATGACACAATCTCTCAAGGTCACATCTGAGTAATTATTATTGTCACCCAACCCATTCAGAGTACAATTGTCAACGATCAGATGTTGTTCAGCTCTTCCATTCATCTGCACATAACAACCGATAGTACCGTTGCGCAGCGTCAGCGTTTCGTTGCCATCATTTGAGAGTGAAATATATTCGACGCTCAGCGTCTTTCTGTTCAGATCAAACTCCAGATCTTTTCCTGACGAAACCGTCAGCATCTCGTATGCTCCGTTAAGGTCGCTGTTTAGCTTTGCCTTGCCACCATTTTCAAATACACCGCGCAGATCCTCCAAATTTTTTCACCATAGTGGTGTCTGATGTATCTGAGGTGATCTTTACTGTAATAGTTCCGATCTTCTGATCTTTTGTGATCGCACCTCCGGAAATGCCAAAAGCAGTTGTGTCTGTTGGGGCGTTTTCAATTGTTGTATTCTCTGCAGAAGCAAGATCAAACTCGGTCTTGTCAAAGCTGCCATTCAGCCCATCCACAACGGCTGCGTAAGGAGCTTGGGCTAGACGTTCCGTCGCCTAAGGAAGAATTCGACCCGCCGTTGGGTTTCTACGAAAAGTGCAGTATTATGGACGAAATGCCTCTGGCTTACTGCGTTATCGAGCTTGTATTCGATGAGGATGGTCACGGTGTTGACTTTATTTTCCGCTACTGCAACAAGGAGATGGCGGTAGTTGAGGGTGTGCCCGTGGAAGAAATGCTGAATCGGTCTTTTTATGAAGTATTTCGCAACGGAGACAGAAAATGGCTGGTATCTTACGCAGATGTAGCACTCAACGGCACAAAGCACACGCTGAAGGATTTTAGCCCTGAGATTGGAAAAGGCCTCACCTTATATTGCTATCAGCCTGAACCCGGTTTCTGTGCCTGCGTCCTGCCGCCAGAATAAATGCACAACCTAAAATGACCTTTCGTTAAAAAGCATAAAGGTAAAAAGTGAAAAGGCTCTGATAAGACCAATTTTAGGTCATCTCAGAGCCTTTAATCGTTAAATGAGGCACAGGTTCGATAGATACTTTTTTAGCAAGTTCTTCAAGATAATCAAGCGTAAGTTCACTTTCTGATTTTGAATTGAGCTCATCTAATGCTTCCAATAACGTCAACATTACAATATACCTCCTTACTCATAGCCATATATTACCTTAGTCTGTCCACTTTCTTCGCCAGGCCATCCGGATATGTTGTAAGCTTTGAACGCGTCAGTTAACAAAATTTGAAGGTGTTCTTTATCGTTTAGCAATCCTTTCGGGAAATCAATACGTGTTATTTTCCAACAAACTTGTGGTTCATGAATACTCTTTATTGCTTGAACAGGTATCGGATTTGATTTATACATAAAGATAAATTCCTCTATATCATTATTCGTGTCATGATGGTTATAGCAATGTGCTAACCATGTTTCAGAATTTTTGTCAATAGTTAAGTACAGGGGCATGATACCTTCTGTCGTGTCCCTAAAGCTCCCGTATGGGTTCTTAATCTTTTTCTTAGCCAGTTCCTCTCTTTGCGTTGGAGTCAGCTTTTCATTAACAAATGCCATAGTCTAAACCTCACAATAACAAAAGTATTTAAAAGCATCGAAGAGCAAATTAACATCCTTAAAACTCGCGGTTTGACAATTTCAGATGAAAAACTTGCTACAGACTTTTTTCATAAAAAACACAATAAAAATCTGATTATCCGCTAAAACACAGTATCTATCCTGTCTCTTATACACATCTGACGCTGCCG
>ERZ1026959.639-NODE-639-length-10085-cov-5.957029_pt1 | contig 10085 bp, 9 predicted proteins | sample MGYA00519299_ERZ1026959 | MGnify/ENA primary metagenome ERZ1026959 (study PRJEB26926, sample SAMN06164517) | human gut metagenome | biome: ENVO:00009003; feature: ENVO:2100002; material: ENVO:00002003 | host: Homo sapiens | place: USA | collected 2012 ... | reverse complement strand
AGATCGCTCAGTGTCTCGTGGGCTCGGAGATGTGTATAAGAGACAGCCTTTGCACAGGGCTGGTCCAATTTTGTAAACGGCCTGCAGCAGCTGGCCGTCTGGCTGGCCGGTGCCTGGCCGGTGGTGCTGGTGGTTGTGGCCGCCGCCGCAGGCTTTGCCGTCTGGCGCAAAAAGCGGAAGAAGTAAGGGCGGCAAGCCCCTCCTGCACAAAATTCAAAATTTTTGGAAAAAGGGGTTGACATTGTTCCCGCCCTGTGGTATTATACTTGAGCAGTCAGCGAACAGCTGATGAGCGAAAAGTAAATATCGCGGGGTGGAGCAGTCTGGTAGCTCGTCGGGCTCATAACCCGAAGGTCGTTGGTTCAAATCCGGCCCCCGCAACCACCAAGCGTTCTGAGATTTCTCAGAACGCTTTTTTGTTGTGTTTTACGGCAAAAGGATCCCCCGGTCCACGCTGCAGGCGGACCGGGGGACCCTTTTGCCTTATACATTATAAATGTTCTGCCAGTTCAAACATGGCGCGCACGCTGGCGCGGCTGCGCTCCCGGCGGGAAATGAGCAGGAAGCTGAAGTTCCACTGCGGGCCGTCGATGGGCACGCTGCACAGGTCCGGGCGCAGGTATTTGGGCGCGGAAGAGGGCAGCAGCCCGATGCCCACCCCGGCGCTGGCCAGCAGGAACAGCTCCTCCAGCGTCCGGGTGTGAAGGACCGGGTTTCCTTTCAGACCCAGCTGATTGTAGTACTGGCGCAGCAGCTCCTCGGTGTTGCCCCTGGGGTCCTCTTGAGTCAGGATCAGCGTTTCGCCCTGCAGCTGCTGCGGCGCGATCTTTTCCGCTCCGGCAAGGGGGGTGGCCGGTCGGCAGCAGCCAGGTGGCGTGCACCTGCTGCAGGATGATGCTGTCCAGCCCCTCCAGATCGGGCAGGTCAAAATCCATGGCGACCAGCAGGTCGATCTTCCGGTCCACCAGCTGGCTGACCAGCTGCTGCCGGGAGCCGGCCACGGTGGAAAGCTGCACTTCCGGGTGCAGGCTGTGGTACTGACGGAGCAATTGGGAGATGGCGTGCTGCTCCAGGATGGTGGGGATGCCCAGGGTCAGGTGGGTCTGCTGCTCTTGGGCGATGGTCTGGGTCCGGGTCACGACCTCTTCCAGCCGGGCCGTGAGCTCGTTGATCTGCTGGAAGAAATACTCCCCGGCCAGCGTCAGCTTGACATGGGCTGTGTCGCGCTCCAGCAGGGTGACGTGCAGTTCCTCTTCCAGGGCGCTGATCTGGCGGCTGATGGCTGTCTGGGACACAAAGCAGGCCCGCGCCGCCTTGGTAAAGCTGCCGGAGCGGGCTACCCGCTGAAAGTACAAGATCTGCTGCAATGTCATACGCTTTTTCTCCTGCCTGCATCAAAAATTGTGGAACCTTGCCAAGAGTATAACAAATTTCTTGTGCAAACTCAACAACCTTATGCGTTTAAGTTATAAGCGGGCAAATTATTGGTATTTCAAATCTTTGCCGAAACCTGTTAAACTTGTAACAAGAGCGCCGGGCCTACACAAGAACGGTGCAAAAGAAGAAAAGAGGTAACCAAATGAAGAGCAAGATCTCTCGCCGCAGCTTCCTGCGCAACATTGCTGCCGCTGGCAGCGGTGCCGCTGCGCTGGGTCTGCTGGCAGGCTGCAGTTCCAGCAGCACCGCCGCATCCTCCGGCAGCACCGCAGCTGCCGAGGACAAGTACACCCCGGGCACCTATTCTGCCTCCAAGACCATCTCCTACTCCGAGATCGGTGTCTCCATGACCTTTGATGCCAACAGCATCACCGCCTGCGAGATCACTTCCTCCGGTGAGCAGGACCTGCTGACCGACGACAAAAAGACTGCCATGGCCAAGGCCATCGTGGAGGGCCAGAGCGCCGATGTGGACGCTGTGACCAGCTGCACGCTGGTGGCCTCTGTGGGCGCCATCCAGGAGTGCGTAGCCGACTGTATCGCACAGGCTACCGGCACTGAGGTGGAAAAGCCTGAGACGACCGAAGTGACCGGCCGTGTGCCCGGCTACTGCGGCCCCGGCGACTGGCTGGGTGAGGCTCCGGCTGACCCCGACAAGTACGAGGATGCAGGCACCTATGATGTGGTCATCGTGGGCGGCGGCCATGCCGGCGTCGGCGCAGCCTTTGGTGCTGTGGATGAGGGCGCTACCGTGGCGGTCATTGAAAAGCAGCCCTGGGGCAACTTTGTGGACCTGGACGGCACCGGCACCAACATGGGCGGCTGGTACGGCGAGGACATCGGCCACGTCAACTCCAAGCTGCTGATCGAGCGCGGCTATGGCCCCTATGACACCGGTGCCATCACCTCCGAGTTCTGCAAGCGTGCCGCAGGCCGTGTGAACCCCGAGATCATCAAGAACTTCGTGCAGTATTCCGGCCAGATGTTCGACCGCTATGAGGAGATCTACGACTCCTATGAGGAAGAGCGCAAGGCCAACGACAGCGATGTGTATCTGGCAGATACCGCTGTCATCGTGCCCAAGGCCACCGGCGACGGCAAGACCGGCGACCAGTGGGTGGACGGCGAGCCCGCAGGCGGTGCCGGTCACTACGACCTGAGCGATATGTTCCAGTACCCGCTGTGCAACACCCAGGCAGCTTACGGCCAGCACAAGGCCAGCTACCCCATCAGCTGCGGCGGCTACCTGACCTGGCCCTGCAATGCCCAATTCTACGGCTATCAGGGCAACAACATCGAGTACATCCACAAGTACATCGTCAAGTATGTGCAGGAGACCCCCAACTGTGCCTGGGACTTTGAGCGCGAGGGCATCAAGCTCATCCAGGACGAGAGCGGCAAGGTCACCGGCGTGTACGCCAAGGGCGCAGACGACACCTACTACCGCTACAACTGCAACAAGGGCGTCATCCTGTGCGCAGGCGACTTCATCGGCAACCCCGAGATGTGCTGGGCGCTGCTGAACGAGGGCATGGAGTGGGCTGAGCGCAGCGGCGCGACCGCTGACAGCTGGGCCTCTGCAGGCACCCGCAACGGCCAGGGCCACAAGATGGCCTGCTGGGCAGGCGGCATGATCGAGCCCACCCCCCGTGGCTGGATGGCCATCGGCGGCGGCGCTTCCGGTCCCTGGGGCACCGCTCCCATGCTGATGCTGAACAGCCGCGGCAAGCGCTTCATGAACGAGGGCGCCATTGCTCAGATGCAGGCCACCTGCCTGCGTCAGCCCGCCGGTCTGGCCTGCTACGTCACCGACGCCAACTGGGCCAAGACCCTGAAGGCTGCTCCGCTGGACCACGGCGCACCCAACTTTGGCATGCAGGACTACTGGGATAAGATCGAGCAGGACATGAACAACACCGTGTCCGGCCAGGCCAACACCATCACCATTGCAAACCTGGCCGAGCGCACCCAGATGGCCGGTACCATCTACCGTGCCGACACTCTGGAGGAGCTGGCAGATCTGCTGGGCTACAAGGGCGCTGCCAAGCAGAACTTCCTGGACAGCATCGCACACTACAACGAGCTGTGCTATGCAGGTGTGGACAGCGACTACGGCAAGGATGCACCGTACATGGTGCCCATCGACACCGCTCCGTTCTTCGGCGGCACCAGCTCCACCGGACACTCCTCCAACCCGATGATGGTCACCATGAGCGGTGTCATCACCGACGAGACCCAGAACGTCCTGAACAAGGACTGGGAGCCCATCGAGGGCCTGTATGTGGCTGGCAACTGCCTGGGCGGTCGTTACGGCTTTGGCTACAGCACTCCGTTCGCCGGCAACTCGGTCGGTATGGCCATGACCCACGGCTGGACCGCAGGCCATCAGGTGGCTTCCGACAAGAAGTTCCTGGGTGAGCCCGTGGAGGCCATGGAGGCACCCGCAGGCGGTCCCGGCGGTCCCGGCGGCCCCGGCGGTCCCCACTGATCTCTTCTGACGCGTTTCTTTTTCTTCTTCTCTGGGGAAGCCCCGTTACAGGGCTTCCCCTTTTGCATGAATGCGTGTATACTTTATAAAAAACGACAAGGAGCATCACCATGGCAAAACCGCTCGTGCTTGACCTGCACATCCCTTACTGCATCCGCCCGGAAAACTACCTCGCGCACTTCAACGCGGTGGGCTCCAATGCGGAAAAAAACGCCTATATGGACGCCCTCAAGCGGGAGGTGCTCTCCTATGAGGGAGAACTGGACGGTTACGAGATCCGGGCCGTGCACCTCAGCGGCGGCAGCGCCAGCGTGATGGCCCCGGACTTGCTGGGCGATGTGCTGCGCACGGTGCGCACCCATCTGCCGGTGGCGCAGGGGGCAGAGGTCAGCTACGACTCGCTGCCCGTCACCATCGGCACGCCGTCCCTCACGGGCATCGCGTCCGGCCACCCCAACCGCACCGAACTGATGATGCGCTCGGACAACGACGCCGAGCTGAAGGCGCTGGGCTGCACCCACAACGCGCAGCATATCCGCAACGCCATGCTGTTTCTGGCAAAGTTCCACCTGAACAATGTGGGCCTGACCCTGAACTACGGCATCCCGGGGCAGACGATGCAGAGCTGGCACAACAGCCTGCACGCGGCGGTCATCATGCAGGCCGGGCACATCACGGCAGAGCCGCTGGCCGTGACCGACGCCGAGGGCATGCCCAACGCGGCGGAGCGGTTCGAGATGTTCCGCTATGCCTGCGAGTACCTGCCGGAGAACGGCTACAAGATGTATGCTGCCGGGTGCTTTGCCCGCCCCGGCTACGAGTACCGCGCCCGTGCCATGGAGTGGAACGGGGATGACGTCATCGGTATGGGCGTCAACGGCGGTTCGGTGTACGACGGCTATGCCGTGCGCAACACCAACAGCCTCAAGCTTTACATCAAAAATGCCGGTGACTTTGAAAAGCTCACGGCGCAGGCCGCGCAGCTGGACGAGAACGCGCTGATGCTGCGCTACCTGCGGGGCCGCATGAAGCTGAACGACGGCGTGGTGGAGCCGCTGTTCCGGGAGCGGTTCGGGCAGGAACTGCCGCAGGAATTTTCCACCCTGCTGGATAAGGCGGTGGAAAACGGCCTGGCCCGGCGCACGGCCGACGGCTGGATGCCTACCCTGGAAGGACTGTTCCGGGGCGAGGTACTGTAACACAAAAAACGGGAGCTGTCTCATGGGAGAGACAGCTCCCGTTTTTTGTATGCCAAAAGTCCCCACGGCGGGCCGATTTGTGGTATACTGGTAGAAAACAGTGACCCGCGAAGGAGAAAAGAATGCAATACAAACTTCTGGTAAGTGATTTTGATAATACACTGGTGCCCTTTGGGGAGCCGAAGCCCCGCCCGGCGGTGGTAAAGGCCGTGAAAAAACTGCAGGCCGCCGGGGTGAAATTTGCGCTGAGCACCGGCCGCGCCTATCCTTGCGTGCACAGGGAGCAGCTGGGCGGCATCCGGCCGGATTACATCGTTACCTGCAACGGTGCCTGTGTGACCGATGCCAAGGGCACCGTGGTGGCGGAACACCCCCTCACCAACGAGGAAATGTACGCGTTGGTGGATTTCTGCGAGGATTACAACTACCCGCTGCAGTTCAATTTCCGGGATGCCTGCTATGTGTACTGCGAGTACGAGGCCCTGCGCAACAACTACGCAAAGATGGGCAGCAGCGGCCTGACCTGCGTGGACGGTGAGGACCAGGACCGGCACCTCATCGACATGCCTCATTCGGCGTTTGCCGCGGTGCCGCCGGAACATGTAGCAGACTTCATGGCAAAATACGGCCATCTGAACCTGAACTGGATGCAGGTGGGCGCGAAAAACGCCGACGGCTATGCCTTCTACGACATCGTGCGCGGCGGCATGGACAAGGGCGTGGGCCTGACCGACCTGTGCGCCCGGCTGGACCTGCCGCTGGAAGAGACGGTGGCGGCGGGCGACTCGGCCAACGACCTGAGCATGCTGCGCACGGCCGGCTTGGGCGTGTGCATGGACAATGGAACCGAGGATGCAAAGGCCGCTGCTGACCGGGTCATCGGTGATGTGCGGGAGGACGGCCTGGCGGCGCTGATCGAGGAACTCTGGTTTGATGGCCCGAAAGCGGAGCCCTCCGGCCGGGACCTGGGCTCGGCCTGGGCACAGATCGAAAGCGCAGGCGGCCAATGAGCTTTGCGCCGGTGTACAATGAGCATAGCCGGGCGCTGATCCTGGGCACCTGGCCCAGCCCCAAAAGCCGGGAGATGGCCTTTTATTACGGCCACCCGCAGAACCGCTTCTGGCCGATGATGGCCGCCCTGACCGGGGAGCCGGTGCCGAAGCGGGAGGACATCGAAGCAAAAAAGCAGATCATCCTGCGCCATGGGTTGGCCCTGTGGGACACGCTGGAAAGCTGTACCATCACCGGGGCGTCGGATGCATCCATCCGGGACGTGGTGCCCAACGACATCGCCGCTCTGCTGCAGAAGGTGCCCATTGAGGCGGTGTTCTGCAACGGGGCCACGGCCTATCGCATTTATACAAAGTATCTGCAGCCGGTCACCGGTCTTGCGGCGGTCAAACTGCCCAGCACCAGCCCGGCCAATGCGGCCTGCCGCCCGGAGATGCTGCGGCAGGTGTGGGGCACGGCGCTGGCAGACTGGATCACCAAATAATTGCCAAGCTGTAAATTCTTCATGAATCCGCTTGCGTTTTTCGCAAAGGGTTGTATTATGGGTACTATAAGGGGCACCTGCCCCGGAAAAGGAGAACGACCATGAGCAAGATCATCCGCACCCGGAAGTCCAGTGTCCTGCCGTACTACGCGGCGGCGCTGGTGTTCGTGGTGCTGTGCGCGGTGCTGCCGGTGTACCGGCTGTGGGCCCTTGCGGCGGCGCTGGTAGCCGCTGCGGCGGCATTCCTGGCGGCCAAAAAGGTCTGCCCGCCCCGTGTGGTGGAAACCGAGGTGCCCTTCCACACGGGTGTGGAGGACGTGGACGCCATGCTGGCAGACATCCAGCAGAAGCTGGACACTCTGCACAGCCTGAACGAATCCCTGCCCGACCCGCAGCTGTCCGCCGCCATGACCCGCATGGAAAAGGCCGGACGCTCCATTGTGGAAGTGGTGGAAGCCAACCCCGCCAAGGCAAAGCAGGTGCGCCGCTTTGCCAACTACTATCTGCCGGACGCCGTGAATGTGCTGCAGCAGTATGCGCAGCTGGCCCGGCAGGGGGTGCGCGGCGAGAACGCCGCCGCCATCCGTGCCGAGGTGGAGCATAATGCGTCCTCCATTGCCACGGCCTTTGAAAACCAGCTGGATGCACTGTACGCCGCAGAAAGCATGGACCTGTCGGCAGACCTGACTGTGCTGCAGAACATGCTCAAAGGGCAGGGACTGAGTAAATAAACGGATATACTGGAAAGGAAGGAATCTCCTATGGCAGACAACACGTTCAACTTTGACCTCGACGCACCCGCTGTGCCTACCCTGACGCTGGACCCGGCTCCGGCACAGGAGCAGGCCCAGCCCAAACAGCCGGAACCCGCCGCTGCCCCCGAGGCACAGGTCAAGCTCAGCCCGGAAGAGCAGGCCATGGTGGATCAGTTCGCGGAGAAGATCGACATCACCAACAGCCAGCAGGTGCTGCAGTACGGCTCCGCCTGCCAGAAGAAGATCGGTGACTTCTCCGAAGCAGCTCTTTCCAAGGTGTCCACCAAGGACCTGGGCGAAGTGGGCAATATGATCACCGACCTGATCGGCGAGCTGAAGAGCTTTGACGCAGGCGAAGAGCAGCAGAAGGGCATTCTGGGCTTCTTCAAGAAAAAGGGCGACCAGCTCGACGCCCTCAAGACCAAGTACAACAAGGCCGAGACCAACGTGGAGAATATCCAGGGCATGCTGGAGGCCCATCAGGTGCAGCTGCTCAAGGACATCGCCATGTTGGACAAGATGTATGACCTGAACATGGCCTACTTCAAGGAGCTCAGCATGTACATTCTGGCCGGGAAAAAGAAGCTGGCCGAGGTGCGTGCAGGGAAGCTGCAGCAGGCCATGGACAAGGCCAAGGCCTCCGGCCTGCCGGAGGACGCCCAGGCGGCCCGCGACCTGGCCGACCAGTGCGAGCGCTTTGAAAAGAAGCTGTACGATCTGGAGCTTACCCGCAACATCAGCCTGCAGATGGGCCCCCAGATCCGCCTGCTGCAGAACAACAACACCATGATGGCCGAGAAGATCCAGTCCACCATCGTGAACACCATCCCCCTGTGGAAGAACCAGATGGTGCTGGCCCTGGGCCTGGCCCACAGCCAGCAGGCCATGCAGGCCGAGCGTGCCGTCACCGACATGACCAACGACCTGCTCAAGAAGAACGCCGAGGCGCTCAAGCTGGGCACCATCGAGACGGCCAAGGAGTCCCAGCGCGGCGTGGTGGACATCGAGACCCTGCAGCAGACCAACAAGAGCCTGATCGAGACGCTGGACGAGCTGAACAAAATCCAGACCGAGGGCCGCGCAAAGCGCGCTGCCGCCGAGCAGGAACTGACCCGTATCGAGGACGAACTGAAATCCAAAATGATGGAGATCCGGAGCTGAAATGGCAAACGCAGGTTTTAACCCCAAGCAGACCGGCACCCCCGGCGGCTTTGACGCGGGCAGCTACCGCGAAAAGGCCAGCCCGGAGCAGGCCGTGCAGCTGACCCCGCTGCAGCAGAAGCTGGCCGGGCTGGAAGCAAAACTGCCCGCCGCCCTCACCCGGCAGGCCGTGGCCCTGGCGTTGAGCATCGTGGTGATGCTGGCGGCCTTTGCAGGCTTTGGCAGTGCCAAGGTGCGCAGCAAATACAACACGGCCCGGCAGTGGTTCACGGTGGGCGTGTCTGCTGACAACGGCTACAACCTCAGCGAGGAACTGACCGCCCGGGCCAATACGGCGGCAAACGTCATCACCACCGCCGGCAATACGCTGGGGGCCGACAATGCTGAAGTACAGACCGCGCAGGCGGCGCTGGATGACTTTTCGGCCTGTCTGGACGCCGTGCAGTCTGGCGGAAAGAGTCAGGCGTTGACCTCCCTGAGCTACTACAACGGCAGTTCCATGCACGCGCTGTATCAGGCTAACGAGACGCTGGGCAAGGCCATCGACCAGCTCTATGCCAAATTGCAGGAGCAGGCCGCCGACCCCATGAAGATGGGCGCTGTGCAGGGCCAGTATGGCCAGTTCAACAGCGCAGGCACCATCATCGGCACATTGAAATACAACGAAGCAGTCTACAACTATCAGAACGAAGTCGGCGGGTTCCCGGCCAATGTGCTGGGCGGCCTTGCCGGCGTGAAGGAGGTTGAACCCTTCGCATGAAAAACATTGCAAGAAAACTCAGCGCACTGCTGCTGGTGTTCGTGGTCAGCGCGGCGGCCCTGTGCCCGGCCTTTGCGGCCACGGCCAGCCTGCCCTCGCTGCCCAGCGGCCAGTGTGTGGTGGACGATGCCAATGTCCTGAGCAGCAGCACCGTGCAGACCATCACCGACCTGAACGCCCAGCTGGAAAGCAGCTGCAGCGGGGCGCAGATCGGCGTGCTGACGGTGGATTACACCGGAAACCTGACCACCGAGGACTACGCCCTGCAGGCCTTCAACACCTGGGGCATCGGTTCGTCGTCGGAAAACAACGGCGTGCTGATCCTGCTGGTGATGGAGTCGCAGGAGTATGAGGACGGCGACTACTACCTGACCTACGGCGATGGCTTCCGCAACACCACGCTGGAAAGCCAGGCCAGCGCCCTTGCCCAGACCATGGAGGATGGTTTCGTCCGGCAGGACTATGACGACGCCGTGACCACCTGCGCCCAGAACGTGGCCCAGACCATCGCCGATATCTACGGCGTGAGCCTTTCGGGTGGGAACACCGGCAATAACGATCCATACAACGAACCCTCCTATGAGGACAACAGCAGTGGAGGAGGCTTTGGAGATATCGTGCTTGGCTTTATCACCATTCTGTTCACGGTCGTTCTGCTGCTCATCATCGTGTCGGTGGTCGTGTACACCTTCTCCGGCCCGCTGGGCGGCCTGTTCTGGTGCTTTGGCGGCCCCTGGCATAGAGGACCCCTGTCTCTTATACACATCTGACGCTGCCGACGAATAGAGAG
>ERZ1026959.637-NODE-637-length-10102-cov-4.172987_pt1 | contig 10102 bp, 6 predicted proteins | sample MGYA00519299_ERZ1026959 | MGnify/ENA primary metagenome ERZ1026959 (study PRJEB26926, sample SAMN06164517) | human gut metagenome | biome: ENVO:00009003; feature: ENVO:2100002; material: ENVO:00002003 | host: Homo sapiens | place: USA | collected 2012 ... | reverse complement strand
ATTAAATATCAACTATTCCTATTTAAATGTACTTGCACAAGAACTATCTAAATCTCAAGATTTATTTTCAGAGGATAATGTTTCTTTAATTCAAGCCTTTATGCATAATACAGATTTAAATCGAACGGCAATCATCGATCCAAATGGAAATGCTCTATATGATAATGAAGTCATAAAAAATGTAGCTCATCGTCGATATTTTAAAGAATCTATGCAAGGCAAACAATCTCTTTCTGATCCATTAGAAAGTAGTGTTGATCAACAAACACGTGTTATTTTATGCGTGCCCATCTTTAGAGATAGACAAGTCATTGGCGTAGTAGGCGGTTCTTACAATGTCACAAAACTAGGCAATATGTTGTTTGATGATCTGTTTGAAGGACAAGGAAAAAGTTTTATTGTCGATCAAGATGGAAATCTAATCACTAGAAATAAACAGTATGAAAAAAAGCATAAACTAAATACAGTTGATAATTTATTTAATGTCTGTAATCAAAAGAAAATCAAAACCGACTTTAAGAATCAAAAATCAGATCTTGTCTTGATTCAGACAAAAAAGAAAGAATCTTTATATTTAGCTTATTCCCCACTAAAAATCAATGATTGGATGGTCGGCTATATTGTACCGGTTCATGCGGCTCAAGAATCCTATACATTTATTACTCACTATGAAACTTTATTGGCAACATTTTTAGGATTGATCGTATTGAGTCTTATAGTGTATTTGGCTCATTCAAGTTCAAGAGAAAATAAGTATTTGATTCATTTATCTGAAATTGATCCATTAACTTCCGTTTTCAATAAGGAAACAACGCAAAAACTCATAGATCAAAAACTAAATAATAAAGAACATTGTTGTTTCTTGATTCTTGATGTAGATGCCTTTAAATCTGTTAATGATAATTATGGTCATGCCATAGGTGATAAAGTCTTAGAAAACTTGGGCTTACTCTTTAAGAATCATTTTAGACAAAGTGATATTGTTGGAAGAATTGGAGGAGATGAATTTATTATTCTAATTCAAGATGAAAATATTGCTGAATCTAGAATTCAGTCTCTACTTCAAAAAGTCAATGAATTAAAGATTGAAGAATTAAAAGATTTCAAATTATCCATCAGCATTGGAATTGCCTTTGCCCCTAAAGATGGTACAACCTTTATGGAACTGTATCGCCATGCCGATCAAGCCTTGTATCAAACAAAACGAACAGGCAAAAACAATTATAAAATATATAAAAATGACGAGAACTAAATCTCGTCGTTTTCTTATACATTCGTGTAATTAAAGCTCATTAAATCAACAGGCTTATCCTTAATATAATTTTTGATTTCTAAACCTTCTAGTTTAGCTGGACGAACTACTATTTCGTTTTTAACTACATCTTCTTTAACCAGCTTCATCTGTTTCATTTGCGCAAATAAATCCTGCAAAACTTCCATTCTTTTAGGAATACCCCTATACACATATTCAATCGCACTTTCACTTAATGCTAGGCTTCTGGAAACATATTTCTTGCCATTCTTTTCAGCATTATACTGAATATAGAACCAGTAACGTAGCATCTGTAAGTTCTCACCTTTACTATTTTTCAAAAAGATGTCCTTCCAAGATGAATTTACTACTTCTTCTCTTTCTTTCTTTACAGAAGACTTCTTTTCTTTTAATAACTTTTCGCTTGGCTTATCAATAATGCTCTTGTTCATCAATTCTTCCATTTCGATATCCGTGAACTTGATGACATAAATTTTTCTACCATTCATTTCACTATCACGAACCAAACGAACACTTTTTAATTTACGAATCAACATATCCATAGATGGTCTTTCTGTACTTCCATCCAGTAAGCGAAATACATATTGATTGGCTTGGGCACTAGTCAATTCGTTTTCATATACCCAGTCATGCGTTTCTGCATACGGGTTTTTTACTGCCATAAATCTAGCGTAACAAAATAATCTTAAAGAAAGGGCGGCTGCACCATTCTCATTACTATTTACGTTTTTGATAAAACGTTCTCTATTTTTCATCAACATTTCTGTACTCATTAAATCTCTCCTTGAAAAAATTCGAACGCAATAGATTATATCATCATTTGTGAGCTTTTGCAGAAAAAAATTGCTTGTTTCCAAGCAATTATTTCGATAATTCGATAAATTGTTCAATTCTTGATTTTGCGGTTTCCAATGCAGAAATCCAGAATGCTTCATCCGTTAAATCAATACCCAATACTTTAGCTGTATCTTCTACCGATGCAACCGTTGTTGTGTGTAACATCTCTTTATATTTAGGAACGAATTTTTCTTTACCCATCTCTTGATATTTCACAACTAAGCCTCGCGCAAACAATCCACCAAAAGCATATGGCCAGTTATAATAACTTAGATCTGAAGAATAGTAGTGCGATTTACAAACCCACATATATGGATGTAGACAATTTGGATCAAGTCCATCGCCATAAGCTTGCTTTTGTGCGTCCAACATAATTTCATTCAACTGATCCTTGAATAAGAACTCATCACTTCTTCTGTCAAATACGGCTTTTTCAAATAAGTAACGAGAATAAATATCACAGATGATCTGACATAAGTCTTGAAGCTGATTTTCAATCAAACCTAGTTTAACTTCTTTATCCTCTGTTTCATCAATCACTGCATTCATAATGATATTTTCATTGAATGTACTTGCCGTTTCTGCAACTGGCATAGAATACTCCCAATTTAATGGTCTATGACTTTCAATGTTTAATCCATGATATGCATGTCCAAGTTCATGAGCCAAAGTAACTACGTCTCCAAGTCCTCCATCAAAATTAGTTAATACGCGTGATTGTTTCACAAACGGCATATTGCAGCAGAAAGCTCCACCCACTTTTCCTTTATGTGGATAAAAATCAATCCAGTTATTGTCAAAAGCTTCTTCCATCATATCGGCCAAGTCATCAGAAAATGGTCTAAAATGATTAACCAAATATTCTTTTGTAGTTTCTGGAGTAAAACTTGTCGTAGCTGATTTTCCAATTGGCGCAAATAATTCATACCAAGGAAGGCCATTTTCATACCCTAACATTTCAGCTTTTCTTTTCAAATACTTATGGAATACTGACAAGTATTTCTGCATTGCACTAAGAAGTGCATCTAATGTTTTTTGGGATACATGAGACTGGTGTAGCGTCATATCCATTGGACTTGTATAGCCACGCATTTTAGCTTCGGTAATCACTTGTAGTTTAATGTTGTTTAAAGAAAAACTTACTGCATCCGCAATAGGTGCATAACTTTTAAGTTCAGCTTCATAGGCAGCTTTACGAACTTCTTTATCTGCATCATACGCTAGATTACGAACAGATGCCAAAGGTAACTTTTTACCATCATATTCCACTTCCAATGAACTTGTGAGTAGACTTTGTTGCTTCTCCCAAGCAGAACCTGCAGAAATATTCATTTTGGCAAGTGCCTCTTCTACGTCTTCACTTAACAAATATTTTCCGCTTTCGTGAATATCATTTAAGAAATATTTGTATTCACAAAGTTCTGGACAATCTAAATAGCTGTTTAAATCCTTCATATCCGCAATATAGCGAGAGAATACTGCCATAGCCTTACTGGCTGTACTTGCGATAGTAGCTACTTTATCAATGGCTGCTGCCGCTTTCGCATTCGCCGTATTTGTGGATTGACTCAAAGATCCAAAGCAACTCAAATGCTTTTCTAATAATTCAAACTCTTCTAATACTTTAACAATTTGAAGAAGATCTTTCTTTTCATTTTCATGACTTAAAGTCTTTGAAAGTTCATCCAATTCTTTTGCCTTCTTTTCAAAAGATGTTAGATCTTCACTAAATTTAGGATCATCAAATCCCTTGTACAATATGTCTAATGACCATTCTGAATTCATATCAATTTCCTCCAATTTATTAAATTATACCATAAGAAAGTAGGCGGCAGAGTTTAAATTCTGCCGCCCCTTATCAAACCATACGTGCCCTATTAAGGCATACGGCTTACCAATGTGAGTTACATTTTAGAAAAGACTTAAATGTTGTGATTCGACTTATTTAGTGTATGCATACTGAAAGAACCTCTTTTTACTCTGAGAAGAGGTTCTTTTCTTTTTATTGGAATCCATCAATAAAATAAAATAATCAATGTTAATTCCAGGGAAAACTATTTGAGCCTTCATATACGCACCTGTAACTAGACCCATGCATTTTATGAAAAACTTGTTATCATATTTGACAGTTAATAATTTACCTTGTGCTTGTCCACCATGTTTCTTTCCGCGGCATGAGAAACTTACTCGTAGTCTTTGACGCACATAACCATCTAATTTGGTTATATCAAGAGCAGGTATGCCATGCATAACTCGCCCGCGTTCATTAAGTAACAGTCTGATTTCTCGTGCAACTTGAAAAGGAATAAGGAGGTAATTAAACTTACCTCTTATGACTGGGTTTAAAATCTCTGTCCACTTCTCAAAGGAGTATGTACAACTCTTCTTGGTGACAGATTTAGTATCACTCTTAAACTTCTTTAACGATTTTACGGATGGTCCAAACGTGTAATAGACATGTCTATTTTTAGACATTTTTAAATGGTTGAACGTAAAACCTAGGAAATCAAAGTCTTTCTCGTGAAAATCAATATCATCGCTTTTATCTTCTGCCAATTCAAGGCCTAGACGTTGTAACGTTTCATGAACTATGACTTTGGCTTTTTCCAAATCTTCCTTTGTTTGACACATGACTATCGAATCGTCAGCATACCTCACGAATTCAAGATTTGCTTTTGTTAGTTCCCAGTCAAGTTCATTCAAATAGATGTTCGCCAATAGTGGAGAAATAACTCCACCTTGTTGTGTACCACTTGCGGTTTCATATCGTATTTCATCTTCCATGTACCCTGCTTTAAGTGTTTTCCAAATCATGTCTAGTACTGTTCCATCTGACACATACTTGTTGATAACTTTCATAAGTTTCTTGTGAGGTATATTGTCGAAGTAACCTTTTATATCAAAATCATAGATATATAGATATCCACTTTCTAATCTAGACACAATTTTCTTGATGGCTAACTTAACATCTCTGTTAGGTCTGAATCCACAGGAATTGTCGTGAAATACGTTTTCTTCAAAGAAGGGCTCAAGTTTAGTGACCAGTGCTTGTTGCACGACCCTGTCTTTAATAGTTGGTATTCCTAAAGGTCTTAACTTTCCATTTTTCTTCGGTATATACTTTCGTCTTACTGGAGAAGGCTTGTACGTCTTTGTTCGAAGTTCATTCAAAATCAACTCTATGTTTTCATCTAAATTTTCCTCAAACACTTTGATACTGACTTTATCAATACCGGCACATCCCTTGTTCTTCTTCACTTTACGAAAAGCTTCTGTAAGAACATCTTTGTGTAGTATTTTTCCATACACACTAAATAATTTGAATTTTAATGGTTCATTCATAATGTCTTTTCTTATCTCCTTTCCACTGTCATGTAATATCTTTTAAGGTTAATACGAATATTCTTAAAATTTGCACTTACACAACTACATCTACTCAAAGCTCACAAGGTGTTACCACTTCGCTCCATTATATTTCTATAACTTCTTCGCTACTATTAGTAACTCTGACTTCTCCGTACACTATCCGTCACTTCGCTACGCTTATAGATGGTAGTCCATTAAATACGGAGACCTCACAGGATCATCTGTGCCTTCCCTTGAACTCATGCTTCCTGCTTTCACATCCAGTATTAACAGATATCGATATAGTCATTGGTATCTATTCATAGGATTTCTGCTTTTTTCCGCAGCATCATCAATACTGAACGCCACATGTGCATTGATAGATTGGTGCCTGAGTTCTCGCTTTAACTCCCTTCACACACTCCCTCACGAGAATGCCTTGAGTATGGCTTACTACTTGGCTATATCCTTAGTAGACAAAGTATTTCAACCTTGTTGGGACTGTTTTACTTCAATGACTTTTGTATAGTGTTACGAGTATCTTGTACTTTATTGTCTCTAAAATAAAACAGTTGATAATCGGTGATTGATTATCAACTATAAGCACGACTGCCTGTCGTACAGAAAAGCTTGAGCATGTGCCCAAGCTTATAGTACTTGCGATAAAAATTTGATGGTTCTTGGATTTTGTGGATGTTCAAAGATATCTTCTGGAGTTCCTTGTTCTTGAATAATACCTTCATCCATAAATAATACGCGATCACTTGTTTCACGGGCAAATCCCATTTCGTGTGTTACGATCACAATTGTCATTCCTTGATTTGCCAATTCTTTAATGACTTCCAGTACACCTTTTACCATTTCTGGATCTAATGCACTTGTTGGTTCATCACATAAAATTACATCTGGATGCATAGCTAGAGCACGAACAATAGCTAGACGCTGTTTTTGTCCACCAGATAATTTTCTTGGATATTCATCCTTCTTATCTTCCAAGCCTACTTTTTTAAGCAATTCAATTGCTTCTTTTTCAGCTTGGGCCTTTGGTGTTTTAAGTTCTAGAATTGGTGTGATGGTAATATTTTCTAAAACTGTTAAATGTGGAAATACATTAAAGTGCTGGAAGATCATTCCAATCTTTTTACGATGTGTATCAATATCAACATTTTCAGCTGCAATATCTATACCTTCGAAAATGATTTGTCCACTAGATGGTTTTTCTAATAAGTTAAGACAACGTAAGAAAGTAGATTTTCCTGAACCACTAGGTCCAATAATACTAACAACTTCTCCTTGATGGATTGTTTGATCAATTCCTTTTAATACTTCAAGATCTCCAAAATTTTTATGTAAGTCTTTTACAACAATTAGTTCCTTAGTCACTGACACTCAACTTCCCTTCCATGTATTTAATTAATTTTGATAATGAATATGTAACAATAAAGTAGATCAAACCAACAATTACTAATGGTTCAATGGATTTATAAGTAGCCGATTTAATAACACTGTTAACAGTCATTAATTCTCCAATATAGAATGTACTTGCCAAAGATGTTTCCTTGATCATCATAACGAATTCATTACCTAAGGCAGGCAAGATATTCTTGATAGCTTGAGGAATAATGATTTTAGTCATCATATGGACATTTGACATACCAAGTGATTTGGCCGCTTCTCTTTGTCCTTTATCCACTGACTGTATACCTGAACGAATAATTTCAGCCACATATGCACTTGAGTTAATAATCAACGCAATGATAACACTAACGATCATCGGCATGTTTCCATTTGTCAAATAAGAGAAAATATTGATGAACAACCATAATTGTAGTAATAGTGGTGTTCCACGAATCAATTCTACATATACACCCGCAATCGCTTGTACGATTTTATTCTTTGATAGTTTTACTAGGGCAAATAATCCACCAATAATTGTACCAAAAATAACAGTAATAGCAGCAAGTCCTAAAGTGATTCCTAAACCTTTTAATAATTGTGGCCAGCAATATTGAACGATTTGAACACATGTTCCAAAGAATCCAGTCGCTGTTAAAGTAAATTGTTCACTACTCTGTTTCTTTGCCGTTTTATACCACTCTTCATATAAACCTTTTTTATTGACTTCCTTTAAAATTTTATTGACTTCTTTCATCAATCTCTTTTCACCTAAAGGAGCACCTACACGATTACCTGCATAATCTTGATCAATATTGAATAATTCATCTAACTTCGCAAGTTCAGAGTTCTTTTCAATATATTCATCAGCTGTACCTTCAGAGCATGCAACAGCTTGTACCGTACCATTCTTTAATAGCGCAACACCATCATCAATACTAGAAATAGATTGTAGTTTTGCATCCGGAATTTGATCTTCTGTATATTGTTGCTGGATTGATCCTTGTTGAGCAGCCACCTTTAAGCCAGTTAGATCTGTTAACTTCTTATATTTATCTGCATCTTTTTTTGCGATAATAACAGCCTGTCCACCAGTATCCTCTGTCATATTGTATCCAATAGACATTTCCATCTGTTGCGCACGTGCTGGTGTATAAGCCAATCCAGTAATTGCTAAATCAATTTCTTCAGTTTGAAGATTTGCCAAAACTGTATCAAAACTTGCGGCTTTGATTGTTAATTTAACACCCATCTTTTTCGCAATATATTTTGCTAATTCAATATCAGAACCTACATATTGCGCTTGTCCTGTTTTTGTTGAGTCAATAAATTCATTAGGTGGAAAATCAGGAGATGTACCTACAATCAATTCTCCTCTTTCTTGAATCTTGTCTAATAAATCGCCTGTTGTTGATGTATCTGCTTCATCGGCAAATGCAGGCATAATACTAGACATCATAATCATAAAACTTACTAAAAATGCCGAAATTAATTTAAATCCTTTTTTCATATCTACCATTCCCTTCTAATAAAAAAAGCCGTCCTTGAATATACAAGGACGACTATAAAATCGCGGTACCACCTTATTTCCTGCACGAATGTACAAGCCCTTAACTCATAACGGGAGTATCCGAAGCTTCCTCAATCTTCGAAAGCTTAGCTCTAAGACACGTTCACCCTGTGCTTACTGTTCCATTTCCACCATCAGGAACTCACTATCAGCAGCATCCACGACTACTTCTTCTTTTCATTGCCTTTACAAAGGATGGCTTTATTATAAACAAACATTTTTTTAAATGCAACAGAAAATTTATGATTTTATCAACACCTGAATTTCATCCACATTTAGTGAACAATATTCAGAAATTTGGTCAATGCTAAAACCATCTTTATACATCTTGCAAACCATTTGTTTCACTAGTTTATTTGCTTCTTCTACTTTCTTGTCAGCTGCTTCCGACTTCTTTTCAGCTTCTTCTACTTTCTTATCAGCTTCTTGGTTTAATTTATTCGCTTCTTGTAATGCCTTTTTTGCTTCTTCTTGTGCTTTATGAGCCTCTTCAAGTTCGAGCTGTCGTTCCATTCGTTCTTCATTTTCATGCAATTTTTGAAAATCTGCTATTATTTTCTTCCAACCATCATCCGATATGGTTTCTACACGTTTCTCTAACATTTGAATCACCCCATCACTTTCTATCATTACCTTAATTTTACTATCATCCATTCCCTTGTGGCAATTCAAAAAGTAATAAATCATCTTTTCCTGTTCATTCATTTCTTCAAGCGGCTTGTTTACATCCAACTTTGCCATTTCAACCGTTCGTATCTTCATACGATCTTCTGTTTCTTTCACAAAAGATAAGCCATCCTCATTTTTCAATGTGAATGTGTTGCACATTCTATGATTATCAATTAAATTCACATTAAAGAACACTAAGACAATCGTTTCCTTTAACTCTCCGTAATATTTTCCTTCCAATTCTTGAGAACCATGAAGTCTAGCCAAATAATAACTAAAGCGAATCGGCAGATGATCTTGAGTTTGTCTTAACTGCATTTCTAAATCCACCATCGTTCGATCATCAAATTCAACCAACAGATCCAATCTTGGATTTTTCATTTTACTGAAATCTTTCACCATTTCTGAGTTTTTAACAACCACATGATGGACTTTCCTTTCTAAAAATACCGTAAGTAATGATTTTAAGGCATCATTAGCCTCCTTACAATCTTCGCCAAACACATACTTAAAGGCGAAATCATTTAATAAATTTGCGCTACGCATGAGCACCTCAATTCTAGTAGGCATTTCCTACATACTCATATACGTAAAAAAAGGAATTTTTCTAAAAAAAGCAAAAAAAAGCGCCTTTCGACGCTTATTCGGCTTCAATCTCCTTAATGAGGCACTCATTACCTTGAAGAAGAACTGTATGTTCACTCTTACAATATGGACACTCTCTTCCATATTGAATCGTATCATATGTTTTTTCACATTCATTACAAATCGTAATGGCTTCAATCCATTCATATTCTAGTGTTGAGTTCTCAATTAAAGGAACTTTTTTCTTATAATATTTCCAACAATCTACTAAATACTCAGGAACAATTCCACTTACTTTTCCTATCTGCAAAGTCACTCTACGAATATCTGTAATATTATTTTCTTGTGCAAGTTCTTCTAATGTTTTTGAAATATGTACAACAATTCCTAATTCATGCCTGTCTCTTATACACATCTGACGCTGCCGA
>ERZ1026959.618-NODE-618-length-10291-cov-6.164420_pt1 | contig 10291 bp, 3 predicted proteins | sample MGYA00519299_ERZ1026959 | MGnify/ENA primary metagenome ERZ1026959 (study PRJEB26926, sample SAMN06164517) | human gut metagenome | biome: ENVO:00009003; feature: ENVO:2100002; material: ENVO:00002003 | host: Homo sapiens | place: USA | collected 2012 ... | reverse complement strand
AGTGTCTCGTGGGCTCGGAGATGTGTATAAGAGACAGGAGTTTATATTTACCGGCCGTATCATCCCATTGCGCCTCCACACCCATCGGACGCATCATTTTCCAATAACCGCGTTTTGCCGGTACTTTGTTGATACGCATTACAAAATAGATAGGAAATACCGCCTGAGGATTATAACAGAAAGTTCCCAACAATTTGGTACCTTCAATCTCACGGTCGTTTACAAAACGAACGGTAGCACCACTCTCATTGGTCAATCCCTCTCCCAGATTCAACAAGATATTGCTTTGTCCGGCAGGAAAAGTAAAGCGTGCCATACTGGTACGTGGAGTGGCAGTCAGTTCACATTTCACATTGTATTTATCCAGTATATTGGTATAATAACCCGGATTTGCAGTTTCACCTTGATAGAAGCTTCCATAATTATGATAATCCACATCCAGTTTGCCGGTGGTAGGCATTAATAACAATGATCCCAATTCCGGACAGCCTACCCCGCTAAGATTAACGTGCGCAAAGCCGGTAAGATATTTATTATTGAATTCGTATGGAGTGGACCACCATTGCTTGTCTTTATCCTTATCCCCTTCGGGAACCCCCATCACATTGAAAGGAGTCACCGACATCATTCCATGAGGGGTTAATGCTCCGGGGTTTGTCGTACCGTAATTAGTAGTACCCACAAAAGGGTTTACATAATCTACCGGCTCTTTCTGTGCTGCCGCAGAAAAAACTGAGATACAAGCCAGAACAGCCGATAACAAAATTTGTTTCTTCATGCTATTTGTTGTTTATATAAGTTCTATTATTTCACTACAATTTCATCTGTAAACAAGAAACCTCCGAATTCGCCCGAAGATGCCTGATAACGTATGTAACGTGCTTTGGCATTTCCTTCCCAACCAAAGTTGATGAAAGTCACTTTGTCATCCTTCACTACTTTATGCTCCATGCGCTTCAGTTCCGTAAACTCCTTACCATCATTGGAAACGGAAATGATCACTTCTGAAGGCATAAAGACTTCAGGTCCACACACCTGCATAAAGTCTGCTCCAACAGAATGAATTTCTGTTTCTTTTTCCATATCAATGGTCACATCCATTCTTTTCTTGTCTATAAAACCTTGCCAACGCCTGTCACCATAAGTCCAGCCTCCGATCACACCATCTACCAAGGCACTGTCACCACCGGCCGAATAGCCGGGATAATAAGCGGCATCCGGTCCGTAAGCCACTTTCTTACCTACTGCCAAATGTTGTACGGGCTGATCCGCTCCCGGACGATTTCCTATCTCATTTTTCAAATCAAAAGGATGGTATCCTTCAGCTTTCAATGCCTCTACCTCTTTCAATGCACGAACATGAAAATCATCATAGTTCTTCACAGAAGGGGCACTCCAAGCAACTTCCGCCAAGGCAAGAATACGAGGATAAATCATCATTTCCGCATGTTCCGGAGTCGGAATATATTCTGTGAATAAATTAGCTTGTACTCCATACACCAACTGGACTTTATCCGCACTCAAAGTATCGGGTACAGGATTAAATGAATAAACTTTGGACAAAGGCAGATAGCCTCCTATTGCTTCCGGCTGGGAATCAGGAGCATCCTGATAAGAATCAAAATAGCAGAACTCACCCGGACTCATAATAGCCATGTGGCCGGAATCAAGCGCTTTCATTCCCCCTTCCGTGCCACGCCATGACATGACAGTGGCATTAGGTGCCAAACCACCTTCCAATATTTCATCCCAACCCAATAATTTACGTCCGTGGGCATTCAAAAAGACCTCAATACGATGAATCAGATAACTCTGTAACTCGTTCACATCTTTCAAGCCTTCTTTTTTCATACGTGCCTGGCACAGTTTGCAAGTGGGCCATGAGGCTTTACCTGCCTCATCCCCTCCTATATGAATATATTCGGACGGGAAAAGTTCCATTACCTCTGTCAACACATTTTCCAGAAACTCAAAAGTCTTTTCATTACCGACACAGAAATCGGCTTGTTTGTAAGGTTCGTGTGTACAAGACAACTCAGGATAAGCAGTCAGTACTTCTTCCGAATGCGCAGGCATCTCTATCTCAGGAATAACAGTAATAAAACGTTCCTGAGCGTATGCCACCAGTTCGCGGATATCATCTTGAGTATAATAACCTCCGTGAGCATCTTTACTGCCTTCTTCTTCATACCGTCGTCCGTTATTCCACCATTCTTTCCAGGTAGGAAACTCACGCCATGCCGCAAATTCTGTCAGACGGGGATATTTTTTTATTTCAAGACGCCAGCCCGCAGCGTCAGTAAGATGCAGATGCAGACGGTTCAATTTATAATATGCCAAAGCATCCATCTGCTTTTTTATAAATTCCTTATCGAAGAAATGACGGGAAACATCCATCATAAAGCCACGATAAGCAAAACGGGGTTCATCCGTAATGACTCCTGCCGGCAATCCTTTTTCATCAACCATTTGCAGCATAGTCTGAACTCCATAGAACAATCCTGCCCCGGAAGTTGCACGAATAAGTACCTGATCAGGAGTTACCGTCAGAACATATCCCTCGGAAGAGTTTACCTCCGGCAGTTCCGCCACTTGTTTCAAGACAACATTATGTCCCTCTTCTGCTATTACCGGTTTCAAATTCATGGAAGAAGCCACCAGATAATCTTCCAAAATCTTCTTGTCCCCCTCAGACGCATCTATATATAACCCTGTTTCCGAATTCAATGAAAACACTTCCTGCTGTAATTCCACCTTTAATGGTGCGGGAATAACAGAAAGTGTGCGTTGCTCTTCTTTCGTGCAACTTGCAAACAGCAAGCCCAATGCAACTTCCGCCAATATAATCAATCTTCTCATCTTCTCTTTTCTTTAATTCTATTAATTTCATTAGTACGAATGCCCGGTTTCAATTCTCCATTAATAATGTAATGAAATCCGTCCTGCGAAACTATTACAGCTCCGGCACGCGCACCTTGTTCATATTCGCCTAATGTAGTCCATTTATCCGTCTGCGGATGATAGAGCAGCAGGTTTCTATTAAACCGATACCACTCTACAGGATGTGACAAATATTCTTTTCCCGCATAAATACCTTGCAGAGCTTTTAAGAATATATCCTTATCAACTCCTCCGGCACACAATATCATACCCTCGCCAAAAGAGGTTCCCATTCCACCACCTAAAGAGATCTCATTACCTTCCGCATCATACGGGGTGGCAACCGATGACCATTCTTTCGTTTCCGGAGAATACATATATCCATCTACTGACAAAGAAGCCTGATGCCCTTCAACAGCCGGGGCAAATCCCCCCCACACATAAAGTTTTCCATCTTGTGCCACGCAAACAGGTTGTACTCTGGGTTCACCCGGAATATCTGTTTCTCTTTTCCATCCTCCAGACAAATCCAACAGATCAAGCATGTACATGGCCGAGGATGGAATGCCATTTACATTTCCACCGACAATATATAGTGAATGTCCTACTAATGCACCTGCCATATTATCCATAGTTACAGGCAAAGAGGGCAAAGTATCTCTTTTCAAGGTGTCTTTTTGCAAAGATAAAAGAAAAACATCAGACAAGCTGTGTGTTGCCGTAGTCCCTCCAACACAAATTAACCCTTTTTCAGTAGAAATAGTGACTCCATAAGCTGCTGCCTGAGGCAGTTGGCCTATTTTCTTCCACTCAAAAGCCGTATCATTTGACAAAGGGGCGATATATATATCCCGATAATAAGCTTTTTTTCCTCCATCGGCTACCGGTATATCAGGGAAATTACAACCTCCGGCTATCAGCAAATTTCCTTCAATCACTCCCGCATATAATGCAGAAACTCCCTTAAGAAAACCGGTATTCTCTGTAGGGAACCCATGCATTTTCTCAAGAGATATTTCAGAAGCATCCGATTGACCGCTACAAGCAGCCATTGTCATCATGCCCAGTATCGCATAAACGCCATATATTATTTTTCTGATCATGTTTTCATGGTGAAGCAAATAATAAAAAGTGTGCCAAAAGCAAATCAGCCATCCCGCTTGCCCCAGAAACGGATTGCACCAACGCAAACACAACATTCCTTACGCATATGGACGGAGGCATTCCACCTCACGCCCAACGGTACTCTATCACACTTTTGGCACACAGTCATTATTTGAATATAACTATCAATTTAATGAAATTTCATCAACAAACAAGAAAGCCGGATTTCCTTTGCCACCGTGCCAAGCAGGAATGCTATGTTCCGCTAAAGCGGTCACTTTCACATAACGGGCAGTCACCGGATCGAAAGTCAACGTATGGTTGAACACTCCATTCTTGTCATCCTGCTTCATTGCCGGATATTTTTCTGAAGCAATTTCCTTAAAGTTCTTTCCGTCTTCGGATACAGCTACAGAAAAAGCACGGGCATCAAACACCCAGTCACCTTTTTCCACACAAGTAGAAATAGAAGCGCTGCTGATTTCTGTCGGTTGCTGCATATCAATAACTGCTTCCATATCATTTTTATAGAAAGCAATCCAACGGCCCGTCTTATAGTTACCGTTACCTTTCAATCCGTCCACCAAAGTGGGAGCGCCTTTGAATTCATATTGCTTGTTTACCGGTTGCAACATAGTGACAGGTTTCATACTAGCCTTGTTAAAAGCAATTTCCTCTGTAACCACGCGGCTATTTCCTGCAGGACGTACAGTAATCGCTTTAAAAGTACAATTCTGTTTCAATTTCAATGTTTCCGTATACAACTGGGAAGCAGCGGAAGGTTCCGTTCCATCCAAAGTGTAATAGATAGGACTATTATCAATAGTAGACAAAGTAACATCCAGCGTACCATCTTTCGGATTAGGAGTAAATACAGCATTTACATCAAAGACATGCTTGGCATAATTATATTTATAAACATCATAAATATCTACCAACTGAGGCAAACGCTTCAAGAAACCTTCATAGTTTTTCTTTTCCGGCATGGTCCACTGAATTTCAGACAAAGCAGCCATACGGGGTAATTCCATATATTCTACCTGACTGTAGGTAGGAATGTATTCAGTCCATAAGTTGGCCTGTACGCCAATGATGTATTTCTGCTCTTCCGGAGTCAGATCAGCCGGCATCGGCTCATAGTTATATACTGTTTCAACGGGTACATATCCACCAATAGCCTCAGGTTCATTAGCAATATCCTTGGTTTGGTAATAGTCGAAATACAAATAAGTATTAGGAGTCATAATTACATCATGTTTCTGTTTTGCGGCTTCAATACCTCCGGCAACACCACGCCATGACATTACAGTGGCATTGGGAGCCAATCCGCCTTCCAGAATTTCATCCCAACCGATAATCTGACGTCCGTGTCCGTTCAGGAACTTCTCTGCATGATTGATAATGAAACTCTGCAATCTTTCCTCGGCAGTATGATTCTTGTCAGACTTAAGACCTAAAGCCTTGATACGAGCCTGGCACTTTGGACATTTTGCCCAACGTACCTTAGGACATTCGTCACCACCTACATGAATATATTCTGACGGGAAAATCTGAATAATTTCCCCTAATACATCTTCAATGAATTTCAAGGTTTCATCATTTCCTGCGCAAAGCACATCTTCTGATACCCCCCAGATTTTCCATACTTCGTACGGACCACCAGTACAGCCTAAGTTAGGATATGCAGCCAAAGCAGCCTGCATGTGTCCCGGCATATCAATTTCCGGTATAACCGTAATATGACGTTCGGCAGCATAAGCTACAATTTCTTTTGCTTCTTCCTGTGTGAAGAATCCACCATAAGGCTTGCCATCATATTTTCCCGAGTTATGTCCGATAACCGTTTCCGCTCTTTTAGAACCTATTTCAGTCAGTTCAGGACGACTCTTGATTTCGATTCTCCATCCCTGGTCTTCAGACAAATGCCAGTGGAAACGGTTGATGTTGTGCAAAGCCAGCATATCAATAAAACGCTTTACTGAATCTACCGGGAAAAAATGACGTGACACATCCAACATTGCACCACGATAAGAGAAACGAGGATAGTCATTGATTTCAACCGCCGGTAAAGCGATATCCACTCCTTGTGCCACCGGAATAGATTTACGCAACGTCTGGATGCCATAAAATACTCCGGCTTCCGTAGGTCCTGAAATAACCACTTGGTCGCTGGTTACCTTTAACTGGTATCCTTCAGGATTTTCAGCATTTCCACCTAATTGCAGGATTATTCCTTTGCCGTCTGTACCGGCTTGTACAGCCAATGACTTTCCGGTAAGATCTTTGATATAACTTGCCAAAAATTCAGCGTTCTTTTGCATTTTTTCATTGCCTTCCGGATACATTATCTTAGTTCCATTTGACAAAATAAACGGAGCAGCCTGATCCATTACCGAAATTTCCTGCGGTAACGGAATTATCTGATAATTTGCTTCTTTCACTTCTGTGTTACAGGATAAAAGCATAAAACCTGCCATTGTCAGCCCTGCAAGGCCCATTAAAGTTTTCATAATAGATATTAATTGATTAGTTAGTATCACTTAATTGCTTAATAGTTATATCAACCTTTTCATTCTTCTTCAGTTTATCTGAAGTAATAATCACTTTCTTTGTCTGTCCCGGCAACAAGTCAAAGAAGTTGTCAGTAAATCTCGCACCTTGAACAGGAATCTCTATGAACACATCCCTGGCCAGCTGTCTGGCAGACAGAGTCACTTCATATTTTCCATCCATCGGCTTCACTTTATAGCGGATCTCAGTCTTCGGAAGCTCCTGATCTTTTGCGTGGTTAAAGTAATAAATTTCTTCGGATAAAACCTCACCTTTCTTATTTTTTAATGTCATTAGAAGAAAAGTATTTTGAGGACTTGTTGTTATACCCGCATAAGGTTCCTTATAATATAAGGTGGAAGCATTGGCCGGAACCTCACCCTTGATACTCTTTTTAGTCAGAACTTTTCCATTAAAATCCATCACACGCAACAATAAAGTCACCTCTTTATCCGCTTCCAGCTTGTCCGACATAACATAAATATTCAAATCCTCCCCTTCCTTGACAGCATCTACCAATACCGGAGCAAAAGCTCTTTTTGCCTGATAATGCAACGCTTTCCAATTGCCATAATAATCAATGCTCGACCAGGAAACGACCGGCCAGCTGTCATTCAGCTGCCAATATAAAGTCCCCATACAATAGGGACGGTTACGACGATGGGCTTCCAAACCCTGGCGCACTCCTACCCCCTGCAAAACCAAACCCATATAAACCAACTGATCGAAATCTTCAGGCACTTTATAATACAGTCCCATAGTCTTCTTGATGAGGAAATTACCGATAGTGGCTTTTTGATGAGCATTCATCACCTCCGATTCCAATGCATAATCTTCCGGTGAGGCAAAAGTAGCAATCGTCTTCATTTCAGGAAATGCCTGAAAACCAAACTCACTCATAAAACGCGGAATTTCCGTATCCAGACTTTCAAACGGTTTCTGACCATACCAGATACCCCAATTATGGCTGTCTGCAATCTTCCAACTTTCGGGACGTCCCCAATTGGCCTCGTACGGAGAACCATGCATATAGAAACGGTCCGGATCAAGTTCAGCTACTTTACGAGGCAACAACTCACGGAAAAGTTTGTCATAGCCCTGCTTCATTCCTTCCATAATACCGGGATCAGTGTATTTCTTATCCCATCCCCAGTAGCGCATACCTTCATAAATTTCATTGTTTCCACACCACATAGCCAGACTGGCATGGTTCCGTAAACGCTTGATATTATATTCCGCCTCGGCCTCTACCCGTTTCATAAAAGCAGGATCAGACGGATAAGTAGTGCAGGCAAAAATAAAATCCTGCCAAACTAAAATTCCATTCTCGTCCGCCGCCTGGTAAAAAGCATCATCCTCATAAATTCCTCCACCCCATACACGAATCATATTCATATTGGCATCTTTCACATCCTTGAACAACTGGCGGTAACGTTCTTCAGTAATGTTAGGCAGCAAAGCATCATCCGGGATAAAATTCGCGCCTTTGGCAAACATAGGTTCACCATTGACTACAAAATAGAAGGATTCTCCCTGATCGTCTTTTTCTTTCACCACCTTTATTGTACGGAGTCCGATACGCTCTTTTTGAGAAGCTATCACTTTACCATCCACCTTTATTACGGCTTCAAAGTCATACAATGCAGGTTCCCCCCAACCATTAGGCATCCATAAATGAGGCTGCCGTATCTCTATGGGAAGAAGAATATGGTTTGTTCCCGGCTGCAATGTCACCTCTTTCTGTTCGGTTACCTTTTCACCCTCCTTATAAGAATAAGCAACGGTTACTTCCGCTTTCTGAGGAGTTGCAGAAACACTGTTTACAGTCAGGCGGTTTTCAACTTTCGCCAGATCTTTTGTTACCGAAGCCTGACGTACATAGTAATCATCAATGCGTGCCACATCATAGAAAGTCAGTGTCACAGGCCGCCAGATACCACTGGTTACCAAGCGGATTCCCCAATCCCAGCCATAACTGTAAGGCGCTTTACGGCTATAGATACTAACCCGCTTATCACTATGATCATTATCAGCAGGATAATCAAAACCATTGGTTTCCCATTGGGGTAAAGTTTGCTTGACAGGTGAATGAAACAGAATCTGCAAATGGTTTTCTCCCTTCCGCAACACCTCTTTTACCGGAAGAGTATAGCCGACAAACATATTGTCCGTACGTTCCAACAAAGAGCCGTTCAGATAAATATCCGCATACGTATCCAACCCTTCCAAAATCAACAAGGCAGCATCCCGCGAGAGTTGCTCATCCGTCATATTAAAAGTAGTTTTATAAACCCAGTCCTCATTCTCTACCCACTGCACTTTTTGCTCATTCATCCCATAAAATGGATTGGGCAGCTTATTATGAGAAATCAAATCCTGATGTACCGTTCCGGGCACCGTAGCCGGCAACCATTCGTTCCGGCCGACCTGGGCGAACTCCCATCCCTTATCAAGACTCAGACTCTCTGACTTCTTATACTCCTTTGCACTGAGCATCATCGGAAAGCATCCTAACATCATCAAAACTTTTAATGTTTTCTTCATCTTACCTATCTTTATTAATTCATATACTATTCAGCCCAGAATGTGGATGCAGGCAAACCGGCGCCATTTACCAGATTGGCACGGGTAAATGGCTGCCATCCGTAACGAACCGTTTCCGGCTCTTTCACCTTGTCACTCCATACTTTTATTTTACCGTTTTCAACAACAGCCTGTGCCGGATAAAATAATCCATCATCACCTGCCACTTCGAATGTACGAAGCGGTTTCCCATCCGAAGTGGACAACCCCTCCGCATAATCAAAAGAAATATAAGCCGCACCTCCACTAAATACGACTGATTTATAAAGCGGTCCCGAAGGAATGACATTTTTATATCCGTATGTTTTATTCAAAGCCCATGCAGCCAACCGTTCACCGACTTCTCTTTTCTGTTTGGGATGTACGTCCAATGAGTCTCCCCTATCTGAACTGACAGCCATACCGGTATGAGGAATCTCCGCCATCAAACGACGCTGGCTATCACGGAACCAAGTCCATGACGGACGGTCTATACTGGACAATTGGACAAAATAGAATGGAAGTTCCGCATCCCCCCAATTCTTGCGCCAACTTTCCACCAACAATCTGAACAACCTTTCATGAGCCTCCCGATTATGGGCATTAGACTCACCCTGATACCAAATAAAGCCTTTGACCGGAAACTGTTCCAAAGGACGGATACCCGATTCATACAAATAACAAGGCTCATAAGGATGGCGTTGCAATTTATTGGAAGACTGCTTTACATTCAAGGCAGCACGCCCACGCACCCAGTCTTGGATAAAATCATTCTGCATCCAATTACGTAAGATAGCCGGAAAACGATATTCCAATGTACTACGGTCTATCCATGCTTCAGTAGGAGATCCGCCAATGGCATTGCAAATCAGTCCTACAGGGACTTGCAAACTATCCTGCAATTTCTTTCCGAAATAGTAAGCCACCGCCGAGAAATTACCGGCTGTTTCAGGCGAACAAACTGTCCACCGTGTATCCTTATAATATTGCAGATGATTCAATGAATCGAGTACCGAAGCATCCCACTCCACCGCATCCGTACGCCAACGGGCTTTCATATCATATAAACGGATATTGCTATTTGCAGCTTGAGGAACATCTTGTGCGGCAGTCGCACTCCAATTCAGATAAAACTCCATATTCGATCTGTCTCTTATACACATCTGACGCTGCCGACGAATAGAGAGGTGTAGAT
>ERZ1026959.603-NODE-603-length-10466-cov-5.812122_pt1 | contig 10466 bp, 20 predicted proteins | sample MGYA00519299_ERZ1026959 | MGnify/ENA primary metagenome ERZ1026959 (study PRJEB26926, sample SAMN06164517) | human gut metagenome | biome: ENVO:00009003; feature: ENVO:2100002; material: ENVO:00002003 | host: Homo sapiens | place: USA | collected 2012 ... | reverse complement strand
CGAGATCGCTCAGTGTCTCGTGGGCTCGGAGATGTGTATAAGAGACAGGCGTTGTAGCAGAAGTTCCCGAACCGCTTCGTCCGCACGTTATCAAGAAGATTCAGGACAAAATTCCTGATGCGGTGCAGAACGATTTGGAAGCGCAGGGAAAGGCGGCTCCGGCAGAGAAGAAGGAAAAGCCTCCCGTTGGCGAAACGGTGGGGTTCCGCATGGCCCGGCAGTTTGCAGAGACAGAGCCGGGCTTCAAGGACTTCATTATGGCGCTGGCCGACAAGTTGTCGAACGGCTGAGTTTGGAGGTCGGAATATGAACTGCAATGTAAAAATCACAGCCGTGGGAACGGCTGACGGTCTGGAAGTCAGCATTCACGGCGGTTCGGTTGGCATGATGACGGCGGCAGAGCTTATTGTGGCCCGTGTCCTCATGGCAGTAGCAGACGACGAGGAAAATCTGGCAGGTCTGAAAGACAGTATGTTTGAGATTATCAATGAAATGGTCAAGGACTGCTGGGCTGAAAAGACGGCCAAGACGGAAGCCGAAAAAGAAGCTGCAGTCAACCAGCTGAAAGCCTTTGTGGCAATGCTCTTTGAACCGGAGGACTGACACAGGGCGGTTCCAATGGCGGGAGGAACGAAAACAAAACCCGCTGCCAGAAATACAGGCAGAAAGGCGGGGGAGTGTGAGCAGTGAATTTACGCCCTTTGTGGCGGCGTCCATGCGGGAAATGCTTTTGGATATGCTCGAAAAGCACCCGGAGATTTTCGACAGACCGACAAGATACCCGGAGGGCCGGGCAGAATTTTTGAAACAGAAGGAGCCGAACCATGGATAACGAAAAACTGTATGAGGACATGAAGCCGAAAGAAAAGTTTGAGGTTCTCTGGGCGGAGAGCGGCCTTGCTGATCGTCCGGGAGCGGAAAACCTTTGGCAGCAGATGGTGGCTTTAGGGTTCTTTGAAAAGCCTGCAAGCATTAAGCACCATTCCAACCATCCCGGCGGTCTGTGTGAGCACTCGGTTTGTGTGGCAGAGGCGGCAATGGAACTGTGCAGAACAAATCACGCTTTCAAAAAGTGTAACCGGAATGAAGTTCTTGCGGCGGCGCTCCTGCACGACTATTGCAAGGTGGGCAAGTACCGCGATAAAGGCAACGGCGAGTACGAATACTTTGACGCCGGTCTGGTGGGCCATGGAGAAGGAAGCGTCATCATGGCACAGCAGTACATCAAGCTGACGGCGCGGGAGATCGTGGCGATTCGCTGGCACATGGGAGCATACAGCGGGTCGCAGGACTGGGATACGCTCAGTGCTGTTTATGACCGCTACCCGGAAGCCCTGTGTCTGCACTTCGCGGATATGATCGCTACACACTACGATGAAGTTCCTTTCTGAGGCTGTAAATGAAGGTACATAACAGAAGTCCCACCGAAAAAGACCTGCACAAAAATGAACAGTGCAGGCACACGTTCGAGATCACCCACAAACGGTGTGCACCGTGCAGTGGCTATGATACGAACTGTGAACGTTACGAAAAAACCAAGGGTGCTGCTGATACAAAAACATCTAAGGTATGAATGAGCCGCCACGCACCGCGTCAGCGCGGCGGCTTTTATATGGCGCGGGGCTGAACCTTGAAACGACGCAGGGGGAAACCGCCAGCGGGGCCACACCCCGTCCGCGCCGCTTTGCAGCAGGTATTCATGGAAGCCGGTGCGTTTGTCCATAATTTGACGCACCGACAGGGGCAGAGGGTGCCGTATGGCGGCGTTTCTCCCGTGTAAGCTGGTGCAAGACCACGCTGCCTTTCTGCCAAGCTACGCCCGCATGACGGTGCGGAAACCGATTTGGGCGTGCACGCCGCATGAGCGAAGAAATGCCTTGTCCGATCCACCCAAGCCAAAGGTGGAAGGTCTGCTTGACCAAGACCGGCCCGCCGCGCTGCTCTCTTGCGCGGTGGGTTCTGATATGCGGGTGCAGCAAGGAAGTTGTCCGCCGTCCTGATCCCCCATCGGCAGGCAAGCCGGTTCGATTCCGGCCACCCGTGCAAGAAATAAAAGAAGGGAAAAAGTAATGAAGGGACACTACATGACGTTCAGGTGCAGGCTGTGCGGGAAAACATTCACCAACGGCGGAACTGGTGACGAATGGACAGCTCGGAAAGCAATGGCTAATGCAGCGCTTGCCGCCAGCGGGATTGAGCCACCGACAAAACTTGAAAACCAACCGCTTATGCATGAAACGCATTGCTGCGAAGATGGTAGTTTTGGCGTCGCGGACTTTCTCGGCATGAAGTACAGGGAAGAAAGATGACCGACAGCGAGGTGTAGAAATGACACGGAAAATGAAAGCGATTCTGGTATTGTTCTTCGCGGCTGAGATCGTCAACAGCGCAAAGGTCGGCGTGCTGAAAAGCCGTATTGCAGACCTTGAGACCCAGCGGGATATTTACGCAAGCCGTGCACAGAACTGGATCGACCGGGCTGTAGAGGACGAAGAAGTTATTGATTCTCTGCAGATTCGCCTTGATGCTCTGGCCGATGGGAAAGTTGAGCTGGAAGATGCAGGAGTGTTTTTCTGCACGGCTTATTGCACCGAGCAATACCAGCACATCTGCGGGGAGGGCCGCGGGATCACCGCAAGCGGCCAGCCGATACAGGCGGGCGTAACCGTGGCGGCGGATCAGTCAATCTTCCCGTACGGCACAGTTTTGTACATTGAGGGCGTAGGAATCCGCATTGTGCAAGACAAGGGCGCGGGAGTGCAGGGAACGCACCTTGATGTTGCTGTTGATACCCACGAGAACGCGCTGACGTGGAGCGGGTACGGCGAACATCGGGTATGGATTTTGAAGGGAGAATGAATTATGGCGAACTGGGTAGAGGGAAAATTGAAAATCCGCGGAAAAACAGAAGATATTAAGCGGTGGGTGGAGGAATGTCTGCATTGCTACACTACGAACTGGCTGGGCGACGGCGCACACACGGAGCTTGTAGAGGGTGCTGTTCGATTTGAGCACGACCCTGAAAGCGAAGAAATGTACCTATATGTAGACAAGAATGCTCGTATCGAGGGAACGAGAAGAAACTTCGTAGAAAAAGGCGAATATGTGGACACCTGTGAAGAGGGCAAAAAGTCAATCCTTGTTGTGAGAATGAAAGCTGCATGGAATATAGAAGAGCAGCCCTATATTGAAATGTCCAAAAAGTACAACTTGGATTTTAGAGTGTATGGCTATGAAATGGGCATGGAGTTCAACAAGGAAATCGAGATCGTAGAGGGCGAGATCGCAACGTATCGGCTGATCCAATTTAAGGACTACAAGTGGGAATGCCCTGATCCGAAACTTGGAGGGTGAGCGATGAAAGTTCTCATAGCCTGCGAGGAAAGTCAAGAAGTGTGCAAGGCTTTTCGGCGCAGGGGGCATGAAGCGTACTCGTGTGATATTCAAGAACCGTCCGGCGGACACCCGGAGTGGCACATTCTGGGCGATGCTGTAACCGCTCTGCGGGGGGGCAAATCGTCACAATGAACGACAAGGGACATTATATTGATGCGTGGGATTTGCTCATTGCGCACCCGCCTTGTACATACCTGAGCAACGCAGGGGCAAGACACCTTTGGAAAGGTCATGTGCTTCAAGCAGATCGTGTCATGAAAGGAATTGAGGGCCGCGATCTTTTTATGCGCTTCTGGTGGGCGGATGTTCCACGGATTTGCATAGAAAATCCGATCCCAAGTCGCGTTTTCTGCCTGCCGCAGTACACACAAACGATACAGCCGTATGAGTATGGACACCCGTACAGTAAAAAGACCTGCCTTTGGCTAAAAAATTTGCCACCGCTGTTTCCAACAGACATTGTGACACCGGTTGCAACATGGTGTCCGTCTGGCTCTTACAGCAAAAAGCATGGACAACAACACAAAGGGGTGTTTACGACTGACCGGGCCAAGAACAGAGCAAAAACATTTACGGGTGTTGCAAATGCAATGTCCGAACAATGGGGATAGAAAGACAGAAAATGAAAGATGAAGATTTTGCAAAAATGATCTTAGGAATGATGGAAGCGCGGGAAAAAGAAAGGATGCTGGGGATAAGAGTTCTGATAATCGCGCACAACGCCTACAAGTTTCAGGGCCGTGCGCAGATTTACCGCAATTACTTGCCGCAGCACATCGCAATCCATGTTCGGAAACAGTACCTTGCTGAACTGAACAGAAAAAGAAAGGGTGGACGAAATGCGCAGGGCGATAGCCATTGATTTTGACGGGTGCATTTGTCAGAGCAAATACCCGGAGATCGGGGAACCAAACTGGCACGTTATCGAGGAAGCCAAGAAAGAACAGGAGGCGGGTGCTGGCCTGATCCTGTGGACTTGCAGGGCGGGCAAGGAACTGGACGCAGCTATTGCAGCCTGCAAAGAGTGGGGCCTGAACTTTGATACCGTGAATCAGAGCTTGCCGGAGTGGATCGAAGCGTGGGGCAGCGATTCCCGCAAAGTTGGCGCAGATGAATACTGGGACGACAAAGCGGTGATCGCGGACACGACCTGCATTCTGCGGAGTGCAACCTGCTACCAGAGGAAAAACAAATGAATTTGCCAGATAAAAAATACGCCGTGATCTATGCTGATCCTCCGTGGTCATATCGCCAGTGCGGAACCGGCCCAAAGAGCCGGGGCAATGCCGCGCAGCATTATAACACCATGACGACGGATGATATATGCGACCTGCCGGTTAAAAACCTTGCGGGGGGGGGTCGGTGTGCTTCATGTGGGCGACATTCCCACAGATAGCTGATGCCCTGCGCGTCATGGAAGCATGGGGTTTCGAGTATAAGACCTGTGCCTTTGTGTGGATCAAGAAGAACCGGAAGAGCAACACAAACTTTTGGGGCATGGGAGCGTATACACGAGCGAACGCCGAGATTTGTCTGCTGGGAGTAACGCCCGGATTCAAACCAGCGGCGCAGATCAAGAGCCATGCAGTACATCAAGTTATAGAGTCCCCGGTAGAGGAACATAGCAAGAAGCCAGAAGAAACAAGACGGCGGATTGTAGAACTGCTGGGCGACGTGCCGAGGATAGAACTTTTTGCCCGCCAGCGGTCGCCCGGATGGGACGCATGGGGCAATGAAATAGGTGAACAAGATGAAAAATGAAAAAGCAGTTATGCCGATGCGTAGCGTCAACGCAAACCCCGGAAAGTATGTCAGCATCATTACGAACTTTGGCTGTCATTACACCTGCCCGGAGTGCATCGTAAGAAACAATGGGCTGAAAATGAGCGAAACAGACAATTTCAGCACACAGGAACCGCTCAACAAGGTGCTCTGCAAGGAAAGGCCGGAGTGGGTTTCGGTGTCCGGTGGTGGCGATCCGCTGTTCCATTGGAAAGATCATTGGTCATTCTACGAGGGTCTTTTCCACACGGCAGAGCGGCGAAACGTCAAGTTGGAAATGCACACGAGCTATCTCCCGGATAGCCCGGAAGTGCAAGACTTCCCGCTTAATTGGTTTGAACGGGTGGTGTACCACGTCCATAAATTCGACGATCTGCTCCACGTTAAAAGAAAGTTCGGTGAGATAGTCCGCGTGGTATTTGCCGTTGACGACAATATGACCGAACAGGATGTGCTTTTCATCGCCGGTTATGTGGCGGGCAGCAAAGAGATTGACGAACTTTCTTTCCGCCAGCGGGTAGATGAAAACTACAAGGAAACCTACCACCTCCACGATCTGCTGACGGAGTATCACAAGAAGCTCTGGTGGTACATTACCCAGTGCGATTATAACCTCTACTTCCATAATGGCAAGGTGTACACGAAGTACACTGATATTTTTACGGAGGGCAAAGAGTGACACAGTATTGCCGGTATTGTTCTCTGGCGGTTCTGAATGACGACGATTTGATTTACTGCGAAGCAAAAGACGAAATGCGAGAGGGCAAGCAGATAAGAAATCCGAACAAGTGCAAGCACTTTGAGTTCAACCCGGTGGACGTTCTGGACGAGAACAAAAAGTATAGACCGAGAGAACCGAAGAAGAAAAACATTGAGGGGCAGGTGAGCTTTTTATAAACCACTGGAAACCAAACCTGCCAAGATCAGACCCCACCGCAGCTTTCGCCCGTACATAAGCAAATGAGCGAAAGCGAGGAAATATGATTCTTTTTATTATCGGCGCACTGTTTGCACTGATTGCGCTGGCAGTCCTGATTTTCTCGGATGATGCAAAAAGAGCTGCAATCATCCCGGCGGTGGTGGCCGTCATTTTTATCGGCATTTCCTGTGTGTCCTATGTCCCTACCGGTTATACCGGCATCGTCACAACCTTTGGCAAAGTCGAGGATGGCACGAAGGACGCAGGTGTGGTGTTCAAGGCCCCGTGGCAGTCCATCGTGAAGATGGATAACCGTGTTCAGGAAATGAGCATGGATTTGTCAGCGTTCAGTTCTGACATTCAGGAAGTCTCCACCAGTGTGGCGGTTGGCTACCGGATCAATCAGGCAAATGCAATGACCATCTACAAAGAGGTCGGCAAAAAGTATGAGGACACCCTGATTACTCCCCGTGTCCTTGAAACGGTGAAAGCCGTGGTTGCCCATTACGATGCAAGCAGCCTGATTTCCAACCGGGATGCAGTCGCTTCCCAGATGGACACGAAACTGCGGGAAGTACTGGCACAGTACAACATCGACCTGCAGTATATCAGCGTGACCAATTTTGACTTCACTGATACCTTTACCGATGCGGTGGAAGCAAAGGTCAAGGCCCAGCAGGAAAAGGAAAAAGCCGAGACTGACGCCGACAAGCGCCGCGTCGAAGCGCAGGCCACGGCGGACGCTGACCTGATTGCGGCCAATGCGGAAGCGGAAAAGTCTAAGGTTGCAGCGGACGCGGAGCTGTACGTTGCAGAGAAAAAGGCGGAAGCAAACCGCGCCCTGAATGACAGCCTGAACAGCAACCTGCTGGAATACTACAAGATCACCGATGTGGAATCCCGCTGGAACGGTGAACTGCCTGCCTATGTTGGCGACGGTAACAGCATTCCCATTATCAACGGCATCAACTGACCTTTTGGAGCCGCCCGGTGCGGCGGCTCCTTTTTATGTGAGCATAGGGTATAGGCCCCGCCCGGTTCAAGCCCGGAAGTGCCCGCCGAAAAAATAAACAGAAGGGAGCAGACGATGGCAAAGTTCAGCATCATGCTGTTCGGCTTTGACAGCTACACAAAAAGCAGGATGTGGCTGCCGTATAAGCTGGAAGCGGAAAAGGCCGATGCGGCAGTCCGCGAAGCGCGTGCGCGGGCAGGGAGAGCCTACCCGGAATTTGTAGAAGATGAAAGACCTGATGTGGAGGTGGTAAAAAGATGAAACTTTCTGCACTGGCTGCCCAAATCAAAAGCTGCGGTCATTGTGAGGTAATCAACAACGGCGGAAGGATTTTTGTTGGCACGGGAAGTGCTTTCTACTGCATGGACGGCTACCCCAGAACGCAGGATGCGGGAGAACTGGGCGCTATGCTGGGTATTCCGCAGAAGAAGATGAAAAACATCTTCTATCACGAGGAATGCACAATCGACGGGAAACTGTACGGCGTAAAGTGGGACGACGAACCGGAACATGAAGGAAATACCTCTGAAATCAAAACTCGGATCGCGGTCAACGGAGAAGAACTTATCGCGTTGCGAAATCCTGATGGCAGTGTTGGTTTCATCCGGTCGGAGTTGCTGAAACCGGTGGAAGGTGAACTGAACAAGGAGTTTGCACAAATTTGTGTGCGTCCTGCCAATCAGGACTGCAGGTTCATCTATGCCGTAAAAGACGGCATGATCCTTCGGGCGTTGATAGCGCCTATGAACATCAAGGACGATGTGGCGGATGATCTGGACGAGATCATCGCGGAACTGATGTCCAGACGGCAGCAAAATATCGTCAAAAAAATGCACGACGATTTGCAGGACGTGATTGCACAGGAAACTGCAGAGAAAGCCGCGCAGGTTGAAAACGAACAGGAATAACAGGAAAGGAAAACGACCATGAGCAAGATTTTGAAAAGCACAACTTTGGGCAATGTGAAAAATGGCGGCATCTTCAAGGCGCTGGGCAAAAAGTTTGTGAAGCTGGATGCAGACGAACACGGTTGTCTGGTGCTGGCAAAGGACATTTGGACGAAAATGCCGTTCTGTGACGGCGACGACCCGGAGTGTCCCAACGATCTGCGCCGGAGCGATGTTATGAAGTATCTGGGTAACTGTCTGGCAGAGTTTACCGAGAAGGGTACGCCGCTGGATACTTTTATTCCGTTCAAGATCGACCTGCAGGACACAACCGGACAGACCGAATACGGAACCGTTGAATACAGAATCGGCCTGTTGACCCTGCGTCAGTATGGAAAGTATTGGCGGCTGATCCCGAAGGTAGATACGCCGTGGTGGTTGGCGACGCCTTACGGTACGCCGAATTGCTCTGCGCGCCCCACGGCAGCGGCAACGTCTGGGGCGTCAAGTCTGATGGTTCCAACGACAGCTGGTACTACTACAACACCTACGGTGTTCGCCCCGCTTTGTACTTTCCCTCTACACTCTGGGTCTCTACCGAGGATGAAGGAGAAGCCGGGTTTTGCCTCGCCGATGTTCCATTGGATGATCTGCTGGCTGAAATCAAGAGCCGGGCGGAGGAATAACCATGGACGTTATCACAAAAGATGTCCGTGCTCTGGCAAAGAAGGAGCTGGCGGCAGCAAACCGCCGCTTTCGGATGTTCGCAAGTCCGCATGAAGGGTATGCGGTGATCCGGGAAGAACTGGACGAACTGATAGACGAGGTGCGGAAGCTCCACTTTGGCTTGACAATCCGGCTGTGGCGAGATGTCAAGAGAAACGAACCCATGAAGCGGGAGCACCTGAATCTCATTTATGATGTGGCAATCCACGCAGCGGTGGAAGCTATTCAGCTGGCCGCAATGGTCAAGAAATACGAACGCAGCCAGCGGCACGACTGGCCGGGCGGCTGGGTGCCGGACTATGGAACGGGGCCTGAACCTCTGAAAAAGAAAGGCGGGGAAACGGTATGATTTTGGCAAAGGATGATATTGAAAAGGCTGTCAGCTGGTGGGCTGGAAAGCTGATGGATCACCAGCCGCATAGCAACGGAGACGATAGCTTTACCTCTGTTGCAGTGTGCTTCCTTGCGGATACGATGCGACAGAGCGTTACGCTGGATCAGCTGAACACATTCAAGGCGGCATTGGCAAAAAGCATTGAGGAATACGCGAAAAGCATTCAAGCTTTCGGCTTTTCCATCGGGAGTGATTACGGCCCGTGCAAAATGCTGGCCGATGCTGCCGCCGAAGCTGGCATCGACAGAGCAAACTTTCCGTTCAAGACGACAATGTTTTTTACGGAAAAAGAGGGGGTTCTGGTACGGGATGGCTACGGTGCCCCGGCTGTCAGGATTTGTTGAGGTGACAGAATGGTAACAAAAAATAAGACCCCGGCAGAGGTTGAGGCCGTGACCATCACCATGAGCCGGGAGACAGCGCAGGCCGTGAAGCAGGCGTGCGAAGAATACCTCCGATTCCGCATGGGCCAGTTTGAGGACTTCACCAATGAGGTTTGCTGCTGGGATTATGTGGACAAGATGGAAAAGCGGTGCCACACGACCGAAGAACGAAAGCAGTTTCATAAAGACCACGAAGCGGATTTTCTCAAGTGTATGCGGCTTCGTAACCAGATGCGGCAGGGCATGGACGCACTTTGGAAGCAGAACGTTCCGCCTGCATCTATCGACACGACCATGAAGGGAGCATACCGGGCAGAAACCGTCTGGCTGACGATCCGGTACGCGCTTGCGTGGCACGACTTCCCGGAGGGTGGACAGTGGGTCGATTTCTATGAACCGATGAACCGTTCGGATCAGCCCATGCCGAAAGTGGAACTGAAACTGAAAGGCGAAGAAAAATGACGATCACAACATACCCGGACGGTCATTCCGTCCAGCAGGGAACACCGGAAGAACTGGCGCAGTTCATTTTCGCGGCGACGGAGGTTCAAACCTTGCAAAAACTTAAAAGTCTGGTCGAGGCAATCCCGGCGGAAATGGAGAAACAAAGGGATATTGTGGTGACGATACCGGATTTGCCAAAGAAGAAGCGAACGCCCAGAAAGAAAGCGGGAAAAGAAAATGAAAGAAAAACGTCTGGTTGATGCAAACCATTTCATGCAGGTACTCAAGAACATAGAGTATGCACTGAAAGGGGAGCTGACACACGGGAAAATCAAAACCAGTGTAGTGCAGATGATCGAGGGCAGTTTGAATGCCGAACCGACCATTGCCCCGGAGAGCCTGCAACCGCTGACATACAACGAGAACCGGGACTACATAGACTGCGACGAATTTATTTGCCACAAGTGCGGCATTCACGTTGAGCTGTCTCTTATACACATCTCCGAGCCCACGAGACACTGAG
>ERZ1026959.585-NODE-585-length-10598-cov-8.017737_pt1 | contig 10598 bp, 8 predicted proteins | sample MGYA00519299_ERZ1026959 | MGnify/ENA primary metagenome ERZ1026959 (study PRJEB26926, sample SAMN06164517) | human gut metagenome | biome: ENVO:00009003; feature: ENVO:2100002; material: ENVO:00002003 | host: Homo sapiens | place: USA | collected 2012 ... | reverse complement strand
CGAGATCGCTCAGTGTCTCGTGGGCTCGGAGATGTGTATAAGAGACAGGTTTTGTCCCAGGCGTGCAGCACATCGGCCAGCCGTTCCAGCGCGTCGGCGTCGTCGCAGGGGCTGGTCATGGCCAGCACGTTCGGGCCGCAGACCATCTCGGGCTCAAAGCCGTCGGCCCGCAGGTACGCCGCCCCCGCCGCGCCGATTTGCAGCAAAATTTTGCCGCTGTCATGCGCAAAAAAGTCATGGTGTGCCGTCAGTGCGTCCGCGCCGCAGCACAGTATTTTTGTATTTTTCAGATCCCGCACCGCCGCGTCAAAGGCATCCAGCCGGGCGCGCCACGCGGCAAAGGCGGCCTCTCCCTCGTCGGCCAGCCAGCGGGTGCAGCCGTCCAGACTGACCATGAGCGGGTAGCTCGGTGAGCTCGTCTCGAACACGTCCAGCTGGCGCTCGACCTCGGCAGGGTCGGCCAGATCGCCGTTCAGCTGCAAAAACGCGGTCTGGGTCAGGCTGGGCAGCGTCTTGTGGGCACTCTGCACGACCAGATCGGCCCCTGCGGCTACGGCCCCGCCGCGCCAGCCGTACCGGGCGGCAAAGGGCAGGTAATGCGCACCGTGGGCCTCGTCCACCAGCAGCGGCACACCGCGGGCGTGGCAGATTTCCGCGATAGTACGTATATCGCTCAAAACGCCCTCATAAGTCGGGCTGGTCAGGATCACGCAGCGGGCGTCGGGCGCAGCGTCCAGCGCGGCGGCCACCTCGGCGGGGCGCACGCTGCCGTAGATGCCAAACTGCGGGTCCACGGGCGGCGTGAGCCAGCGGGCCGTCAGCTGCCCCAGCTCAATCGCGTGGTAGACGGCCTTGTGACAGTTGCGCGCCGCAATGACCGTGCTGCCGAACGGTGCCAGTGCGCGGATGCCCGCCAGCAGGCCGACGGTGGACCCGCCGACGAGGTACCAGCACCGCCGCGCGCCGTACAGCGCCGCCGTGCGGGCCATGGCGTCGGCCAGAATGCCGTCCGCGTCGTGCAGGTCGTCCGCGCCGTCGATCTCGGTCAGGTCCCAGGCATAGCAGCCCAGCCCCGGTGCGGGCGGCACCCGCCGCTTATGCCCGGGCATGTGCAGCGGGTAACGCGCCGCGGAGAGGGTTTCTAATTGTTGTTGCAGCGTTGATTTTGTCATATTTTTATACTTTTTATAAATAAGTGCAAGCTAAAAAGCCTCCCCTTTGATGGGAGGTGCCCGCGGGGCGGAGGGGTGGGCGGGAGACACACACTTTACAGGTCTACACCCGGCCACCCCTCACCGCCTGCGGGCGGAGCTCCCCTCAAAGGGGAGCCTTTAAGAAATCTCAATTTCCGCCTTACTGCCCGCCCGCGTTTTGGTCACGTGGATCTGTCTCGTCAGGCGGTCCTGCAGCGCCTCGACGTGGGAGATGACGCCGATGAGCTTATCGCCCCCGGCCAGCCCGGCCAGCGTGTCCACGGCCTTTTCCAGGCTGTCGGAGTCCAGCGAGCCGAAGCCCTCGTCGATGAACAGCGTCTCGATGACGACGCCGCCCGCGTTCTGCTGGATCGTGTCGCTGATGCCCAGTGCCAGGCTCAGCGCGGCCATGAAGCTCTCGCCGCCGGACAGGCTGCCCACGGGGCGGGTCTTGTCGGTGTAGGCGTCGAACACGTCGAGGTCCAGCGCGGTCTTGCCGCCGACGGCCTCGCTCTTGCGGCGCAGCAATCGGTACTGGCCGTCGGTCATGCGGGTGAAGCGCAGGTTTGCGGCCTCGACCACGCCGTCAAAATAGAACGCCTGTACGTACTGCTCAAACGGAAGTTTGATTTTTCCGGTCAAGTTGCCGTTGATCGTTTTGGACAGATTGTCCCACATGGCACGCTTCTCGCGGGCGGCGGCGCTCTCCCGCATCGTCTTTTGCAGTGCGTCGATGGCGGCGCGGTTCGTGTGCAGACGGTGCACGGCAGCGTCCCGGGCGGCCATGGCGGCAGCGCGGTCCCGGCGCAGGCGGGCCAGCGCGTCCTGCAGCTGGGTCAGTGCGTCGGGGTTGTCGCGCTTGGGCATCGTCTCACGCATCTGCTGCACGCGGGCGCTGGCGGCAGCGTGCCCGGCCTTGGCGTTGGCGGCGCGGCGGGTGGCCGCAAAGCGCTGCTTTTCCAAGTCTGCCAGCTGGCCGTTCAAAAGGTCGGCCTGCTTGGCCAGGCTGCGGGCGCGGTCCGTCTTTTGCTTCAGCTTCAGGTGGTCGGCCTGCAGGCCGCGCAGACCCTCGGTCAGGCTGGTCTGCTGGGCGGTCAGCGCGATTTTCAGCTCGTCGGGCGTCAGCTCGGCGGCGGGCTTGCCGGTGTAGCGGTCCCCGCGGCGCGCGAAAAATCCATCCGCGTCCCGCTGCAAAGCTGCCCGCAGCTCATGCGCGTGGGCGGCAGCGTCACCGGCGGTGCGGCTGGCCGCGGCAGTGCTGCGGCGCTGGGCCGTCAGCGCCTTCTCCCGCTCCTCCAGCTGCTTTTCGGTGATGTGGTCCTTGGGCAGCGCGGCGATCTTCGGGTGCTTGGTGGAGCCGCAGACCGGGCAGGGCTTGCCCTTTTGCAGGTCCTTGGCCAGCAGGCCCGCGCGGTTGGCGTTTAATTGGCGCTGCATCGTGCTGTATTCTTCCTCGGCGCTGTCCAGTGCAGCCTGTGCGGCCACATACTCTGCCTGACGCGCGGCGGCGTCCTCGTCGGCCTTGTCGGCGTCCGTCAGATTTTGCAAGAGCTGCCTGCAGTCGGCGGAAAGCCCCTCGGCCAGCTCAATGCGGTGGTCGGTCTTGAGCAGGTCGGCCTCGGCCTGGCTCAGCGCGGCGCGGTCCGCCTCGTTTTTGGCAATATTTTCCTTCACGCTCGCCGTGCGCTTTTCCAGATCGGTCATAATGAGGTCGGTCTGGTGCTCCACATCGGCGGCGCGTTGCTCCTCGGCCACCAGCCCGGCCAACTGGCGGCGGCGGGCGGCGCGTTCCTCGGCAATTTTCAGGCCGGCGTCACCGCGGGCGATCTTCTCGTCCAGCTCGTTCATAACGCTGGTCTGTCGTTTTTCGTTGGCGTCGTCGGCCTCCAGCAGCAGCCTGCCCAGCTCGGCGGCAGCCCCTGCGGCAAACGGGTCGCGCTCGGCCTGCATTTCGGCCAGGTCGGCGGCGGTCTCCTCGTCGGCACCGTCACCGATCAGCGCGCCAACGTGCATCAAAAGTACATCGTCCAGACGCTTGCATTCCTCGTCGGCCTTACGGGCGTGCTCGACGGCAGCCTGACCCAGGCGCTGGTGGTCGGCGGTGTCAAAAATGCGGCGCAGGATGGCCGCGCGGTCCGCGGACGGCGCGTTGAGCAGCCGGGTAAAGTCATTCTGCGCCAGCATCGACACCTGGGCAAACTGTTTGGCGTCGATGCCCAGCAGCTTGACCACGGCGTCGGTCACGGCTGACGCACCGCTGACCGGCTCGTCCGGCTCACGGATCAGTTCGGCCTTGGCGGGCACCTTGACCATGCCGGTGCCGCGCTTGGCGGCGCGCTGCTGGTCGGGCCAGCGGCGCACGGTGTAGCTGCGCCCACGGTGGGTAAAGGCCAGCTCGACGCTCGTCTCGGCGTCGGGGGCGGCAAAATCACTGCGCAGCATCGTGGTTTTTCGGTTCTCACCGGAGGTCTCGCCGTAGAGCGCAAACGTAATGGCGTCAAACAGGGCGGTCTTGCCCGCGCCGGTGTCGCCGCCGATCAGAAACAGTCCGCTGCCGCCGAACGCCGAGAAGTCCAGCTCGGTGCGGCCCGCGTAGGGGCCGAAGGCGGTCAGGATCAGCTTTTGGGGTTTCATTCGCTTTTTGACGCCTCCTCGCGCAATCTTTTCACAGCCACGGTCTCCTCCACTGTCAGGGGGCGTCCGTTCATCTTGGTGAAAAAGTCCTGGAACAGCTCGACAAAGGGCTTGCCGCGCACAGCCTGGGTCATGTCCAGCGGGTGCGCGACCTCACCTTGGGGCAGGTAGTCGAGCCGCATGGCGTTGGGATAGGCGGCGCGCAGCTGCGCCATGGCGTCGGGCAGCGGCGTCGGGTCGGTCAGGGTCGCCCAGATGTAGTCCTCGGTGTCGGTTGGCCGGGCGGTCAGCCGGGCCAGCGGGCCGGTCAGGTGGCGCATGGCGCGGCGGGGCGTCAACGGCAGCTGCTCGATTTTTTCCACGCCGCGCTTGCCGACCCGCACGAGGGTGACGGATTTCTGCATCCCGCACTCGTCCAGATGGTAGCAGAGCGGCGCACCCGCGTAGCGCACGGCGTCGATGCCGACGCGCTGGGCGCGGTGGATATGGCCGAGCGCCGCATAGCAGAAGCCCGCAAACCGCGCTGCATCAATGGAATCCACCGTGCCGACGGTCAGGGGCGCAGTCTCGCTGCCGGAGAGCTGCGGCGGGCAGACGCCGGAGACCACCATCTGGTGGGCGACGAGCACCCGGCGCGGGGCGGCGGGCTCACAGACAGCCAGCGCCGCGCCGACGGCGGAGTCGTAGTCGGTGATGTCGGCGTCGGGCAGGTAGTGGCGCACCGTGGCCGCCCGCACAAAGGGCAGCAGCGTGAACTCTATGGGGCCGTGGCGGTCATTGAGTACGACCTGCTTGGGGCAGCCGGTGAAACGCCCGGCAATGTGTACGTTTTGTTCGGCCAGCAGACTGCTGGCAAAGTCGAGCCGCTCGGCGCTGTCGTGGTTGCCGGAGACGGCCAGCACCGGGATGCGGCGGGCGGCCAGCTGGGTCAGGAACCAGTCCAGCAGCGTGCATGCCGCGGCGGGCGGCACCGGCGTGTCGTAGATGTCGCCCGCGATGACGACGGCCTCGACGCCGTGTTTTTCACAGAGGGTCAGAATTTGTTCAAGGATGAACCGCTGATCCTCCAGCATATCAAACCCGTTGACCCGTTTGCCCAGGTGCAGGTCTGCAAGGTGCAGAAATTTCATGGTGTATCTCCAGATTTTGCGTTTACCGCCACAGCTTCTCCCAGGTCGTGATGTCCAGCGTGGTGCCGGGCAGGACCTCCACGGGGGCTGTCTCGGCCTTGCGGAAGCGGCACTTTTTGGCAAAGCCCTCGGCCTTCAGGTCGCGTGCCCACACCCGCATATACAGGCGGCTGCGGCCATCGCCCTCGGCCAGCTTCTGCGCATAGGCCACGATGCTGCGGCCAATGCCCTGCCCGCGCGCCTTTTCCTTTAAGAAAAGGCGGCTCAGGCACATGGCACCCGCAGGGCCGAGGTCGAGCGCGAAATAGCCCACCGGCTCGGTGCCGAGGTAAATCAAAAAGTAGTTAATGACGCCGCTGTGGATCTCGTCGTCGGTCAGGATGTCGCTCTGGTACTTATCGGCCAGTGCAGCGGCGACCTTGGGCGTCAGCTTGGTGTAATGCTGGACGAAAATCTCCTGCGCCAGCTCGGAAACCAGCTGGACGTAGCGGGTCTTGGTTACTTGCTTGAAGGTTGGATTCATGGCTGCTCCTTTTTTTAGAGAATAGATAATAAAATTGGTGGTTCGCGTCGCTGCGCTCCGCTCAAAATTTTCTGCCGCCGTAGGGGCGCATTCTCTATGCGCCCGCTGGTCGTCTGCCTGTTGACGGGCGGATATGGAATCCGCCCCTACGGATTTTGTTTTTATCTTTTATCTATTATCTTTTATTTTTTCTTATTCTATCGTCAAACTTGCCTTCGCCGGCATGCACGCGGCCCAGTCGCCCTCGTTTTTCAGGGTGCCGAAGCCCTCGCACAGGTGGTCGGGGCAGGGGCTGTCTACAAAGGCGATGCCGCCGTTTTCCACCCGCAGGTGGATCGTGTACAGGCCGGTGTCAATATCATATTCGGCGTTTTTACGCAGATCAATGCGCTGCTCGACCTGCGGGTCGCCGTAGCGCAGCACCGCCGTGCGGCCCGTGCCGCCGTGGTGGGCGGCCAGCCACAGCACCGCGGCCAGCGCCAGAATTATAGCGATAAACAGCAAATTTTTTCGTTTCTCGGTCATGGCTCTCTGTCAAATTCCAGTTCTTCGGTCAGGCCGTCATACCCGGCCACGGCGGCGGGGTACGCGGTGCGCGCGGCGGCCAGGCCCGGCGCGAGGTCGGTCACGGCGGCGCTGTAGTGGGTCAGCCAGAGGCGGCGCACGTTGGCCGCGGCGGCCAGTGCGCCGGTCTCCCGGCAGGTGGCGTGGCCGTACAGCTCCGCCTTGGGCAGGTCGGCGTCGTCGGCGTAGGTCGCGTCCATGCAGAGCAGGTCGGCGTCCCGGGCGGCGGCCTCCAGCGCGGCGCAGGGGCGGGTGTCGGTGGCGTAGACCACCTTCAGCCCGCGGCGCGGCGCCCCCAGCACCTGCTCCGGCGTGCAGCCGCGGACGGCCTCGCCCCTTTGCAGCGTTTTCCAGTAGGCCATCGGGATGCCCGCAGCCCGCGCCCTTGCGGGGTCGAACCGCCCGGCGCGGGGCAGCGCAAGCAGATAGCCGCAGCAGGGTACGCGGTGGTTCAGCGGGAACGGGGTAATTTTTAGCGTGTCTATGTGGAATGGTTCGTCTGCGACCTGCCAGCGCACCGGGTACGCCTGCGGCCCGGCCAGCGTCGTGACGGCCTGCGCCACAGGCTCGATGCCCTTGGGGCCGTAGATCGTCAGCGGCTCGGTGCGGTTCAGGCTGCCCAGGGTCTGCAAAAGACCGGGCAGGCCCAGAATGTGGTCGCCGTGGTAGTGGGTCAGCAGCACCGCCGAAAGCCGATACGCGCTGACGCCGTACCGCCGCAGGCCGACCTGCGTGCCCTCGCCGCAGTCCAGCAGCACGCTGCGCCCGCCCACCGTGACCGCGGCGGCGGCCAGTGCGCGGTCCGGCAGCGGCTGCGTGCCGCCCGTGCCCAGCAGGGTTACTTTCAGCATGTATGCACCTCTTTTCCAATACTTCCCCATTATCAAGCGTATTATAGCACAAATCGGGCGGGCGGTAAAGGGGCGGTGCGGAAGCCTTCCCCCGAGGGGGAAGGTGCCCGAGGCCCTGTCCGAGGGCGGATGAGGGGCGGGTTTGCGGTGGTCTCCCGTTTGTGGGATGCGACGGAAGCTTTGCCCTCATCAGCCGCCTGCGGGCGGCAGCTTCTCCCGAGGGAGAAGCCAAAAAAAGTTGAAACACCCTACCCAATTTTGTCGTATAATCTTTATGAAAGGGGGCGACGCCCATGACAGAGCACGAGTTGGACACCCTGCTGCGGGACTACGGCGGCGCAGTGCGGTCCGTCTGCCGGGCCATTCTGCCCGGCCACCCGCAGGACGCCGAGGAGGCCGAGGCCGACACATTTTACAAGCTCTGGCGCGGGGCACACCTGCCCGCAGACGAGACCCATCGGCGGCGGCTGGTGGTGCGGACGGCGCGGCAGTGCGCCATTGACCGCTACCGCGCGCTGCTGCGCCGGGGCGAGACGCTGCCGCTGGATGACCGCGACGACGCCGAGCTGGCCGTTGCGCTGGAAAGCGAGCTGGAAACCCGCGAGCTGATGGCGCAGATCATGGCGCTGCCGCCGCCCGACGGGGAGCTTTTTCTGCGCAGGTACGTGTATGGCGAGACCGCGGCCCAGCTGGGCGTACATTTCAACATGCCTGCCGCAACGGTGCGCACCCGGCTGCACCGCGCACGGCTGGCACTGCAAAAGCTATTGAAGGAGGGCTGACCTATGACCGAACTGGAACGCTGGATGAACGACCACCCGCCGCTGGCAGACGCCCTGACGGTGGAGGAAACCGCGGCGCTGCGGGCAAAAGTGCTGGCGCGCCGCCCGAAGCCCCGGGTTTTGCGCGGCTGGCGGCTGGCAGCCGCGGCGGCAGCACTGTGTTTGGTGGCCGCAGGGGCCGTAGTGCTGGGGCTTTTCCACCCCATGAGCGCCGCCAACGAGACGAACGCACTGGTGCAGAAATACGGCGAGGTGCTGGACGAACCGCTGACCGCCGAAATCAACGGCCACACGGTCAGTGTAAAGGCGCTGCTGCGCGGGCAGTACACATTACGGATATTGTACGATGTGGATAATGCACGCGGAATGGAAGGCGATGATTTGGTGTGGGACACCGCGAATTTTACGCTGTACAAGCCCAAAGGCGCCAGCGAGCGGAAGTGGGACTACGGCGCAAGCAACGTCGATGTCGGGCCGATCAGCGGCTATGCCGTCGGCCCGTGGGATGGCCGTTATGAAGCAAGCGAGAACGACACGCTATCCTGCTTTGTGGATATACCTCTTTTGTACGAGAAAGGCAACAATCGAACACTGTATATCGGCGACCTGACAAACTATAGCGCCAAGGCAAGCGTAAAAATCACGCTGCCGGATGCGCCCCCAACACTGACAGTGGATGTGAAGAAAACCATCGCGCTGAAGGGTGGACACTGGTTCCATTATGATATGACCGACGAAGAAGCCGAGCAATATCCCGACGCAACGTTTGACATTCAAGAGGTTCGTATTGAACCGCTGGCGGTCAGCGTCATCGGCATGAATCACGGCAGTCTGCCGCTGGGCGAGACCTCGCGATACGATGTGCAGTCCCGCGTAAAGCTGTTCCGCGCCGACGGCACCGAGTTGACCTACGGCTGGGACGGGGAATTTTACAAGGGTTCCTATGGCCGCGAGAACAAAAATTCCGGACAGATGACCTTGCGTGTTGACAGCTACGACATCCTCGACCCCGAGGCCGTGGCATGGGTCGAGATCGACGGGGAGAGGTTTGAGGTGGAGTGAATAGTGGATTGCCTTCCCTCTTGGGGGAAGGTGGCCGAGGCTCCGACCGAGGCCGGATGAGGGACAGGTTTGCGGAGGTACCCCATTGACGGGATGCCGTGGTGAACTTTGCCCTCATCAGCCGCCTGCGGGCGGCAGCTTCCCCCGAAGGGGGAAGCCAAAGAAAAAAAAGCACCCGCATGGCGCGAACCATGCGGGTGCTTACTTTTTATGTCAGTATCAGCCGAACATATTGATCAGGATACCAGCGGCAACGGCGGAGCCGATAACACCGGCAACGTTGGGGCCCATGGCGTGCATGAGCAGGTAGTTGCGGGGGTTGTACTCCTGGCCGACCTTCTGGGAAACACGGGCGGCCATGGGAACGGCGGAAACACCGGCGGAGCCGATGAGCGGGTTGATCTTGCCGTGGGTGACAACGCACATGACCTTGCCCAGGAGAACACCGCCGGCGGTGCCGACACCGAAGGCGACGATGCCCAGAACGATGATCTCAACGGTCTGGATGTTCAGGAAGGTGGCGGCGTTGGTGGTGCAGCCGACGGAGAAGCCGAGGAAGATCGTGATGATGTTCATCAGCTCATTGCCGGCGGTCTTGGTGATACGCTCAACAACACCGGACTCCTTCATCAGGTTGCCCATCATCAGGCAGCCGACCAGAATGGCGGCGTCAGGCAGGGTCAGGGCAACGATGATGGTGACGATGATGGGGAACAGGATCTTCTCGGTCTTGGAGACACGGCGGGGGGCCGTCATGACGATCTGACGTTCTTTTTCAGTGGTCAGAGCCTTCATGATGGGCGGCTGGATAACCGGCACCAGCGCCATGTAGCAGTACGCGGCAACCGCGATGGAGCCCAGCAGGTGCGGGGCCAGCTTGGTGGTGACGTAGATAGCGGTGGGGCCGTCCGCGCCGCCGATGATGCCGATAGCACCGGCCTCCTGGTTCGTAAAGCCCAGGATCTTAGCGCCGACGAAGGTGAAGAAGATGCCCAGCTGTGCGGCAGCGCCCAGCAGCAGGCTGGACGGGCGGGCGATCAGCGGCTCAAAGTCGGTCATCGTGCCGATGCCGAGGAAAATCAGCGGCGGGTAAATGCCCAGCTTGACGCCTAAGTAGATATAGTCGACCATGCCACCGGACGAGCCGAGCAGCGCCCAGTCGATGTGGTTGGTGGAGTTGATGAAGATGTCCATGTGGAAGATGCCGTCGAGGGGCAGGTTGGTCATCAGCATGCCGAAGCCGATGGGCAGCAGCAGCAGAGGCTCAAACTGCTTGACGATGGCCAGATACAGCAGCACGCAGGCCACTGCCAGCATGACGGCGTACTTCCAGCCGCCCTCGGTGAAGAAGATCTGTGCCCAGCCGGACTTTGCAAAAATCTCTGCAATGTTGGTAAAAATAGCACCCATTTCCGTACCTCCTTACATAAAGGGCGTCGTGTGCTCACGCACGCCGGCGTCGCCCCAGGCACCGCGGCGGGAACCGGCGGCAGGCTTGGAAACGCGCTTGATGCCGCGAATGACGGCATTGCCGCCGCAGACCGTGGCCACGGCAGCGGAGATCGCGGCGATGATCTCGCCGGGAATGGAGCCGTTGTCAGCCTTGGCCGCAGGGGCGGCGGGCTTGGCAGCGGGGGCAGCCTTGGCAGCAGGGGCCTTCGGCGCGGCAGGTTTGCCGTTCTTCTTATTGTTGATGTTGTCGAAGATCTTGCCTTCCAGCGTGATGATGAGGCACAGGGCCACCAGCATCGCGAAAACCAGTGTAATGCTGGTCAGCACAACGGTACCGTCACTGGCTTCAAGGGCAAGAAGAGCTAGGTTGGGCATGGATCTGTCTCTTATACACATCTGACGCTGCC
>ERZ1026959.552-NODE-552-length-11000-cov-9.916948_pt1 | contig 11000 bp, 9 predicted proteins | sample MGYA00519299_ERZ1026959 | MGnify/ENA primary metagenome ERZ1026959 (study PRJEB26926, sample SAMN06164517) | human gut metagenome | biome: ENVO:00009003; feature: ENVO:2100002; material: ENVO:00002003 | host: Homo sapiens | place: USA | collected 2012 ... | reverse complement strand
ACGGTAGACCTTTACGCCCAGTGGAAAAAGCCCGAACACCTGAAGCCTGTGGTAGACAACGAACCCTTTGTCCCGACTGACCCCGATACCCCGCCGGAGCGGGTAGACGATGGTTTTGACGCTGACTTTGGCGCAGACCCTGACCCCTTGCCGGAGGGCATGGATGATGCCTTTGGCGTAGACCCCGCCGCCCAGCCGGAGGCGCTGGACGATGCCTTTGGCATAGACCCCGACCCCCTGCCGGAGGAACTGGACGACGCCTTTGGCGTGTAGACCCCGACCCGGCAGAAGAACCGTAACAAAAGCCCCTTGGCGCGGCAGCGCCAAGGGGCTTTTTGCCGCCGCGCGGGCAGAAATGTGAAAAAAACTACACTTCCTTCTTTATTTTGTCATAACTGTCCCGTATAATAGAAGAGTAAGAGACTGCCAAAACGCCCGGAAGGGCTGCAAATACAACAAAAACCTGCATAAAAGGGGAGGAAATACCTATGGCAAACGAAAAGATCCTTGTGGTGGACGACGACGCCAACATCTGCGAGCTGCTGCGGCTGTACCTGACCAAGGAGGGCTATCAGGTCACGGTGGCAAACGATGGCGAAGAAGGACTGGAAAAGTTCAACGCGGTCAAGCCGGATATGGTGCTGCTGGACGTGATGATGCCCCGCATGGACGGTCTTGAGGTCTGCCGCCGCATCCGCAAGGCGGGCAACACCCCGGTGATGATGCTTACCGCCAAGGGCGAGACCTTTGACAAGGTGCTGGGTCTGGAGCTGGGCGCAGACGATTACATGGTCAAGCCCTTTGACGCAAAAGAGGTGGTGGCACGCATCAAGGCGGTGCTGCGCCGCTGCCAGACTACCTCCGCTGCCGCCGAGAGTACCGAGGGCGTCATCGAGTTCGACAACCTGCGGCTGGATATGAACAGCTACGAGCTGCGGGTCAAGGGCAAGGTGGTGGAAGCTCCTCCCAAGGAGCTGGAACTGCTCAACTGTCTGGCTTCCCACCCCAACCGCGTGTACACCCGCGACCAGCTGCTGGACGAGGTGTGGGGCTTTGAGTATTACGGCGACAGCCGCACCATTGATGTCCACGTCAAGCGTCTGCGCGAAAAGCTGGCCGGGGCTTCCGATAAGTGGGAGCTGAAAACCGTCTGGGGCGTGGGCTATAAGTTCGAGGTGCGTCAGTAATGCGTAAAAGTATCTCCACGGCCTTTTTCTCCATGGTGTCCACCCTGATGGTGCTGGGCATCGTGCTGATGGGCTGCTCGGAGTGGGTGCTGTTCAAGAATTATTTTGCGAAGGATCGCTACGAAACGCTGGATCAGGTGGTAAACGTTGCCAAGCGCACCGCGGAGTATCTGGTAAACAGCGAGACCATGCCGCAGGGTGCAGAGCTGGACGCTTTGAACACCAAACTGGAGATCATCGGCGAGAGCGCCGAGGCGTATCTGTTTTTCACCGACCGACAGGGCAATGTGCTTATTGCCTCCGACCCGGACAAGCTTACCACCACCACCGTGCCGCTGGATATCTGCCAGCGCGCCAACGCAGTGGCTGACCCGGACGCCCGGCACTACCACGCTTTCGGCGATTTGGGCGGCGCACTGACCGAAAAAAGCTATATCGCGGCGGTGGAGACCATCGACGACCAGAGCCTGTTCAGCGGCTGGCTGTTTTTGTGCTCCTCCGGCGCGCAGCTCACCGACTTTAAACAGCAGTTCTGGTCCAACTTTCTCCTGTCCGCCTGCGTGATGCTGCTGTGCGCCAGCGTGCTGACCCGCCTGTTGATGCGTCAGCTCACCGACCCGCTGCAAAAGGTCACCGATGCCGCCCAGCGCTTTGGCGGCGGCGACCTCTCTGTCCGCGTGGAGGGCGTGGAGGGCGATGGCGAGGTGGCAGACCTTGCCCGCACCTTCAACCAGATGGCGGAGAACATCCAGTCCAACGATAACTCCCGGGGTCAGTTCATGGGCAACATCGCCCACGAGCTGCGCACCCCCATGACCACCATCAAGGGCTTTGTGGACGGCATTCTGGACGGCACCATCCCGCCCGAGATGCAGAACCACTACCTGCAGCTGGTCAGCGAGGAGACCGGCCGTCTGGCACGGCTCATCCAGAATATGCTGGATCTCTCCAAGCTGGAAAGCGGAGAGTATCAGGTGAACGCCCGGATGTTCAATATCTGGGAGACCCTGACCGGCGTGGCACTGGCGGCAGAGCAGCGCATCAATGACGGCATGATCGAGCTGGAAGGCCTGACCATGGATGAAAAGGTGCTGGTCTACGCCGACCCCGACCTGATCCATCAGGTGGCGTATAACCTGCTGGACAACGCCATCAAGTTCACTCCGGCGGGCGGCACCATCCGCTTCAGCGTGGAAAAGCTGGGCCCCGAGGCCGAGATCTCCATCTGGAACTCCGGGCAGGGCATCAGCCCGGAGGCGCTGCCCTATGTGTTCGAGCGGTTCTATAAAGAGGATCGCTCCCGCGGCCTGCACGCCCGTGGCTCCGGCCTTGGGCTGAACATCTGCAAGGTGCTGGTCAATCTGTCCGGCGGGCAGATCCGCGTGGAGAGCCAGCAGGGCGAGTGGTGCCGCTTTGTATTCACCCTGCCCACCTGCTCCCCCAACCCCGGCGGCATGAAGCGCCTGCCGGACGCCGCCGGGCAGCCCGGCGCGGTGGAGGACCCCGCCAGCATGAAGCCGGTAGAATAAGACCCCGCAGCCAGACTGCCCCGCCCGGGCGGTCTGGCTGCTTTGGCGTTGTTGGAATAAAAATCCTGCTTACCGCTGTGACCCCCTCTTGTGAAAATGCGTTTGGAGCACTCCGCAGAGTGCGACAAACGCGGAATTAAAAATCTATTTTCCGCTGAATATGGCTAGCAACGACGACGACCGCCGCCAGCGGCGGAAACAGGGAGGAGTTGTTGGGGCAGCGGCCAGCAAGACGCGAGTGCCGCCCAAGGCACGAAGCGGATGCTGGGTGCCGCAACCCGGAAGCAGCGGAGGCCATTCCAAATCGTCCTGCTTCAAAGAAAGCTGCTGCAAAATGGCAAGCCTTCGGCGGCAGCTGCGCGGCACATGGAGATGCTGCCGCGCAATGGACTTTTTGCGCCATTTACGACTTTTCGGTGAAAAAAACGGCTGCGGGTTTGATTTTTTGGCCGTTTTCATGTAAACTAAAAGATAACCATGCCCGTGTATTTTTTGCCCGGCAGAACCCTGCAAAACGCGCAACGCATGGGATAAAAAATGCTAAAAATAACGGAGCGTAATGAAATGTTATGGCCATCGTAAGTCCTTCTATTCTTTCTGCTGATTTTGGCAAGCTGGGTGCAGACTGCCGCATGGTGCTGGATGCCGGCGCACAGATGCTGCACTACGACGTGATGGACGGGCATTTTGTGCCCAACATCAGCTTTGGCGTGCCGGTGCTCAAAAGCCTGCACAAGGCGCTGCCGGATGCCTTTTATGACGTGCATCTGATGATCAGCCACCCGCTGCAATACGCCGAGCCCTTTATCAAGGCCGGTGCGACCCTGTATAATTTCCATCTGGAGTGCGAAGATGATATTCAGGCCACCATTGACGCCGTGCGTGCGCTGGGCTGCAAGGTGGGTCTGACCATTAAGCCCGGCACCCCGGCCGAGGCGCTGGCACCGTGGCTGGACCAGCTGGATCTGGTGCTGGTGATGAGCGTGGAGCCCGGCTTCGGCGGGCAGAAGTTCATGCCCTCGGCGCTGGACAAGCTCCGCTGGCTCAAGGCGGAGCGGGAAGCACGCGGCCTTTCCTACCTGCTGGAGGTGGACGGCGGCGTGGATGCCGCTACCGCACCCCTGTGCGTGGAAGCCGGTGCCGACGTGCTGGTGGCAGGCAGTGCCGTGTTCGGCGCCGCCGACCCTGCTGCGGCTGTGGGCGCACTGGCCAGCCTGTAAGGAGGGCTGTATATGGATGAAGCTTTGATCCAAGAGCAGGAGCGGCAGCTGCAAAAGACCGGCCGGTACTATAAGCACGTTTTCTGGTTGTGCGTGCCGCTGCTGTGTATGGCCTGCTATTTCTATGGGGCGCGTCCGCTGCTGCTGTGCGGCATCGCCCTGCTTACCGGCAACCTGTGCGACCGTCTGGTGGCGCTGCTGCGCCATCGGGTGTACACCAATAAAGATCTCTCCAACGAGAGCTTCAGCCTGATCATCGCCCTGCTCATGCCCGCCACCGTGGACATCTATGTGCTGGTGGTGGCAGTGCTGGCGGGCGTATTGATCGGCAAGGAGGTCTTTGGCGGCTACGGCAGCTATCCCTTCAACCCCGCTGCCGTGGGCTACGCCGTGGCGGCGGTATCGTGGCCGGAGCAGGTGGTGCGCTACCCGCAGCCCTATACGCCGCTGCCCCTGTGGAACGCCTCTGCCGTGCCGGTGAGCAGCACCATCGAGGATACCCTGCGCAGCGGCGGCATCCTGAACCTGAATGCCCTCGCCGTCGTGCTGGGCGAGTTTGCCGCCCCCATGGGCACCGGCGCGGCGCTGGTTATTCTGGCCTGCGGCCTTGTGCTGTGGACCCAAAAGGACGTGCACATCGGCGCATCAGCAAGTTTTCTGATCACCTGCGGGCTCATCGCCTTCTTCTTCCCGCGTCAGGTGGGTCTGGCGGACAGCACCCTCTTCAGCAGCCTGCTGCCCCGCCTGCAGGGCATCCGGGACGAGCTGCACACCGGTGCGGTGCTGTTCTGTGCGGTGTTCCTGCTCAACGAGCCCTACACCTGCGCCCACCACCGGCTTGGACGCATCCTGTACGGTGCACTGGTGGGTGCTGCCACCATGGGCTTCCGCTATTTCGGCGTGTACGAGACCGGCGTCTGCTTTGCGCTGCTGGCAGTCAACAGCGTGTCCGCGCTCATTGACCGCACCGAGGAGCGGCTGTACCGTCTGCTGCACCGTCTGCCGTCCGAACGAAAGGAGGCTGCGGAATGAAAAAGCGTACTGCGGAACTGATTTTAAAGGACCCCGAAAAGTTTGCCCATCACGACCGCGTGTTCCTGAATAACCCGGTGGTCATGCAGGGCATGGGTCTGGCACCGCTGGTGGTCGTGGCCACCACCGGGCAGAACGGCCTGATGCTGGCGGCGGCGGTGACGCTGCTGCTGGTGCCCTCCCGCGTGCTGGCCTGCCTGCTCAGCCGCCTTGTACCCCTGCGGGACGAGGAGCCTACCCCGGAGCAGCTGCAAAAAAAGCTGCTGCCCCGCGCACTTTTGTACGCAGCCAGCGCCGCTGTGGTGTACCTGGCGGCATATCCCATTCTGAACTTCGTGTTTGGCACCGGGCTTTTGAACCTTGGCATCTACCTGCCCATGCTGGTGGTGGAGCCGCTTCTGACCTACCGCTTCGGCCGGGTGCAGGAGACGGTGCACAAGGCCGTTTCCAAGGGCGTGCGCATCACCGTGGGCTACGCGCTGCTGCTGCTCGTGGTGGGCGTGGTGCGCGAGTGGCTCAGCCTTGGCACCGTGTTCGGTGCCCCGGTGGGGCGCTGGGCGCTGCTGCCACTGGCTAAGATGCCGGCGGGCGGCTTTATCGTGCTGGGCATCCTGTGCGCCATCTGGCGCGCTGCGGCTGCAAAGCGCAAGGAATATCTGAAAAGGGAAGCACGGGATACCCTGACCGTGCACTACCAGAAGGAGGGGAACCGCGAACCGTGAAGGAAGTTGTAAGCAGCTCGGCAGTGTTTTTCAGCTATGCACTGCTGGCCATTTTTGCACAGAACGCTGTCTTTACCCGTGCACTGGGCGTGTCCCGCATGGTGCAGCTGGTGGGGGACGACCGCACCAGCAGCGCCTTGTTCGGCATGATGCTGTGCATCACGCAGGTGCTGGTGGCGCCGGTGGCGTTCCTTGCCGGGCGTTTCATCGCCCCGCTGGATAACCGCGCCCAGCTGCGCCCGCTGGTGTATATTGCCAGCATTGCCGTGGTGTGTCTGGCAGAGCATCTGGTGCTGTGGCTGCTGCGCAGCCTGCCCCGCCGCGCCCAGCTGCTGCGCATCGTGCCGCTGGCCGCGCTGAACAGCGGCGTGCTGGGCACGGTGCTGGTGGAGCGCACCCAGAGCTTTACCCTTGGCCAGAGCCTTGGCTTTGGCCTTGGCAGCGGCCTTGGCTATGTGCTGGCGGTACTGCTGGTCACCGAGGCGCGTCACCGCCTGCGCAGCAAAGCCATCCCCAAGGCATTCCGCGGCCTACCCATCACGCTGGTGTATATCGGCGTGCTGGCGCTGGCGATCTATGGCTTTACCGGACATTCCGTTATCCTGTAATGCAGACAGGGAGGAAAGGATACCATGGCTAAGTATAAACGTCAGAAGGTCAAGCATTATCACCGCAGCTTTTACAGCCGGGAAATGCGCGTCAAGCGCGGCATCGGCATTGCGGTGCTGGTAGTGGCAGTGCTGGCAGCCGCATGGTTTGCCGCACCCCATGTGCTGGATTGGGCCACCCACACCTGGTATACCGTGGTCAAGGACCGGGACTTGGAGGCCGAAAGCGCTTCCCGCGCCGAGGCAGCCGCCTCCTCTGCGGCGGCAAGCAGCGCTGCTGCTTCGCAGGCAGCGTCTGAGCTGGAGCCGGAGGAGGAAAAGCCGCTGGACGGCAAGGCCATTACCGGCGGCAGCTGGGCAGAGCTGGACGTGACCACCCTGACCGATGAAGCCGCCATCCGCACCGCCGCCCGGCAGCTGAAGCAGCAGGGCGCAGACTACGCCCTTGTCACCCTGAAGGACGCCGCTGGCACGGTGTATTATGCTTCCGGGGTGGCAGCCGCTGCCCAGAGCATCACTGAGAACCCGGTGGATGCGGCCAATATCGCCGCCATCCTGCGGGAAGAGGGCATCATCCCGGCGGCGCAGCTTGCCGCCTTTACCGACCCGGTGTCGGTGTACACCGACCGCAGCATGGGCGTGCACTACGACGGCAACAGACTCTGGCTGGACAACGTCAGCGCAGCCAAGGGCGGCAAGGCATGGATGAACCCCTTTGCCGCAAGTGCGGTGCAGTTTGTCGGCGACCTCATTGAGGAGGTGCGGAGCATGGGCTACGAGCAGGTGGTGCTTACCGGGGTGCAGTTCCCCAATATCATCACCCGCAAGCAGGACTTCGGCGCTTCCGGCGGCAAGAGCCGGGAGGGACGCGCCGCCCAGCTGACGGCGGATATCGCCGCATGGCAGACCCGCTTTGCAGGCAGCGTGACCCTGTGGGTCAGCTACCCGGACGCACTGTGCACCGCCGCTACCGATGCCATTGGCACCACCGGCACGTCCCTTGGCATGGAAAACCTGCTGGTCACCAGCAGCACCGCACTGGATGCGGACAGCCGCGCTGCGCTGGAGCAGGCCGCTGCCGACGCCGGTGTGAAGCACGTTGTGGTGCACGATACCGCAGCGTTCCGCTGAGAAGCGGCTTTGATAGAGAGGGGAGGAAACGACTATGAAACCGACTACCTGTTTTGCACCCGCACACATCCTGCTGCCTTCGGAGCAGGTGCCGCTGGAGCAGTGGGGCTGCATTGCCTGTGACCAGTTCACCAGCGACCGCAGCTACTGGCAGCGGGCAGAAGAGACCGCTGCGGGTGCACCCAGCACCCTGAACCTGATCCTGCCGGAGGTGTATCTGGAGGACGGAGACGCCGACGCGCGGGTGGAAAAGATCCACGCCACCATGCAGGACTACGCCCAGAACGTGCTCACCCGGGCGGTGGACGGCTTTATCTATGTGGAGCGCACCGAGCAGAGCGGCCGGGTGCGGCAGGGTCTTGTAGGGCGTGTGGACTTGGAAGCTTACAGCTACCGCCGGGGCGAAAAATGTACCGTGCGCCCCAGCGAGTGCACCGTGGAAAGCCGCATCCCGCCCCGCATGAAGGTACGCACCGGCGCTGCGCTGGAAACGCCCCACATCATGATGCTGGCGGATGACCCGGACTGCACCCTCATCGAGCCCATTGCCGCCCACAAGGACAGCCTGCCCAAGGTATACGAGGGCGAGCTGATGCTGGGCGGCGGCCATGTGGCAGGCTGGGCAGTGGAGGACCCCACCCTCATCGCGCAGATCGAAAATGCGCTGACCGTGCTGGGCAGTCAGGAAGAATTTGACAAGAAATACCCCGATGCCACCCGCCGCGACCCGCTGACGCTGGCCGTGGGCGATGGCAACCACTCGCTGGCTACCGCAAAGGCCTGCTGGGAGGAGCTGAAAAAGACCCTGACCCCGGAGCAGGCAGAAAACCACCCCGCCCGCTGGTGCTTGGCAGAGGTGTGCAACGTGCATTCTCCGGCTATTGAGATTGAGCCCATCCACCGGGTACTATTCAACGTGGACTGCGCCACCGTACTGCTGAGCCTCATTACATGGAGCGATTCCAACATGGTCGGCTGCTGCTTTGGCGGCAGCAAAAAGCAGCCCTTTACGCTGGCGGGCCCCCACATGGCCAATGTGCTCAGCTTTGAGGACCCCACCGAGCCGCTGACCGTGGGCACCATCGACGATTTTATTTCGGATTATATCGAGCGCCACCCGGAAGCAAAGGTGGACTATGTGCATGACGAGCCGGCTGTGCGTGCTTTGTGCAAGCAGGGCGCAGTGGCGTTTTTGATGCCGCCCTTCGCCAAGAGCGATCTGTTCCGCGGCGTTGTGATGGGCGGCGTGCTGCCCCGCAAGACCTTCAGCATGGGACACGCGGAGGAAAAGCGCTACTACATCGAGTGCCGGAAGATCACAGAATAATAGGAGAACCATGACATTTAAAGAACTGAATCTGTCCGCCCCGCTGCTGCGCGCTGTGCAGGAAGCGGGCTACGAGACCCCCTCGCCCATTCAGGCAGCGGCCATCCCGCCGGTGCTGGCTGGCCGGGATCTGATGGGCTGCGCCCAGACCGGCACCGGCAAGACGGCGGCTTTTGCGCTGCCCATGCTGGACCGGCTCACCGCCAATGCGCCCCGCCGCAAGGGCGCTGTCCGTGCGCTGATTTTGACCCCCACCCGGGAGCTGGCCTTGCAGATCGGCGAAAGCTTTGAAGCCTACGGCAAGTACCTGAAATTGCGCAGCACCGTCATCTTTGGCGGTGTGGGACAGGCACCGCAGGTGGAAGCGCTGAAAAAGGGCGTGGACATCCTCATCGCCTGCCCGGGACGGCTGAATGACTTGATCGGGCAGGGCTTTATCGACCTGTCCGCTTTGGAAATTTTTGTGCTGGACGAGGCCGACCGGATGCTGGACATGGGCTTTGTCCATGACGTGAAAAAGGTCATTGCAAAGCTGCCCGCCCAGCGCCAGAACCTGATGTTCAGTGCCACCATGCCCGCCGAGATCGAGCAGCTGGCTTCCGGTATCCTGCGCGACCCCGCCTTTGTCAAGGTGGACCCGGTGTCCAGCACCGTGGACCGCATCCAGCAGAGCCTGTACTATGTGGAAAAGGGCAACAAAAAGCTGCTGCTGCCGTGGCTCATCAAAAATTTGCAGCCGCCGGTGGTCAACGCACTGGTGTTCAGCCGCACCAAGCACGGCGCGGATAAGATCGCAAAAGACCTGACAAAGCAGGGCATCCCCGCCGCCGCCATCCACGGCAACAAGAGCCAGACTGCCCGCGTGACCGCGCTGGAGGATTTCAAGTCCGGCAAGACCCGGGTGCTGGTGGCGACCGATATCGCCGCACGCGGCATTGATATCAGCGAGCTTTCCCATGTGTTCAACTACGACCTGCCCGAGGTGCCGGAGACCTATGTGCACCGCATCGGGCGCACCGCCCGCGCCGGTGCGGACGGCACCGCCGTCAGCTTCTGCGCCCCGGAGGAGCAGGAGTATCTGGCAGGCATTGAAAAGCTGAACCGCCGCAAGATCCCGGTGGTATCCGGCCACCCGTGGGACGGCGTGCCCGCCCCGGTGCGCCCGGAGCCGCCCGTGCGCGGCAAAAAGCCCAAAGCTGCCCCCGAACAGGCCGGGAAGCAGCCGGAACAGCAGGCAAAGCCCGCGAAGGCGGCCGCCCCTGCAAAGCCTGAAAAAAAGGCTGCTGCCGTGCCCAAAGCGCAGGCAAAGCAGCCCGTAAAACTGGAAAAAGAGGAACGAACCATGGATGATCCCAAGCGTACTTCCGGCGGGCGCAGCAATGACCGCCGTTCCAACAATAACAACAACAGCCGCCCCCGCCGGGAGCAGAACGCCCCGGCCCGCGGCAGCAATGCCCAGCCCAAATTTGACCCGCACTTTGTGAGCGCCCCGGAGGCAACGCCGCTGCGCTCGGCCAGAAAGGCCCCGGCTGCTCCCGCTGCCCCGGCCATCAAGACCGCGCAGGGTGCTCAGGCCGTGCAGGGCCAGAATGCCCCGAACGGCGACCGCCGCAATGCAGGCCGCCGCAGCGACCGGAACACCCCGAACGACCGCAATGCCCGCCCGGCTGCAGCCGGTGGTGCAGGCCGTGCCCCGCGCAGTGAACGCAATGAGCGCACCGGCAGCCCCCGCAGTGCCGCCGGCGGCGCAGGCCGCGCCCCCAAGGCCGACACCGGCCGCCGCAGCCGTCAGCCCGCTGCAAAGGACGAGGACCCGGGCCTTGTGCTCATCAGCCGCCGCCCGCCGCAGCAGAAGTTCACGAACTTTGAGGAGTACATGAACGCCCACGGCGGTGCCACCGCCCCCATTGAGGACCACAGCGACGAGGTATGAGCCTGAACGAATTTGCCCCCTGGCAGTGCCCCCTGTGCGGCGCGCCGCTTGCCGGGGATGTGTCCCTGAAATGTGCCCGGAACCACAGCTTTGACCGTGCAAAAGAGGGCTACTGGCATCTGCTGCCGGTGCAGAGCATGCGCACCAAAGCCCCCGGAGACAGCAAAGAGATGGTGGCGGCTCGCCGCGCTTTCCTGAACGCCGGATATTACGGTATCTTCGGGCAGGCGGCGGGGGAGCTGTGCCTGGAATACGGCCAGCCTGCCGCCCCGGGTGCCGCACTGCATCTGCCTGTCTCTTATACACATCTG
>ERZ1026959.549-NODE-549-length-11009-cov-15.543454_pt1 | contig 11009 bp, 6 predicted proteins | sample MGYA00519299_ERZ1026959 | MGnify/ENA primary metagenome ERZ1026959 (study PRJEB26926, sample SAMN06164517) | human gut metagenome | biome: ENVO:00009003; feature: ENVO:2100002; material: ENVO:00002003 | host: Homo sapiens | place: USA | collected 2012 ... | reverse complement strand
GACAGTTTAACCTTATGTTTAAGACATTCCAGGGTGTAACTGAGGATGCCAAGAACACAGTATATTTAAGACCAGAGACAGCTCAGGGTATCTTTGTTAACTTCAAGAATGTTCAGAGAACATCAAGAAAGAAAGTACCTTTTGGTATTGGACAGATTGGTAAGTCATTCCGTAACGAGATTACACCAGGTAACTTCACATTCAGAACAAGAGAGTTCGAGCAGATGGAATTAGAGTTCTTCTGCAAGCCTGGAACAGATCTTGAGTGGTTCACATACTGGAGACAGTACTGCATCGACTGGCTTAAGGCATTAGGAATGAAGGAAGATGAGATGAGAGCAAGAGATCATTCACCAGAAGAACTCTGTTTCTACTCTAAGGGAACAACAGATATCGAATTCCTCTTCCCATTCGGATGGGGCGAGCTCTGGGGTATTGCAGACAGAACAGATTATGACCTTACTCAGCATCAGACAGTATCTGGTGAAGATATGTCATACTTTGATGATGAAGCTAAGGAGAAGTATATACCATATGTTATTGAGCCTTCACTTGGTGCGGATCGTGTAACATTAGCATTCCTTTGCTCAGCTTATGATGAGGAAGAGCTTGAAGGCGGAGATGTAAGAACGGTTCTTCATTTCCATCCTGCATTAGCACCAGTTAAGATAGGTATTCTTCCACTTTCTAAGAAGTTAAATGAAGGTGCAGAAAAGGTGTATGCAGAACTTTCTAAGTATTACAATTGTGAGTTTGATGACAGAGGTAATATTGGAAAGAGATACAGAAGACAGGATGAGATTGGTACTCCATTCTGTATCACATATGATTTCGATTCAGAAGAAGATGGTGCTGTAACTGTAAGAGACAGAGATACAATGCAACAGGAAAGAATAAAGATAGCAGATCTTAAGGCGTATTTTGAAGATAAGTTCAGATTTTAATTAATAAAAGAACGGAATTTAAATCGATAATTAAAAGGAAAGAATTATGCTGTGTACTAAATGTGGTCAGGAATATGAGGGCAGTCAGTGCCCAAGATGTGATGGACCTGTTATATTAGTTAACAACAGTGATTATCTTGCCAGAAGAAAAGCATATGAGGAGAAGCAGGCTTTGAAAGAGAGGTCTGCTTCTTCTGATAAAAAAGAGGAATCACAGAGTGACTATGGACAGGCATTAGCAAAACGCGTGCAGGCGATAAAGAATCAGAGCAGAAACAAGACAGAAAGTAAGAAGCAGAGTCAGAACAGAAGCAAAGCGGACAGCAGAAAGCAGGGACAAAGTAGCGGAAAAACAGGTGGCAACAGGAATGGTAATCAGGAAAAGCCACAGATAAGAATTGCACGACATAAAGTAAACAAAAGAATGAAAATGATAGCGGCAGTGCTGATAGCAGTAGTGCTTATTGGTGTCGCAGCATTTGGAATATACAAGCTTGCAACTAAGAAGAATTATGCTCTTTATGTAAGCTACAACGGAAAGATATATGATATAGCAGGGCTGGACAGCAATTATGTGTGTGATGAAAGTGATGCAATATTTGCGGCAGACAGTAAGACCTTCTATACAGCACAGTGGCCGGAACAGATAGATTCAGGTAAGAATATCTTAAGCGTTGCGAGTGACAATGGAAAGTATTTCGTTACGGTAACATATGATGAGTCCAACTCGTCTGGCAGATATTCAATGTACATATGGAGTAAGGACGAATGTGTTCTTGTGTCAGAAGATAATCTGCAGAAAGAGATTATGTATATCTCTGATGACGGTCTTGTTATATACACGAATATTAATATTATTAATGACGAGGGTTCTACTAATGGAACAAGCCTTGCCATGAGCAGAGTCAAAGAAGTTAAGAAACAGCCTGAGGCACAGACAACTCTTATAGAGGGTAATCTTAATAAGGCATATGTGTATGAGTCAAAGCACCTGATAGTATGTCTTACTAATGCAGGCTCATTGTATACATATGATTATGAGAAAAAAGAAAAGCCGGTTTCAGTTGCAGATGCAGTTATGCAGTTATGGCCTGTGTCAGAGAACATGCCAGGTGTGTATACAGCGAATGCAGACAGCCTTAACACAAGAAAAGATGTGGATACATTGCTGTATTCTAAGAGTGATGGAGTATATTATTACTCATGTAAAGATGCATCTGCGTATAAGATAGACAAGAAGACAGACAATGATGCAGATTATGTATTTGATAGAGACAATTCGCTTATATACAGAATTTCAGGTACATCAATGACATCAGCACTTATCAGAGAAACTAAAGTGAGTGAGTATGTGGATGTTGATTCTATGACTAAGGAAAAGAATTACATATATTATTCATCAGATGGTCAGATAGTGTATGTTAATGCGAAAGGACAGCTTCGAGTAGTTGATAACAACAAGATTACAGACATTGCGTCAGATGTTAATGCAGGTTCATTATCTAAAGTGTATAATAAAAGTAAGGCTTTAACATATGTTTCAGGCGGCAGGCAGTACTATATGGATAACATTAAGAGCAAAGCTGTTGCAATTCTGGAATCAGATGCAGTTACAGATACAGAGGGAACATATTTTTACAAGAACCGAATCTATGCGTATGATGCTGATAATATTCTTTATTCTAATACACTGAAGGGAAATGATATCAGCAATATAGGCTACGTTGAAAGATTGTGGCTTGGAACAGAACTAAGATAATTGCAAATGTATTAAGACAGGTATAAGTTATGGATTTATTTGAATATATGCGTGAAAACAATAAGAATACAGAATCTCCATTGGCTATGAGATTAAGACCGGAAACACTCGATGAAATGGTAGGACAGTCTCATATAATCGGAAAGGACAAACTGCTTTACAGGGCAATTAAGGCAGATAAGCTTAGCTCAGTAATATTCTATGGTCCACCTGGAACAGGAAAGACAACTTTAGCTAGAATAATTGCTAATACAACAAGTGCAGAGTTTAATCAGGTTAATGCCACAGTTGCCGGAAAGAAGGATATGGAAGAGGTTGTTGCCAAGGCGAAAGACAATCTTGGAATGTATGGAAGAAAGACCATTCTTTTCGTAGACGAGATTCACCGCTTTAATAAGGGACAGCAGGATTATCTGCTTCCATTTGTTGAGGATGGAACAATAATTCTTATTGGTGCAACGACAGAGAATCCGTACTTTGAAGTAAATGGAGCTTTAATATCAAGGTCAATAATATTTGAATTAAAACCACTAGAGAAAGAAGATATCAAGACAATAATAAAGCGTGCTGTGTATGATGAGAAGAAGGGCATGGGAAGCTACAATGCAGCAATAGACGATGATGCACTGGAATTCCTTGCAGATATATCCAACGGAGATGCGAGAAATGCACTTAATGCCATTGAACTTGGAATACTCACAACAGACAGATCAGATGATGGAGTTATACATATAGATCTTGCAACAGCACAGGAATGTATCCAGAAGCGCTCAGTAAGATATGATAAAGAGGGCGACAACCACTACGATACAATATCAGCATTTATTAAGAGTATGAGAGGGTCTGATCCTGATGCAGTAAGCTATTATCTTGCCAAGATGCTGTATGCAGGTGAAGATATCAAATTCATTGCAAGACGAATAATGATATGTGCCAGTGAGGATGTCGGCAATGCTGATCCTAATGCACTGCAGGTTGCAGTAGCTGCGGCACAGGCTGTTGAGCGTATCGGCATGCCGGAGGCGAGAATTATACTTAGTCAGGCTGCACTTTATATTGCGACAGCACCTAAGAGTAATTCCTGTATCAAGGCTATTGATAAAGCAATGGATGTTGTTAAGAATTCAAAGACTGCACCGGTTCCTGTACATTTGCAGGATGCCCATTATAAGGGTAGTGCCAAGTTAGGACACGGTGTAGGATACTTATATGCACATGATTATCCTAATCATTACGTCAGACAGCAGTATCTTCCGGATGCTTATGTGAATGAGAAATTCTATGAGCCGGGAGATATGGGATATGAGAGGGATATTAAGAAACATTTGGATAAGATTAAGTCGGAGGCATAGTTTCCAATGAGGGATTACATAAACAGACTTTCAAGAGGCAGTTCAATTATCAAAGTACCAAAGCTGTCATGCAGTGAGGAACAGATTACCATGGATATTATGTGTAATACAGTTGCTACAGGCAGCTTCATATGTGATGCCACCGATAAGGTTTATGGAATGGTCTATGCTGACAATGAGAGGGTAAAGATTCTTTCAGAACAATTTGGTGGTACGCATATTATAACTGAATATCAGGTGGACGCTTCCGGACTTGAAGAAAATGATGAGATAGAGGGAACATTTACAGTAGTATGTAATGCCGGCGAGAAAAAGATACCATTTGTATTCAGATGTATGAAAGAGAATCAGGATGATATAAGAAATCATGTTAAGACTGAAGCAGTTGTTCTGCACATTGATAACGAAGAGAATACAATTATACACAAAGATGAAGCAGAGCAGTTTGAATGTGTGCTTATAAAGAGTGGCACAGAAGAAACAGAGATTGATATATATGCAGATGCAGATTTTATTGAATTAGAGAAAGACAGCTTATCAACTGATGATTTTGCAGGTGACAGGGCTGTAATTAAATATATAGTTAATCCACAGAAAATGCATGCAGGCAACAACTATGGATATATACATATAGTAAGTTATACGCAGCATTTAAAGATAAATGTGAGTGTTATATGTAAGAAAGCTGACGAATCGGAAGATTTTGAAGTCAGAAGAGAAGAAAAACTGGCACAATATAAGCTTACGAAGCTTTATCTTGATTTCAGAATGAAGAAAATCAAGAAAGAAAAATGGATTGCTGAATCTATGCAGACAGTTGACAGAATAAGGGGAATTAAGGGCACAGATGTATTTTATGATATTGTGCAGATACAACTGCTTATGGCGTCTGGAAGAGAGGAAACAGCAACACAGATATATAATAATATCAAGAAAGATATAGTCGGAAGAATTGGTGAAAATGTAGAACTTTACTGCTATTTTCTGTATGTTTCGACACTTATTGTGCGTGAAGAGGAGTATACGGCTCAGGTTTTATCACAGGTTAAGAAGTTCTTTGAGAATGGCTATGATACATATAGAATATTATGGATACTTTTTTACCTGAGTACAGATTCAGATAATAAGAGTATAAGACTTGTAAGAATAAAGGATGTAATTAATTCAGGATGCATAAGCCCTGTTATGTATATTGAGGCTATGAACATTATTAATGCACAGCCTGTTTTACTACGGGTGCTTAATCAGTTTGAAATGCAGGTTATTAATTATGGATGCAGGAACGACATTATTAGCGAGAAGCTTGCGATGCAGATTGCAGATGTTGTGGCTAATGAGAAGAATATTAATATTAATACTCTTATTATACTAAAAAAGATATATGATAAATATGAGAAAGACGAGATACTGACAGTTCTTGTAACCCAGATGGTAAGAATGGGCATGACAGGAGAAAACTGCTTTGAGATATATGAAAAAGGAGTATTAAGAGGCCTGAAAATAACAAGATTATATGAGTTTTATATTGCCAGTATGCCTAAAAAGACAGACAGGCAGCTGCCAAAGATAGTGTTGATGTATTTTGCATATGACAATACTCTTACAGATGCAGATAAAGCATTTTTATATGCAAATGTGGTGACGGGCAGAGATTCGTACTATAAGAATATCTATGAAGGTTATGAAAGAAATATAGAGATATATGTGTATGAACAGCTTAAAGCCGGCAATATCAGTGACAATCTTGTTGTATTATACAAGGCACTTCTTAAGACACAGCTTGTGTGTGATGACACAGGCACATTTGTAAGTAAAATGCCATATATGTACAGAATGCAGTGCTTTAGTGATGTGGTAAGATATGTACATGTCAGATATCCGCAGTTTACAGAAGAAACAGTATATGAGCTTTCAGGGGAAACAGCATATATATGTATGTATGGAAGTGACTGCGAGATTACATTTGAATGTATTGACGGACAGATTAGAAAAGATACAATTGATTATGATATAGAAAAAGTGTTTGATATACAGCAGTATGCAGAGGTGTTTGAGGCTGCAGGTGATTATGGAAAGAACAATTCCAGAATAATTATGAGCAGAATCTGTGAAATGAGAAAGAATTCACAGTATACACAAGAAACACTTAAGCTGTACAAAACAATAAAAAAGGAACAGGGTATCAGTGAACAGTATAAACAGCAGGTTAATGCCTGGATGATTGATTATTACTATCATTATTATGAAGAAGATGATTTCTGGCATGAATACAATTATGTTGATACAGATAATCTGACGAAGAAGGATGCGGGAAAGCTGATAGAGATACTTATAGATTCATCAATGTATTCACAGGCATATGAGATAGCAGGTATATACGGTTGCTGTATGGCAAAAGCAGCAAAACTTCTTAAAATGACTGACTATATTCTTACAAATGTATCAGACGGACATAGTCAGATTATTGATGAGATTACTCAATATATATTCAGACACAACATTTATAATGAACCTGTTCTTTCTTATATGTGCGAATACTATAATGGGACTAATGATGAAATGTATGCTGTGTGGAAGTCAGCAGTTAATTATAATGTAAATGTATTGCATATGTCAGAAAGGATTCTTGCCCAGATGATGTATACAGGTGTGCATACTGGAAGATTTACAGAGGTGTTTGCTGATTATTATAGTAAGATTCCTGATATGCTTATAGTAAAGGCATATTTATCTTATAATTCACAATTCTATCTTCTCAGGCAGAAGAAGGCTAATGATATAGTATTCAGAGTTATAGAGGAGTGTATGGGGGATGGATATGGATTGCCAGAGTGTTGTTATGTAGCATGGCTTAAGAATCTGTCAAGAAACCCTGTTGCGTTAAGAGAAGATACATCTGAAAAAGAACTTGCACAATCAGTTCTTAATGAATTATGTGAACATGACAGAATATATGGATTTTTCAAAAAATTCAAAGGAATACTGGATTTACCATACAATATGCAGGGACTTACTATTGTTGAATACATAGCAGATCCAGATGATAAAGTATCTTTGACATATAGTATTAATGGGGCTGACAGGCTGGTGCAGGTTATGAAGTCTAACGAATGGGGAATATTTACATGCAGGTTTAATCTGTTTTATGGGGATTCATTAGAATATACATTTATAGTTAATGACAGCAATGAACAGGCATCTACAGAGCCGGTAGTCTGCGAATATAAGGATATTCCATCAGAGAACACAGATGGAAGGATTGACATGCTTAATGATTGTCTTGCAAGCAGACAGCAGCATGACCTTACAACATTAAGAAAGCTCATGTATAGTTACTGTGTTGAGGAATACGTTACAAGAGAAATGTTTACAATTGTCAAATGAGGATAGCAGATATGGAGCAGTGTAAAGGACTTATAGCAGGAATAGATATAGGATATAGTAAAATTCAGGCAAGTGTATATTCATATAATTCACGGAATGTGCAGACGGTAAAACTGACAGAGGATTCAAAGGAAAAGACCAGTCTTGCAAATGTTGTCGCTGAATGTATGCGAGCAACAGGTACATCACAGATTCAAAGCATATGTGTAACCATTCCCGATTATCATTCTGATGAAATATCTGCTGTCAGGGATACTCTTAAAAAATGTGGTGTATCAGATGGCAGAGGGCAGGTATTAAGCAGAGTTGAAAGCTTTGCATATTATGCGTACAGACAGAAAAGTGAGCTTCATGCTGCTGGTGTGGCACTGTTTGACTACACAAGTGAAGGAATAAGGTGTGATTATCTTGCAGTCAGGAAGAATGACAATAGTAACTATCTGCTTCAGGAACATACAGGATACACATCTGATATATTAAAAAAAGCTGTGATAAGCAAAGAACTTGGACTGGCTGAGAATGAGTTGTGTACATTTGCAGAAGAGTATTTTTCTAAAAGACATGTTTCGGCGGCATATCTTACAGGTGAAGGTTTTGATGTTGAAAAGCTTCCTGAAAGATTTGCAAAGCTTATGGTTACGAGAAGAAAAGCATTTGTCGGACAGAATCTTTTTGCAAAGGGTGCATGCTTTGCGGCAATGGAGATATTGAAGCCGGAAGTGTTTAAGAATGTCATAATGCTTCTTGATAATCATGTGAAATGTGGTATAGAAATAGATATTTCGTCATATGAAAAGCCAATGAGATTCAGGCTGGTAAGACCGGGAAGTAACTGGTATACTGCCGGACGGACTGTGGAATGTATACTTGAGGATATGAGAAGCATTACATTTAAAATAATAACACCTGAGAATAAATATTATGATGAAGTTGTTGATATAAGTGAAATTCCATTCAGGGAAGGGAAAACAACAAGAGTATCTGTGAGCGTAAGCTTTGCAGATTCTGACAAGTGTAATATTACAATAAAAGATCTTGGATTTGGCGAGTTTGTCAAAAGTTCAGGAAAAGTTATAAGCAAAGAACTTGTATTAAGAAGCTGAGAATGTGGAAAACATCAGGAAACGGAGAAATACAATGGGGAAAATAATACTGTGCAGAGGAAAGAAGGCAGATACGCCACTGACTGTTTTACAGACAGGTGTGAAGTTATATACAGCAGAAGAACTCTGTTATTATATTTATAATAATATATATCTGATTGGACAGGATTTTATAGATGATAATCTTATCAGTTTTCTTGATGAAACCGGAGAAAAAGAGCTGGCAGAAAGAGTAAGGAAGCTGAAAGAAACAGGAGGTTCATTAGCACAGATATTTGTAATAATACTCAAGACAATAGATTATTATTCTGTTGCAGAGATTGAGCAGTTAAGAGAGATTCTTAATACTCTTGGAAAGCAGAGCGTATGCGAAAGGCTTAAAGCAAGAGGAGATGGATATCTCAATGCTGGATATTATTTTGCTGCGGTCAGATGTTACGAGTCAATTATAAAAGATTACAAGGGAAAAGATTTGTTGGCAGCTGATTATGCAAAAGTTTATCATAACCTGGGAACTGCCTATGCAAGAATGTTTATGTATGATAAAGCAGTGATATATTATGATGAGGCATATAGGACGGGTCAGCATGAGGAATCAAAAAAATGCAGTATAGCAGCTTTAATTATGGCAAAGAAGGATAAAGAACCTGTTAATGTTGATGTGGATGAAGATGAATATGTTGTCCAGAAGGAATTGGAAACTTTAATGGATAATGCCAGATATAGTGATGAATATAGGGAACTTGAAGATATTGCCAGATTAAAAGCAGATGGCAATCTGGCACAGTACAACAGGGCGGTAGATGAAAGACTTGACAGGTGGAGAACGTCATACATTAAATATAGCAAAACATTTTAAAGAATTGTGGTGGATATATGGGAATATTTAAAAAAGCTGAAAAAGAAACGATATATGATGATTATGATGATGAATCGTACAGAGATGAGGAACTGCTAGAAGAGGCAGAGAAGGAAAAAACTGCCAATAAAATGTTTAATATATTGAATATATATGAAACGTTTGATAAGAAGAATAAGAAAAAACATGAAGACCGCAAGAGCGGAGAACTTGATGAGAAAACAAAGGAAAAACAGCAGCAGGCCAAGATAGAAGAAGAAAAATATGATCATCTGTTAAACAGTATGCAGGCACAGACGCTTATCAAGGCAGTTGAGAAATATGGAAAGGATGAGGAAGACCGCAAAGAGATTGATGCTATACCTATTGAGCTTCCAAAGGAAAAATCCGACCTTGATAAAATTGCAGAATATGCGATGAGCAGGAATATAGACAGTGTCAATATAAAGGATTTCAGTACACATGATATTGAGGTTTATGTAAGAGAACAGTGTGATATCATGGAAGAAGCAGCGACACATGTAGAAAATGCTAAAGCTGAGTATGAGGCTGTTACTGAAGAATATAATGATATACAGATTATGGAAGAAGCTCCCACACAGATACGTGATAAAATATTGAGCTGTGCAGAGACCATAGACAACATGATGGTTGACAGGCGTATTCTTAAAAGTACAGAACATAAGCTGTCAAATGCGGCATACAGGCGCATGGAAGCTGTGGAAAATGAAATGCCAGGTGGAATAAAGCTTTTGAAAGCATCCGAAGATTATTATGATACTGTTAAGAGAGATTTAAGGATACTTGAGGCAGAACAGCTTAATCTTAGAACTGATGCGGACGTTCTTGTTACAAGACAGATTAAGATAAGAAGGCTTGCGAAAACAGCAATCTTTGCGCTTGCGGCAGTGTTTGCAGTATTTCTTATATCGATGACACTTGTTCAAAATGACAGTGATACGGCACTTTTTATAGGAATATCTTTATTTGCAGCAATTCTTGCAGTTGGAATGTTTGCTTTATTAAAGGTTACTGAAAGAAATGTGATTATAACCGAAATAAAACTTAATAAAGCTACAGCACTGCTTAACAAAGTAAAGATTAAGTTCATTAATGCAGCAAATACGCTGGATTATGAATATACAAAGTTCGGAGTTAAAAGTTCATATGAACTTGATAAGAAATACAGGCTGTACGAGGAGATGAAAAAAGAGCAGATTAGAATGCTTGATATGACATCATCACTTAATTCTGCTGAAAATGAGCTTGAGAATATGCTTAAGAATTTAGGACTTTACAGTCCACATATATGGCTTGGAAGAGTGAGGGCAATCATTAATCCTAAGGAAATGGTTGAAGTGCGGCATGAAATAAATACTCGCCGTTATAAATTAAGGCAGCAGATAGAGTACAATGAAAAACGTATTGATGAAGCAAAGGAAAATATTAAAAAGATAACGCTTTCAAATCCGGCACACAGCGATGGTGCAATGCGCGTAATTGAAATGTATGAGAAGCGACATTCACGGGTTGCAAAATAAAATTGATATGTTACAATAAACAGTGGCTTTTTACGCATATGAATGATAAAAAGCGAAAGAAGTATGG
>ERZ1026959.536-NODE-536-length-11084-cov-14.279536_pt1 | contig 11084 bp, 17 predicted proteins | sample MGYA00519299_ERZ1026959 | MGnify/ENA primary metagenome ERZ1026959 (study PRJEB26926, sample SAMN06164517) | human gut metagenome | biome: ENVO:00009003; feature: ENVO:2100002; material: ENVO:00002003 | host: Homo sapiens | place: USA | collected 2012 ... | reverse complement strand
GGCGCAATGTATAATGTGTCAGGTAATCAGTTATCATAGCAGTATTATCTAATACATCATAGATTCTTTTAGATAAACCCAATTTTTCATTCTTAGGATGTTCTATAAGGCAAAAGGTTTTTGACATTTTCCTCATGACCTGAAACTCATTATTCATGATTATGGTTATCCTGGGAGTAAGTATATCCGCAAGATTTGCAACAGAATCACGATTAACAGAACCCTCCTTGAAGTATGATTTCAAATAAGCCAAACACTGCTTCTTGTAATCCTCATCAGTTCCATAATCATAATAAAACTGCAGTCTCATAAGATTAAGACAATCCCAATTACGAAGAACATACAAATTTGAAAGTACATAATAATCATATTGCGATATAAGATTATCAAGCAGCCATATCTGAAGAAACCACGGTTTATAACCCTGCTCAACAACCTCTTTAGTCTTCATATAAATACGGACAAAACATTTACTATTACGACGGCCAAGAGCAACATAATCAGATTCATACTCTGAATTAGCGTTAAACTTATAATGATACTGACAATCCCTGAATGCACTAACCTGCATAGCAGAAAAGTTATCAATTCGGAAAAACTTTTCAGGATTCTTTAAATAATTAGTATGCCAACAATAGTCGACACGATTTTCTTTTATCTCTGTTATCTGCAGATGAAAACGCTTAGAAAGAGATTTAATAATTCTTAAGCTGTATTCATAAGACTTAGTAATGCCGATAAGCCACAGGGCCTTAGAACGAATCTGAACAGTTATATTATTTGTCAGCTCATTGGGAACAGATTCAGCAATAAGGACATCAAAGTATTCAGGTACTTGTAAATCATGGGTATACATACCATTAAAATTACAAGGCGTGTAATTCAAAGTCACATCATTAAGATCTGGAAGGTCATTCACCGGAATAATATTATCCTGTAGATTCTCACATACAAGCATATTAAATTCATGTAACCAGTTTCTAAGTTCCTTAACATTTGAATCACTGGTATCTTTACTAAAATCATTTGCAAATGTAACAGTATAGTAAAATGTATCTATGGAATGCAGGAACTTTTTTTCCTTCTTATAGAACCAGTAATTATTTTTTTCAGTGTCAAATTCAGTTTCAATAAGTGCCATATAATCCCCCTCATTATTTTGTCTTAAAAAGGCAATTTCAGGACAAAATTAAAATGCCGTTTTATTCAGTATTTATCAGCTTTTAGATAAAATTAATTATGTATTTATAGACCACGTATTACATATCCGTGGTCAAACCCCAAATTCCATCGATTTTTTGCGTGTGCCGGTTATGTCTTACGCTTCGCCCGGCATTCCCGGCACACGCATAAATCACTTAATAAGGGTGTAAGAATCATACAAAGAAAAGTAAAAGGAAGAACCAAACAAAAGGGAGCTTTTTATATGACTCTCCTTTTTGCTCATTCCGTACATACTTTTGATGCACATAAACAGATTCCCGCCAAAGGGAGCTGCAAGAAGTTTACCAAATGCTTTATATTTGGATATGTTTCGATGCAGCACCTGAGTTTCAAGGATACCCCGGATCTGTTTATCAATCATTTTATCGTTCTGGGTAACAAGAATAACATCAAAACCAAAATGGCGGTGCATAGTGAAAAATTCTATCCACTGCAAACGGTCTTTCTTGTTCCAGCTCCGGGGATTAAATATTGTCTGGCACTCATCCAGAATAATAAGTGTCTGATGCTCATAAATTTGACCTTTTTTATTACGCTTATGAAACTGCAGCGCAAAATTCTCAAGGCCATAAATATAAGAAAATGTATCATTGCAGACACTCTTGCCACCGATGGGAGACTTCAGGAATATTGAAGAATTAATCCATTGTGCATTTGGTACATATATAAAGCTTCCTAATGCCTTTTTTGAGCTTTTAGGCGGTATTATAGAAGTATTAATATTAAGATTTGATATCACATTAACACCGGAGCGGAGAGCGTCATATATGCGTCTGGCTGTATGATAGCTTTTACCGCTTCCGGGTACTCCTGTATAACATTCAATTGACATAATTTTTACCCCACTTAAAAAAATTTATTCTGATAAGAAAACAGTCAGAATCTTTAAAAATCCACCGCCTGAAACGATACTTTTAAGAATCCGGCGAGCATAAACGTAAATAATATAACCAGCATATGCATCAACAAATGCACCAAATAAAGTAACAGCATAATCTAATGGAACGAACCAATTAATTTGAGGAATCCAAGCCATAAAAATCTCAGAATTAACATCAAGCAGACCTTTAAATACATCAGTTGGCATTAGATTCTGTGTAATTAACATGAATTCAATAATTCCACCAAAAAAATTAATAAGAAAATTAACAAGGACAGAACACAAAACAGCCGTAATAAATGTACTAATAATATCACCCCCTAAAAAATAGAATTACCCTTAAATTTTTTATAAAGAAACAAGGACATAGCAAGAGTGAAGGACAAACGAAGGAAAGACTTACATACATACGCCCAGGATTCATAAACACTTAGGTCAATGGTAAGATCATATTTTTGTTCACCTTTATGACCAATTAAAAAACCATAATTATAAACAAGCTTAGGAGCGACCGGATCAGCCTGAAGAACCTGCAGCCATTCATATAGCTGATATGGAACGCTGAAAGGAAATTTTCCAAACAGTCCGTCGTGTATATCCATATTATTTATATCGTGTGTTGCAATACCAACATCATAATCATTAGAATCATCATAAACAGAACAATCATCTAATGAATAAGCAACAACCGGAGTACCAGGAGAGACACCAGAGCCGGAGGATGTATATATATTATTGGACAATTTAAAATCTTCCCTGGTAACAATAGAAGATTGAGAAGCAGCACCAGAACTGTCACCGGAATCAGTCAGCGTATTCTTACCATAAAGAATCGCATTACCAAGACCGTTATATATTTTATTTATTGTATTTGTTAAATCTGTCTTGGTATAAGAAGAGCCATCATCCTTTGTTGTCTGGTATGCTATATATTCAGTTACACCAAGAATTTGCAAAAGAATCTGGTTCTGTTCCTCGAGCTTATCCAGGATAGAAGAGGTATTATCTTTTATATCCTCTGTGTTTTTATTAAGATCTTCCAGGCCTTTATCAATAGCGTTCTGCAGCTCATCGGCGCTCATGTTTCCTTTGCCAGAGTTAATAGAATCAATCAGCTCATCCATCTTTGTCCCAAGATTTTCATTCATGTCTTTAATGCTGTAAGATATATCCTTACCGGTTTCTTCTATCTTGCTGCTAAGATATGCGTTCTGGTCGCCATGTAGATAATTATACAAAGCACTATAAGAAGCCCAAAATTTAAGAGATGAATTATCTTTAGAATAAAATGAAACCCATTTTGAATAATCATTATTCCAATCTGGACGAAGAACCCAATCACCATTAGAGGGAGTGTACCAAAAATACATATCAGAAACATTAACTTTAAGAGTAAAATCGTATCGAATAACAGTATCTTCTTTTACAGGTTGTAAAAACCCTGTTGAACCGTCAGATCTAAGCGTGCGAAATCTCCATGTTTCTTTAGTCCAATTATCGTAAGAAGATAAAAAGCGGTCGTTATTACTATCATTAGAAACATAGATATAATCTTTCAAATCGTTAAAAAAATAATAGAAGCCGTAATACGTCTTTAAACAGTATTTATAATTTTTGTAACCAAAAGCATTTATATAATCTTCTTCATATTCAAAACATGCACGAAAATCAGAGCTATCTATTATACTAGATACCGTACCGCTAGGTTTTTTCTCTTTTAAACCTATGCTATTATAATAATATTTCTTTATTTCTTCCCTTAACTTGTCAACGCTGCCATTATCATTTGACATTGTTATTGTCTGGCTCTCCTCGTCATAGTTAAGAGCATCTAAATAGTTGTAATTGCCGGTAAGGGTATCGAGAATCTTTGTACCTGCATCTGAATCCTTAAGAAAAATAGCACCAAGACCAGAGCAGAACCCACGAAATGAATTATTATTAGCAAGTAGAGAAGAAAGAACAGTATACATAGACATAAAAGGCCTATTAGTCATGATATAATTAGCAACCTGTTTATCAGACATGTGAATATTTGTTAATTGACCATCTTTACATAAATTCCAATTATAAGAAGCTGCAGGAGTGTAAGCAAAAAGAAGATAGCCGTCTTGTGAATAAATATCCTTATGAGCTGCAACATAAGCTTGAGCATCACTAGAAGAAAAAGCCATAGTCTGTTTAAGATTACAAGGAAGAACAGTTTTATCACCATCTGCATAAACAGGAATAACAGAAAAAACAGATAACACGAATATAAAAATTGCAAGAGAAAACGCGCCGATTCTTTTCATAAAATACCTCCAATAAAAAAGACAGACAAGAAATTAATCTTGCCTGTCATTCATATGATTTTTATAATATTCAGTCTTTGTCTGATAATATTCCTTCTTCTGTTTAAAGTACTTAACAATAAAAACAATTGCAATAATTGGAACACCAACAAAAAGAAAAATAATCAAAACAAAAGTTAAAATTGATAATAATAAAGCCGGAAAATAAACAAAATCCGGATTAACAAATAAACCAACCATAAACCCCTCCAAAATGAAAATAATCGGCAAGATGATTATATATCTAATCTTGTTGGGTTTCAACTGGTTCTTTATTTTTGTTATCATTATCTGAAGAATCCAGTAAAGAATAATAAAACTTAACACCTAAACGAACAGCATCATAAAGCAAAAGAACAGGTAAATAACGTTTTATGTACTCAGATTCTTCATCACCTGGTACAATTTCACCATTAAGACCTATTAAATAACCGTAATCAGGTAACACCTTACTCATTATCATCACCATCCTTATTCTTATATCTTTTAGCATAAATATAATCAATAAAATCAAGAATGTTAAGAACTAAAAAGGTGAAGAAAAAAGAAACAACAAAAATCTTTAAATCAAAAGATTTCATTTTAGCAAATACAAAACAATATCCAAGAATATCAGCTAAGAAAGCAAAAAATAAATTATTAAGAATTTTAATCATCCTGCACCTCACTCTTAGATCTTTTAGCATAAATATAATCAATAACATCAAAACTAATACAGACTAAAGAGAACGTAATAAAAACAATAATGAAAAGTTTTAAATCAAAAGGATTATCACCAAATGCTTTACAACCAAAAAAAACAACCCCAAAATAATAAACAAAGGTAAAGATAATATCCTTTATAATCTCAAGAATAAGATGTTTCATCCTGCACCTCACTCTCTGGAGCAAGCTCCCGATCTATTATATCTTTTAGCTTCTTTTCTTTCTGCAGCTTCTTTCTGGTTTTCTTGATATCCTTACGCTCTGCTGCATAATCAGTTATAACATCAAGAATCTTTGTTTTTAAGCTTCCTGAATATCCTTCCTGAACTGCGAGATAAACAACAGCTTTTCTTATCTTCCTGACATTCAACCAGGTTAAGACAAATATAAGAAATAACAAATATCCCATTTTTCTACTCCTATCTATAATTAAAATCCCACAAACTAAATTACGAATGTACCGGGTTTATTCCGGTACATGCTCCCCTCATTAACCTATTAGATTAGTGAGCAAGAGACTTGAAGAAGTTGATAGCTATTCTTACACCGAAGAATAAACCAAAAACACCTAAGCCAGCTGGAAGAATTGCAACAAGACCTTCCTGGCCTCCCTGTGCAACCTTATCAACACCCTGCTGAAGTGCTGTAACAACATTTGTAGGAAGAACAGTATTTTCTTCTCCTACTAAGGCTAACATTGTTGGATTCATAACAATACCTCCAATAAATATATTTATAACGCAAAAGCGCTATATACTATTTTAAAAAACCAGTAATAGTAAAAAGCATTTTTCTGGCTAAATATCCGACAATACATGAAAACATCATAAGCCAGAAACCAAACATAAAACCTTTAAAAATACAATCTGCCATATTTACCCCCTGAATATCTCCCAGAAAGCAAATGCAACTAATGAACCGAATATTGCAGAGAGAAGAAACACAATATATATAGTGTCACTATTATTAACCTCTATAGATCCACCTGATTCTTCTGATGCTTCCTGGGTGACTGTCTGCAATTCTGTTTCTGTTTCCGCTGCATGTGCTGTTACGAAAAACATATTTAATGTTAGCGCCACAGCCGAGACCAGGAAGAATAAACGGATATACTTCATATTTTTCTCACAATACACATGTTCTCTTACCTCTACAGTTTTCCCGGCAGGCTGTGACCAAACGCTTATGTGTGCGCCCCGGCACTTCCGGGCCTTACATTCCCGGACCCTTGTCTAACGCCTTACGAATTAACCGGTAACACCTTACGTAGGGTTAACGTTCCGCAGGGTTTACATATTCCGTTTAGGTAAAGAACCGCTTAATTCTCCAGTTGTTTTGAGAAAACTCCGGAATATATGTATATACCTGCGCCGGGGCGCACACAACACATTTAAGTCACGCACAGCAGCCGGGAGAGGAGGACAACGACGAAAGAAGAAAGCTTGTTAATGCAAACCTCTGCTTGAATATTCCGTTGAAACATCTCCATCCTGCTTAACACTGTATTTCTTACGCTGCACAGTGTTTCTTATCTTAATAATAACGAATACAACAAAAATCACTACCCAGAGCAGAACAGCAAGACCAAAAATTAACCAGCTAATAAAAGCAAAAGACATATGTACATCTCCCTTCTACACTTAATAAGCACACGACTCATATATTTTCATGTGCCTAAGTAAATATAAAAGGTTTCAGGCATACACACCGGGAAAGGAGTAATATTCCCGGTATGCTCAATCCTGTAATGACATTATGTGGGGTTATCACTACCATTTTTAAGATTGTGATTCTTGCACAACCCCAATAAGTAATGATATGGCTACTTAGCAGCCTTACCTGAAGACTGGACGAAATCAAGTTTCTGAATATAAAGAACATTCTTTCCACCTGAAGCCTTCATACCAAATTCAACACTTGCAACTGCAGGAAGTCCCGTAGCCTTTGCAACTTCATAAAATTCTACTGGCATTTTTTCCTTAACAGGAGCATATCCTAATGTTCCAGTTCCTTCATCATAATTAGAAGCTGAAATATCACCAGTAGAAACATAAGACATAGTACAGCCAACAGTGTGTTCACCAACTCCAGATTCTGGAGCAATATCGTAGGGTTTCCCAACAGATAATACAGTAATTAAAGCGTTCATAATTCTTTCCTTTCTAGCCTATCATCTTCAAAGCAATCGCCGGCCAATACGATCACGACACGGATAGTCGCTTTATCCGTGTTTCGAAATAAAAAGGGAGGAATGTAAAAATATAAAGTTAAGGCGCATAGCTCGCCAAACTATCAAATAAAATCAAGAAGAATGTCATAGATTCTAACAAAATTCATGCAACGATCCATATCAAGAAAAACAGAATGAGTACGATCACAATAACCGATATACTTAACTTTATCAGAATCTTTATATTTTAAAGATTCCTCATATAAATAATTAAACCAAGTTAAATATTCATCATACTTTGCTAACCAGGTACTTCTGAAATTTCTGAAAAAATTATGCTTTTCTTCATCATTCAAAAAAAGAAGGGTAAACAAATCATGATCACTTAAATCACTCTTAAGCATATCAATTTGTTCACCCGTAAAAACATCTTTTAAAATCATAAAATACCTCTTTTCCGAGCTGCTCTGACATTGCTAGATTGCCAGCCCTTTGATATAATTATTTGTTAAGATAGCCCTACCGCTAAACAGTAGCGGTTTGTCTGCGGTATGTAACTATCTTTATTTGATTACAGGTAAATTATAATCGCAAATGCGAGTAAAGTCAATAAAAATATTTGCAAATGCGAATATAAATGAAAGGAGTAAAATGACTATAAATGAAAAGATATTTGAAGAAATAAAAGAAAAAAGATTGAAAAAAGCAGACCTAGCCAGATTATTACAAGTAAATACATCAGTAATAGCAACATGGGAAAAAAGAGGAACAAACCCACCAGCAGAATATTTAACTCGAATATGCGAATTTTTAAATATAACAATATATGAATTACTGGGGATAGAAAACGAAAATAAGATACAAGAAGCATATAACGCAGCTGATCCAGGTACACAAGCAGCAATAAGAAAACTATTGGATATTAAAGATCAGGAACAGAACCAGGACGAAAAATTATTATCTTCCAAGATTGGATAAACAGACATAAAAATTGACAATGCAGCATAACAATGATAATATAAAGATGTAAAAAGAGTGCTACCAATAGACGGTTAGCCCTTACAATAAGTGTTAAAAAATAACCGCTTAGTTTTCCGGACTGGGGCGGTTATTTTTTTGGTTTATTATATACTGTAACAACAAGCATAATGATTGAATTAAATCAGAATATGCAGCAATTAGAAAGTTATTAGATATTAAAAAACCAGGAAGAGTTATTTACTTCCAAGATTGGATAAAAAACAGACATTTGACATAAATATATTAATAGAGTATTATAATAATACAAAGAGACTTACCGATAGACGGTTTAGCCTTTAGAAATTTTAACTGTTAAAAAATAACCGTTTCCTTTGGCTGAGGGCGGTTATTTTTTTGGCTTTTTATCAGAAAGAATAACAACAAGTGTTATAACTTCAATCAATACAAGTGTATATGTAAGAAGATCTGAAAAAGATACCATGTCTATCACCTCCCTTCTGAAGAGGCTAAGACTAAACCGCCTACCGAGAATGATAAGTCCCAAAAGGATAATATCATACAAAAATAACAAAAGCAAATGAAGATTAAGGCTTTTAATCTAGGTGTCCCGGGTTCGAACCCCGGTGGGCTCATTGTCAAGGGAATGGTTGGTTGACCATTCCCTTTTTTCTTTTCGTGCCTAGTGACTAGGAGGGGAACGGTCGTCTTGTGAAGAAATTCATTCTTTATTATTTCCATGCATTAATTATTGTGATTTTGAAAACCCGCATAAACACTGGGAATGTTTTTGGGCAGGTTGGGAACTTTTGTGGCACTTGGTGTCAGGGAGAGGGGAATGATTGATAATTGTAGTTTTAACTTGGGTGAGTTTTATGTTAAAATGGGTAAAACAAATCGTAATTTGATGACTTGTTAAAACAAATTTTTGAATATGGGAGGTTGATGAAATGATATGTCCTAAATGTGGGAAAAATATGGTACTTGGAGCACTTGGACCTAGTGCAAAAGGGGCATTGTATTGGGCAAGGGAAGACTATTTTAAATCTAAAGTTTGTATTTTTTTTACAGAAGGAAATGCAATTAAAAATGGTGCTATTCATATTCCTGTTGGTAATGGAGTAACTCAAAATCGTACAAAAGCTTGGGCTTGCGAAGAATGTAAATATGTTCTAATAGACTGTAATTAGCTCTACAAATTCAAGTTTTGATTTGACTTAATTCATAACATTTATTAACTGTTATATCTTATCCTCGTGAAGTCCGCAACCCCTTGAAAATGCTAAATTTGTAGCAAGTGAGTTTGCCCTTATGCTTTCCCTTGTGTTATATCCTTTTCCCTCATGTTACGAATGCTCGCAAGGGCAAAATCAAGGGAAAGAAAATCCAGTAACAAATTATAACATGAAATGAAAATGGCAGTAAGAACGGATTGAAATGCTTTCAAAACTTTTAGAAAATTAAGGAAAGGACAGATAAGATATGAGATTGATTTATGCAAGATATAATCCGCAATGTAATAGCATAGATGTAACCACGTTTGAAAATGTAGTGCTTAGAATTGATTGCAATAAGGCAGAGGAAGGATTGAGAACTACTCCCGGCTCCCAGTGTTCGTTGAATGCTTTGGCTATTGATAATCCATTAGAATATGCAAGATTATACTTGGATGGAGAAATGCAAGTATGGGTTGATGCAGAGGATCGTTTAGATACGTGGTGATTTTGCTAATATAATATCATGATAGAGGTCTAGTACTAAAAATTCCAGAAAAATATATAGAACGTACGGTTATTCCATAATAAGAGGCAGGAATCTTAAGTTTCTAGATGTTTGAATTTTGCCTTAAGGTAAATAGAGAGGACACATTGATTTTTCAGTGTGTCCTCTCTATTTAAAAATATTTTTAAATAGTCCTTGTAAAAAGACAAAACGTATGCTAAAATCTATTTAAAGAGATTTTTAAATAGGTAAAAGATATGAGAGAAACTAACATTTTTAAAGTGTTGGCAGATAGCCAGAGAAGAGCCATTCTTATGATGTTGAGAAATGAGCGATTAAATGCCGGAGAGATTGCTGAAAAATTACAGATCACACCGGCTGCTCTTTCTTATCATTTAAAATTATTAAAAAACGCAGATTTGATATCTGAATATAAAGAGAAAAACTTTGTTTATTATGAAATCAACACTACGGTTTTCGATGAATTAATTATATGGGTTAACCAGTTTGGAGGAAAAAAGTATGAAAAAAATAATGTGGACAGTAGCAATGATTCCAGTTGTAGTTACAAGTGTGGTACTACAGTTTATGCCTGATATTATACCTATGCATCATGACTTGGAGGGAAACACTGACAGATGGGGAGGTAAAACAGAAAGCTTTATTTTTCCGGTAATTATTTTGTTTATTACACTGTTTTGGTACTTGCTAATCTATGTGTTTGAGAAAAAATCAAAAAATGCAAATACAGAAAAGGAACAGATGGAAGCAAAATCTTCTGCAAAGGTATTATGTGTGGTAGGAATTTCGCAAGCAATCATGTTCGGGATTATGCATTATTTTATTCTTTATTCTTCTTGGATACAGGCAAATGCAGGTGGTGAACATGCGGTTATTGACATTGCAAAAGTTTCATGTATTTTGTGTGGTATTGTATTTATTGTATTAGGAAATTTTATGACAAAGGCAAAACGAAATACAGTAGTTGGACTTCGAACCGTTTGGAGTATGCACAATGATAATACATGGAGAAAGAGTAACCACTTTGGTGCAATATGTATTATTATTACGG
>ERZ1026959.518-NODE-518-length-11300-cov-8.878435_pt1 | contig 11300 bp, 9 predicted proteins | sample MGYA00519299_ERZ1026959 | MGnify/ENA primary metagenome ERZ1026959 (study PRJEB26926, sample SAMN06164517) | human gut metagenome | biome: ENVO:00009003; feature: ENVO:2100002; material: ENVO:00002003 | host: Homo sapiens | place: USA | collected 2012 ... | reverse complement strand
TCTACACCTCTCTATTCGTCGGCAGCGTCAGATGTGTATAAGAGACAGGTCTTGAGGTGGTCGATGCTCACGCCATCAAAGTTCTCGGTGATGGAGACGGTCTGGTTTGCATCGCACAGCCCCACCTCGGCAGCTTTCTGCTCCACCATCATGGCCTGTGCGGCAGAGGAGCAGACGGGCTTGGTGTTGGGCATCAGGTTTACAAAGGTGTAGCCGCCGGCGGCAGCGGCGCGGCTGCCGGTCTCGATGTCCTCCTTGTACTCAAAGCCCGGGGTGCGCCAGTGGCAGTGCAGATCCACAAATGCGGGCAGCACAGTCAGCCCACCGGCATCCACCACCGTCTCGTTCTCGGCGGCAAGGGCGGAAAGATCCTGCCCTACGGCAGCGATTTTGCCATCCTTTACATAGATCTCGAGCGGCCGTCCCTCGGTGTTCACAGCGTTTGTCAGCAGCATCGCGGTTCCCTCCTGTAATGATATTTTTGTGTGTCAGGCGCCCGAAAACGGGCAAAAAAAAACTTTTCCCCGCAAAGGGAAAAGCTCATTGCGCAAAAAAAGGAAACAACGAAGCCACGGCAAAACCGGACGCGAACTGCTTGTTCAGTTTCGGGTTCTGGGCGCTGCACAGCATGGTGTTTCTCCTTTTCTTGATGGTTGCGTTTTCATTCGTATTATTTTATCATAGAACCGCAAAATGTGTCAATGGCTGTGCGCAAAAACAGGTGCTAAAAGGTTTCTGGTATCTCTCGCCGAATTTTGGACACTCTACCCAAAACCCGAGTCACGCGGCAAAATAACTGCCATTTTGTTCCACAATCCCTAGTGCAGCACTGTACTTTCGTCTCCTGCTGTGCTATTATAATACGGTAAAAGGGAGAGCCCCGCCGCGTGGGCGGGTGTTTATGGGAAAGAGAGGTTTTCCGCATGGGTTTACTTGAGGACGCGCGGAACATCCAGCGCAAGGACCCCGCCGCACGCAGCGTGCTGGAGGTAATGCTGCTGTACCCGGGATTCCACATTCTGGTGTACCACCGCATTGCGCACTGGCTGTACCAGCACAAGCACTTTTTTCTGGCACGATGGGTCAGCCAGCATGGCCGCCACCGCACCGGCATCGAGATCCACCCGGGTGCCACCATCGGCAAGTGTCTGTTTATCGACCACGGCATGGGCATCGTGTTCGGCGAGACCTGCGAGATCGGGGATAACTGCACCATCTACCACGGGGTAACGCTGGGCGGTACCGGCAAGGATACCGGCAAACGCCACCCCACCTTGGGCAACAACGTGCTTATCGGCGCGGGCACCAAGGTGCTGGGCCCGGTGTTCATCGGGGATAACGCCCGCATCGGTGCGGGCAGCGTGGTGCTGCGCAACCTGCCCGCTAACTGCACCGCCGTGGGCGTACCCGCCGAGGTAGTGCGTATCAACAACAAGGCGGTGAACCCCGCCGACGATCTGGACCAGCAGGATCTGCCGGACATCGTCTCGCAGCGGCTCACCGATCTGGACCGCCGCCTGAGCCAGCTGGAAAAGGCCGCGCAGGGCGATATCCCGCCCACTGCCGCACAGATCGCCGCCCGGCAGCGGAAATAAAAGATTTCTTTGAAAAAAAGAGGAGACAGGCTTCCCGGAAAGGTCGCCTGTCTCTTTTTTTGTTGTCAGCTGCGGTTATAACACCGGCTCACCGTTTTCTTTATTGCAATACATCCGGGCATCGGCCTGCCGGATGGCCTCGGTCAAGGGCTGCACATTGCACACGCCGCCAATGCTTACCGAAAGCCGGAGCTCCGGGTGGCTGGGCACCCGCGCTGCCTGCACAGCGTTCTGCACTCGTCGGATGACGCTTTCTACGCCGTCAGGGCAGTTCTGGGGCATCAGCAGCAGAAATTCATCGCCGCCATAGCGGATCAGGATATCAGTCTGACGCAGACAGCTCTGCATGGCTGCGGCCACGGTCTGCAATGCTTCGTCTCCCACCAGATGTCCAAAGCTGTCGTTGACCGACTTGAACTGGTTCACATCGATCATCGCCACACCGCCGTGCATCTCGCCCCCGGCAAGGAACTTATCAAAATAGCGGCGGGTGTAGGCTCCGGTCAGGGGGTCTACGAAGGCGCTGCGCTCCATGCCGTTGCAGCGGTCCAGCAGCAGCCGGTGGCCGCCCATATCCAGCCAGCGGCCATCCGTCAGCCGGGTGACCAGTTCCAGCATACAGCCCCTGCCGCCTACCTCGATATACTTGGAAATGACAAAATAGGCTTCCTCGTCCTTGAACTCGATCTTATTCAGGATGGTCTTGCGGGCATAGGCCTTGGCGGAAATGCAGTTTTCGCACCGGGTATCCTTGTTCCATACCATGTGGCAATTGCCGGGCTTTTCGGTCAGGATGCCGTCACTGTCCAGCGCAAGCACCTTGCGGTGCTCCGGGTCTACCAGACGCACCACATCAAAGATGCCCTGCAGCCGCCGTAGGAACCGGGCGGGATCTTCCTCCGGGTCGATGGCGGTCAGCAGCTCTGCCTGATGCTCCACGCGGTGCTGTTCATCGGTGAGGTGCCCCAGCACGTTCACGCAGCGGCGCACCCCGGCACCGCTCCAGATGGTATGCAGCGCCATCCGGTGCAGGTGCGGCTTCCCATCTCGCTGCACCATGACCGGCAGCACCACGTCCGGCGCTTCCGGCGTGGCGCGGCTGATGGCCTTGGAAAGCTTGCGCCGATCCTGCTCGTTCAAAAAGCCAAGTCCCTTGCCCTGCGCAAAATCGGTTACCGTTTTTTGCTGCAAGGGCTCGGCATGGTAGTCATACACGGTCACGCTGCCAGCCAGCAGGTCGTAGTCGAACCGGATGCCGCCGCACTGGGCGGCGTAGAAATCCGTGCGTTCCTTTTCCTGCTCCAGCAGCAGCTGGGAGTGGTTCTCCCGGGGCAGCGCCTCCCGGTGCAAAATCTCCTCGGAAAGGCGGTGGGTCTCCTGCCGGAAGCCCCTGTCCCACTCCGAGCGGGTCAGCTCGGTGCGCAGCTGTTCCGAGGACTCTCGCAGGCAGTCCAGCAGCAGCGGGTTGAACGCGCCGCACTCGCCGTTCAGGATCATGCGCAGCGCGGTGTCGTGGTCGTAGGCGTGCTTATAGCAGCGCTCGCTGGTCAGGGCGTCGTACACGTCCGCCAGTGCCACCACCTGCGCCGCAATGGGAATCTCATCCCCTTTCAGCCGGTCGGGGTAGCCATTGCCGTCCCAGCGCTCGTGGTGCCAGCGACAGATGGCGTGCGCCACCTGCAAAAGCGGCTCGTCCCGCGCAATCGCCTGTCCCAGATCCTGCAACATCTGTGCGCCCGCCACGGTATGGTTCTTGATAATGGCAAACTCCTCGGCAGTCAGGCGGCCGGGCTTGTTCAGGATCTCCTCCGGGATGACGATCTTGCCGATATCATGCAGCGCCGAAGCGGTGCTGATGAGGGCGATATCGCTTTCGTCCAGCTGATAACGATCAGTCTTTTGCACCAGCTGATGCAAAAGCAGGTCGGTCAGGGTGCGGATGTGCAGGACATGCAGCCCGCTTTCGCTGTTGCGGAACTCCACCACATGGCTCAGGATGCTGATCATCAGCACGCTGTTGTGCTCTTTTTCGTACACCTGATCGGTAACAAGGCGGGTGAGCCGCTTTTGCTTGGCGTACAGCATGAGGATATTCTTCACCCGGCGCAGGATCATAATCCGCTCGAAGGGGCGGCGGATATAGTCTGCCACACCCAGATCATAGGCACGCTCAATGTTGGCGGTATCCTCTGCCGCCGAAATGACGATGACCGGGATCTCGTCCAGCCATGTGTGATACTTCATCACCCGCAGCACGTCAAAGCCATCCATGCCCGGCATCATCAGGTCCAGCAGCAGCAGGGAGATATCCGTGCGCTGCCGCATCAGTTCCACTGCCGCTGCGCCATCCTCCGCCTCCAGATAGTCATAGCCATCGCCCAGTATCTCCTTGAGCAGGGCACGGTTGATCTCGGAATCATCCGCGATCAGGATCTTCGGTTTCTCGTTCATGGCCATGTTTCTCCTTTTGCGGCGCATCCATCTGCTCCGGCTTTGTTCCGGGTACGCTGCTTGCACTGACCGGATACAGCGGGCTTTCCCCGGCATCCGCTTTTTTTACATTCATTTATACTTTACTGGATTTTACAGCAAAATGCAAGGCTGCGTGCAACATTTCTGCCTTTTCCGGTATTTTCTGCAAACGTTTTCATTCCCGGTTGTATAAATGCAATCCAATTTTTACAGTACCCTTTGCAAACGTTGTTCGAAAGCAAGCCGTTTGTCGTTACAGCCCTTCCTGTGAAAATGCGGTTGCCGCGCTCCGCAGAGCGCGGCAACCGCGAAATATAAACCTTATTTCCGCTGATGATGCGCAGAGCAAAGCGGAGCGCATTTCAAATCGTCCCACGCAGAAAGAAAAAGGACTGCTGCGCAAAACACGCAGCAGTCCTTTTAAGATTCATTCTTGGGGCATCATGGCATCGAACCAGCCCATCAGCTCCGCAGCCATCTGTTCCAGCCGGGTCTCCGGCTGCCATGCAGGCTGTGCAGGCTCCGGGGGCAGTGCCTGTTCCGGGGCGCAGAGGCTTTCTTCCGTTTCCGGTGCAGGCTGTTCCGGTGCAGCCTCGCACTGCGGCACAGCCTCGGGGGCTGTATCCGGCTGCGCAGGTGTTTCCGGGGCGGTCTGCTGCATGGCGGCAAGAGCAGCCTCGGCTCTGCGGCAGGCGGCTTCGGCCTTTTCTGCCCGGGCATTGGCCTGTTCCAGCTGCTCCCACGCCTGCTCACAGGCGGCTTCCAGCTCTGCATTATCGTGCTTGAGGGCAAGCAGGGTGCGCTCAAAGGCGAACATCCGGGTCTGATACCGGCGCACCTCGGCGCGTGCCGCAGCCAGCTTGCGGCTCAGCTGCTCTGCCTGTGCCCGGGCGCTTTCCGCCTGTGCTGCGGCAGATGCCTGTACAGCGGCCTGCCGGGCAAATTGTCCGCGCAGGGCACCGGTCTCCCGCTCTGTCTGCACCATGATGCCCTCCCATGCACACCTTGCACGGGGCTTTCGCTGACCGCATGGGCGCAGCTGCCAGCCCCATTGTAGCCTGTAATTACTTCCGCTTGTTCAGAATAGCCAGCAGCTCGTCGTAGTAACGATTGTCGCTGCTTTCCTCTTCCACGGCCTTCTTTTCAGCCGGAGCAGCAGCCGGGGCGGCATTGGATGCCGGGGCTGCGCTTGCGCCGGTATCGCTGCTGAACACCGCAGACGGCACAGACTGTGCACCGCCCATGGCGTTGTTGATGCTGTTGCGCAGGTCGCTGGCGCTCTTGTTGTCAAAGCCGGTGGCCACAACGGTCACGCGCATCTCGTCGGACAGGTTCTCATCAAAGGCAGTACCCCAGATGATGTTTGCATCGGGATGTGCGCTCTGGGTGATGAGGCCTGCGGCGGTCTCCACATCCTCCAGACCGATGTCCGGGCTGGAAGTGATGTTGATGATAACGCCGTGCGCACCGGCAATGCTGGTCTCCAGCAGCGGGCTGGAGATAGCAGCCTTGGCGGCGTTCTCGGCCTTGCCTGCACCCTTGGCGCTGCCCACGCCCATGTGGGCGTAGCCGGCATCCTTCATGATGGAGCGCACGTCGGCGAAGTCCAGGTTGATGAAGGCGGGCACGTTGATCAGGGCAGAGATGGACTCAACGCCCTGACGCAGCACGTTATCGGCGGCCTGGAAGGCATTCATCAGGGTGATCTTTTCCTGACTGATCATCTTCAGGCGCTCGTTGGGGATGACGATCAGGCTGTCAACGTGCATCAGCAGGTTGGCAATGCCCTGCTCGGCCAGACCCATCTTGCGCTTGCCCTCAAAGGAGAAGGGCTTGGTAACGATGCCAACGGTCAGGATGCCCAGATCGTGTGCCACCTCGGCCACAACGGGTGCCGCACCGGTGCCGGTGCCGCCGCCCATACCGGCAGTGATAAAGACCATCTGGGAGCCCTTGAGGGCATTGGCGATCTCGTCCTTGCTTTCTTCAGCGGCGCGCTGGCCGATTTCCGGGTCTGCACCCGCACCGCGACCCTTGGTCAGCTTGGAACCCAGCTGCACCTTGACCGAGGCATGGTTCTTAGCCAGTGCCTGCTGGTCAGTATTCATTGCGATGAACTCCACGCCCTGCAGGCCATCGCTCACCATGCGGTTCACGGCGTTGCCGCCGCCGCCGCCCACACCGATCACCTTGATCGTCGTAACGTTTTCGTCCAGTTCTTCATCGAGCATCAATGCCATAACTTTGTCCTCCATCGGATTTTTATGTGGAACTGCGCAAATGCCGCACAGAAATTATCATACGATATTTATATAACTGTATCGTATCATTTTTTTGCTCCGATTGCAAGACAAAATTGCTTTTTCGTGGGTGTTTTTTTCACAACCCCACTCCGGGCGGGTATTTCCTGCCAAATCTGTGCGCCCAGCCCCGCCAAAAGCCGGTCAAGGTCTGCATATCCGCGCCGGACAAACTCCACCCCGCCAAGGCGGCTGCTGCCCCGGGCAGCCAGCGCCGCAAGCGCCAGCGCCGCCCCGCCCCGCAGGTCCGGTGCAGTCAGCTTTGCCCCGCGCAGCGTCCCGCCCGGCTGCACATACAACGTGCGCTCTGCCACCCGGACGTTCGCACCCAGCGCCGCAAAGCCCTCGGCACAGGCAAAACGATTTTCAAACACCCTGTCCTGCAGGCGGCTTTCCCCCTGTGCGTAGAGCATCACCGCCGCCAGCAGCGGGGCGGCGTCCGTGGCAAGGCCCGGGTAGGGTGCTGTGTGCACGTTTCCCGCGCCACGCAGTGCCCCGAACCGCGAAATGGCGGCAGCATCGCGTGCCCGCTCTACGGTGCAGCCCATTTGTTCCAGAATTTCCAGCAGCGGGGCATACAGCCCGGGTGCGCAGCCCGCCAGTTCTACCCTGCCGCCCGCCGCTGCTGCCGCGCAAGCCAGCGTAGAGGCGATGATGCGGTCTGCCACCGGCATGAAGGTGCAGCCCGCAAGGCAGCGCCTTCCCTGCACCCGGATGGTGTCGGTGCCCGCCCCCTCCACGCAGCCGCCGCAGGCGTTGAGGAAGGCGGCAAGATCCGCGATCTCCGGCTCTTTTGCAGCGCCATGCAGCACGGTCTGTCCCTGCGCCGTGGCGGCGGCCAGCAGCAGCGTCTCGGTAGCGCCCACGCTGGGGAAACTAAGACAAATTTCTGCGCCCCGCAGCCCCGCCGGGGCGTACAGCGTAAGCTGTCCGGGCGCTGCGGGCAGCTGCCGCACGCCCATCTGCGCCAGCCCCTGCAAATGCAGGTCGATGGGTCTTGCCCCGATACGGCAGCCCCCGGGCAGTACAGTGCTCACCCGCCCAAGCCGCGCCAGCAGCGGCGCACAGAACAGGATGGATGCCCGCATCCGGCCTGCGGCCTCCGGTGCAAGGTCGGTGCGCATAGGCTGTCCCTGCACCGCCAGTTCTGCGCCCTGCCAGCCTGCCGTGCAGCCCACGCCCCGCAGCAGGGCAAGACAGTCCTCTACGTCCGTCAGGCGCGGCACATTTTGCAGCCGCACCGGCCCGCTGCACAGCAGCGAAGCTGCCAGCAGCGGCAGCACACTGTTTTTGGCCGCAGGCACTTCCACCCTGCCCTGCAAAGGCCGCCCGCCCGTAATGATCCAATCCCCAGCCATGCCAAGACCCCCGTTCTGCAAAAGATACCCCATGGTATGCAAAACGAGGGTCTTTGGTCAACAAAACGCACGGAAACGGCTTTCCCGCCCTCTGCGGGATTTGTCCGGTCATTTGTCCGCTTTTTTTCGGTATTTCCGCGCCGCTCCTACCCCATTGCGGCAGGAAATGCAGCCTTTTATCAGCTTTCGCCCCGGGAGACGGAAAGCACGATGCCCATCTCGCCCAGAAGCATCATCAGGCTGGTGCCGCCGGAGGAGAAAAAGGGTAGACTGATGCCGGTGTTTGGGATGGTGTTGGTGACCACCGCGATGTTCAGCACCGCCTGCAGCGCCACCTGCACCACAAAGCCCACCACCAGCAGTGCCCCGAAACGGTCCGGTGCATAGGCTGCCAGCGTGATGCCCCGCCACAGCAGCGCGCTGAACAGCAGAATGACCGCACACGCGCCCAGAAAGCCCAGTTCCTCGCAGAGGATGGAAAAGATGAAGTCGTTCTGGGGCTCGGGCACGAACAGATGCTTCTGGCGGCTGTTACCCAGCCCCAACCCCGCCGCCCCGCCAGAGCCGATGGCATACAGGCTCTGGATGGTCTGGTGGCCGTCGCCCAGCGGGTCGGCAAAGGGATCCAGCCATGAGCTGAGACGGCTGGCCGCGTAGGGCACAAGGTCCGGCATAATGATGATGGCAGCTCCAATGGCCGCTGCACCGCCCGCCCCGGCCAGCACGAACCACTTGAGGCCGGTGCCGCCCACGAACATGAGCACCGCGCCGATGCTTAAAATCAACACCGTGCCGGAAAGGTGGGGCTCCAGCAACATGAGCACCGCCACTACCCCCAGCACCAGCGCAAAGGGCACCACCCCCACCGCAAAGCTGTCCATGCGGTCGTGGTTCAAAGCGATGATGTGGGCAAACACCAGCACCACCGCAAATTTGGCGATCTCGCTGGGCTGTAATGTGCCCAGCCCCGGCAGCACAAGCCAGCGCTTACAGCCGTTATATTCCGGCATGAACAGCACCGCCGTCAGCAGCACCAGCGAGAGCGCCAACAGCGGCCACGCAAGCTTGTGATAGATGTGGTAGTCTACCCGGCTGGCCGTCCACATGGCCACCAGTCCCATGGCGGCGTACAGCAGCTGCGGCCGCACATAGGCAAAGGCGTCCTGCCGCCGGTACAGCGCCACCGCGCTGCTGGCGCTGCACAGCATCACCAGCCCAAAGGCTACCAGTGTGAGCACCAGCACCAGAAAGGGCAGGTCCATGGGCGGCAGCGGCCGCAGCAGCCCTTTGCGGGCAGCAGTTCTGTGCAATCCCGGTCACCTCCGTTTCTGTTATTGTACGCGGATGCGGGGGCGGTTAGTCATACGCACCGCCCCCGGGCGCATAAACTGCCCGCAAAGGGGGTGCTGCCATGTGCGGCTCAAAACCCACAGACGCCCTGCGCACTTTGCCGGAGCGGGCGTTCCGTCTGCGGGCACGGCTCATTGCGGTGGGGCTGTGCGCCGTCTGCTTTGCAGGGCTCATCGGGCGGCTGTTCTGGCTGCAATTATGCACCGGCGGCTGGTACACCCAGCGGGCGCTGGGGCAGCAGCTGCGAGACACCGTTGTGCCCGCCGACCGGGGCAAGATATACAGCGCCGACGGTGCACTGCTGGCCGCCAACAGCAGCTGCTGGACCCTGCGCGCCAGCCCCCGGGAGATGCCGGAGGAAAAGCTTGCCCTTGCCGCCAAGGGGCTTGCGGAGATTCTGGAGCTGGACGAGGCCAAGCTGCTGGAAAAGTTCAACGACCGGCGCTCCAACGACTGCCTTTTGCGCTACCGGGTGGAGCGGGAAACTGCCGATGCCGTGCGGGATTTCTGCGCAGCGAACGGTATTACCGGCGTGCGCATCAATCAGGACTCCAAGCGCTGGTACCCGCAGGGGGAGTTTTTGGCCTCAGTGCTGGGGTTCACCAACGTAGACAACGCCGGGGTCAGTGGGCTGGAACTCGAATACAACGACACCCTTACCGGGCAGAACGGAGTGGTGCTGACCGCCGTGAACGCTTGGGGCTACACGCTGGCGCAAAGCTACGAGACCGAGCTTGTCCCTGTGGAAGGCAGCGGGCTGCGGCTGACCATCGATGCAAATATTCAACATTATCTTGAAAATGCGTTGAATTATGCGGTGCAGGAGCACCATGTAGCCGCCCGCAGCGTGGGCATCGTGCTGGAGGTGAACACCGGGGCAGTGCTGGCCATGGCCACCACCCCGGCCTACGACCCCAACCAGCCCCGGGTCATCGCCGACAAGGCCGCGCGCGCCGCCGTGGACGCCCTTTCCGGTAAAGAGCGCGCTGCCGCCTTGCAGCTGGCGCAGCAGACCCAGTGGCGCAACAAGGCAGTGAGTGACTTATACGAGCCGGGCAGCGTGTTTAAGCTCATCACCTGCGCGGCGGCGCTGGATGCCGGAGCCATTACCCGGCACTCCACCTTTTACTGCGGAGACTCTATCTCGGTGGCGGGCACGCGGTTCCACTGCGCCAACCACAAGCGCCACGGCAGCCAGACCGTGACGCAGGCGCTGGAAAACTCCTGCAACCAGAGCTTTATCCAGATCGGGGCGCGGCTGGGTAAGCAGGCTTTCTGCGATTATTTTGCCGCTTTCGGTCTGCGGGAGCCCACCGGCATCGACCTACCCGCCGAGCCGAAAAAGAGCCTGTACTACACCGCCGACCGCATGGGGCCGGTAGAGCTGGCCTCCTGCGCCTTCGGGCAGAGCAGTAAGATTTCCTATCTGGAAATGGCTGCTGCCGTCTGCGCGGTGGTGAACGGTGGCAAGCTGATGCAGCCGTATCTGGTATCGGACATCCTTGCGCCGGACGGCAGTATTTTGCGGCACAACCAGCCGGTCTGCAGGCGGCAGGTCATCCAGCCCACCACCTCTGCCACCATGCGGGAGATGATGGAGGCGGTAGTACTGTACGGCGGCGGGCGCAACGCGCAGATCGCGGGCTACCGGGTGGGCGGCAAAAGCGGCACCAGCCAGAAGCTGGACAGCGCCGACGAGAAGGCGCGCATTGCCAGCTTTGTGGCGGTGGCACCCATCGATGACCCGCAGTTTTTGTGTCTGGTCTGTCTGGATGAGCCCCACAGCTGGACCACCGCCGGCGGCAGTCTTTCGGCACCGGTCTGTGCCGAGGTGCTGGAGCAGACGCTGGTGTACAAAGGCGTCCCCCGGGCAGCAGACACCGGCAGCGCAGACGCGCAAGCCGCTGCCCTGCCCGCTGATGGGGACAGCTTTGACGGGGCGTGACGATTTGGAATGGCCTCCGCTTGCGCTCTGGCCATAGTCAGCGGAAAAATTATTTTAAATAGAGCAATGCCGGAGCGTCTGCGGACGCTCCGGCATTGCATTTTCACGGGAGGGGTCGTGGAGGGAAACAGCATTTGCAGCGCCGCTTTCTGCGAAAGCGTGGCGCTGCGGGCGAGCGCTTGCTCCCCCTCGGGGGAGCTGTCGCGCAGCGACTGAGGGGCTTTTAATGGAGAAGCGAAAAAAGCGTTAAAGCGATAGCGCCGACTGGCGCAGCGCTAGC
>ERZ1026959.503-NODE-503-length-11581-cov-8.316762_pt1 | contig 11581 bp, 8 predicted proteins | sample MGYA00519299_ERZ1026959 | MGnify/ENA primary metagenome ERZ1026959 (study PRJEB26926, sample SAMN06164517) | human gut metagenome | biome: ENVO:00009003; feature: ENVO:2100002; material: ENVO:00002003 | host: Homo sapiens | place: USA | collected 2012 ... | reverse complement strand
CGAGATCGCTCAGTGTCTCGTGGGCTCGGAGATGTGTATAAGAGACAGACACAAAACCTGCCCCCTCTTTGCAAAACCTTTACCGCGATTGTACCGTACTATGGTCGAAACCGGCGCAAAACCGCGGTACAATTAGCTTGCTTCCGGTGAAGCACTAGCAAAACATCCAAACTATACCACATAAATTTGGGAAAAAGGGAGAATACACACATGAAACGTACTTCTGCAATTGCTGCCGTTACCGCTGCTGCGCTGGCTCTGAGCCTGGCTGCCTGCGGCTCTGCCGATTCCGCCGCTGCTTCCTCTGCTCCTGCAGAGAGCACCGCCGCTTCCACCGAGGCTGCCTCCTCCGAGGCCCCTGCTTCTGAGGCTGCCCCTGCCGGTGACTTCGACGCCGACCAGGACATCACGGTCATCTCCCGTGAGGACGGCTCCGGCACCCGCGGCGCCTTCATCGAGCTGACCGGTGTCGAGGAGAAGAACGCCGACGGCAAGAAGGTCGATAACACCACCGAGGCCGCCGCCATCCAGTCCAGCACCAACGGCGTCATGACCGCAGTCGCCAACGATGAGACCGCTATCGGCTACATCAGCCTCGGCTCTCTGAGCAATGACGTCAAGGCTGTCACCGTCGGCGGCGTCGAGGCCTCCGCCGAGACCGTCAAGGACGGCAGCTACGTTCTGTCCCGTCCGTTCAACATCGTCACCAAGGGCGACGCGACGGACCCCGTGGCCGTTGATTTCATCGCCTACTGCCTGAGCAAGGACGGCCAGGCCATCGCTACCGACAACGGCTACATCGGTGAGGACGGCGCGGACTTTACCTCCGCCCAGCCCGAGGGCAAGATCGTCGTCGGCGGTTCTTCCTCCGTCTCTCCGCTGATGGAGAAGCTGATCGAGGCTTACAAGACCGTCAACCCCAACGCCGAGCTGGAGCTCCAGACCACCGATTCCACCACCGGCGTCTCCGGTGCGCTGGAGGGCACCTACACCATCGGCATGGCCAGCCGTGAGCTGAAGGACTCCGAGGTCGAGGGCGGCGCCAAGGCTACCGTGCTGGCGCTGGATGGCATCGCCGTCGTCGTCAACCCCGGCAACACCACCGACGACCTGACCGTTGACCAGATCAAGGGCATCTACACCGGCGAGCTGACCACCTGGGCGGATGTGCAGTAAAGTATAGCGGCATCGTAGGGGCGGGGCATGCCCCGCCCGCAGCGTACCCGTGACCGCGCGGTTATGGGAAGGCTGCGGGCCGGACATGTTCGGCCCCTACATGGCATAGAACCAAAGGAGTATAGGAAAATGACCTCCAAGCTAAAAGAAGGCGTTATGCAGGGCGTGTTCACCCTCTGCGCCTGTGTGTCCATCCTGGCGGTGGCACTGATCTGCATCTTCCTGTTTGCCAACGGCGTGCCCACCCTGTTCAAGATCGGCCCGCTCAAGTTCCTGCTGGGCACGACATGGAAGCCCGGCAACGACATCTTCGGCATCCTGCCGATGATCCTGGGCAGCATCTACGTCACGGCGGGGGCTATCCTCGTCGGCGTGCCCATCGGCCTGCTGACGGCCATCTACATGTCCAAGTTCGCGTCGCCCCGCATCAATAAGGTCATGCTCCCGGCGGTGCAGCTGCTGGCCGGCATCCCGTCCGTCGTCTACGGTTTCTTCGGCATGATCGTGCTTGTGCCCGCCGTGCAGGCCATGGTCAAGTCGCCGTTCTTCAAAACCGTGCTCCACGTCAAGAGCGGCAAGGGCATGAGTCTGTTTACCGCTGCCGTGCTGCTGGGCATCATGATCCTGCCCACCATCATCACGGTCAGCAAGACGAGCCTCGACGCCGTGCCCGACAGCTACTACGAGGGCAGCCTTGCCCTTGGCGCGACGCATGAGCGCAGCGTGTTCTACGCCGTGCTGCCCGCCGCAAAATCCGGCGTGCTGTCGGCAGTCATCCTCGGCATTGGCCGCGCCATCGGTGAGACGATGGCCGTCGTCATGGTCGCGGGCAACCAGACCTGGATGCCCAAGGGTCTGTTCCAGGGCCTGCGCACGATGACCTCGAACATCGTCATCGAGATGGGCTACGCCGCCGACCTCCACCGCGAGGCGCTGATCGCCACCGGCGTTGTACTGTTCGTATTCATCCTGCTTATCAACCTCTGCTTCAGCCTTGTGAAAGGGGGTAAGGACTATGCCTGAGATTGCCGCAGCGCAAACAGCCGCCGATATGACCTACGCAAAACCGCATGCGTTCCTGCCCACCGGCGGCAGCAACCGCCGCGCCGCCCGTGTGCAGGCCGCCGCGCTGCGCTGGCTTGTGCGCATGGCCGCCCTGCTGACCGCCGCGGTGCTGGTGTTCCTCATCGGCTACATTCTGGTCATGGGCATCCCCAATTTGAAGCCCGAGCTGTTCGCCTGGGAGTATAACTCCGAGAACGTCTCGCTGACGCCCGCGCTCATCAACACGGTGCTGATGACGGCCTTCTCGCTGGCGATCTCGACGCCGCTGGGCATCTTTGCGGCCATCTGGCTGGTCGAGTACGCCCACCGCGGCAGCAAGCTGGTCAAGGTCGTGCGCGTCACCACCGAGACACTGCAGGGCATCCCGTCCATCGTCTACGGCCTGTTCGGTATGCTGTTCTTCGTCACCAAGCTGCACTGGGGCTATTCGATGATCGCCGGTGCGTTCACGCTGGCCATCATGGTTCTGCCCGTCATCATGCGCACGACGGAGGAGGCGCTGATCGCAGTGCCCGACTCCTACCGCGAGGGCAGCTTTGGTCTGGGCGCGGGCAAGCTGCGCACGGTGTTCACGATCGTGCTGCCGTCCGCCATGCCCGGCATTTTGTCCGGCGTCATTCTGGCCACGGGCCGCATCGTCGGCGAGACCGCCGCGCTGATCTATACCGCAAGCTCCGTGGCAAAGATCCCGTCCAGCGTGTTCAGCTCCACCCGCACCCTGGCCGTACACATGTACCTGCTCTCGAACGAGGGCCTGTACATCGGCCAGACCTACGGCACGGCAGTGGTCCTGCTGGTGCTGGTGCTGGTCATCAACGGCCTGTCCGGGCTGGTAGCCGGGAAGCTGGCAAAACGGTAAAGGAAAATGCACCGGTAGGGGCCGGGCATGCCCGGCCCGGAGGTCGGCGCGGCCACCCTTTAACGGGCAACTGCCTTTAATGTCGCGGGCCGGGCATGCCCGGCCCCTACCGGGCGGCAGACACCGGCTGCCCGGAGGGGTCGAGACCGCTTGGCGGCGCACAACGAGCGCCGCCAGCCAGCAAAGCTGGCCCGCTCATGCGGTTGTTTGCCCCGCAGGGGCAAACATTGTTCGCTCCCCGGTTTCGCTACGCTCAACCGTGGTCCCACGCTTACAACCCCGCACCTCCCTACGATTCGTCGTTCACGGGTGCCTTGTAGGGAGCGGTCTTGACCGCTCTGGGAACCTTCCGTCCGGCAGCCCCTTCCCCGGCGCCGCGCATGTAGGGGCCGCATATATGCGGCCCGCAGGTGTACGGAAAACGGGTGCTCGCGGTCCGGGCCGCGGGCCGGGCATGCCCGGCCCCTACCGGTACAAGAAACAGAGCAGAAATAAGATAAGAGGTCATTTCATGAACAAATTTGAAGTGCGCAATATGGACCTGTACTATGGCAGCTTCCATGCGCTGAAAAATATCAATATCGACATCCCGGAAAAGGAGATCACCGCGTTCATCGGTCCGTCCGGCTGCGGCAAATCCACGTTTTTGAAAAGCCTGAACCGCATGAACGACCTCGTCGAGGGCTGCCGCATCTCCGGCAACATCAAGCTCGACGGCGTGGACATCTACAAGGACAAGATGGACGTCAACGTCCTGCGCAAGCGCGTCGGCATGGTGTTCCAGAAGCCGAACCCCTTCCCGATGTCCATCTATGACAACATCGCCTACGGCCCGCGCACCCACGGCATCCATAATAAAGCGCAGCTGGATGAGATCGTGGAAAGATCCCTGCGCGGCGCGGCCATCTGGGACGAGGTCAAGGACCGTCTGAACAAGAGCGCCCTGGGCATGTCGGGCGGCCAGCAGCAGCGCCTCTGCATTGCACGCGCCCTGGCCGTTGAGCCCGAGGTCCTGCTGATGGATGAGCCGACGAGCGCCCTGGACCCCATCTCGACGTCCAAGGTCGAGGAGCTGGCCACGGAGCTGAAAGAGAATTACACCATCGTCATGGTCACCCACAACATGCAGCAGGCCGCGCGTATCAGCGATAAGACGGCATTTTTCCTGCTGGGCGAGCTGGTGGAGATGGGCCCGACGGAGCGTGTGTTCGCCACGCCCGTGGACAAGCGCACCGAGGATTACATCTCGGGCCGCTTCGGCTAAGGAGGTACGACAAATGGGTACGAGTGTACGAAAAATGTACGACGCCGAGCTGCTGCAGCTTGACACGATGCTGGCCCGCATGGGCCACGCCGCCGGCGGCGCGATCGAGAGCGCCATGACCGCCCTGCGCACCGGCGACACCGAGCTGGCCCGCAGCGTTATTGCCCGGGACAGCGAAATCGACTCCGCCGAGCATGAGATCGAGCACCGCTGCTTAACGCTGTTTCTGCGCCAGCAGCCCGTGGCGGGCGACCTGCGCAAGGTCTCCACGGCGCTGAAGATGGTCACCGACATTGAGCGCATCGCCGACCAGGCCAGCGACATTGCCGAGATAACGCTCCATCTCCACCCGGACGGCGCGCGCACCGTCGGCGTGCTGGACGACCTGTACGCGATGGGCGACATTGCCCTGCACATGGTCAAGGACGCCATTGCCGCCTACGTGCAGGTGGACCTGTCCACCGCCGCGCAGGTCATTGCCCGCGACGACGACTGCGACGCGATGTTCAGCCGTATTTCCAAGGAAATTGCGGCCTACATCGCTGCCCACCCCAGCGATGCCGAGACGGCGCTGGACTTATTTATGATCGATAAGTACCTTGAGCGCCTGGGCGACCACGCCGTGAACATTGCGGAATGGGTCGAGTTCCTCAAGACCGGCGTCCACAAATCCCGCAAGATCGTGTAATGCGGGGATAAACAAGCCATTTTCTTATTATTTTCCTATACCAACCAAAACGGGACCTGCCGAAAAGCGGGCCCCGTTTTGGCGTGGAGAGAGGCTGCCCGGAGGGGTCAAGACCCCTCCCTACAAGGCACCCGTGAGCGGCAGTTCGTAGGGAGCGGTCTTGACCGCTCCGGGTGCTTTGCGGCAGCGTCAGCTTCCCCATAAGGGCCGGGCGGCGGCAAAAAAAGCAGCCGTCCCTTTCCGGAACGGCTGCTTGCTATCATTTCGCCCCTTTCCCCGCGAACACAACGTAAATCGTTTTGAACAAAATCTTTACGTCGCCCCAGAGGGACCAGTTGTCGATATAGGCTACGTCGAGCTTGACGACCTCCTCAAAATCCTCGATGTCGCTGCGCCCGCTGACCTGCCACAGGCCGGTGATGCCCGGCTTCATCGACAGGCGGCGCTTGTGGTGGCTCTCGTACTGCTTGTACTCGTCCACCGTCGGCGGGCGGGTGCCCACAAGGCTCATATCGCCCCGCAGCACGTCAAAAAACTGCGGCAGCTCGTCAATGCTGGTGCGGCGGATGAATTTACCCACCTTGGTCACGCGGGGGTCATCCTCCATTTTGAACATCAGGCCGTTCATTTCATTCTGGGCCATCAGCTCCTTCTTGCGGGCCTCGGCGTCCACGTACATGCTGCGCAGCTTGTGGATGTAAAAATACCGCCCGTTGCGGCCCACACGCTTTTGTTTAAAAAACAGCGGGCCGGGGCTTTCGAGCTTGAGCGGGATGGCGACCACCGCGATGATCGGGATGCTGATGATACAGCCGATGACAGCGCCCACCACGTCCATGCAGCGCTTGGCGATCTGGTCGCGCAGCTGCAATTCAACGGTGCCCATCGTGACGATGTTGCCCCCGGCGCAGCGCCCCAGGGACCGGCTCAGCCGCGCGGCGCTCGTCTCGTCGCAGCAGGCTTCCTCAATGCGGTCCAGCAGCGGCAGACGGAAGTGCACGGTCAGGCCCATGCTCTCCATCTCGTCCAGATAGGGGATGAAGCTCTCGCCGCTGTCCATCGGCACATCGACATAGACCTCGTCGAGCGCCTCGCGCCGGATCCAGTCCATGAAGTCGTCGAACGTCGCCTTGACCTCGACGCCGCAGACTCTGGTGGAGATCGCGGCGGGCGTGGCCTCCAGCAGCGAGACGCCCACGACCCGGCGGGACCAGTCCTTTCGGATCTCGGAGATCAGCCGCTCGGCCCGGTCCGACGTTGTGACGACGCCGACGAGCGTCTCCATGCCCCAGCTGCGCTGGAACCGGATGAGCAGCCGCTTTAAAATCGCATGGGAGAACGGCAGCAGCACCGCGTTGACCGCGGGCACTGTGACCGCAAAATAACGGGAGTCCAGCATCGTGGCCTTGGCCAGCAGCATGCAGCCTGCATAAACAAGGCCGAACGCGATGTTGAACCGGAGGGAAAGGCTGATTTCCTCGTTTTCAGACCGTGTTACGATGTTTTTGTCCTGGTCAAAGAAGAAGAAGGTGACGACGAACGCCACAAACAGCAGGCACAGGGTCTGGAGCCAATCGGTGCTGGTGTAGGGGATCAGCACGCCGAACAGCCCGTCGGTGATGAGCCACGCCAGCAGCACGCTGACGGCCATCGTGAGCAGGTCGGCGAAAAATACATAAGCGTATTGCAGCTTTTCGCGTTTACTTGTCATGAAGAAGGAAAAGTCCTCTCTAATAGTTATCTCCTTATTTTACCATAGACAGAGGATATTTTCAACAGAATCCGCAATATCATAACAATTACACAATTTATAAGGGCGCGGTAGGGGAGGGCTTCATCCCTCCCGGGGAGGTTTCCGCCGCCGCGCACGGGCACGGAGCGGTCAAGACCCCTCCCTACAAACCGCTCGTTATCGTGGCATCGTAGGGAGGGGTCTTGACCCCTCCGCAGAGGTTTCCGCCGCCGCGAGCACCGATTCGTTCCCCCGTCCGACGATCTCGGCCTTTAAGACGTCCTGAATATCTACCAGACATTCCAGCAGCAGGGGGTTGAACTGCCCGCAGTCGCCGTGCAGGATCATCTGCACCGCGGTGTCCGGTGAGTAGGCGGCCTTGTAGACGCGCTTGCTGACCAGCGCGTCGTAGACGTCCGCCATCGAGACGATCTGTGCCGAAATCGGGATGTCGTCCCCGGCCAGGCCGTCGGGGTAGCCGCGGCCGTCCCAGCGCTCGTGGTGCCAGCGGCAGATGTCGTGGGCGGTCTTGACAAGCGCTTCGTTTTTATAGCGGCCCAGATGGTCCAGCATGTTCGCGCCCACAACGGTGTGGGTTTTCATAAGATCGAACTCCTCCGGGGTAAGCCGCCCGGGCTTGTTCAGGATCTTATCGTCTATCGCAACCTTTCCGATGTCGTGCAGCGCCGATGCCATGACGATCAGCTCCTGCGTTTCGGGCGGCAGGTCATACTTGTCGGTTTTCTGCGTCAGCCGCTCCAGAAGGCGCTGGGTCAGCGTGCCGATGTGCAGCACGTGCTGGCCGCTCTCGCCGTTGCGGAACTCGACGACCTCGCTCAGGATCGAGATCATCATCTTGGTGTTTTTCTCTTTTTCCTTGATCTGGCTCGTCACCAGCGAGGCGAGCCGCCGCTGCTTGGCGTAGAGCTTGATCGTGTTGAAAACGCGGCGGTAGACGATGCCCGCATCGAACGGGCGGCTGACATAGTCCGAGACGCCCAGCTCATAGGCGTGGCGCACAACGGTGTCGGCGTCCTCACTCGAGATCATGATGACGGGGATGTCCTCGATCCAGTGGCTGCGGTTCATCTCGCTCAGCACCGCAAAGCCGTCCATGACCGGCATGACGATGTCCAGCAGGATCAGCGCAATGCCGGTGCCGTACTGCTCCAGCATGGCCAGGCATTCCCTGCCGTTCGTCGCCTCCAGAATGTTGTAGTCGCTGCCCAGGATCTCCGCCAGAATGGCGCGGTTCATCTCGGAGTCGTCCACAATTAAAATGCTCTGGCGGGAATGGCTTTCGCGCCCGGCAGCGCTCAAAGCGCCGTCCCGGGCGTTGTCCTCGGTCACGACCATGTTTTTGCGGTTCTTGGCCTGGTACATCAGCTTGTCGGCGCGGGAGACTGCCTGCTCCACGGTCTCGCCGGGCTGCGTTATCACGCCGCCGATGCTGGCGGACAGCTGCAGACGGGAATACCCCGGCACGCTGGCAGCGTGCAGCTGCGCCCGGATGCGGTCCAGCTTGGCCAGGAACGCCGCGCGCTCAATGCCCGGCAGCACCAGCAGGAATTCGTCGCCGCCGTAGCGGATGAGCACGTCCGATTTGCGGATGCAGGCGCGCACCACGTCAACGCAGGTGCGCAGCGCCGTGTCGCCGGCCTGATGGCCGTAGGTGTCGTTGATCAATTTAAAGTCGTCCAGATCCAGCACGGCCACACCGGCGGGGTCGGTCTTGTCCTTGAGCGCGTCCTCAAAGTAGAGGCGGTTGTAGCTGTCGGTCAGTGCATCGTGGTAGAGCTTGGTGTGGTAGCTCGTGATGCTGTCTATCAGGCGGTCCCCGTTTTCGGGGTCAATGAGGGTCTCGCCGTCCAGCTTCTGGACCAGCTCCATGACACAGGGAACGCCGTCGACCTCGCGGTAGACGGCGGTGACCTGAAAGACCTCGCTGCCCATGTATTCCAGCTTGGTGCGCTGGCGGTGATCCTCCAGCACCTGCCGGGAGATGCAGTTCCGGCAGGGGGTGTTTTTGCCCCAATAGCTGTAGCAGCTGCAAAAGCTGTTGACGGACTCCTCGCCGCCGACCTGCGCAGCATCCAGCAGCCGCACCACAGTAAAGATGGTGCGGTATTGGGCCATTTCCGTTTCGACCTGTTCTCTGGTCATAGTGCTTCCGCCTTTGTGTGAAGGAATGGGTAGATAAAAATTGTGTTACATATAAAAACATTATAGCATTGCGGGGTGTTTTTTGTCAATGTGGCAAAGGGGGACCCCATGACCGCCCGGCAACGGGCAGCCTCCCAGCGGCCCTGTCCTACCCGCTGCCCGCCCCGCATATACATACCGCAGGAGGTACATGCCATGCGTCGGATCGGATTCTACTTATTTATAATGGCCGTTTTTCTGCTTGCGCCGCTGCTTGCACTGCCGCAAAAGGCTGTCCAGGCCCCCACTGCGGCGCCGACTCCCACCCCAACCGCCGTCGCCCGGGCCACCGCGCCCTACCGCGCTGTGTGGGTCAGCTATCTGGAATGGGAGCAGGTCGATTTCTCGTCGGCGGAGGCGTTCACGCAGGCAATCGGCACAATGCTGGACAATATACAGTCGATTGGCGCAACCGTCGTGCTGGCGCAGGTGCGGCCCTTCGGCGATGCGCTCTACCCCAGCGACTACTTTCCGTTCAGCCACCTCTGCACCGGCACGCAGGGGCAGGACCCCGGGTTTGACCCGCTGGCACTGCTGGTGGACGCCGCCCACGCGCGGGACTTACAGCTGGAAGCCTGGGTCAACCCTTACCGCATCCAGGCCGGGCAGACCCCGGCGCTGTGCGGCGCAAGCCCGGCGCGGCTGCACCCGGACTGGGTCAGGTACACCGACACCGGCGCGTATCTCGACCCCGCCAACGCGGACGTGCGGCAGTACATTGCCGACGGGGTGGGGGAGCTGTGCGCAAGGTACGCTGTGGACGGCATCCACTTTGACGACTATTTTTACCCCACCACCGACCCGGCCTTTGACGCGGCGGACTACGCGGCCAGCGGCAGCACACTGACGCAGGACGACTGGAGGCGGGAGAACGTGAACGCCCTGATGGAGCTTTGCCACGCCGCGGCCCGGCGGTACGGCGTGCGGTTCGGCGTAGCCCCGGCTGGCGACCCGGAGCAGAACTACACCCTGCAATACAGCGACGCGGCCCGCTGGCTGCGGCAGGGGACTGTGGATTACCTGATGCCCCAGCTTTATTGGGGGCAGGAATATATAAAAAACGGCGATGCGTCGCACAGATTTGCGCAGCTGGCCGCCGCGTGGGCCGCACTGCCCCGCACGGCGGGCGTGAAGCTGTACGCCGGGCTGGGAGCCTACCGCGTCGGCGCAGGGGATGGGTCCGATGCCGGCTCTGAGTGGTTTTCCGGCCATGCGCTGGCCGACCAGCTTGCTTTGCTTGCCCGCTTAGGGGTGCAGGGCGCGGGACTCTACCGCTACGGCAGCCTGTTTGCCAATTCCGGCGCCCCGGCGCTGGCGGAAAGTGAAGCGGAGGCAATAAAAAGTGTCTGGCAGGGCTGATTGGAAAATCCGGCGGTGCTGACAAAGATTTGGTACTTGCAAAAGCGGTAAAAATGCAAGATAATAGAGAGGCGGGGCGGCTTGCGGCTGCCCGCAGGATCTAAGGGAAGATAAAGGAGAAACTCCATGAACAATATAAACGACCTCTATAACCGCTGGCTTGCCCAGCCGGATCTGGACGACGCCGTCAAAGCCGAGCTCGTCTCCATCGCGGGCGACAGCGACGCCGTCACGGACCGCTTTTACCGCGATCTGGAATTCGGCACCGGCGGCCTGCGCGGCGTGATCGGCGCGGGCACGAACCGGATGAACCTCTACACCGTGCGCAAGGCAACGCAGGGGCTGGCGGACTACCTCAATGCGTCCGGCCTGCCCAAAAAGGTAGCCATCGCCCACGACAGCCGCCATAACGGTGCGCTGTTCGCCCGCGAGACCGCCCGCGTGCTGGCCGCGAACGGCATTACCGCCTGCATGTACCCCCGGCTTGAGCCGACCCCGGCGCTTTCGTGGGCGGTGCGGTACCTCGGCTGCGGCGCGGGCGTCTGCGTGACGGCCAGCCACAACCCCGCTAAGTACAACGGCTACAAGGTCTACGGCGCGGACGGCTGCCAGATCACGCTGGAGGCTGCCGAGAAAATTCTGGCAGCTATCGAAAAAATTGATTGCTTTGACGATGTCCGGCTGGTAGATTTTGACGCTGCCGCCGCCGCGGGCCGCATTGTGACAATTGACGAAAAATGCCTCGATGATTTTGTGCAGGCTGTCTATGACCAGCGCGTCGGCGACGGCGCGGGCATCGACGCGCTCAAGCTCGTCTATACCCCGCTGAACGGCACGGGTCTGGAATGTGTGAAAAAGCTGCTGAAAAAGCTCGGCGTGACCCATGTGACCGTTGTGCCCGAGCAGGAAAAGCCCGACGGCGACTTCCCGACCTGCCCCTACCCCAACCCCGAGATCCGCGAAGCTATGCAAAAAGGCTTGGAGCTGTGCGACAAGGTCCGCCCCGATCTGCTGCTGGGCACCGACCCCGACTGTGACCGCTGCGGCACCGCCGTGCCCGACGGCAAGGGCGGCTACCGCCTGATTACCGGCAATGAGATGGGCATCATCCTGCTGGACTATATCTGCCGCACCCGTCTGGCACAGGGCACGATGCCCGCCGACCCCGTGGCGGTAACGACGATTGTCTCCACCGATATCTGTCTCTTATACACATCTGACGCTGCCGACGAATAG
>ERZ1026959.502-NODE-502-length-11583-cov-8.821825_pt1 | contig 11583 bp, 9 predicted proteins | sample MGYA00519299_ERZ1026959 | MGnify/ENA primary metagenome ERZ1026959 (study PRJEB26926, sample SAMN06164517) | human gut metagenome | biome: ENVO:00009003; feature: ENVO:2100002; material: ENVO:00002003 | host: Homo sapiens | place: USA | collected 2012 ... | reverse complement strand
TAATACTTTGTGTATTATCGAGCATTTTGGCAACGCAGATGCCGTGCCGCAGCCGTCGGAGCGGTGCTTAAGCCGTAAGGCGGGAATTATGCGGTGTTGCCTTTACTTGCTGATCCTGTCGATCACGGCCAACTCGTCGGGCGTGAACGTCGTGTGCTCCACGGCCTTGATGTTGTCCAGAATCTGCTGCGTTTTGGAGGCACCGATCAGAACCGTTGTGACCTCGTCGTGGTGCAGCAGCCAGGCAAGGGCCATCTCGGCCAGGGTCTGACCGCGCTGCCGGGCAAGGTCGTTCAGGGCGCTGATCTGCGCAAGGCGCTCCGGCGTGATGTCCTTCTCCTTCAAGAACCGCCCGTCGGTGTGGACGCGGCTGTCGGCGGGGATGCCGTGCAGATAGCGGTCCGTCAAAAGCCCCTGCGCCAGCGGGCTGAAGGTGATGATGCCCTTGTGCAGCTTCGCGGCGGTATCCTTTAACCCGTTGTGCTCAATCGTGCGGTCAAAGATCGAATACCGGTTCTGGTTGATGACGAACGGTACATGCAGCTCGTCCAGAATGGCCGCGGCCTTTTCCAGCGTCGGGCCGTCGTAGTTGGATAGACCGGCGTACAGCGCCTTGCCGCTGCGCACGGCCTGCGCCAGTGCGCCCATCGTCTCCTCCAGCGGGGTGTTGGGGTCCATGCGGTGGTGGTAGAAAATATCCACATAGTCCAGCCCCATGCGCTGCAGGCTCCGGTCCAGGCTGGCCAGCAGATACTTGCGGCTGCCCCAGTCGCCGTAGGGGCCGTCCCACATCAGGTAACCGGCCTTGGTGGAGATGATCAGCTCGTCGCGGTAGACGCCGAGGTCGTCCCGCAGAATTTTACCAAAATTCAGCTCGGCAGCGCCCGGCTCGGGGCCGTAGTTGTTGGCAAGGTCAAAGTGGGTGATGCCGTGGTCAAACGCCGTGCGGCAGAGCGCGCGCATATTCTCATACGGGGCGGTGTCACCGAAATTATGCCACAGCCCCAGCGAGACAGCGGGCAGCATAAGGCCGCTGGCCCCGCAGCGGCGGTAGGGGATGACCTGATAGCGGTTTTGTGCGGCTTGGTACATGGGGAAAGCCTCCTTTGTTTTTCTTTCATTATAATATCCGCGGCGGGTGCAGACAATGTGAAAGCTGCACAAAAAGCAACATCAAAATTCGACACTTGACATAAATCCGATTTCGGACTATAATGAAATCCGAAATCGGATTTTAAAGAGGAAAGAGAATGGAAGAAAAGGAATCCCAGGCCCGCGCCCTGCTGGACAAAACGAACCGCCAGTTCAATGAGTGCAATGCCCTGTACCACGCGGCGGCGCAGCGGTGCGGCCTGTCGGACGCAGCGTTCTGGACGCTGTATGCGCTGGTGACGTCGTGCGAGCCGCTGACCCAGAACCGCATTGCGGCGGACTGGGGCATCCCCAAGCAGACGCTGAACTCCGCCGTGGCGGCTATGGTCAAAAAGGGCCTGCTGGCGCTTTGCCCGGGAAAAGGAGCCCACAGCGGAAAGATCGTGACCCTGACCGCCGAGGGCCGTGCGCTGGCCGAGCGCACCGTCGTGCCGGTCATCGCCGCCGAGGAAAAGGCCATCCGCGCCTTTGGCCTTGCAAGCGCCGAGGAAATGCACCGTCTGGCGCAGCGGCATCTGGAATGCCTGCAGCGGGAGTTTGAAAAAATTGCGCGGTAGGGGCCGGGCATGCCCGGCCCGCAGCATAACGGAAACAGAGAGGTAAAGGCAAGGTGCAGGGCCGGACATGTCCGGCCCCTACGCGCGTGCCTGCCGCAAAAACAGGAGCATTTATGTCAAAATCAAACCAGATCCAGCTGTCCGACCACTTTACCACGGGGCGGCTGCTGAAATTCACGGCGTCGCCTATTATCATGATGATCTTCACGTCGATCTACACGATTGTGGACGGCTTCTTTGTCTCGAACTGCGCGGGCAAAACGGCGTTCACGGCGCTGAACCTCATTTACCCCTATCTCCAGATGCTGGGCTGCCTCGGCTTTATGATCGGCACGGGCGGCAGTGCGCTGGTCGCCATGACGCTGGGCATGGGCGATGAGAAGCGCGCAAACCGGCTGTTCAGTATGCTGGCCGTTGCGACTGTGGGCATCGGCGCGATTTTCAGCGCCATCGGCCTGGCACTGCTGCGGCCCGTGGCGCTGCTGCTGGGCGCAACGCCCGAACTGCTGCCCAACTGTCTGCTGTATGGCCGCATTTTGCTGACATTCCAAACGGCGTTCATGCTGCAATATCTGTTCCAGAGCTTCTTTATTGCCGCGGAAAAGCCCAAGCTGGGCCTGTTCTTCACGGTGGCGGCGGGCGTGACCAACATGGTGCTGGACTCCGTGCTCGTCGGCGTGGCGGGTCTTGGGCTGGCCGGTGCGGCGTCGGCGACGGTCATCAGCCAGATGGTCGGCGGTGTGGCGCCCATTTTCTACTTTGCTAAGCGCCGTCCCGGCTGCCGCCTGTATTTCACAAAGCCGCTGTTCAGCCTGCGGGAACTGTTCAAAGCCTGCACCAACGGCATCAGCGAGCTGATGACGAATATCTCGATGTCGCTGGTCGGTGCGCTGTACAATATGCAGCTGCTCAAGCTGTTCGGCGCGGACGGCGTTGCGGCCTACGGCGTGCTTATGTATGTGGGCTTTGTGTTCGCGGCGGTGTTCATCGGCTATTCTCAGGGCACAGCGCCCATTGTCAGCTACCACTTTGGCGCGGCCAACAAGGACGAATTGAAAAACCTGCTGCGCAAAAGTGCGGGCATCATTGCGGTGGCCGGTGTGGCGATGCTGACTTCCAGTGAGCTGCTGGCCGAGCCGCTGGCCAAAATCTTCGTCGGCTACGATGCGGGACTGCTGGCGCTGACGACCCACGGCATGAAGCTGTACTGCATCAGTTTTATCCTGTCAGGCTTCAACATTTTCGGCTCGGCGTTCTTCACGGCGCTGAACAACGGCACGGTGTCGGCGGCTATCTCCTTCCTGCGCACGCTGCTGTTCCAGGTCGTGTCCATCCTGACCCTGCCGCTTATCATCGGCGTGGACGGCATCTGGCTTGCGGTAGTTGCCGCCGAGGCCATGGCGCTGGTATGCACCGGAGGGTTTGTTGTGAGGGGGAGAAAGAAGTATGGGTATCTGTAAATAAAAAAGAGGGCGCGAAAGCGTCCTCTTTTTTGCGTCTCTAAGGCTTCCCCCTCGGGGCTGCGCCCGCAGGCGCGTGTCGAAGCGCAACCGCCGGAGGCGGCTCTTAGCGCGGAGACTGAAGCTGCCGCCCGCAGGCGGCTGATGAGGGCAGAATCTGCCATTGCACACCGTTAACGGGTAATATCCGGCACACTCGCCCCTCATCCGGCCTCGGGCGGGGCCTCGGCCACCTTCCCCCGCGGGGGAAGGCTACCTGGCTTATTCCTCCTCTTCCTCCTCCAAAATCTCCTGCGCGACCTCGCCGCGGCTCATGCGGGTGTCCATGGCGCGCTTTTCGATCAGGCGGTGGGCGTCGGTCTCGGTGTAGCCTTTTTTCTCAATCAAATAGCACTTTGCGCGGTCCACCAGCCGCAGCTGGGCAATTTTGTCCAGCAGCTTTGCGTTCTCGGTCCGCAGCACGGCCAGGCGCTTGTAGCTGCTGGCCGCGATCTGCACGGCCTGCCGGAACTGTGGGCCGGTGAACGGCTTGGCCAGCACAAGCACGCCGAAATCCTGCAGTTTATCCGCAATCTGCTCCGCGGTGCCGGTCTTGGCCAGAAGGATGACGCCTGCGTCGGTCTTTTCCACAGCGTCGGTGCCCAGCTCGTGGCCGAACTCATCGGGCAGGGGCGTGTTGATGATGACGACCTCAAAGCTGTTGGTATCCATGCGGCGGCGCGCTTCGCCGCCGCTGGCGACAATCGTGGGGCGGGTATAGCCCAGCTCTCCGATATGCCGCGCCAGATATTCATTGGCGTTATTCCCCGCTGAAACGATCAGGGCTTTTGCCATAGGCTGCCCTCCCTTCCTGATAATTTACGATAAAGCTTTCGGGCAGGCCGCCCTACGTACTCCCGTAAAATCAAATGATCAGGAAGCTGTGCGCTCTTTCCCAGCTCTCGGTGTCGGGGGCACCCTCGGCGTCGTGGCAGAGCTGGGTCTGGTACTCAAAGTACTTGTTCATCAGGGCAACGGGCAGCTCACGGCTGATAAACTCGCTCTGCCCGGCCACGGTGATGGCCTCGCGCAGGGTGCGGGGCAGGCTGTCCAGACCCGCCGCGGCGCTGGGATGGAACAGGTTGCGGTTCACGGCCTCGGGCAGGGGCAGGCTGTGCTCGATGCCGTCGAGACCGGCGGCCAGGATCAGGCCGATGACCAGATACGGGTTGCCCGCGGGGTCGGGCCCGCGCAGCTCAACGCGGCAGTACTCGCCGTGGGCGCTGGGCAGACGCACGAGCTGGCTGCGGTTCTGGCGGCTCCAGCTCACGTACAGCGGGGCCTCGTTTGCGCCCAGGCGCGCGTAGGAGTTGGGCACAGGGTTGCAGAACGCCGTCAGCTCCCGCGCGTGGGCCAGGATGCCCGCCACAAAATGTCCGGCCTCGCTGTCGGGCGTAAAGGCACCGTCAAACAGGTTCTTGCCGTCCCGCAGCAGCGAGACATTGACATGCAGACCGCTGCCCGGCTGGTTGGCCAAAGGCTTGGGCATGAAGCTGGCAAATAGACCGTTGCGGGCCGCAATGGCCTTGACGGTGCTCTTGAAGGTGTTCAGATTGTCGGCGGATTTCAGCGCCGTCGTGTAGCGGAAGCAGACCTCGTTCTGGCCGTGGCCGCTCTCGTGGTGGCTGTGCTCGGGGTGCAGGCCCATTTCCTCAATGGCAAAGCAGATCTCCCGGCGGATGTTCTCGCCCTTGTCCAGCGGCGGGATGTCAAAATAGCCGCCTATGTCCAGCGGAATGCGGGTCGGGCTGCCGTGCTCGTCGGTCTCGAACAGGTAGAACTCGCACTCGCAGCCGACGTTGCAGACAAGGCCCATGGCGCGGGCACGCTTGATGACGGATTGCAGGTAGCCGCGGCAGTTGCCCTCAAACGGCTTGCCGTTGGGCAGGGTGATGTCGCAGTACATGCGGATGACGCGGCCCTCGGTGGGGCGCCACGGCAGCACAGTGGCGGTGTCCGGGTCCGGCCAGAGAACAAGGTCGCTCTCCTCGACGTTCATGAACCCGGCGATGGACGACCCGTCGAAGCTGACACCCTCGGCAAAGGCGCGGGGCAGCTCACTGGCAAAAAGCGAAACGTTTTTCTGGTTGCCGAAAATATCGCAGAATGTCAATTTTGCGAACTTAACATCGTTGTCCTCAACAAAATTGAGAATGTCCTGTGCGGTGCGTTTCATAGGAACCTCCTGTAAAAGCCTTCCCCTGCGGGGGAAGGTGGCGCGAAGCGACGGATGAGGGGCGAGTGTGCCGCGGCAGACCGTGAACGGGTCGTATGGCAAGACTGCCCCTCATCAGCCGCCTGCGGGCGGCAGCTTCAGTCTCCGCGCTAAGAGCCGCCTCCGGCGGTTGCGCTTCGACACGCGCCTGCGGGCGCAGCCCCAAGGGGGAAGCCGCAGATACTCGAAAGGCCCACCTTGAGCGGGCGGGCCTTTCGAGCTGGTGTAAGAAATAGGAAAAGGAGAATGGCGATTGTAAAAGGGTGTAACCTTACACCCGGCTGCGTCTTCACTGTGCGGGGCGGGGGCGCGGCCAGTAAGGAAAATGGCGTGGTGTGGGCGGGCTGCTGCTTGCGGGGAAACAACCCATCCCGTAGGGGCGCATTCTATATGCGCCCGTCAACCGGCAGCTCCTTGCGGGCGGATACGGGATCCGCCCCTACAAAAAGCGCGGGAGAAAATCACTCGGTATAGAACAGCATACGGCTGTAGCAGGGCAGGGGCCAGTAATCCTCATCGACGATGCTCTCGGCCTCGTCGGCGGCGGCACGCAGGGCATCCATCGCGGGGATGACCTCGTCGTGGAAGGCGTGTGCCTTGGCAGCCTCGTCGTCCATGGCGCTGACCTTGTCGGTAGCGGCCTGCAGGGCGTCGGTGGCGTCGGACATCTCGTCGGTGTACTTGCTCAGGGCGGTCAGGACCTTCGTCTCGGCCTTGGTGGAGATGCCCTCCACAGCGGCGGTCTTGGCGGCGGCTGCGCCGGCGACCTCGCCCATGTAGGCGGTGGCGGCGGGGATCAGCTGCTTGTTGGCGATCTTGAGCATCGTGCGGGCCTCGATGTTGAGGATCTTGGAGTAGTGCTCCATCTCGACCTCGTAGCGGCTCAGCATCTCGGTCTTGGTCAGGACGCCGAACTCCTCCATCAGGGCAATGTTCTTATCTTCCTTCAGCGCGATCATCGCGTCGGGGGTGCACTTGCGGTTCGGCAGGCCGCGGCGCTCGGCCTCGACCTCCCATGCCTCGCTGTAGCCGTTGCCGTTGAAGATCACGCGGCGGTGCTCGTTCAGCGTCTTTTTGACCCAGGCGGCAGCCGCGCACTCAAAGTCGGCGGCACCGGCGGTCTCGGCCACGAACTCCTTCAGGCTCTTGGCGACGGCGGTGTTCAGGATCGTGTTCGCGTCGGACAGGTTCTCGGCGGAGCCGGGCATACGGAACTCAAACTTGTTGCCGGTGAAGGCGAACGGAGAGGTACGGTTGCGGTCCGTGGTGTCCTTGCTGAACTTGGGCAGGACGTCAACGCCCAGGTCCATCTTCATCTTGACGGGGCCGGCATAGGGGGAATCGGTGCAGATGGCATCGATAACGGCCTCCAGCTCCTCACCGACGAAGATGGAAATGATGGCCGGGGGTGCCTCGTTGGCGCCCAGACGGTGATCGTTGCCCGGGGTGGCGACGGAGGTGCGCAGCAGGTCGGCGTAATCGTCAACGGCCTCGATGACCGCGGACAGGAACACCATGAACTGCAGGTTCTCCATCGGGGTGTCGCCGGGATCCAGCAGGTTCTCGCGCTTGGTGCTGATGGACCAGTTGTTGTGCTTGCCGCTGCCGTTGACGCCCTCGAACGGCTTCTCATGCTGCAGGCAGACCAGACCGTGCTTGTCGGCGATCTTCTTCATCATCTCCATCGTCAGCAGGTTGTGGTCGATGGCGACGTTGGTGATGTCGTAGATGGGGGCCAGCTCATGCTGGCAGGGGGCGACCTCGTTGTGCTTGGTCTTGGCGGGAACGCCCAGCTTCCACAGCTCCTCGTCCAGCTCCTTCATAAAGCCGGAGACGATGGGGCGGATCGTGCCGAAGTAGTGCTCCTCCAGCTCCTGGCCCTTGGACGGGGCAGAGCCGAACAGCGTGCGGCCGCACAGCACCAGGTCCAGGCGCTTCTGGTAGTCCTCCTTCTTAATAAGGAAGTACTCCTGCTCGGGGCCGACGGTGGTCGCGACGCGGTCCACGTCCTTGCCGAACAGCTTCAGCACCTTGCAGGCCTGGTCGGAGATGGCCTGCATCGAGCGCAGCAGCGGGGTCTTTTTGTCCAGTGCCTCGCCGGTGTAGGAGCAGAACGCAGTGGGGATGCACAGCGTATCGTCCTTCACGAAAGCGTAGCTGGTGGGGTCCCAGGCGGTGTAGCCGCGGGCCTCGGCGGTGGCGCGCAGGCCGCCGGAGGGGAAGGAGGAGGCGTCCGGCTCACCCTTGATGAGCTCCTTGCCGGAAAACTCCATGATGGCGGTGCCGTCCGGCTGGGGGCTGACAAAGCCGTCATGCTTCTCACTGGTGATGCCGGTCAGAGGCTGGAACCAGTGGGTGTAGTGGGTGGCGCCCTGCTCAATGGCCCAGCGCTTCATGACGCTGGCCACGACGTTGGCGACCTCAAGGTCCAGCGGCTGGCCCTTCTCAATCGTCGCCTTGAGGCTCTTGTAGGTCGAGCTGGGCAGACGCTCGCGCATCTCATGCTCGTTGAAGACTTTGCTGCCGTAAAGTTCCATAACGGTTGCTGCCATACTTCTTACTCCTTTATTTCCTCTATTTACAGAAAAAGGACGCTGCGAAAACACATTCGCAGCGCCCTTGCTGTTATGCCTCTATTATACGGGGTAAGCGGACAAAATGCAACTGGCAATCTGACGAAAGAGACAACGATTTTTTGGTTGAAATACGGCAATACTGTGAACTGTGCGCGAGAGACGGAATGTGGTATACTAAGAGCAGGTCGGATGGCCGCAGGTGCAACGACTGCTGCGCAGCGCCGTAGGGGCCGGGCATGCCCGGCCCGCTGCTGTACGGCATTGCAGCGATAACGGATAGGTTGAGGGCCGGACATGTCCGGCCCCTACAGGGAGGCAGGGGCTCATTATGGAAATCGAACGCAAATGGATGGTCACGGGCTGGCCGGAGGGGCTGACCCAGACCTCGGACTATCAGATGGATCAGGGCTACGTCAGCGTGCGCCCCACGGTGCGCATCCGGCGCGAGGCCCTGCAGGGCGGGCGCACGGCGCTGGTGCTCTGCTTTAAAGGGGCGGGCACCCTGAGCCGCGAGGAGATCGAGACCGAAATCGACGCCGAGCTGTTCGCAAAGCTCGAGCATTTAATAGGTAAGCCCCTTATCCGCAAGGAGCGCCGCGGCTATCGGCTGCCCGGCGGGCTGACGCTTGAGGTCAACTGCGTGGACCCCGACCTGCCCACGGCCTTCTGGTACGCCGAGGTCGAGTTTGAAACCGAAGCCCAGGCTCTTGCCTGGGACCCCGCCGCCGCGGGCCTTGCCGACTACCTGCACGACGAATGCACCGGCAAGCCTGGCAGCAGTATGGGGGAGTACTGGCTTCAGACGCGAAAATAAGGAAACCTTCCCCCGTGGGGGAGGCAAAAATTTGTATTTGTAAAATCTCCGCCCCCACCTTTACAAACGCCCTTGAAACGACTACAATATTAGTATATTTACTACAACAGGAAAACCTGAAAAGGAGCAATGGAATGAAACGTGTTCTGCTTGTGATCGCAGCGCTGCTCTCCTTGACAGTGCTGCTGGCGGCCTGCAAAAAGAGCGGCGATACCATCTCGACCCCCGCCGCGGAAAGCACACCCGCGACTGTGGAGGCGACCCCCGCTCCCACCGAGCTGCCCCCCTATGAGGCCAACGTCCTGACCGGTGAGCCGAAGGGTGCTGACTACCCAGAGGGCCAGCGCATCACCGCCGTGATGGTCAACAACATCGTGGCGGCCCGCCCCCAGCGCGGTCTGTCCAAGGCCGACATCCTGTTTGAGATCAAGGTCGAGGGCGGCATCACCCGTTTCATGCCTGTCTTTACCGATTATAAGACCGTCGGCGAGGTCGGCCCCGTCCGCTCGGGCCGCGACCAGTTCTTCCGCCTGATCCTGCCCTGGCAGGCGCTCTATATCCATGAGGGCCAGTCCGTCGTCATGCAGCAGTACGCCATCGACTACGACTACGGCAAGCTGAACAACAACGACGGTGCCAACGGCTACCGCGATTATGGCCGCGTCAACTGGGCTGGCAAGAGCTACAACGCCGGTTCTCTGGCGCTGGAGCACACGATGTACACCAACGCCGACAACATCGCAAACTATATCAGCAGCCAGAACGTGGACATGAACCGCACCTACAACTCCACCTTCTTTAACTTTGTGGATTACCGCCTGGGCACGACCCGCGACCTGTCCAACAGCCTGGACAGCGCCTACAGCGATAAGTACGGCCCCGTCGTCTCCGACGGCCAGTATATCGAGATCGAGCACAGCCAGTCCTACAAGACCCGCTTCATCTACGACGAGTCCACCAACGAGTACAAGATGCAGCAGAACTACTCCGACGGCCAGTGGCGCGATACCGTGGACGAGGCCGCCGACAACAAGGTGCTGACCTTCCCCAACGTCATCGTCCTGTACACCGACATCCACACCTACCCCGGCCACGAGGCCAAGGACCTGCAGTACGTTGAGTACGCCTGGGGCGGCATCGGCTACTACTGCTACGGCGGCAAGTGCGAGAAGATCTACTGGCAGAAGGGCACCCCGCTGGAGGCCCTGCGCCTGTACTACCTGAACGAGGACGGCACCTGCAGCGACACCCCGCTGGAGGTCAACATCGGCAAGAGCTATGTGGCCGTGACCGACGTAGACTTTGCCGGGAACTTTGTCCACAGCACGCTGGACGGCGTCAACCTGTCCACCGCCACGACCCAGACCTACGAGAAGAGCTATGTCGAGGACGACGCCAAGGCCGGTGAGACCCTCGGCTCCTCCACCGACGACCTGACCGCAGCCGCCACCGGCAGCGGCGAGGCTGAGACCACCGAGGCTCCCGCGCAGGAACAGGCCCCTGCTGAGGAGCAGGCCCCTGCCGAGGAGCAGGCCCCCGCCGAGGAATCGGCTCCCGCATCAGAGCAGGCTCCCGATCAGCAGGAAAACACGGAGAACGCTGAGGGCAGCCAAGGTTAAGCATCCATCAACAACGCGGCTCGCCCGGCGGGCCGCGTTATTTTTATGAGAGAGGTACACTATGAAAAAATGGCAGGCATTGGGCAGTGCTGCGGCGCTGCTGGCGGCACTGCTTCTGGAGGGCTGCAGCGGGCAGCAGGCAGCGGCCACGCCGGAGCAGGCGGCCACGCCTTCCCCCGCAGCTACGGCAGAGCCGACCCCCGTTCCGGCCCCGGCAGGCAACCCGCTGACCGGGCTGGACGACGCCGACTACACCGGCAAGCGCCCCGTGGCCGTGATGCTGCGCACGCTGGACGGCGCACAGCCCCAGTGGGGCATTGCGTCCGCCGATGTGCTGATCGAGGGCGTGACCGAAGGCAACACCGCGGGTCTGATGGCGCTGTTTGCCGACGTGGACCGCATCAGCAAGGTGGGGCCGGTCGGCCCGGGCCGCGACCTGTTTTTGCAGGCCGCGCTGCCGCTGAACGCGATGCCGGTCTCGATTGACAAGAACGTCTACGCGGCAAACCTGCTCAACACGCTGGCGTATCAGGATCTGGACGGCTACCACGTCGGCAAGACGGCGTTTGCCTTTGACCAGGGCCGTCAGGACGCAGGCTACCGCGAGGAAAACTGCTGGTACACCACCGGCGAGCTGATCCGCAGCGGTGCGGCCAGCTACGGCACGGCTCTGGAGGGCAGCAACACCCCGCTGTTCCGTTTTGGCACGCGGGAGGAGGTTGCCCCCGAGAACCGCAGCGGCATGAGCCTGACCGTGACGTTCTCGAAATCCGACAGCGAGCAGCTGAACTACAACACCGGCACCGGCCTGTACGAGAAGCTGAACGCCGACGGAAGCCCGATGACCGACGCCGACAACGGTCAACAGGCGGCGTTCACCAACGTGTTTGTGCTGTATGCGTCCAGCGGCATCAAGGATGACGGCTACACCCGCCAGTACGACATGACCGGCGGCACCGGCCTCTACCTGCACGGCGGCGCGTGGGAGCAGATCTCCTGGAGCAAGGAGGACGCCACCGGGCCGTTCAGCCTGACCGCCGCCGACGGCACGCCGCTGACCGTGGCCCTGGGCAAGAGCTTTATCGCGATCTGGGGCGGCTACTACCTGTCTCTTATACACATCTCCGAGCCCACGAGACACTGAGCGATCT
>ERZ1026959.491-NODE-491-length-11759-cov-5.637731_pt1 | contig 11759 bp, 9 predicted proteins | sample MGYA00519299_ERZ1026959 | MGnify/ENA primary metagenome ERZ1026959 (study PRJEB26926, sample SAMN06164517) | human gut metagenome | biome: ENVO:00009003; feature: ENVO:2100002; material: ENVO:00002003 | host: Homo sapiens | place: USA | collected 2012 ... | reverse complement strand
CTACACCTCTCTATTCGTCGGCAGCGTCAGATGTGTATAAGAGACAGATGTAGGACTTGTTACCGGAACATGTTTTGCCGAAACTGGCGTAGACGTAACTTGTGTAGATGTAAATGCGGATAAGATTGCTAATCTGCAACAGGGTATTATTCCTATTTATGAACCGGGATTGGAAGATATGGTCTTGCGTAATGTAAAGGCTGGACGTCTTCATTTCACCACCTCTTTAGAGAGTTGTCTGGACAATGTGGATATTGTGTTCAGTGCTGTGGGCACTCCTCCCGATGAAGACGGAAGTGCCGATTTGCGTTATGTGCTTGAAGTTGCCAAGACGATTGGTGCTAATATGAAGAAATACACCTTGGTCGTGACCAAGAGTACGGTGCCCGTGGGTACGGCCCGGAAAGTAAAAGCGGCTATCCGGGAGGAATTGGAGAAAAGAGGGGAGTCGATAGATTTCGATGTGGCTTCTAATCCGGAATTCTTGAAAGAAGGTAATGCTATCGATGACTTTATGAGTCCGGACCGTGTGGTAGTGGGCGTAGAGTCGGAAAGGGCTAAAAAACTGATGACCAAGCTTTATAAACCTTTCATGCTGGTTAACTTCCGCGTTATCTTCATGGATATTCCTTCTGCCGAGATGACCAAGTATGCGGCAAACTCCATGTTGGCCACCCGTATCAGCTTTATGAACGATATTGCCAACTTGTGCGAACTGGTGGGAGCTGATGTAAATATGGTACGTGACGGAATAGGTTCCGACAGTCGTATCGGGCGTAAGTTCTTGTATCCGGGATGCGGTTATGGTGGATCTTGTTTCCCGAAAGATGTGAAGGCGTTGATTAAGACTGCCGAGCAGAATGGTTATTCCATGCAGGTGTTGAAAGCGGTGGAAGATGTGAACGAGAATCAGAAAGGCATTTTGTTCGAGAAACTGGTAAAAGTATTCAATGGAGATTTGAAAGGCAAAACAGTGGCTTTGTGGGGACTTGCATTCAAGCCCGGTACGGACGATATGCGTGAGGCTCCGGCTTTGGTACTTATTGAGAAATTGAAACAGTCGGGTTGCAATGTCCGCGCATACGATCCTGCTGCTATGGATGAGTCCCGCCGCCGGATAGGAGAGTCGGTTTATTATGCGCACGATATGTATGATGCGGCTCTTGATGCGGATGCGTTGATTCTGGTAACCGAGTGGAAAGAGTTCCGTCTTCCTACCTGGGGAGTAATCAAGAAGGCTATGAAGCAGCCTGTAGTGCTTGACGGACGAAATATTTATGATGGTGACGAACTACAGGAAATGGGGTTTGTTTATCATTGCATCGGTCGATAAATAAAAAAATAGAGTAACCATGTACAAACGTTTTTCGATAATAATGTTGGCTGTTGCGCTGTCTTCTTGTGGAACTCCGCAACAAAAAGCATCCGCTCTGGAAGAAAACAAGGAGGCAAAATCTTTGTTGGAAGGTATATGGTTGGACGATAATACGGAAACGGCATTACTGAGGGTGAAAGGCGATACCCTGTTTTATGCAGATGCCGCTACGGCTCCCGTTGCTTTTAAAATTATAGGCGATTCGTTGATTACGTATGGTGCACGGACTAATGGTTATAAGATTGAGAAGCAGGGGGAGCATATTTTTTGGTTTCATTCGGCTGTGGGAGATGTGATACGCCTGCATAAGTCTGATGCGGAGAATGATTCTCTGGCATTTATCCATACTCGGGAAATCCCTGTTTATAACGAAGTTATTAAGAAAGATTCGGTGGTGACATACGATAATGTCCGTTATCGCGGATATGTGTACATTAACCCGTCAAAGATTAAAGTAATGCGTCCGGGGGTTTCGGAGGAAGGACTTGGGGTGGATAATGTATATTATGACAATATCATACACATTTGCGTGTATGAAGGCAGGAAGAGTCTTTATGCCAAAGATATCACCAAGCAGATGTTCAAGGGGGTGGTTCCGGATGATTTCTTGCAATGGGCTATATTGTCGGATATGGATTTTATGGGGGTCGATTCGAAAGGGTATCATTATCAGGCCACGGTGTGCATACCTGACGGCGCGTCTTGTTATATGGTCAATATCACTGCCGGCAAGGATGGAGGACTTGCATTCGAGTTGGTAAGGTAGTCGTGGCTATGTCATTTTTTTATTTCGCGATTACTATTTGGTCGCTATCATGCTCTATAGAGAATATCCTGAAAAATCCTTCAAAAGCTTCAGCCTGCTCGCAAATGCCCTGCCCATCGGTATTCCGGCTGAAGGATTGGACTTGGGAATTCTTCAGCCGGAGATTGGAATCCTTCAGCCGGATTGGTATTCTTCCGATTCTTGGGGAATTGGTTTTCCTGAAGGATATTTTTCGGCTGAAACATTTCACAATGCATATCCTTCAGCCGGAATGCCGATGGGCAGGGCGTTTGCGGAATGGCTGAAAGATCTGAAGGAAAAATAAGGCGTTTCGGCATGTAGATGCCGTTATGGAAAAAACAACAGGTCAAATTTTAAAAAGCTCTTGTTCTTTCAATGAAAACGTCCTGTTCTTTTTTTTAAAGACCTTGTTCTTTTCTGAAAAGAACAGGACGTTTGAGAGGTTAGTAACGTACATGCCGGAAGGTTAGTAACGTGTCACCCCATACGTTACTAATGTGTGGGGTGTAAGGTTAGTAATGTTACAGGTGAAAGATTATATATCCTACAAGCAATACATATAATGGATGTTTGTGATTGCCTCGCATCTATTTTGCAGATGAGCCATGAAGTGACCCTCTCCATAAAATAAAATTGGAGGAAAACAAGTCCGTCTTCCTCCAATGGTTTTTAGATGTCATCTCTTCCGTCTATTCTTTTGGGGTGTTTCTTCTATTATTGGCATTGGGCTTGCCCGTACCGTTCTTTTTCCCCTTATAATTGCCTTGTTTTCTGGAGCCGCCACCTTTGTGATTGCTACGACCGGCGCCACTTCGCGGGTTGTATTCGGGCGCTTCTCCCAATTCCTCGGGAACCGGGATTTTATAGATGTTCCTACCCAGGAAATTTTCAATAGCTTTGAATTGGGTCTGCTCTTTCTCACTGACAAAAGTAATGGCGCAACCATCATGGTTGGCACGAGCTGTACGGCCGATGCGGTGTACATAATCCTCGCTGTCATGTGGAACATCGTAGTTGATTACCAAACGAATATCGTCAATGTCTATTCCTCGCGAAACAATATCGGTAGCAATCAGAATATTGATTCTGCCACTTTTAAATTCACGCATAATCTGTTTCCGTTGGGACTGCTCCAAGTCTGAGTGCATTTCACCTACGTTCAGTTTCATCCGCTTGAATGCTTGTGTCACCTCCTTTACTTTCAATTTGGAAGAGGCAAAGATAATGACACGTTCGGGTGTTTGATCCTGGAAAAGGGATTGAATAATTCCCAATTTCTGGCGTTCATAACAGATATAAGCCGTTTGGATAATCTTTTCCGCAGGTTTTGAAACCGCTAATTTTATTTCTACCGGATTGTTTAAGATCGTTTTTGCCAATTGTTGTATTTTAGCCGGCATAGTGGCCGAGAACATGATGGTCTGACGTTCTTTCGGCAGATATTTCACTATTTGCATAATGTCATCCGAGAATCCCATATCCAGCATACGGTCCGCTTCATCAAGAATAAAGAAAGAAACTTTAGACAAGTCTACGTAACCTAGGCTGAGATGACTTATCAGACGTCCCGGAGTAGCAATGACTACATCGGCCCCCAAAGTTAAACCTTTCTTTTCTTGCTCGAAGCGCACACCATCGTTTCCTCCGTAAACAGCCACGCTGGATGCCGGTAGAAAATAAGAGAAACCTTCCATTTGCTGGTCTATCTGTTGCGCTAATTCGCGTGTGGGTGACATGATCACACAATTGATGGCATCTTCCGGATATCCGCCTTTGCTTAATTGATTAAGAACGGGCAAAAGGTATGCGGCAGTCTTGCCGGTTCCGGTCTGTGCCACTCCGATCAAATCTTTTCCTTCAAGAATGACCGGTATGGTATGTTCTTGTACAGGAGTGCATTCTTCAAATCTCATGGCATCTAATGCCTGAAGCACCCCTTCTTCTAAATTTAGTTCTGAAAATTTCATATATATAGTTACTTCTTTCTTTAGAGTTTGCCGCGTTCTTCCAGGTAAGAGTCCTTGAAGCCCAGGAAATAGAGGACGCCGTCCAATCCGATCGTATTAATGGACTGTTGTGCGTTAGCCACTACTTTGGGTTTTGCATGGAATGCTATACCCAGACCGGCTTCGGACAACATGGGCAAGTCATTCGCTCCGTCTCCTACAGCAATAGTTTGTGCTATGTCCACACGTTCTACTTGAGCGATCAGTTTCAGCAGTTCGGCTTTACGTTTTCCGTCAACTACATCTCCCAGATATCTTCCGGTTAATTTGCCATTTACTATTTCCAGTTCATTGGCATATACGTAATCTATGCCGAATTTATCTTTCAGATAATTGCCGAAATAGGTGAATCCACCGGATAGGATGGCTATTTTGTAACCATATCTTTTCAACACGAACATCAGACGTTCCACACCTTCGGTGATGGGAAGGTTTTTTGCGATTTCTTTCATTACGCTTTCATCCAGTCCTTTCAGCAAAGCCACCCGTTCTGTGAAGCTTTCTATGAAATCAATTTCTCCACGCATGGCGCGTTCTGTGATTTCTCGTACTTGGTCACCCACACCGGCGCGTTCGGCTAATTCATCTATACACTCTGTCTGTATCAATGTGGAATCCATATCGAAACAAATCAAGCGTCGCATACGCCGGTACATATTGTCCAGCTGGAAAGAAAAGTCCATTTCCAGGTCACTGCTCAGTTTCATTAACGCCTGTTGCATCTCTTCCCTTTGGCGGGGGGTGCCACGGACGGAGAATTCGATACAAGCCCGTACATTCGCTTTCCGTTCATCCAATGGAATACGCCCTGTAAGACGTTTGATAGCATCAATATTCAAACCTTGTTCCGCTAATATTCCTGTGACTGCCGCGATTTGTTTGGCTGTCAGCTTGCGTCCCAGTAAAGTCAGGATGTACCGGTTCTTGCCTTGCATGTTTACCCATTCCTCATATTCTTCCACAGTAACGGGATAGAAACGGATATTGATGCCTAATGCGGAAGCTTTAAATAGCAACTCTTTCATGATATTCCCTGAATCTTTTTCCTGGCTTTTGAATAAAATGCCTAATGACAGGGTGCTATGAATATCGGCCTGGCCAATATCCAAAATGGTAACATCATATTTTGACAAAATTTCCGTAATGGAAGCGGTTAATCCCGGCCGGTCAAGACCGGTAATTCTGATTAAAATAAGTTCAGTATTATTATTCATACTTTGTGGTTGCTATTTACAGATTGCAAAAGTACGTAAATAAATCCTTATCAGCTATATTTTCTGCATTCTTTTTTCTCGATGAAAAGGACGATTTTATGCTATATAACATATTTTTTGAGAAAAAATCTTGGAGTTAATTTCAAAACTCCTTACCTTTGCCGCAGATTTCCAATTTAAATGGTATTGATTATCAGTACTAAAGATAATGTTCCGGGTGGAAATCACTGTTTAAGGGCAGTCTCGGATAGTATTAACTAAGATCGAATTACATGATTAAAAATGTAAAGTGGATTTTTGTTGTATTAATTATTAGTTCCTTGATTTCATTCTCTTTTGTAGGGAAAAACACGCCGACAGAAGGCTTGACCATAGGAGACAAGGCTCCTACATTTACTATCTGTGGCGAAAAGCAGCTGATTGACTTGAAGGATTTAAGAGGTAAATATGTACTGCTAAGTTTTTGGGCCAGCTATGATGCTTTGTCAAGGATGCAGAATGCTACTTTGAATCATGCCGTCGCGCAGGCCGACAATGTAGAAATGGTTTCCGTTTCATTTGATGAATACAAGTCGATATTTAACGAGACCATTAAAAAAGACCAGATTTCAACTTCTAATTGTTTTGTGGAATTGGCTGGTGTTTCATCGGATCTATATCAGACTTATCGCTTGAAAAGAGGCTTTAAGAACTTTTTGTTAGATGAAAATGGTGTTATCGTTGCCAAGGATGTCACCGTATCCGAACTCTCTTCTTATTTGAATTGAGAGAACATTTCCGAAAGGAAGAAAAATACAACAAAAATAATTACCGTGGATTCTCAATGGAATCTGCGGTTTTTTTTGCTATATGGTATTTTATTGACTTACATCATTTACCATTCACAATCAAATGCCTACCTTTACAGCGGATAAATAAAAAGATTATGAAACAGATTAAGAATATTGTGTTTGATTTCGGCGGGGTTGTCATTGGCCTTGATCGTGAACAGGCTGTAAAGGCATTTGAGCGGATAGGAGTGAGGGAAGCGGACAGTTTATTAGGGAAATACCACCAGCAGGGGATTTTTCAGGAAGTAGAAAATGGAAACATAGATGCTGAGACTTTTCGCTGTGAGTTGAGTAAAATCTGCGGGAAAGAATTGACTTATCAAGACGTGGAAAATGGGTGGAAAGGATTTGTTACGGACGTGCCGCAATATAAATTGGATTACCTGAATGAGCTTCGTAAGAAGTACAAGGTATATATATTGAGCAACACCAATCCTTATGTGATGGGATGGGCGAGGAGCAATGCATTTACTTCTGCGGGAAAGCCATTGGACGCTTATGTTGACAAGATTTATACTTCCTACGAAGCCGGTTCCACCAAGCCGGATCCTGGCATCTTTAACTATATGATCAAAGATAGTAAACTGAATCCGGCTGAAACAATATTTGTAGATGACGGTGCGGCCAATATTGTTATTGGTAAAGAACTGGGCTTTATTACGATGCAACCGGAGAACGGCGAGGATTGGCGTCAAAAACTAGAAAAGCTCCTATGATTATTTAGGAGCTTTTCTGTATAAATAGATAGCAATAAATGTGTAAAGTATATTAGGAATCCATACCGCTATAATAGGAGGGGTGTTTCCGTTGACAGCAAAGGTTGCTGATACTGTTTGGAACAAAATGTATGAAAAACTAAGTGCTAACCCTACTCCTAAATGCAGTCCCATTCCTCCTTTCATTTTTCTGGATGATAAGGAAACACCAATGGTTGTCAAGATAAAAGCGGCAAAGGACATGGCTATACGTTGGTAATATTCAATTTCAAATTCCTTTATGTTGGCGAACCCACGTCTTTTCTGCTTGTCTATATATTCTTTCAGTTCAGGGCTTGTCATGGTTTGTTGCTGCCCTTTCATAATCAGAAAATCTTGAGGCTCCATTTTAATGATCGTATCCAAACGGTCACCCCGAGTGATTTTCTCACGCATACCTTCCATCTCACGTATCATATAGTTCTTGATTGTCCATTTGTGTACAGATGCTGTATCATAAGTGACACTTCGGGCAGTAAGGTGGGCAACCAGTTTCTTGTCATCAAACTTGTCTAAAGAGAAACGGTATCCCGTTTTATTATAATTTTCATAACGTTCTATGTAGGCAATGACCCCGCTGTCTACTTCCAGTTGCACATTCCGCACATATTCCTGTTTCTTTTTTTTCTTATAACGGTCCTCAAAATCCAAACGGGTTACATTTCCCTTAGGTATGACGTATGCTCCCAGTCCGAAAGTAACAACGGAAATGATTGCGGCCGAAATCATATAGGGCCGCATCATTCGTTTAAAACTCATTCCGGTGGAGAACATGGCAATGATTTCCGAGTTTTCTGCCAGCTTGGAAGTAAAGAAGATAACAGCGATAAAGACAAACAAGGGGCTGAACAGATTGGAGAAGTAGGGGATGAAGTTCATGTAATAATCAAATACAATCGCTTTCAGCGGAGCTTTGTTATTGATGAACCTGTCTATATTTTCGTTCACATCAAATACTACTGCAATGGAGATAATCAATGCAATAGCGAAAAAGTAGGTTCCCAGAAACTTCTTAATGATATATATGTCCAGTCTTTTCACCCATTTATCCAGTTTCAGCCAACTGATATTCGGCTTCCACCATTTTTTATCCTTTGGGGATGAATCTGTGTTTGTCTTGAACCAATTCTTCATTTCTAGTAATTTATAATCTTGTAGATAAGCGTTTTACCATCATTGGTTTCCACGTAGAGAAATCTCCTGCAATGATGTGTTTACGGGCCTCGCCTGCTAGCCACAGATAGAATGCCAAGTTGTGGATAGAAGCGATTTGCATGGCCAGCAGTTCTTGTGCGTGGAACAGATGGCGCAAGTAAGCACGGCTGTACATGGTATCTACATACGATGCTCCTTCGGCCTCGATAGGAGAATAATCATCCTCCCATTTCTTGTTGCGCATGTTCATTATGCCGTTTTTAGTGAATAACATTCCATTGCGTCCGTTCCGGGTCGGCATTACACAATCAAACATATCTACACCGCGTTCTATACCCTCCAGTATATTTACCGGTGTACCGACTCCCATCAGATAGCGGGGCTTGTCTTTGGGTAAGATTTCATTGACAACCTCTATCATTTCGTACATTTTCTCGGTTGGCTCACCTACGGCCAGGCCACCGATGGCATTTCCGTCAGCTCCCTTGGAGGCAATATATTCCGCTGATTGTTTGCGTAAGTCGGGATAGACACAGCCTTGTACTATGGGAAATAATGACTGTTGATAACCATATTTGGGATCGGTTTCGTTGAAATGCTTTATGCAACGGTCCAGCCAACGATGGGTAAGCTGCATTGATTTTTTTGCGTATTCATAATCTGCGGTTCCCGGAGTACATTCGTCAAAAGCCATCATGATATCTGCACCGATAGTCCGTTCTATGTCCATCACCCGTTCAGGAGTGAACAGGTGTTTCGAACCGTCTATATGTGAGCGAAATTCCACACCTTCTTCTCTCATTTTGCGGATACCTGATAAAGAGAATACCTGAAAACCACCACTATCAGTCAGCATAGGACGGTCAAAGCCGTTGAATTTATGCAGACCTCCGGCACGTTCTATTATATCCAGTCCCGGTCGTAAATACAGGTGGTAAGTGTTGCCCAGGATTATCTGCGCTTTAATGTCCTCTTTCAACTCATGTAAATGCACGCCCTTCACCGTTCCCAATGTGCCTACAGGCATAAAGATGGGGGTTTCTATTTGCCCGTGGTCAGTCGTTATCAATCCGGCACGGGCATTCGATTTGGGGTCTGTATATTGTAAGTCAAAAGTCATATTTATTTCTTTTCTTCTGTTTTTTGATTGGTAATATTAAAATCAATGGCACCGTTTACTTTTTCATTGGTGAGAGCCAAAGCCAATACTTCCTTAATATCCGTGACATAATGGAATGTCAGTCCTTCCAGATACATCGGCTGAATTTCTTCAATGTTCTTGCGGTTTTCCTCACATAAAATGATGTCTTTGATTCCGGCGCGTTTAGCGGCTAGGATCTTTTCTTTGATACCGCCTACGGGCAGGACTTTTCCACGTAATGTGATCTCGCCTGTCATTGCCAGATTTGCTTTCACTTTACGCTGGGTGAGGGCGGATGCCAATGAAGTCACCATGGTGATACCGGCTGACGGACCATCTTTAGGGATGGCTCCTTCAGGTACATGGATGTGGATATTCCAATTGTCAAAGATATCTTCCTGTAAATTCAGCAGTTTGGTATGTGCCTTGAGATATTCCAAAGCCAGCATGGCCGACTCTTTCATTACGTCACCCAAGTTCCCGGTCAATGTCAGTTTACCGCCTTTTCCTTTGCTTAAACTGGTTTCTACAAACAAAATTTCACCTCCGACAGCTGTCCACGCCAGCCCTGTGACAACACCGGCGTATTCATTTCCTTGGTATTTGTCGCGGCTATATTCTGGCGTGCCCAGATATTTGCGTACATCGGCAGGTTTTATTTCATGCATCACTTCATAGCCGTCACGTGCAAATTCCAACGCTATTTTACGCATTACCTTGTTTATCTTCTTCTCAAGTTCGCGCACCCCGCTTTCACGAGTATAATTTTCTACAATACATTCCAAGGCAGCTTTAGAGAACTTCACATATTCTTTTTTAATGCCGTTGGCTTCCAGTTCTTTGGGAACAAGATGCCGGCGGGCTATTTCTACTTTTTCTTCTGTGATATATCCGCTGACCTCTATCAACTCCATACGGTCCAGCAGAGCAGGAGGGATGGTGCTCAAATTGTTTGCCGTAGCGATGAACATTACTTTAGACAAGTCGTAATCTACATCCAAATAGTTATCGTGGAAAGTGTTGTTCTGTTCGGGGTCAAGCACTTCCAGCATAGCGGAACTGGGATCTCCGCGGTGGTCACTGCCCAGTTTGTCTATTTCGTCCAAAATGATAACCGGATTAGAGGACTCGGCTTTTATCAAACTTTTGATGATACGGCCCGGCATGGCACCGATATAAGTTTTACGATGGCCACGGATCTCGGCTTCGTCATGCACACCACCCAATGACATACGTACATATTTACGTTTCAATGATGCCGCTATGGAACGTCCTAAAGAAGTTTTACCGACTCCCGGAGGACCATAAAGGCAGATGATGGGTGATTTCATATCACCTTTTAGTTTCAGCACTGCTAAATGTTCAAGGATACGCTCCTTTACTTTCTCTAGTCCGTAGTGGTCTTTGTTCAATGTCTTTTCGGCATTACTTATATTCAGGTTGTCAGTGGTAAAGACATTCCAAGGTAATCCTAACAGGGTTTGCAAATAGGTAAGTTGCACATTGAAATCCGGTGATTGGGAATTTGTCCTTTCCAATTTGGAAACTTCTTTTTCAAAGAGTTCTGCCATTTCCGGACTCCATTTCTTGGTTTTTCCTTTTTGGCGGAGTTCATCTATTTCATCTTCCTGTCCGGCACCCAGTTCATCCTGTATGTTTTTAATTTGTTGCTGCAAGAAATATTCGCGTTGCTGACGGTCAATATCTTCGCGTGTACGCATTTGAATGCTTTGTTTGATATCAGCCAATTGTACTTCACGATTTAAGATCTTGACCAGCATATACAGGCGGCTTTGCAAATCGCCAGCTTTTAGCAATTTTATCTTTTCTTCTACCGGAATAGGGAAGTTTGCACAAATGAAATTTACCAAAATTTCCGGATTGTCCAAGTTCTTGATTGCAAAAACCGTATCCGGACTCATCTTCTCGGAAGCCTCTATGAACTTACTCGTCAAATCCTTGCAGGTGTCAATCAATGCTTTGAATTCGTCCGTTTCCAGTTGGTCATTTGCCTCCGGAATAGGAGTCACCATCCCTTTTAAATATGGAGACGTTTTGGTGATACTGTCCAAATGTACTTTGGGCCCGTTTGACTGCATAATTACTGTGGTATTTCCACCTGGCATTTCGAATACACGGAGAATCTTCCCGATAACTCCTACATGGTACACATCATTAAAACCGGGATCGTCCATATCTCCCTGTATCTGACAAACTACCGCTATGGGAAGTTTTTTCTTGTATGCAGCATTTATCAATTTCAATGTGCTGGGGCGTCCAATGGTCACAGGCATTACTACAGATGGAAACATTACCATGTTGCGTAAGGGCATAACAGGTATTTCTTTATTAAATTCCATAGCAGTTACTTCATCCGGATCCGTTTGGATTTCAGCTAACATAGAGATGTCATCGTTATCAGTATTCAACAAAATATCCTCTTTCTTATTCCTGTCTCTTATACACATCTCCGAGCCCACGAGACACTGAGCGATC
>ERZ1026959.487-NODE-487-length-11771-cov-4.665159_pt1 | contig 11771 bp, 9 predicted proteins | sample MGYA00519299_ERZ1026959 | MGnify/ENA primary metagenome ERZ1026959 (study PRJEB26926, sample SAMN06164517) | human gut metagenome | biome: ENVO:00009003; feature: ENVO:2100002; material: ENVO:00002003 | host: Homo sapiens | place: USA | collected 2012 ... | reverse complement strand
GTGTCTCGTGGGCTCGGAGATGTGTATAAGAGACAGTACCATAACATGCATAATATCTTAATGTTTTTTCAAGGAGGAACTTTTTATGAACACATTAACTGCAGAAAAAAGAGATTTGAAAACAAAGGCTAAAAAATTAAGAAAAGAAGGTTATGTTATCGGAAATCTGTTTGGCAGAGATATCGAAAATTCCATTCCATTGAAAGTTGATTCCCGTGAAGCCGCTAAATTCTTAAAGGATAACAAAAAAGGAGCTCATATTACTTTACTTGTTGACGGAGAAAATATAGACGCCATCGTAAAAGAAATCGACTACAATGCCATGAAAAACGAAACAATGTTTATTAATTTCCAGGCATTAGTTGCTGACGAAAAGATCCACACAACTGCTGCGATCGAATTATTAAACGAAGATGCTGTACAGAATGGTATCGTTGAACAGTCCTTATCTGAAATCGAATATAAAGCATTCCCAGCTGATATCGTTGAAAAGGTTGAGATTGATTTAACACAGTACAATGTTGGTGATATGATCCATGTCAAAGACTTGCCATTAGCTGCTAACAGCAAGATCTCTCTTGTTACACCAGAAGATACTTTGGTTGTTAACATCGCAGAACCAGAAGCTGCACCTGAGGATGAAGACGAAGAAGCGGCTGAAGAATAAATAAATCAGTGAAAGAAAAGACTCGATTTTCATAATTAAAAATCGAGTCTTTTTATTTTGCCTTTTCTTTGATATCCTTTAAAAAATCCAGCATTTTTTCTCGGATGTTTTTCTCTGCATTCTGAGATCATCAACTGAATCTTAAATTTAAAATCTTCAGATTCCAAGATCGTAAATGGATGTTCTTCTGTTACACAAACCGATAAATGTTCGCTCTCATATTGTGGATACGTTCCTGTAAATCCTTGTTCTTTCAGTTTCTTATCAACCTGTTCCCTGTATCGTTGAATCTTCTGATCGATTCTTTCTCCATAATTCCTTGCTGGATATGGATCAGAAGCATTGCAGACTTTCTCGCAGATCAATTCATATAAATCTTGTCTCTTTGGATCTTGCAGTTTCTTTGCAAGCGTCATCTCCATTCGTTTGGTTGGGTGCTTCTCATATTTATCAATCCATTTTAAATAATCTTTATCACCTGCCTGCATAGCAAGATTTCTCATACATTCTAATCCTTCTTCGGTTTTGTCATACCATTCTTCTGGATCTTCATTGATCGGAAAATAGTAATAAAATGGTGCAAATTCGATCAATGACATGATCTCCATCTCTTGATCATTACACACTTCTTCCCCTAAAAAGCAATATTTCTCACGGATCGTTCCAATCATATAGACTAGCTGACGCCACTGCTCAGCTCCATCTCTCCAGAAATGTCCGATCTCATGATACCGGTAACAGTTCGTATGTTCCATGATCTCATCAAACCACATTGTAAAAACACTTTCTTCTCCCTGATGAACGATCAACCCATAACGACCTTCTCGTTCTTCCAGTTGTGCCCACATCTCTCCTTCATAGTCTTTGTCATATTTTCCAGAGATACAAAGTCCATGAAAACTTAGATAACACTCAATTGCATCGTTCATCATATATGGAACATATCCTGTTTGATTTCCATCTTTTTCTTCGACTTGAAGTTCAAACACTTGATATTCAAATATCTGCGCAAGCAACTGTATGGATCTTGATATTTCTTCTAAATTTGTTTCAAAATAGTTCATACGGAATTCCTTTTCCTATTATCTATGTATTTTATTTATATTTCTGAATTTCATTTAAAAAACGTTCGCCATATTTCTGAAGCTTATGTTCTCCGACTCCATTGACTTCTAACATTTCCTCATCATTAGAAGGTTTCATCGTACTCATATGTACCAGTGTCTTATCGGAAAATACCATATATGGCGGGATTTTCTGTTCGGATGCGATCATTCTTCGAAGTACACGTAATGCTTCGAACAATTCTGTATCTTCCTCAGCAAGTGCTGCCACAGCCCCTGCTTTCTTACGTTTCTTCGTCTGAATCTTGCGTTCTTCTTTTTCTTTTTCGACTTCTTTTGGAATCTTGATCTCAAAGTTCCAGTTATCATCAATCTTAGTAATATCTGCAACGCTTAAAACCGGATATTCATCATCTGTCATTTCCAGATATCCATAGACTAACATTTCATTGATGATCTGCCGTATCCTTGCAATACTTTCTGATGCCAATGCTCCATATTGTGAATTCTCATCTAAATGACGGCTTAATACTTTCTGGCTCTTTGAACCTTTTAAAATATCCACGATCGTTGATAGTCCGAAATCTCGATAACAATCTCTAATACATTGGATGATAGCTTTCGCTTCCATTGTTGCATCAACCGTTTCAAACTCGGTCAGACAGTTTAAGCAGTTTCCACAGTATCCGCTTGTCTGTTCTCCAAAATAATTTAAAATATAATGACGTAAACATTCCTTCGTATAGCAGTAAAATGTCATCTGACGAAGTCTTTCCCAATCTCTTTCCATCACGATCTGCTTTGTGATCGCATCTAATTCCTCATTCTCCTCTCCATTTTCGATCAGAAAACGATTGGTTCGGTTATCAATCGGCGCATAATATAAGATACATTCCGCAGGTTCTCCATCACGTCCTGCTCTTCCTGCTTCCTGATAATAACTTTCCATGTTCTTCGGCATATTATAATGAACAACAAAACGGACATCCGGCTTGTCGATTCCCATTCCAAAGGCATTTGTCGCTACCATGATCTGCTTTCTGTCATAGATAAAATCTTCCTGATTTTCCTTTCGTTCTTCATCCGATAATCCTGCATGGTATCTTGTCACGGAGAATCCATCTTCTCTTAACTGATAGCAGACTTCCTCAACATTTTTCCTAGACAGACAGTAAATGATCCCGCTGCTTCCTGGCATCTTTTCTTCTTTTTCTTTTAAATAACTTAGTAATTCTCTATACTTATCCCTTGGACGTTTTACTGCATAATAAAGATTCTCCCGATCAAACCCTGTCGTTAATACAAATGGATCTCTCAGGTTCAAAATATCCATAATATCATCCCTGACTTCTGCTGTCGCTGTTGCTGTATATGCAGTCAGTACAGGCCGATACGGAAGTTTCTTTAAAAATTCCAAAATCTTTAGATAACTTGGCCGAAAATCCTGCCCCCACTGTGACACACAATGTGCCTCATCAACTGCCAACATTGATATCTTCACTCCACTATTTAGCGCAAAATTGATAAAACCTTCTGTTTCCAAGCGTTCTGGTGCCACATAAATGATCTTATATCTTCCCTGCATCGCATATTTTAATGCGGTATGATACTGTCCCTGTGTCAGAGAACTATTTAAAAATGCCGCATGAATTCCGGCTTGATTCAGTGTCCCAACCTGATCTTTCATCAGCGAGATCAGTGGAGAGATCACAAGTGTAATTCCATCCATCATCAATGCTGGAATCTGAAAACAAAGAGACTTTCCTGCTCCTGTCGGCATGATCCCTAAGACATCCTGTCCATTTAATGCTGCCTCGATCAATTGTTCCTGACCTTGGCGGAATTCATCATATCCAAAGTATTGTTTTAATAGTTTCTTCGCTTCTTGTATCTTACTCAAATCTATCACTTCCTATTGTTTTATTTATACTTTTACCACTCTCATCGTTTATATTCCCATCCGGAGGGCTTTTTCATTTCATAGGGGATTTCATTGAAATTTCCTATGAAATGAAAAAGCTTCCAATCACATTTAGCACACCCGCAAACAGCATGACAATGATCGGGTCTTTTTTCTTTCTCAATAAAAGATAGATACAAACGATAAAAATACCACCCTGTATCCAGTTGATCTGTTGAAGATCTATATGACTTCCCTGAAAAAATGCCTGTGCAAGGATCGTAATTCCAGAAGTCAAGATCAGTGCGATCACCGCAGGACGTAAAGTATTTAACACCATTTGTATTCCTTCCATATGACGATATTTTACATAAAAATAAGCAATTGCTGTCACGATCACACACGCAGGGAATACACATCCCATCGTTGCACATAATGCTCCTTGCCACCCTGCGACTCTTATGCCCACGAAAGTCGCCGCATTAATTGTGATCGGTCCCGGTGTCATCTGCGAAATCGTTACGAGATCTCCAAATTCAGAGACAGACAACCAGTGATATACGTCTACCATCTGCTGCTGTATCATTGGCATTGCTGCATATCCGCCTCCGAAACTAAACGCTCCGATCTTTAAGAAGCTTAAAAATAATTGCAAATAGATCATTCTCTGCCTCCTGTCTTCTTTCTTGAAATGCCATATTGTACGATTCCAACTCCAATACATGCAAGAATAATGTAGATCACACTAATATCAAAGACATAACTTGCCATAAATGCCACAACCATAATGATCGCAAGTTCTATTCTGTTTTCCTTCTTACTTTGCCCTTTTGCCATCTCGTACACAACACTGATGATCACCGCGCCAACACCCGTCTGCATACCAGAAAGCATCGCTGCAACAATCCCGTTATCCCGAAATATTTCATAAAAAACAGAGACTACAGATATAATCAAAAATGGCGGTAGAACAGCTCCGAATACACTTACGATCACACCACTGATACCTGCTAATTTATAGCCAACAACGATTGCTCCATTCACTGCGATTGCTCCTGGGGCTGATTGTGCGATCGCCACCAGATCAAGCATCTCGTCTTCTTCGATCCAATGATATTCATTCACAAACTTCTTCTTCATCAAAGATACGATCATATAGCCGCCACCAAAGGTAAATGCACTTAAATAAAATGTTTCTATAAACAACCTCAATAATTTTTTCTTTTTTTTCATTCCTTTTTCTTCCATATGACATCTCCAGTCAAAAATCTTACCATTTATACTGGTGCAAACTGGCTGTTATATAATCTGGCATACGCACCATTTTTCGCTAAAAGTTCTTCATGTGTTCCCTGCTCCAAAATATGTCCATTTTCCATAACAAGTATCACATCCGCATTCTGAATCGTTGAAAGTCGGTGGGCTACGATAAAACTTGTTCTTCCTTTCATCATCGTTTCAAATGCTTTCTGAATTCGGATCTCTGTCATCGTATCAATTGATGATGTCGCTTCATCTAAGATCAGCATTGGAGGAAGGCTTAACATGATCCTTGCAATACAAAGGAGCTGTTTCTGTCCTTGAGAGAGATTTCCGCCACCTTCTGTAATGATCGTATCATAACCATCTGGCATTCGCTCGATAAATCCATGTGCATTGGCTTCTTTTGCTGCCATGATCATCTCTTCCTCAGTTGCATCTGGTTTTCCATAGCAGATATTTTCACGAATCGTTCCTGCTTTTAACCATGTCTCCTGAAGTACCATTCCATAACTGGATCGTAAACTTTCTCTTGTGACATCCCGGATATCATTTCCTTCCACCTTGATCATTCCTACATTCACATCATAAAAACGCATTAACAGATTGATCAACGTTGTTTTCCCACATCCTGTCGGTCCAACGATTGCAATCCGCTGTCCTGGTTCCACTTTCAGATTAAAATCCTGGATCAAAGGTACTTCTTTTACATAAGAAAAGTCCACATGCTCTAATTCTACATTTCCTTTCACATCCTGTAACGCCTTCGCATCTTTGGCATCAGGAATCATCGGCTCCTCATCTAACAATTCAAAAACTCTTGCCGCAGAAGCTAACGAATTCTGAAATTCTGTGATAACCCCTGTGATCTCATTAAACGGCTTTGTATACTGGTTTGTATAACTTAAAAAACTTGATAACTGACCAACACTGATATTTCCGCGAATAACACTCATACATCCTGCGATCGCAACCCCTGCATAGATTCCTGAATACATAAATCTGGTTGCCGGATTTGTGATAGATGAGAAAAATGTCGCTCTTAAGGAGTAATATGCAAGATCATCATTGATCTGATCAAACTCTTCCTGTGCTTTTTCTCCATGATCAAACACTTTGACTACTTTAATATTTCCAAGCATTTCATTGACAAATCCTGTCATATTTCCTCTAGTCTGTGATTGTTTCCGGAACATATTAAAACTTCGCTTTGAGATAAAACTTGCGATAAAAAACGAAAACGGACTTAAAATAACAACGACCAATGTGATCCATGGATTGATTCCTAACATAAAACAAATGGTTCCAATGATCGTGATCACACCAGTAAATAACTGTGTAAATCCAAGCAGCAATCCATCCGTAAACTGATCAATATCCGTTACGATCCGGCTGAGCAAGTCTCCTGAGGAGTGTGCATCTACATAAGATAATGGCAGTTTCTGCAAATGCTCAAATGCCTGAATCCTTAAATCTTTTCCAATCTTATATGTAATTTGGTTATTAACATGATTCATCAGCCACTGCGCTGCTGCCGTCAATACGATACAGATCACGATCGTTTTTATAATACTTATTAATCTTGCAAAATCAACATTTCCTTTTGATATAATGCAATCCACACCTTGTCCTGTCAGAATTGGAACATAAAGTGTCAGTGCCACACTGATCACCGCCAACACTAAAGACGCAAAGATCAAAAATCGATAAGGCTTCATATATTCCATGATCCTTTGTAATGTCTTTTGTTTTTTGTCTTTCTTCATGATCTTATGCCTCCTCTCCTGCCATCTGTGATGCGCAGATTTCTTTATATACCTGATTCTCTTTTAATAGCTGTAGATGAGTCCCGATTCCTGCAATCTTTCCATCATCCAACACTAAGATATGGTCAGCATTACGAATCGTTGATACTCTCTGGGATACAAGAAATACTGTCATATTATCTGTATTTTCTTTGATCGCTTTTCGAAGTCTTGCATCTGTTGCAAAGTCAAGTGCGGATGCACTATCGTCAAGAATTAAGATCTCAGGTTTACGTACTAATGCTCTTGCGATCGTTAGTCTCTGTTTTTGTCCGCCAGATAAGTTTCCTCCATTTTGTTCAATTCTAAAGTCTAATCTCTGTTCCTTCTGATCAACAAATTCTCTTGCCTGTGCGATATCCAATGCCTGATAGATTTCTTCATCTGTGGCATCTTCTTTACCCCATTTCATATTATCTCTTAGGCTTCCTTCAAACAAAGATGCTTTCTGCGGAACAAATCCGATCTTTCCTCGGATAAATTCTGGTTTTAATTCTTTCTCATCAACTCCACGGTATAGAATTCTTCCTGATGTCACATCATATAATCTTGCGATCAAAGATACAAAAGTACTCTTTCCTGACCCTGTACCTCCGATCACCCCGATCGTTTCGCCTTCTTTCACCGCAAAATCAAATGGATGGATCGTCTCTTTTCTTGCACCATGATAGACAAACGATGTATCTTTAAACTCAAGAATAGGTGTATCTTTCTTCTCTTCTATATCTGTTTTTCCAGTTTCCTTCATGGATGGCTCTAATGCAAAAATCTGATCCACACGGTCAAGACTTGCAAACGCTCTAGATAAGATGATCAAAAGATTCGCAAGTTTTACAAGTTCTACAAGGATCTGTGACATATAATTGATCAGGGCAATGATCTGTCCTTGTGTTAAATAACCCAGATCAACCTGTTTTCCACCAGACCATAGGATTGCAATGATCCCCAAATTAATGATCATGTAAGTCAGAGGATTTAGTAACGCTGAAATCTTTCCAACGTGGATCTGTTTGTTATAAAGCTGTCCACTTTGTAATCTGAAATTTTCTTCCTCACTTCTTTGTCTGTTAAATGCACGGATCACACGAATTCCAAGAAGATTTTCCCTTGTACTTTTTAATACTCCATCGACCTGTTTTTGTACTTTCTTATACATTGGCATCGTGATCCATAAGATCAGTCCAACAACCACTGCCAATGCTGTGATCGTAAATACAAAGGAAACCGCTGCCTTATGATCCACCGTAAATGCCATGAACATCGCACCAAATACAACAAATGGTGACCTTAAAAACAAACGCAGGAACATGTTAACTCCATTTTGCACCTGATTGATATCATTACTCATACGGTTGATCAGCGTTGATGTCCCAACCTGATCGATCTCCTGATAAGAAAATTGATTTATATGTGCAAACAAATCACTTCTCATCGACTTTCCTGTATACACAGCCGATCTTGCCGCAAAATACTGTGCTGTGATAGAAAATGAAAATCCAATGATTCCAAGTAAGATCAATAATCCTCCCATCTTCCACAAATATCCAATATCGTGATGTCCGATTCCTACATCGATCATGCTGGCAACGACCAATGGTACAAATAGTTCAAAACTAGCTTCCAACATCTTAAATAATGGTGCAAGGATCGTAACACAAAGATGCTCCTTTAAATATCCTAGTAACCGTTTCATCGATTCGTACTCCTTCTTTTATCTTACTATTTTCTTTAGTATACACCATTTTATTTTTTATTTGAACATAGTACCAGATATTTTACGAAAACAAAAAAGTACCGCTTAGAGCCAGGTAACATGCTCTAAACGGTACAGGGATGATTTATGGTTCAAAAAGAGTTATTTGTCTTCCTTTTGAACAAAACAATATCCTTGTGGGTGGCTGCTGTGCCATTTCCATGCGGATGCAATGATTTCTTCAAGATCTGCATGTTCTGGCTTCCATCCAAGGATATTCTTCGCTTTTTCACTGGAAGCGATCAAGACAGCCGGATCTCCAGCTCTTCTTCCTTCTTCCACAGCCTTGATCGGCTTTCCTGTCACTTTTCTGGCTGTTTCGATGACTTCTTTTACAGTAAATCCAACACCATTTCCAAGATTGAAGATGTTGCTTTCATTACCTTCCATTAAGTATTTCACTGCCAGAATATGTGCTTGTGCAAGATCTGTTACATGAATATAGTCTCTTACACAAGTTCCATCTTTTGTATCATAATCCGTTCCAAAGATACTGATTGCTTCTCTTTTGCCATTTGGCACCTGTAAGATCAATGGAATCAGATGTGTTTCTGGATTATGATCTTCTCCGATCTGTCCACTTACATGTGCTCCGCAGGCATTAAAGTATCTTAAAGATACATAACGAAGTCCATGTGCACGACCAACCCACTTAAACATCTTTTCCATGGAAAGTTTTGTCTCTCCATAAGTGTTTGTTGGCTCTGTGCGGTCTGTCTCTACGATCGGTACTTTCTCTGGTTCTCCATAAGTTGCTGCTGTTGAGGAGAATACGATCTTATCGATGCCATGTTCTACTAAGGACTGTACCATTGTCTTTGTTCCACAAAGGTTATTATCATAATATTTTAATGGATTTACCATACTTTCTCCAACTAAGGAGTTCGCTGCGAAATGGATCACTGCATCGATATCTTTTTCCTGATCTAGGACACTGTCTACAAATGCTTTATCTCTTAAGTCTCCTTTGTAAAACTTTGCTTTTGGATGAACAGCCTCAATATGTCCTGTTTCCAGATTGTCGATGATCACGACTTCTTCCCCTGCATCGATCAGTTCATAAACTGTATGAGAACCAATATAACCAGCTCCACCTAATACTAATATTTTCATCTGTCATTTCCTTTCTGAACTCAATTACAAAGTTGCAATAAATCGGTCAAATGCTTTTCTTCCTTCTTCCGTGCATTTATAAACTCCGGCATCTTCTAAAACTTTAACGAATACTTGTCCGATCTCTTCTTTTAAGATATCTTCTACATTTTCTTCATTGATATCTTCATATTTTTCTTTGATCTCATCAACCCATGGTGCATGTTTCTTAAGATCTTCATACTGGCTGACATCTTCACCCTTCACAAGACATTCACTTAAATGTTCCATCTCTGCTTTTAATCTGGATGGAAGTACTGCAAGTCCCATAACCTCGATCAGTCCGATATTTTCTTTCTTGATATGATGATACTCATTATGTGGATGATAAAGTCCTAATGGACATTCTTTCGTTGTGATGTTGTTACGAAGTGTCAGATCCAGTTCATACATATCACCTTTTTTACGTGCGATCGGTGTGATCGTATTGTGTGGTTCTCCATCTGTCTCAGCAAAAATATATGCCTCTTCATCGGTATATCCACGCCATTTTTTCAAAATATAGTCTGCAAGTTCAATGAGTCGTTTTTCATCTTTGCACTGAATACGGATTACTGATAATGGCCAATGAACGATTCCTGCTTTCACATCTTCGTATCCTGGAATGACAAATTCTTTCTCGATCGCTGCACGTTCCATGGCAAATTCATAATGTCCACCTTGGAAATGATCATGTGTTAAGATAGAACCTCCAACGATTGGAAGATCGGCATTAGATCCTAGGAAATAGTGTGGAAACTGTTTTACAAAGTCAAATAGTTTTGTAAATGCTGCCTTATCAATCTTCATTGGTACGTGCTGTCCGTTAAATACGATACAGTGTTCATTGTAGTATACATATGGAGAGTACTGGAATCCCCATTTGCTGTCATTGATCACAAGCGGCATAATTCTGTGGTTCTGTCTTGCTGGATGATTCATTCTTCCTGCATATCCTTCATTTTCCATGCAAAGCTGACACTTTGGATAAGAACTTTGCTTTGCATTTTTCGCTGCTGCGATCGCTTTCGGATCTTTCTCTGGTTTGGAGAGATTGATCGTGATATCAATATCTCCATATGGACTATTTACTTTCCATTTCATATCTTTTTTGACGCGGTCTCTTCGGATATAGTTGGTATCCTGGCTGAATTCATAGAAAAACTCTGTTGCTTTCTTTGGACTCTCTTCGTAATAGGTACGGAATTCTTTGATGACCTGGCTTGGTTTTGGTGTCAGGATTCCCATTAATTTTGTGTCAAATAAATCTCTTGTCACGATATCATCACTTTTGATGATATAGCGATCATAAGCTGTATCTGTCAGACGATCTAAAATCTCTGGCAGGATGATTTCTTCTCCTTCAATATCAGGATCTTCATATTCATCTAATCGAAACACTTCCAGATATTGATTGATCGTATAGATTTCATCTTCTGGCATGATCAGTTTTTTATCTAGTCCATATGTTACAAGTTTTTTGATATCTTTTTGTAAATCCATCTTATTCCACCTCAAATCGATATGTTGTTACTGCTTCGTATTCTTCGCCTTTTCTTAAAATTACCTTTGGTTCTTTTTCTATATGTATGGAGTTTGGTAAGAACTGGGCTTCTAAGGCAACACCATCTCTGTTTTCGTATGGTTTCCCACCTTTTCCATTACATCCGCCAGACAGGAAGTTTCCTGTGTATACCTGAATGCATGGAAGTGTTGTTGTCATCGTCATTTTTCTTCCAGTTTCTTTGTCATATAGAACTAACTGGTCATCTTCATCTTTTACCATGAAAGAATGATCATAACCTCCGGCAAGTTTTAACTGTTCATGATCATCGTTGATCCGCTCTCCGATCTCATGAAATTCTTTAAAGTCAAATGGTGTGTTTTCTATCTTTAAAAATGTTCCATTGGCAAGACAGTTTTCATCAACACATGCAATCTCATCCGCTTTTACCTTTAACTGATGATGATAAATTTTATCTTTTCCAGCAGATAAATTAAAGTAAGAATGATTTGTGATATTGATCAGTGTATCCTGATCGGATACTGCTTCATATTCCATTTTTAATGTATTATCGCATAAACGATACACAACTTTCAGATAAAGACTTCCCGGATATCCTTCTTCCATATCTGGTGAGAGATAGATCTGTCTCTTATACACATCTGACGCTGCCGACGAATAGAGAGG
>ERZ1026959.473-NODE-473-length-11893-cov-6.345329_pt1 | contig 11893 bp, 7 predicted proteins | sample MGYA00519299_ERZ1026959 | MGnify/ENA primary metagenome ERZ1026959 (study PRJEB26926, sample SAMN06164517) | human gut metagenome | biome: ENVO:00009003; feature: ENVO:2100002; material: ENVO:00002003 | host: Homo sapiens | place: USA | collected 2012 ... | reverse complement strand
AAGTTTTGCCGTTTAGCTTGACCGTTACACCAGGCTTCTTTGCCTTGCCGTCATAAGCGTAGGTCGAAGTGGAAAGTGTCACGCTTGCCTTTGAAATGCTAATTCTTGAAAGTGCAGGGATCTCAGCCGTTTCAAGAACTTTCTTGCAGACTGTACATTCCTTGTGTTTTGAGCCTTTAACTCCGATAGAAGCCGCCTTGTCGACTATCCAACCGCTTGACTTGTGACCTGTGGCCGGGATAGTTTCGGTGTAGGAGTCGCCGCAGGAGCAGGTGTATTTTACTGTGCCTGCGGTGGTGCAGGTGGCGTTGCTGAGAACAGTTTTTGTATAGCTGTGTTCATGATAATCGTCCAGCGCATATGGGGAGAGCTTGTAAAGTGTCGGTGCTGAATTATTTGTGACATACCATTTTACCATGCTGTCACTGCATACAATAGGTTGACAATCTGAAAGTCCGAAGGAGTGAGAAACTGCTTTGGAAACTGTTTTGCCGTTTGAGTCAACTGTCATTGTCTTTGTGGTGGTCTTGCCTGTGGAGCTGTTGTATTCTTCCCACATAACAAGGAAGAGATTGTCATTTATCTTGATAAGCTGAGGGGTGCGGCAGGTCACTTTGCTTGATGTGCCGTAATTTGTGAGGGCAATGTTCTGTGTGCCGTTGAAAAGCTCGTCTGTGACGCTTATGTAAACATTTCTTGTCTTACAACTGCTTGAAACGTCTTTTGCATAGGCTATCAGACAGTTTCCGCTGCCAAGCTCAAAACCGCCTATTGAAGCGCCTGTGTAGTTGCTTTTGTTTATATCGAACTTAACAGGGACAGAAACGCTCACGGCTGTTGATTTTCCGTCAGCCTTATATTTTGTGAGGGTAATGCCGTTCACAGAGAGGTAAGAGCCGTTCATCATGTAGTTGCTTGACTCTGAGTGGTCAACTCTGTAGATGTATTTTCCGCTTTCGTCTGCCTTTATGAACTGATTGAACGAGTGGCTAACATAGCCGTCTGTAAGATTTGAAACGTCATACATTGAGTCGGTCAGGGACATGGAGGATTCATCAATGGTGAAAAGCATATTTGCCTGATGATTTATGCCGTCGCTGTCTGCATACATCTCATGGCAGGTGTAAACATAAAGCTTTCCGCCTGCTTCTTCCATTCTTAGAGAGCCTGCCGAGAACGGCTTTGTTGTGTTGACTCCTGAGATACTGCAAGAATTTACTTTGCTCCAGCTTTTGGTGTATTTGACTACTCTCACAACTTCCTTGCTGTCGCTTTCGGAAGTGTTGTTCTGACCGAACACAAGATAGTTATAGTCTTTTCCCGAATAGAAGCCGCCGAATGTGTTAAGCTCTTTTGAAATGGTGCGCTGTGAGATAAGCGTTTTGCCGTCTGCGGAATAGTTCTCGATCACAACGCCACTTGATGTGTTTTCAAGCCTTGTGAGTGTGCCGTCGCTGTTTTGTACAAGATAAGAGTTTGTGACCGATGACCATGTGTTGTAATGGTTGTCGGAAGCATTGTCTGTTGAACGTCCGCTGAGTGTAGTGGCAGAGCCTTTTGTGTCGCTTCCGATCGGTGTAACTGTCACTGTACAGCTTGATTTCAGACCGTTGTCGGTGGCAGCGGTTATTGTGCATACGCCTGCCTTGTTTCCGTACACCTTGCCGTCTTTTGTAACAGAAGCCACAGAATTATCACTGCTTGACCATGTGAAGCCGTAGTCTATATCGGAATTGCTTGTTGCAGAAAGTTTAAGGCTGTCGCCCGTTTTGAGTGTAACAGAAGAATTTGAAATTGAAACACTGCTAGGCATTTTCCAAGCAATATTCTCTGAGTAGAAATTGCCGTCAGTATCACGCTCTATGGCTGTCACAGTGCCGTTAGTATAATACAAAGCGAAAACAGGATAAGCCGTTTTATATGAAGCCACCTGCTTGAAATCATTGTTGAACTCCATAAGAGTGTTGTTGTTTACATACATGATAGTGCTGTCATTTTCGCTGTTGTATACAGTTCTTGTTCCAACGCTGTTGTAGAGATCATCTTTGTTTTCATGTTCCGCTCTTGAAACGCTTCCAAAGGGAGATAATGTATCATCTGTTGATGTATGAAATTTGGCAGAGTCCACGATGTTTACAGTGCCGCTTGCAGAAGAAGTCCAAGCAAGTTTGCCGTTGCCAAGCATTTGTGCGTTGTCATAATGATAATCGTAATATTTCTGATAGAAATAGTCGATAGATTTATCAGACACGGTTATTTTGTTATTTGAAATGTTTCCAAAGCCAAGGGCGTTCATTTTGTGAGTATAGCCCCAATAAACGTAATCAGCGTTTCTTTCAAAATAGAAGTTTCCGTTTGTGCTGTCAAAGCCTGAGAACTTTGTTACGGCAACATCGGTGCTGCAGGAGGACAGCTTATTTCCGTTTGAGTCCAGCAGAAATAGATTATCGCCTTTTTCAGCACCACTGCTGTCTGTTACATAGTAATATATCCTGCCGTTATCGTCAACACCAAAACAGTTTGGGTAATTTAAAATACCATTGGGGGTATACTTGCTCACATTAACGCTTTTGGTCACCTTTTCCGTATCGGTGTCAAAGGTCCTTATGTAATAAGAATATGACGAGCCCTTCACGCTGGAATTGTATGTGCTGGTATCTCTTTCGATATAATAGATCTTGGAGTTATTTGCATATACATTTATAATGTCACCAAGCGTTGCTACAGTTCTCACGGAGTTGTTGGAAAAGCTATAGAATTTAATTAGCTTCTTGTAGTTTTCCACAGTATAATAGTATAGTCCGTTTTTAGTGGCAGAAACCACGTTTACGAAAACCTGATCGGAGCTGTTAAAAGTCAGAAAATCTGACGGCATTTTTACGGCGTCGTTTGCAGAATAAGCCTGAGCTGATATAGCGGTGTTCCCCAATATGCCGTTAAGGCTTTCTGGAAGCGGAAGCAGTGCGGCAGAAGCTGTTATAACAAAAGCTGTAAGTCCTGCGGCGATTCTTTTAGTCAACATATTTATCCCTCTTTACTATGATCTTTACCCCGACCCTATGTGTACATTATACTACTTTTTTTGCCTGATTTCAAGTAAAAAGCTCCGCCACAGCAAAATGCCACGGCGGAGTTTTTAGGACTTTTGGGAGAAATTACTTGTTGCCTGTTGTCTTGTAAGCGTCGATCATCTTCTTGACCATCTGACCGCCTACAGAGCCGACCTCACGAGCTGTAAGATCGCCGTTGTAGCCCTGCTTGAGGTTTACGCCAACTTCGTTAGCTGCTTCCATCTTGAACTTGTTGAGTGTTTCTCTGCCTTCCTGAGTTGTGATACCTTTCATTTTCGTATCTCCTTTTCATTTGTTTTTCGGGTTTGCAATAATATTATATGTCTGCATGATTTGATTATAAGAGGTAATTTATAGAACGAAATGGGGCGGTTTTTGGAATGAAAAAAATTAAAAGCTAAAATTAGTATGATTTTAAACGGAGCAAAATTCAAAAAAAATCATTTACATATAAATTATACTTCTTTTGGAAATTGTGTGATTTTGTATAGTCACTGTTTTCAATTGTCAAAATACCACTGGACACAGCGATTACATGCCCTGCACTGCTGCTGCCATATTTCAGCACATAACCGTTGAGATCAAGAGTGACGGTGCGGTTGACCACTAATGTGGTGTAAATGGTAATGTCTGACGTCAGTTTGACTGTTCCGTATGAAGCTTCTCTGATTGCTGAAACCAGTTCCGCCGCTGTGGAAACTTCCGCCGTCCCACTCGCTGCCATATTATCCTCGGCAAATACACTTGTCGACACAAGGCAAAGAACCATACAAAGGGTGAGCATGATACTGAGTATTCGTTTTTTTATTTTCCGTTACCTCTGTTTTCGTGTATATCGGCTCAGTCAAGAGCGGTTATTGTAATGGTACCTCTGAAGCCACCGAGATAAGTATTGTATGCCGAATTTTCAAACCACAACTGCAATGTAATGTCTTTATTTGACGCATCATACATTCTGTTGAAATTAAAGGAATGTTGATCATTGGTATACGGTATTTTTGCCCCGTCTCTTTTTATTCGTGTAAGTTCCCTGCACAGATCGTCATCATAACCGTCTGTCATCTGAATAGAGTAATTGCCGCTGTTGTTGAATTCGTTTGAACCAACTTCGAGAGAACCGCTTAAGCAGACATTGTAAATATGTCCTTTTTTAAGTGTAATATTATTCATGTAGGATGAAATCAAGCCGCCCTTGTTTATTTTTTCGTAGACAGAAATATTGACACGACTGTTATTCAGTACTGTCCTCGGAGAGTTTGCCTCTCCGTAAAAATATCCCGAACAGCTGCCGTTCTGACCTGCATCTCCCTTGTCACCTTTTTCACCCTTGTCTCCCTTTTCGCCGTCTGTGCCGTCAATGCCTGCGGCTTTTACGCTGGTGTCGGTTTCTCCAATCCACCAGTTGCCGTTCTCGCCGATAAACGGGGTGTTTCCGTCCACACCGTCAGAGCCGTTTTGTCCGTTTGTTCCGTCCTTGCCGTCGGCTCCGTCTTTTCCGTTTATACCGTCCTTGCCGTCAAGACCTTTCAAAACCGAAAGATCGTACAGGTTCAGCCATATTTTATCGCCGACATAGCGCCACTGCAGGGTGTTTTCGCTTACACGGAACTCCGGTGTCTTTCCGTCTGCTCCGTCTGCACCTTTCTGCCCGGTGGGGCCTGTGATGTCGGCTATCGCCACAAGGTCCTGCCACTCATCGCCCTCGTAACGCCACTGTATGTGGGTTTCAGCTCGCTGCACCTCTATGCTTTTGGCGTTAATGCCGTCAGTGCCGTTGATACCGTCTTTGCCGTTGGCTCCGTCTTTACCGTTGGCACCGTCAATTCCATCCTTGCCGTTTTTTCCATCGGCTCCGTCTTTACCGTCAACTCCGTTAATGCCGTCCTTGCCGCCGGAGCCGTTAATGCCGTCTTTTCCGTTTGTACCGTTTATTCCGTTCTTACCGTCGGCACCATTAGAGCCGTCTTTACCGTCTGTGCCGTTCTTTCCGTTTTCTCCGGCAGCGCCCCGCAGCTCGGTAAGCGCCACAAGGTCGTGCCAGTCGGCTTCGTCGCTGTATTTCCACTGAATCGCCGTGCCGTTGTTTCGCACCTCCGGCAGTGCGTCGCCTGTTTTTGCCGCCTTGCTCCATCCTATTGCAAGCACGCTGCAAAGCACCAATAGAGCGGCACAAAGCGCCAAAAGTGTACCTGTGAGTAGTTTTTTTCCTGTTTTCATCTTTTTTCCTCCGTTCGGAATTGTTTATCACGGCGGAGCTTTGCGCCGCTGCCCACGCCGTAAATGAGCAGCGGTCGATAGGCTTATGCTTGGTTTGCTTTGTACTTATCCACAAACAGGGCGACCCCCTGCTTTAAGACCTCCATCTGGGTTTTCAGATAATATTCATCCTCAAACATCGCATAATGTACGCAGGCACGGACGAATATAAAGATCAGCGGCGTGATGACCGTATATGGAATGCCTATCTTCGGCTCCAGCCGCTTGGCGTACTCGGTATAGCGTTCGTTCACGCCCTCAAAGAATTTCTTGCCGTGCTCGATATACTTCGGGTGCGTATATATCTGATACATCAGGCGATATTTTTTTCCGTGCTTTTTTGCTGTCCAATACGGGACCTCCTTCACAAAACGGACAACATCCTCAAGGTCGGTGGGTGCCATTTCCATAAAGTCGTCCTCAACCTTTTCCATACAGTATGCCGTTGACTCAATGATCAGTTCATCAAGGTTTTTAAAATACGAATACAAATTTGCTTTCGTGCATCCGCACGCATCGGCTAGTGCTTTAATTCCTGTGCCTGTGAGCCCGTTTTCCGCATAGCACTCGAAGCACTTTTCCATTAGTTCACGTTTCCGCTCATTGTGCTGTTGCTCAGTTGTTTTCATGTTGCTTCGCTCCTTTTATGCGTACCGACCGTTCGTTTACAATTAGTATAACACAGATTTGTAACAAAGTCAAGAATTGTTCAAAAAATGAAGAAAATAAAGTTTCAACATGATCTTATAAAAAAAGTCCTTACAGCAGAAAGAAAATAGCGGCTTACCTCAACGATCAAAACCGTACTAATAAATATGTCCATAAGACTTATGGACATATGGGATAGGCTTATTGACTTTCCATGTTCTCATATGATATAATAAATTCATATTAACACAACATTTCTGTTCAGGGGGTATATCAAATGAAAAAGCAAAATGCAGGGCTTATCGCTCTGAGTATCGTTTTTATTCTTATGGGTGGTTTCTCTACTATCTATAATCTCAGCAAGTATGTTTCAAACAGGGTTTTCATGTCAAGTGCTGAGAAAACCACAGGCTATGTGAAGTGGATAGACCATGAGTTGAAAACTTGGGGACATAACAAAAAGGCAAGCAACAAAGCTGAAACATATTACATAACTGTCGCCTTTGATGTTGGCGGCAAGGAGTACACAAGAGAGATCTTCACAGGCACATATTATGTGAGTCAGAACGAAAAAGTGAACGTGTATTACAACACTGATAAAAACGGTGAGCCTGATAAGGTCGTGACCGATATTGATAATGATAAAAGACCGTATCTTACTTGGCCGCTGATACTTTTGCTTGGCATTGTGCTACTTGTGCTTACTAAGAAAAATATTATCTCAGTGGGGAGAAGAAGATAAAAAAGTAATCATTAAAATAGTAACCAAAAGAAACTTTGTGCAACTAAATAACAGAAAAGCAGAAAGGAGATCTTTATGAAGGTGATCTATAAATGTGCCGCCATTTTGACGGCGGCGATATTGTCAATGCAGTTTCCTTGCGCAGCTTTTGCGGATATGGAGCATGGCAGAGATAATGACAGCCCGAAATTCAAGATGGGCAGGATAATTTTTACTGATAATGGTTATGGCTACAAAAAGGAAGGTCTGGAAAAATCGGAGATCACTGATGAAGATCTGGTCGATACGGACGACGGGGTTTCACCTTATGCACAGAAGGCAACGGCTTCGCTGCCTGCGAAATATGACCCCAGATCTAAGAATACGCTGACGACTATCAAAAACCAGTTCCAGACAGGCACTTGCTGGGCGTTTGCGGCACTTTCCTGCACTGAGAGCAATCTTATCCAAAAGGGGCTTGAAAATCAAAACGTGCAGTTTTCTGTGCCGAGCCTTGCCCTCTCTACATATGCTAACGGCGGATTTGACGAGTCAATATGGGATTGCGGCGGAACGTGGATGGATTCGTCCCTTGCAATGGCGGCTCATAGAGGACTTTGCTATGATGAATATGAGCCTTTCGTGTCCGACGGAACGGAAGCCACTATCGTGTCTGAGGAGAAAAAGGGCGTTTGCGAATATCAGCTTAATTACGCTTCCACTATCACAGGCGGACGAAACGCCATTAAAAACAAGATAAAAGAGCTTGGCGGAGTAATGGTGAGCTATTATGCAGACGACCTGTATATGACCTTTGATAACAAAAGCTATTACGATCCGGAAACTACAAAATATAGTGGAATAAATCATGCCGTAAGCGTAGTGGGTTGGGACGATAATTACAGCAAGTCAAATTTTCTTGCAGGCTATCAGCCAAAGAAAAACGGGGCATGGCTTGTGAAAGGCTCTTGGGGAGTATCCAGTGGCACAGACGGTTATTACTGGATATCCTATGAAGAGGCAGAAATGACCGATTGGGTGGCGTTCGACCTCACTGAAAGCTGTGATAATAATTACCATTATCCTGCTAATAAGGATAATTCTATATTTTATGTTAGCAATGAAAATAAAATGAGCGGTGCTGATGTTTTTACAGCAAAAAAAGACGAGCTTCTTGACAAAGTGGGCTTTATGTATCTTGGCTACACTGGAAAGTCTGACTACACCGTGCAGGTCTACACTTCTGTTTCAGACAGCACTCCTGTGGGGATACTTGAATGTGAGGTCAGGGGAAAGGTGCAGAGCGACGGCTTTTATACCGTGGATATCCCTGATGTTGAGCTTGACGAGGGCGAAAGATATTCTGTCGTGATGACATTCAGCGGTGATGACGGCTCAGGTTATGTGACCGTTTATGGCTATTCAGATGGGGTCATGAAGCCTGGTCAGGCGTATATTTCCAATGACGGCGACAGTTGGACGGACGTTACCGACAAGGACGCTTATACTGGTCAGCCTATAATATTTGCCTATACCGATGATATAGATAAGTCTGATAAAAGCGAGCTTGAAACACTTGTGGCAAAGTATGAAAAGCAGAGCGGTTATGAACGTGAGGTCAACAACGGCAAGAAAGTTATTGCAGACGAAAACGCTTCAAAGAACGATATCACCAATGCCAAGCTTCTTATAAAGGCAAAGGCGAAAGAGATAAAGGAACAAAGCCTTGTTATAAAGACAGCGACGGATTGGAAAAACTTCGCAAAGCGTGTATCAGGCGGTGAAAGCTTTGCAGGAAAGCGTGTTGTGCTTGAAAAAGACATCGACTTCGGTGGTGCAAAGATATCGGCAGTAGGAACGGCTTCAAAGCCTTTTTGCGGATATTTTGACGGAAACGGACACGTTCTGAAAAACGCTGTTATCCAAAATAATTCTTATGCAGGTCTGTTCGGCTATGCTGAGGACAGAGCGCAGATAAGAGATCTCAGTGCTGAGAAAATAACTGTCAGCGGTAAGTACGCAGGCGGGATCGTTGGTGAATTTGATGCGGTATCTATCCAACGCTGTACGTTCAGCGGAACTGTAAAGGGTACAAGCTCGGCAGGCGGAATCGTGGGCAAAGCAGGTGGTCTGACCCTGACAGAGTGTGCTTCAGACCTTGCAAAGTCAAGCAGTTCAAATGCTAAAGCTATGGTGGGCAGCATCGATAATGACGCTTTTTATTATGGACAGCAATATGCCGATTGTTGGTATAACGGCAACTTTTCTGACAGCAAGGTCAAGAAAACGGCTTTGTCTAACGTTACAAGCTCTGCAGCTTATTCGCTGAATACCATTGGCGGAAAGCAGACAGACAGCGGAAGGTGGACAATGGCAGGCGGCAAAGCAAGGCTAACTCGTCCTGGGGAGCAGTCTTCCCACAAGATAACATTTGAAGCTCCCGACGGCAAGCATTATGCCTGCACTGATAAGGACGGCAAGGTGAAATATCCTGCTGTCAAAGTGCAAAGCGGTTATGCTCTTAAATGGTACAAGAACGGCATTGCTGTCGATGCGAACACAGTTTATACTGCTGACAGCACAGTAAAGGCAAAGCTTGTTGAAGCAAAATTTGTCACTGTCGACTATGTTTTAAATGGCGGCACGAACAGCACAGGCAATCCAGAATACCTCAGCAAAGGCGAAAGCGTGACGCTTTCCGAGCCGACAAAAGAGGGTGCAGACTTTGCAGGCTGGTATGATAACGCTGCACTTTCAGGTGAAAGAATAGAAAGCATCTCATATTCAGGCGGTGCAAAGACCCTTTATGCCGCATGGAAGCCTTATACATATAACGTTACGTTTGTGGATAAGGACGGCAAGGTGATAAGTCAGCAGACAGTGGAATACGGTAAGTCTGTAAAAGCTCCGAAAGCCCCTGCTATAAAGGGTCTGCGTTTTACAGGCTGGGATAAGGACTATAAAAACGTCACGGAGGATATGACTGTCACAGCGGAGTATTCTGACAGCAAGCTCATTGCAGACTGCGAGATATCAGGCTTCAAGAACAGCTTTACATACACAGGAAAGAATATTGAACAGCCTGACGTAACGCTCACCTATGAGGGCAAAGAGCTTAAAGAGGGCGTGGATTACACTGTTTATTATAAGACCAATCTTAACGCAGGACCTGCAAAAATGACCTTTGTTGGAAAAGGCGAATACAGAGGCTCTGTTGCAAAAAGCTTTACTATCCAGCCAAAGGACGCTTCCAAGGTCAAGCTTTATTATGCTACACCGCTGTCGTTCACCGGAAATGCGATAACACCTGATGTGCTTATAAAGGACGGCAATAAGACCCTAGAGCGTTATATTGATTATATGGTGATGTATTTCTCAAACGTGAATGTTGGCACAGGCAAGATAACAGTTGAATTTTACGGCAATTATAAGGGCAAGCAGACCGTTTCCTTTGTTATAAATCCTGCAAAACAGCAGATACAAGTGCTTGAAACAAGATACAAGGGCTTTTTTGTGGATTTTGTGCAGAAAGGATCTGCAACAGGCTATGAGGTCCAGTATGGCACAAGATCTGATTTTTCAAATGCTTCCACATACAGATCCACCACCAACAAGACGGATAAGATGACGGTACTTGGATTAGGGACTTCAAAGACATATTATGTAAGAGTTCGCTCTTATACTGTCAAGGGCGGAAAGACCTATTACGGCAACTGGTCAGACGCTAAAAGCATTGTGACGGCAAAGACTAATTTTGCAAACGCAAAGGTCAGCGGTATTTCTTCAAAAAGCTTTACCGGCAAGGCGATAACGCAGAAGATCACAGTAAAATATGGCTCAAAGACCCTTAAAAACGGCACAGACTACACTGTGAAATATTCTGCAAACACAAAGGTCGGCACCGCAAAGGTGACTATCACAGGCAAGGGCATTTACGGCGGAGTTATCACCAAAAGCTTTGCTATCTATCCTGCAAAGCAGGTGATACAGAAGCTTTATGGTACATATGCAGGCTTCTTTATAGACTATGCACAGAAAGGCTCTGCCACGGGATATGAAATATCATACTCACAGCGTTCCGACTTCAAGGGAGCAAAAAGCGTAAAGGTAACAAACAACCGCACCGATAAAAAGACAGTTTCTGGGTTTGCAAGATATCAAAAATATTACGTCCGTGTAAGAAGCTACACTGTCAAAGGCGGAAAGACTTATAACGGAGCGTGGTCCGATAAAAAATGGGTCTATACTCAATGATATGACAGACGATAAAAAATGCCCCTGATCATTTTCTGGTCAGGGGTATTTTTTATGCTCAGAAAAGTTCTGCTTTGTACTTGATAGAATCCTCCTCCGTTATCTCACGGATAACTCTGCATGGATTTCCTGCCGCAAGAGAATTTGGCGGTATGTCACGGGTGACAACGCTTCCTGCACCGATAACACAGCCCTCGCCTATGGTAACTCCGCCTGTGATGACAACATTGCTCGCTATCCAGCAGTTGGAGTGTATTGTGATAGGTTTGCCGTATTCATCATCATAAACAGTGCCGTCAGACTTTTTCTTCATGTTACGCTCCTGCCATCTGAATGGGTGAACAGGTGTGGCGATGGTGCAGTTGGGACCGAAAAACACGTTGTCGCCAATGGTCACAGGGCAGGTGTCAAGCACTGTCAGATTGAAGTTAGCATAGCAGCCTGAGCCGAACTTTGTGAAAACGCCATAGTCAAAATACACAGGACCTTGGAGAAAAAATCCCTCGCCATGGTCGGGCAGAAGCTCGTCAAGGATAGCTTTTCTTCTCTCATCATCTTCATACAAACTGCTGTACTGCTGTGAAAGCTTGTGAGCCTTTGACCTCAATTCTGCAAGCTCCTTGTCGGAGGAGTCATATATCTTGCCAGCAAGCATTTTTTCTTTTTCAGTCATTATAAAACGCCCTTTCTGCGTGTAGTTTCATTTGATTTTGTTGAGAGTATAGCACAAGTTTCGGGCTGTGTCAATAGTTTTTTGGGGTCGAGTGATAGAATAAAAAATGGTATACAAAAAGTGGAGAATGCTTATGGGCAAAGCATTCTCCACTTGATGAGTATACTATTTAAAAAGCTTGGCAGGGTATAAAAAGTTATAGGTAAAATCCCTGCATATAATTCTGTCTCTTATACACATCTCCGAGCCCACGAGACACTGAGCGATCTC
>ERZ1026959.465-NODE-465-length-12014-cov-7.445271_pt1 | contig 12014 bp, 10 predicted proteins | sample MGYA00519299_ERZ1026959 | MGnify/ENA primary metagenome ERZ1026959 (study PRJEB26926, sample SAMN06164517) | human gut metagenome | biome: ENVO:00009003; feature: ENVO:2100002; material: ENVO:00002003 | host: Homo sapiens | place: USA | collected 2012 ... | reverse complement strand
CTACACCTCTCTATTCGTCGGCAGCGTCAGATGTGTATAAGAGACAGGTATAAGCCCAATAAGTATATGAACCGACAACCTATCTGTCAGATTAAATGATTATATTAATTACTTTCTGTTCTTCTGAAGGAAAGTAGGTATTGTAATACCATTAGACTTCACATTGCTTGTAACAGGGGCTGGCTGCTTAAGTCCTGGAAGTGGTGTCTGAGACTGTGCACCTGTCATACCGCCTGCTGGCTGAACTGGTGTCTGTGGAGCCTGATATGTATATGCTGGCTTTACTGCTGGTTTAACAGTCTGTCCAACTCCCTGTGTTGCCTGTGCCTTAGGTGAGAACTTCGCCATTGCAGTATTGACATTCACATCTTCAATACCTGTAGCAATTACAGTTATTGTTACGCTGTCTGTAGCTGTCTCATCATATATAGCACCAAAGATGATATTGGCATTATCACCTGCAAGTTCCTGAACATAGCTTGCAGCCTCATCTGCTTCAACAAGGCTCATATCACCAGATACGTTGATAATAACGTGTGTAGCACCCTCGATTGTTGTCTCAAGAAGTGGGCTTGTAACAGCCTGCTTAACAGCTTCAATAGCCTTATCATCACCTGTAGCATTACCGATACCGATATGTGCGATACCCTTGTCTGACATAACTGTCTTAACATCTGCAAAGTCAAGGTTGATAAGACCTGGTACATTAATAAGGTCTGTAATACCCTGTACTGCCTGCTGTAATACCTCATCAGCCTTCTTTAAGGCATCTGGCATAGTTGTTCTTCTGTCTACTATCTGAAGAAGCTTGTCATTAGGAATTACAATAAGTGTATCCACGTTCTCCTTAAGCTTCTCAATACCCGATTCTGCATTAGTCATTCTTGTTCTTGCCTCAAATCTGAAAGGCTTAGTAACAACACCAACTGTAAGGATACCCATCTGTTTAGAAATCTTAGCAACAACCGGAGCTGCACCTGTACCAGTTCCGCCGCCCATTCCGCAAGTAACGAATACCATATCCGCACCTTTGATAGCTTCTGTTAATTCTTCAACATTCTCTTCTGCTGCCTTCTCACCAATCTCAGGCTGGGCTCCTGCACCAAGTCCCTTAGTAAGCTTCTCACCTATCTGAATAGCTGTTGGAGCTTTACAGAACTGTAATGCCTGGCTATCTGTATTAATACCAATAAATTCTACCCCGCTTATATTCTCATCTATCATTCTATTAACAGCATTATTACCTGCTCCACCTACGCCGATGACTATAATTCTTGCTGATGAATCTGATTCGTTAATTATTTCTACCAAGGTTGTTGCCTCCTTTAATCAATCCTTATACATTTATCTATAATGATATAATTTTTCGCAATAAATATCAACTGATTTTTTCATTTTATTTCACTAAAAATTGAACTTTAAAGCGTACAATTCTGAATATTTACACATCATTTTAGTGTGTTTTAATTATATTCATCTTTTTTGAATATTATAGACGAACTGTCTTTTGTATAATCCTGCATATACAAAGAACCTTTAAGCCCTGCAAATTTGGTTTCCATCTGTTTTAACTCAAAAAGCTTGTCCGTATAATCATCACTCTTTCCAAGGTATACCTTAACCTCGTCTATATACAATATTACATTGTCCGATGAGTCAAAATATACTTTTGAAACATCAAGATTATACTTATCAAAGCTCTGTGTCAGATCAAGTATGTGCCTGAACACTTCATCATCTCCGACTTCAAGCTTGGAATCAAGCACTATTGAATTAAACTTAAGACCTATTATCTCAGGAACTTTTTCAAAAGTTTCTGTTGAACTTTCAACAACAATACCGTCTTTGTCAAAATACATATTACAGCCCATATAACGTATATAACCAATAACTGCCTTTTCATAGACTGTTATGTACATACCTCTTGGCCACTGTATTTCAACATCATATTTCTGAATGAAAGGTATTGTCTTTTTCTTATTGCCAAACAGTGTATACAATACAGTGTTTGGTGTGTCATTTCCAAATATTCTGTTTGTCATTTCTTCATTAGAATAATGGGAATTACCCACATATGTTATCTTATCAGTTCTAAATCCAAAATAGACAGCCGCACACGCAGCTATCAGGGCTGCCACAATAGTAGATATTATGAACAGCCTTTTTTTCTTTCTCGCCTTTGCCATAACTATCTCTCTAACCTAATCTGACTACTTATATTAAACACAATTCCTAACTCTGCCAGCAGGAACAGACTCGCCGTGCCTCCATAGCTTATAAATGGAAGTGTTACGCCTGTATTAGGAAATACATTGGTTACAACGGCAATATTAACTATTACCTGAATTGCTATATGGGCGAATATTCCAACTGCAAGAAGTGAACCGAACAAATCTGGTGAGTTCTGTGATATATATATAATTCTCCAGAGCATTATTATAAAAAGCATAATAACGCACGCAGCACCAAACAGTCCTAACTCCTCACATATTATTGAAAATATCATATCATTCTGCGACTCTGGTATGAAGCCTAACTTCTGCATACTCTTTCCAAGTCCCTTACCAAAAAGTCCGCCAGAACCTATGGCATAAAGCCCCTGCATAGTCTGATAGCCTTTTCCGTCTATGTACTTTTCAGGGTCTACCCATACTAAAAGTCTTGTAAAACGGAACTTCTTAAACTGGACTCCATTTTCAACAGCCTGCTTAAGCCACTGCCTGCCTGCTATATAGCCTGCCATTATAATTCCGATAATTCCGCCGTGAACCCAGTAATTAGGATATACAACAAATGTCATAACAAACACAATTCCACATACTATGATTGCACTACTTAAGTTAGATGTAATTCCAAAAAGCATAGCCGCCGGAATTACTGCACAGCCCAAAAATATTTTCGCTATCTGTGACAGTTTTTTAATCTTTGTTCCTGACGCACACATCTTAGCCGCCGCCATAATAATAACACTTATCTTAACAAGCTCTGCTGGCTGAAAGCTTATCGGACCAATATATATCCATCTTTTAGCACCGTGGCTTTCACGTCCAAATGGAATAACTGCTAACACCATTAAAAGTGATATAACAAATATCCACGGAGCGGCCTTTTTTAAAATATGGTAATCTACAAATCTTGCTATAAAAAACATACACGCAAAACCTAACAGGTCAAATATAAGCTGTCTTTTAAAATAGTATTCCGGATTGCCATAATTAATCTGCGCTGTGTAAGAACTTGTACTGTATATCATTGTAAGTCCGAAACCTACAATGAATATAAGCACAAACAAAAGACTGTAATCAAAATAGAATCCATTCTTTCTTTTTCTTCTTTTCTTTGCCATAATTAAAGCTCATTGACATATTGCTTGAACATGTCACCTCTCTGTTCATAATTATCAAACATTCCCCAGCTTGCACACGCTGGTGATAATAATACCGCATCACCTTTGTCTGCGCTGGCTGCACATATATCTACTACTTCTTTTAAATTATCAGCAAATACATAGTCCTTGAATCCATATTTATCACAGGTCTCGGCTATTTTATCAGCAGTCTGGCCTATAAGAACAAGCTTCTTTACCTTGCCCTTGAAGGCTTTTACATACATATCAAATTCAGAACCTTTATCATAACCGCCGCCTATTAAAATAGTTGGTCTTACCATAGCCTCAATTGCTTTTACAGAAGCTTCCGGATTAGTTCCCTTGGAATCGTTATAATACCATACATCATTCTTGGTAGCTACATACTCTATTCTGTGTTCTACAGCCTTGAACTTCTTTACCTGCTGTACAATTATGTCATCAGGTATGCCTGCCGCCTTAGTCATTGCGATAGCTGCACATACATTTTCATAGTTATGTGTTCCAAGAAGGTTCATATCGTGTACATTAAGCATAAGTTCATCTGTAGTGCCATCTGCATATCTTATATCATCTCCCTGAACATATGCACCAATCTCAGGCTTTCTCTTGCTTGAGAACCATACAACCTTAGCTGGACACTCACTTCCAAATCTGTATAATTCTTCGTCCTCCATATTAAGGACACACACATCATCCTTTGTCTGGTTCATAGAAATGTTTTCTTTAGTCTTGGAATAACATTCCATTGTATGATGTCTGTTAAGGTGGTCTGGTGTAATGTTAAGTATCGCACTTACAACCGGATGGAACTTGTGTATTGTTTCTAACTGGAAGCTGCTTATCTCTGCTACTGTATAAGAGTCATTACTTGTATTAAGCACTTCTCCCGTATATGAATTACCTATATTTCCAACAACAAATGTCTTCTCATTATAGGCTTTCACTATCTGTCCTACCAAAGCTGTAGTTGTTGTCTTGCCATTAGTACCTGTTATGGCAATTATTCTGCCTTTATCATAATTATATGCAAGTTCTATCTCGCCCCATACTGGAACTTCTGCTTTCTTAAACTGTTCAACAATAGGACTGTCAACCGGAACGCCCGGACTTATTACAAGAAGGTCGACCTGATTAGTTATATCCTCGGGCAGCTTTCCAATAATAATCTCTGCTTTATTGCCTTTAAGTTTCTTTGATACATCTTCCCTTGAAAGCTTTTCGTTGCCGTCATATATAATACAGTCTGCACCAGCTTTGTTAAGAAGGTCTATAGCACCGATTCCACTTATTCCAGTACCAACTACCATTACCTTTTTATTATTTAATTCCATAATGTTCCTCCATTACCACGCATATAATACGTTTTTTAAACAACTGTCTTTATTTTACTCTACACCTATCCATCTGTAAAGCGGATAAACACTGTTTTAACGCTTTATTAACGCATTTTCTTACTTGTTATTAAGGTACGGAAGTATATTTTCATATAACTCTCTTATGACCGGTGCTGCAATTGTACCGCCATAATATACCCCTTCTGGCTCATCAATAAGACACATAGCAATAACCTGTGGATTTTCCACACTTGAAAATCCTATAAATGAAGCGATATACTTTCCAGAGCCTCTCGGAAGCTTCTGTGATGTTGCTGTCTTTCCACCTATTGAAAAGCCCTCTATATATGCATTCTTTCCACCGCCTTCCTCAACTACCTGCCTTAATATGTCCCTCATAGTATCACTTGTTGATTTGTCAATTGTGCTCTCAGTTGTAGAATAATAGAACTCATTATAAGTCTGCCCCGAACCATCACTTGTCTTAACTGCAAAATGTGGTGTAACAAGATTACCACCATTGACAATTGCTGCCGCCGCACGAAGCATCTGGATAGGTGTTATCTGAAATGACTGTCCGAATGACATTGTTGCAAGCTCTACTTCACCAACGTTTTCTTTATTGTGGATAATCGTTGAAGCCTCACCAGCAATATCTATTCCGGTCTTAGACAAAAGTCCAAGCTTACCGCAATAATTATAGAAATTGTCTACACCTACCCTTCTTCCCCATTCAATAAATGCAGGGTTGCAGGAATTCATAACTGTATGTGTAAAATCCTGTGTTCCATGGCCCGTTGTCTTATGACACCTTATGCGCCTGTCACCAACAAGCGTTGAACCTGAACAGGTATAGGAGTCACTTAAACTTACAACTTTGGTTTCAAGTGCTGCTGTTGCAGTTACCATTTTAAACACTGAACCTGGCTCATAAGTATCATTAATGCAGAAATTTCTCCACATATTATTAAGAAGATCCATTTTATTGCCTGAACTGCCGTCATCTTCCACCTCGTAATTAAGTACATACGGCTCATTAAGATTATATTCAGGCACGTTGACCATTGCATACAACTCTCCATTATTAGGATTCATAACTATTATTGACACCCGCTTAGCATTTTTCTTTGCAAGCGTTGTATATGCTAACTGCTGGGCATATGACTGTATATTCATATCTATGCTTATATATAAATCCTGACCTCTCTGCGGCTCTAACCTTCCCTCTTTTGCATTTTTTATCTCTGTACCCCATGCATCGGTAAGTGTAAGTATCCTGCCATTATTGCCAGCAAGATATACATCATACTTAGCCTCAAGTCCGACTATTCCCTGATTATCACTTCCTGTAAAGCCAAGCACCTTGGAAGCAAGCGTATCATAAGGATAATATCTTTTATAATCCTCATCTACCTTAACTCCATTTAAGCCAGCTTTCCTTATTATATCTCCTGTATCTTTATCAACATTGGTCTTTATAGTTTCAATTGACGATACCTTTTCAACCTTTTTTCTTACAGCTGCTTCGTCCATATCAAGATTGTCACAAAGCATTTTAATAACTTCTTCCGGCTTATCTATCTGGCTGTGAATAACGGATATTGTACACACAGTCGTATTGTCAGCAAGGACAACTCCATTAGTATCAAGAATTCTTCCGCGCATAGCCTTTATGGCTCTCTCCCTCTCGTGAAGCTCTGTTGCACGCACGCTGTAATATTCAGCCCTGACGGTCATTATATATCCAACTCTTACTGTGAGCAGTGACATTATAAGCACAAGGCTTACTATAACCACCAGAAGCTTCTTTCTATGTCTTGTTCTTACAAAATAACCATATCTCTCATCTTCATTAAGCTTAATTCTTTCTGTCACTAATACAATAACCCCGAATAAACTTACTTATTATTATGAAAGTTTATTCAGGGTTATTCTTATACTTATTATTACTTAACAGCTTAATTAGATGAAGCTGTGCCTGCTGGTATCCCATCAACTGTTAATTCATCAGGACTCGAACTTGTATCCTCATATTCGTCTGAGGCATCCTTGTATACATTCATATATGGAAGAAGCTTTTCAAGTATATTGTGTGTAAGTGTAAGCACATCTGCTGAACTTCCTGATGTTCCTGTAGTTCCATATGGCTCATCAATAACTACATATATTGCAAACTTAGGATTTTCTGCCGGTGCGTGTCCTATAAATGATATAATCCACTTGTTATCCTTTCTATCACCCTTCTGGGCTGTTCCTGTCTTACCAGCAACTGAATATCCTGTAACGCCTGCTTTCTTGGCTGTTCCTTCTTCTACTGTATTCTTAAGATATCTTCTTAAAAGCTTTGATGTTGAAGCTGTAATTGTCTGTCTTACAAGATTAGCCTTATATTCCTTTACAACTTCACCATTGGCTGATTCAATTCTCTTTACAATATGTGGCTGGTAAAGCATACCACCATTAATAATCGAACAATATGCCGCCATCATCTGCATCATATTAACATTAATAGTCTGTCCAAATGAATTACAAGCCGCATCAATAGTTGTCATACGGTCACCATATACGATACCTGTTGTCTCACCTGGAAGATCTATTCCGGTTATCTTTCCAAATCCAAACAATGACTGGTAATATGCAAATCTGCTGTTACCCATCTCAAGTGCAAGATGAATCATATACGGGTTGCAGGAATTCATAAGTGCCTGCTCAACTGTAAGTGAACCATGTGAACCTATTGTACTGAACACATGACACTTTAATTTATAATCAGCTACAGTTTCAAAGCCCTTGCATACATATGTATCCCCATCCTTTACAACACCTTCCTCCAAAGCTGAGGCTACCGTTACTGGTTTAAATGTTGAACCTGGCTCATAACTTTCTGATACACAATAATTAGTCCATAAAGAATACAGGTTATTTCTATATTCTTCATCAGACATATCTTTAATCTCCTCATCTGTATACATACCAGTTAATTTTCTTGGATCATTAAGATTAAAGGTTGGATAACTAGCCATTCCAAGTATCTCGCCATTAGATGGGTCTGCCACTACTACTGCTGTATTCTTTGAAGGCTTTTCTTCATTATATTCTAATATACATTTCTCAATAATCGACTGTACATTATAATCAAGTGTTGTAACTATATTATTGCCATCAACAGCATTTTTCTGTGTCTCTGTAACCTCAAGTCCCTCATCTACATAGCTATATGTTGTTCCATTGGTACCAGTTAATTCCTCATCATACTGGCTTTCAATTCCAAGTTCACCACCATTAGTGGCACTCGCAAATCCAACAACATCACTTGCAAATGTTCCAAGAGGATATTTTCTTATATAGCTGTCCTCAAACCATACACCTTTAATATTCTTTCCCTCAGTTGAATCTGCCATAAGATTTTTAAAATCTGCTATCTGATCTGTAGTAAGGTTTGATAAAAGCTTCTGATATCTGCTCTGTGAATTCTCACTCACCTTTTGCTCAAGCTCACTTCTGTTTAAATTAAAATATTTACAAAGAGCTGATAATGTAGGTTCTTTATATTCTACGTCTGAAAGCATAAGCTTGACATCTAATATAAGATTATATACTCTCTCACTGTATGCAAGCACAGTTCCATCACCAGTTAATATCTGACCTCTCTTATAAGGTAGTTCTGTTGATGTATATGTCTGGTGATCTAACACTGCCTTCGCATATGTCTCTCCGTGTGTATAATTAATTCTGAATACCTGTCCACCTAATGCCATAAGAATTACTACTACCATTACAAGTGCAACCATTCCTTTGGTGTGAACACGTTTAAGCATAACTTTTTTTCTTCTGTACTTATTCTTTTTTAACTGTTCATCGCTTACCATAAGTACCTCTTATTATATTATTTTACCTGAATATTAATTGCTTTCAGGAACATCTTTATACTGCTTTACATATTCGCTCTCTTTAGAATCGTATGTAATAACCTGCTTCTTTTCTGGATACACCATTCCTAATTCATTAACTGCTGTATCATATATAGCATCATAATCTATGCTTGCATTAATATCTGACTCTAATACGTCATTATTCTCCTTTAATGTGCTAAGCTCGCTCTTTAACTCAGCTATCATATCTGAATTAGTCTTAGCTGCTGCCTGAACATTAAGGTACTGATAACATATAAAGAAGACAACTGCAGCAACACTCGCAACTGCAACTGTATACATAAGATTAATCTTATTATTGCGTCTTATCTGCTTCTGTCTCTGCCTTCTTATTTCTCTGTTGATTTCCTTCTGTGTCTGCTGGGATTCATCTGGGGTTTTAAGTGGTTCAGCGATATTTAATTGTCTTACCGCACTACCATATTCATACGGCACTTTGCTTACATTTCTTGAATTTCTTCTGTACTCTGCTCTACTTCTCTTTTCCACTTTACACTACCTCCCATTATACCCTTTCAAATACTCTTAACTTAGAACTCTTTGATCTGCTATTTTCATTAATCTCTTCATCTGTTGGAACTACAGGCTTTCTTGTAATCACCCTGCCCTTCGGTACTTTACCGCACACACACGCAGGAAAGCTTGGTGGACAGGTACAAGGATTCTCGTTATTCCTAAACCTTGTCTTTACTATTCTGTCTTCTAAAGAATGAAATGTTATTATACAAAGTCTTCCTTCTGGCTTAAGCCTGTCAATCATCATATCTATGGAATTCTCTAGCACTTCCAATTCTTTATTAAGTTCAATTCTTATAGCCTGATAAGTTCTCTTAGATGGATGTCCACCTGTCGCCCTTACCTTCATAGGTATAGCTGCCTTTATAATATCGTTAAGCTCAAATGTTGTCTCAATTGGCTTTTCCTGTCTTGCAGCCACTATATGCTTAGCTATATTCTTAGCAAACCTGTCCTCACCATAATCTCTTATTATTCTGTAAAGATCAAATTCGCTGTATTCATTAACAATATCTTTAGCTGTAATCTCCTGTCTTTGATCCATTCTCATATCAAGTGCTGTGTCCACATTATATGTAAACCCTCTGTCAGCCGCATCTAACTGATATGATGAAACACCCAGATCCAGCATAATTCCATCAACTTTATCTATTCCTAACTCATCAAGGACTTTGTCCATATTACAGTAATTATTTCTTACGATTATAACCCTGTCCATATATGGTTCTAATCTCTTACTTGCTGCCTTTATGGCATCTTCGTCCTGATCTATTCCTATCAATCTTCCACCCTCGGAAAGTCTTCCTGCGATTTCGTATGAATGTCCGCCGCCGCCAAGAGTTCCGTCAACATATATGCCATCGGGTTTAATATTCAATTCATCTACCGTCTCATATAAAAGAACTGACTTATGCTTAAACTCCATACTAATCTCCTTTCCGCCTGCTATATCAGCAATTAATTATATGGTGAATCCCAGACTGTCCATATTCTCTGCGACCTCGTCCATATTGTCATCATAATTGCTTATACTGTCATTCCAGCTTTCTTTACTCCATATCTCTATCCTGCTTCCAACACCTACAAATACTACATCCTTCTGTAACGAAGCAAACTCTCTTAATACAGATGGTATAAGAATTCTTCCCTGCTTGTCTAATTCGACATCTGCTGCTCCTGCAAGAAAGAATCTTGTAAATGTTCTGGCATTCTTATTAGTAAGAGGCAGTGTCTTAAGCTTCTCCTCGAATCTCTGCCACTCTTCATTAGTGTATACAAATAAACAGTTATCAAGTCCCTTAGTGATAATAAAATTATCCCCAAGGCTTTCGCGGAACTTCGCAGGAACGATTATTCTGCCTTTGGCATCTATTGTATGTCCATATTCGCCCATAAACATAGCAATCGTTCCTCCTTTCCCCCACTTGTAACCACTTGCTACCACTTTTCTCCACTTTGAGAACAATTCTATACTGATTTTGTGCAAAATACAAGTGTTTTCCACTAATTTATAAAATTTTTTTAAACTTTTGCACTATATTATGCCCGTAAAATATACAATCATATGTATATACACATAAAAATAGTAATTTTAACACTCACACCATCTGATTGTATGTAATTAGTTGAGCTTTAGGAAAAGATATGTTAAAATACAGGTTGCGTTACTGCGTATATTTACTAAACATAAATCTGCATATGATACACATTTATGTTGGAAATGAGGAGAATATATGAAACTTGGAATAGTTGGTCTTCCTAATGTTGGAAAGAGTACACTTTTTAATTCTTTAACTAAGGCTGGAGCAGAATCAGCCAATTATCCATTCTGTACAATAGACCCTAATGTAGGAATTGTTGCCGTACCAGATGAAAGACTTGATAAGCTTGCAGCACTTTATAATTCAGCAAAGATTACACCTGCCGTTATCGAATTCGTTGATATAGCTGGTCTTGTTAAGGGTGCTTCTAAAGGTGAAGGTCTTGGTAACCAGTTCCTTGCTAATATAAGAGAAGTTGATGCAATCGTTCACGTTGTCAGATGTTTTGAGGACTCTAATATTGTTCACGTTGATGGTTCTGTCAACCCTGTAAGAGATATTGAGACAATCAACCTTGAATTAATCTTTTCTGATATGGAAGTTCTTGAAAGACGTCTTGCTAAGCAGAAGCGTGCTTCCTACAATAATAAGGACATTGCTAAAGAATGTGACCTTATCGAAAGACTTCTTAAGTTCCTTGAGGCTGGTAATCTTGCCAAGAACTTTGAATGTGAAGATGAAGACGAAGAATCATTTATGAGAGAATACAATCTTCTTACAAGCAAACCTGTTATATTCGCTGCTAATGTATCAGAAGATGACCTTGCCGATGATGGTGCTAACAATGAATATGTACAGAGTGTACGTGAATATTCTAAAAAGGATAACTGCGAAGTATTCGTTATATGTGCACAGATTGAACAGGAAATCTCAGAACTTGATGATGATGAAAAGAAAATGTTCTTAGAGGACCTTGGAATTAGTTCTTCTGGTCTTGATAAGCTTATCGCTGCAAGCTACAGAATATTAGGTCTTATAAGTTACTTAACTGCTGGTGAGACAGAGACAAGAGCCTGGACAATAACTAACGGAACTAAAGCTCCTGGTGCTGCAGGTAAAATCCACAGCGATTTCGAGAGAGGCTTTATCAAAGCAGAAGTTGTCAACTATAAGGATTTACTTGACTGTGGCTCTTATACTAAAGCCAAGGAAAAAGGTCTTGTACGTATGGAAGGTAAAGACTATGTTGTTAAAGACGGCGATGTAATATTATTCCGTTTCAACGTATAATAATATCTGTCTCTTATACACATCTCCGAGC
>ERZ1026959.456-NODE-456-length-12101-cov-6.794455_pt1 | contig 12101 bp, 8 predicted proteins | sample MGYA00519299_ERZ1026959 | MGnify/ENA primary metagenome ERZ1026959 (study PRJEB26926, sample SAMN06164517) | human gut metagenome | biome: ENVO:00009003; feature: ENVO:2100002; material: ENVO:00002003 | host: Homo sapiens | place: USA | collected 2012 ... | reverse complement strand
GCTCGGAGATGTGTATAAGAGACAGCTCTTGTCTTTGGCTGGAGATAATCTGTCTCAGTGAGAAGCTTCTCTATCCTCTCAGCAAATGGTGACATCTTGAAGAAGTAAGCCTCCTCCTTAGCCTCTGTTACCTCTCTGTGACACTCAGGACAACAGCCGTTCTCGTCAAGCTGTGACTCAGTCCAGAAGCTCTCGCAAGGGGTGCAGTATTTGCCCTTGTATTCGCCCTTGTAAATGTAGCCCTTGTCATAAAGAGCCTTAAAGATCTTCTGAACAGTTTCAATGTGATAATCGTCAGTAGTTCTGATGTATCTGTCATAGCTGATGTTCATGTAGCTCCAAAGCTTTTTGAAAGTCTTGACTATCTCATCAACATATTCCTTAGGTGTAACACCCTTTTCAGCAGCCTTCTGTTCGATTTTCAGACCATGCTCGTCAGTGCCTGTGAGGAACATGACATCATAGCCCTGCATACGTCTGTATCTTGCAATAGAATCGCAGGCAACAGTGGTGTAGCAGTGACCGATATGAGGATTACCTGAAGGGTAATATATCGGGGTAGTGATATAAAACGGTTTTTTCTCCATATAAAGGACCTCCGTAAAAGAATTTGCATAAGCAGCATTTCTTATATTATACTACTTTACAGTGGTTTCGTCAAGCGGTAAAGCGAGTAAAGTGAGGAGTGAGAAATTAGGAATGAGGAATGAGCAAAGCTGACCAAAGTTGTGCACCCTGCACCGAGCGTAGCGATTTTGCGGCATAACAAACCATAGCAATCAAATGTAGGGGCTGGCGCCCTCGACAGCCCACCCCCCCTTGACATTTCGCATTATTGTTTATCTCACAACCCTTGATAACCCCACAAACATCGGTAGGGGCGAACATCGTTCGCCCGTGCTCAGAACTTGCATAAATTCTGAATCATAGAGGACACCACCCGATTTGTGCTGATTTAACAAATAATTCATACACCTTTCGTATAAAAATGCTATAATAAAAAAGTTAAAGTATAAAATCAAAGAAAAAGTAACTCTAAGGTGGGAATCGTAAAATGGAAGAAGTAAGAGAAAATAAAATGGGAACGCAGCCCATAGGTGATCTGCTGTTCAAAATGTCCCTGCCGATCATGATATCCATGCTCGTGCAGGCTCTCTATAATATCGTCGACAGCATATTTGTTGCCAAAATAAGCGAGGACGCACTCACTGCCGTGTCACTGGCTTTCCCTGTGCAAAATCTTATGATAGCCCTCGGTGCAGGCACTGGTGTCGGTATCAACGCACTGCTGTCAAAATCACTTGGTGAAAAGAATTTCAAGCTGGCTAACAGCGCCGCCAATAACGGCATCTTCCTCTGCCTTGTGAACTTCGCTATCTTCGTGGTTTTCGGTGCATTTTTCACCGAGATCTTCTATCGCTCACAAACCTCAAGCAAAATAATTATCGAATATGGCGACCAGTACCTAACCATCATCACCCTACTAAGTATCGGTCTTTTCTGTCAAATGACTATGGAAAAACTTTTGCAGGCAACAGGTAAAACTATCTATTCAATGTATACTCAGGGAATAGGCGCAGTGATAAATATTATCCTCGACCCTTGCTTTATCTTTGGCGTGGGCTTCTTCCCTAAGTGGGGCGTAACAGGTGCGGCCGTCGCTACCTGTATCGGTCAGTTCACCGCTGCAGCTTTCGGACTTTTCTTCAATATGAAGTTCAACAAAGAGATAACCATAAACCTTGTGAAGTATAGACCGCAGGCAAAGATAATCAAGAAGATCTACGCTGTCGGTCTGCCGTCCATCATAATGCAGTCTATCTCTTCTATCATGACATACGGCATGAATAAAATACTTATCGGCTTCTCAAACACCGCCGCCGCAGTTTTCGGTGTGTATTTCAAGCTTCAGAGCTTCGTTTTCATGCCTGTTTTCGGACTTAATAACGGTCTTATCCCTATCGTTGCCTATAACTATGGTGCAAGAAAGAAAAAGCGTATCACAGGTGCAATAAAATACGCCATGATATATTCTGTGTCTATCATGATAGTCGGCACTATCATAATGCAGATTTTCCCTGCACAGCTTCTGAAACTCTTTGACGCAAGCGATAATATGCTAAGCATAGGCGTAACAGCCCTGCGTATAATCAGCACACACTTCTTCTTCGCAGGCTTTGATATAATCATAATTTCATCATTGCAGGCTCTTGGCAGGGGACTTTCCTCTATGCTCGTTTCATTTACAAGACAGCTTGTTGTGCTTCTTCCTGTGGCGTATCTTCTTTCCCTTACAGGCAAGCTTGATGCTATTTGGTGGGCGTTCCCGATAGCCGAAATACTCTCGATCATGGCGTCATTGTTCTTCCTTAGAAGAGCCTACAACGCTGAAATAAAACCAATGGCAGACTAACTAGGAGGTATTTTTATGCGTCTTATTTTTATCAGACATGGCGACCCCGATTACGTTCATGATACCCTTACAGAAAAGGGCAAGCGTGAAGCAGAGCTTCTTGCACAGCGTGTAAAGAATTGGGACGTTTCAAAGTTCTACGTTTCTCCCCTTGGCAGAGCACAGCTCACAGCGGAATATTCCCTGAAGCTTCGTGGCGATACCGCCGAAACTCTCCCATGGCTGAGAGAATTTAACGGCATAATACCCACCTCTGACGGAGGACATCGTATCCCATGGGATATGTACCCCACCGAGTGGGCGGATAAAGAGATATACTATGACCGCAATAACTGGTTCAAATCCGATTATATGCAAACAGGCAATGTTGAAGAACAGCTTAAATGGGTGCATGAGGGTATTGATAAGCTTCTTGCCGACCATGGTTATATCCACGAGAACGGTATGTTCCGCATTGAAAAGCACAGCGATGAAACCCTTGTGTTCTTCTGTCACTTCGGCGTATCAATGGTGATGATAGGACATATCCTTGGTATTTCCACCATGAATATGTGGCATGGCTTCAATATGCAGCCTACATCTGTGACAGTCCTCGGCTGTGAGGAGCGTGAGGGCGACTATGGCTTTTTCAGATGCCACGTCATAGGCTGTACAAAGCACCTTGCAGGCGGCAATGAACCTATCTCCAACGCAGGCTACTTCACCGACGTTTTTCAGGATTAAATAAACCCGTAAGGGTGACTTTTTCGCTCGCATATTATTGCATACAAAAATATCCTCTATCCGCTCTGTTATTTCAGGGCGGTTATTTTATTGTGCGAAACCTTAGTTTAAGATAATATAACAGTTAAAGAAAACGTTTTCTTCTAAATATGACTATCATTAGATAACAACATATTCATAATTTGTGAAAAAGCACAACAAAAGCTTCGTGTTTTCGTTGATTTTTTAGCTTGCTTTATGTAAACTAAATGCTTTTACCCCCTTGACTTTATTTTGAAAAGGGCTTATAATATCCCATAGCTTAAAAGAGTATGGGTTTCATATTTTTATATATGTGCCTATGAGAGCATGAAGTTTAGAAGAATAAAAGGAGAGTGAAAGAATATGTTCCAGCTTCAATGGATATGGCACAATCTGAAAGGCTACCGAAAATTCTATGTAACAGCCCTTGTGCTGACTATCGTATGCAACGCCTTGTATCTTACCACACCTTATTTCAGCAAAGAGCTTGTGGATAAGTTTCTTTCAAGCAAGGACGCACTTTTTAACCTTGAGCATGAAAGAAAGCTGTTCTGGCTGCTGCTTGCAGGCATGGTGGGCTTTACCTTGCTTAGAACTATCTGTCAGTACACCTGCAACATGACCTATGAATTATCATCTCAGGGCATGATATACAGAATAAGGGCACACCTTTTCAGACGTATCGAAAATCAGGATATGGAGTTTTATGACCGCAACCGAACAGGCGACCTTATGACAAGACTCACAGGTGACCTTGATATGGTGCGTCATGCAGTGGCATTCGTTTTTAAAGGTATGCTTGAATCATGTTCGCTGTTTATAGCCTCATCAGTTTATTTCTTTATGGTAAGCTGGAAAATGGCACTTCTTCTGCTGGCTGTTACACCGTTTATATTTGGTGTGGTGGTGCTTCTTGATAAAAAGGCAAAGCCGGTCTACGTTGACCTCCGTGAGAAGTTATCCCAAATGAATACAGACGCTCAGGAGAACATCTCAGGCAACAGAGTTGTAAAAGCCTTCGCCCGTGAGGACTATGAGATAGAAAAGTTCCAAAAAGCCAATAAAGAGTATTCTGACGCCAACAAAAAAGCGTCACTGCTGTGGCTTAAATTCTTCCCTTATATGGAATCTTTCGCAAACGCCTTGTCAGTTATAATGCTCCTTGGCGGTGGATTTTTCCTTATAAAAGGGGAAATAACAATGGGCGAGTATGTTGCTATTTCAGGACTTATCTGGGGCATCGCAAACCCTGTCAGAAACCTTGGTATCTATGTGAACGATATGCAAAGGTTCATGGCTTCTGCTATGAAGGTCATCGAGATATACTATGCAAGACCTATCATTACCGACCGTGAAGATGCAGTTGACCAGACAGAAAGGCTTCACGGAGATGTCGAGTTCAAGGACGTTACCTTTAAGTTTGGCAAGCATATAGTCCTTGACAACGTGAACTTTAAGATAAAAGCAGGTCAGACAGTTGCCATAATGGGCGAAACAGGTTCAGGCAAGACCTCGCTTATAAATCTCATACCAAGATTTTACGATACCAACTCTGGAGAAGTCCTTGTGGACGGTGTGAATGTAAGAAAGCGTAAGCTCTCACAGCTCCGCTCACAAATAGGTATGGCAACTCAGGACGTCCTGCTTTTCTCTGATACCATAGACGGCAATATCGCATACGGCGACTCTGATATGTCCGAAGAGGACGTTAAGCACTATGCAAAGCTTGCGGCGGCAAACGAGTTCGTTGAGAAAATGCCTGACGGCTATGAAACTATCGTGGGCGAGCGTGGCGTAGGTCTTTCAGGCGGACAAAAGCAAAGACTTTCCCTTGCAAGAGCCTTAGCCATAAAGCCTGCCATTCTTATCCTTGACGATACCACCTCCGCCGTGGATATGGAAACAGAAAAGTATATTCAGGACAGCCTTAGAAATCTCGACTTTCCATGCACAAAGATAATAATAGCCCAGCGTATCTCCTCCACCAAAGACGCTGACGTGATAATAATCCTCGATGACGGCAAGATAACCGAAATGGGTACTCATGATGAGCTTATCGCCAAAAAGGGATACTATTACGAGGTGTTCAAGCTGCAGAACGATGGCTTCGGAAAGGAGGCGGTCTAAATGGCAAGAAACCGTTATGACGTTGACGAAGTCCTTGAGACCCCATTCGACTTCGCCCACCTGAAACGCTCCTTTGTGTATATCAAAAAATATAAGGGCAAAATGATAACCGCCCTTGTGCTGAGCGTGTTCGCCGCAATATCAGGACTGCTCGGACCGCTCATCACCCAGTACGCTCTTGATAATACCATACCGCAGAAAAATATGGGACAGCTCGTCCTGCTCACCCTCGCATTTGTCGGCACTATAGCCGTGTCCATAACATTCTCCACTATCCGTTCAAGGATAATGACAGTTGTTGGTCAGGATATAATCTTCGATATTCGTACCGACCTTTTCAAGCATTTGCAGGAGCTTCCATTTGAGTATTACGATAACCGCCCACATGGCAAGATCCTCATCAGAGTTGTAAACTATGTAAACTCCGTGTCGGATATGCTCTCAAACGGTATCATCAATGTTATACTCGAGTGCCTTAATATGCTTTTCATCATGATTTTCATGTTCTTTGTGAATGTGAAGCTGTCATTGGTGGTGCTTTCGGGTCTGCCGATATTTGCAGTCATAATGATGATGATAAAGAAAAGACAGCGTAAAGCATGGCAGGACGTTTCAAACAAATCCTCAAACCTTAACGCCTATTTGCAGGAAAACATCACAGGCGCAAGAGTGACCCAGATATTCACCCGTGAGGAAGAAAACGCCCAGATATTCGACAGACTTTCCGAGAAATATCGTAAAAGCTGGATAAACGCCGTGAAATATTCTAACCTTGTTTGGCCTGCTACCGACAACGTTTCTACTCTTGTGAGAGCCGCAATATTCGTGGTGGGTCTGCTGGTTCTGACCCCTGCGGCAGTGAGCCTTGGAACTATCGTTGCCATGACAAGCTATGCTTCAAGCTTCTGGCAGCCTATCATGAACCTGTCAAACATCTTCAATAACTTCATCAACAATATCGCCTACCTTGAGCGTATCTTTGAAACCCTTGACGAGCCTGCCACTATCGCAGACAAGCCGAACGCTCAGGATATCGGTGATATCACAGGCGAGGTAAAATTTGATGACGTTACATTCAGCTATGAGCAGGGCAAAACAGTTTTGGAGCATATCTCTTTTGACGTTAAGCCGGGCGAAAGCGTCGCCCTCGTTGGACCAACAGGAGCAGGAAAATCTACAGTAGTTTCTCTCCTGTCAAGATTTTATGACCTTGACAGCGGTAAAATAACCATAGACGGCAAGGATATAAGTCAGGCGACTTTGCATTCCCTCCGCTCACAAATGGGCATAATGCTTCAGGACAGCTTTATTTTCAGCGGCACTATTTACGATAATATCCGCTACGGCAGACTGGACGCAACGGAAGAAGAAATAAGAGAAGCCGCAAAGATAGTCTGCGCAGACGAGTTCATAAGCGAAATGAAAGACGGCTATATGACCGAGGTCAACGAGCGTGGCTCAAAGCTTTCAGGCGGACAGAAACAGCTTATCTCCTTTGCAAGAACGCTCCTCTCTGACCCGAAAATACTTGTCCTTGACGAAGCAACTTCATCAATAGACGCACGAACAGAAAAGCTCCTTCAGCAGGGACTTCAAAGACTTCTTGTTGGCAGAACTTCATTTATTATCGCACATAGACTTTCCACTATCAAAAACTGCGATAAGATAATGTATATCGACAACAAAGGCATTGCCGAGTGCGGCACTCATGACCAGCTTATCGCAAAGAAAGGCGAATATTACAAGCTTTATACCGCACAGCATATGGACGAATAAAATAGCATAAAAACACGGGCGACCGCATATCACCCCCACCAATGGTAGGGGCGACCTTGGGTCGCCCGTTGTCTGTTGCAAAATTCCCAAATAAGCGGGACGTCGAGGGCGCCGTCCCCTACAATTTGCGTTGTTTATCTTTACTTTATCACTATCTTATCCAACGTTTCCCCTACCTTGTCATGGATAACAAGGTTGCAGGAGCTGTCCATGGAAGTCTTGTCCCGATTTATCAGCACAAGATTATCCCCCTGAAAATATCTCACCATTCCAGCCGCTGGATAAACTGTCAGGGAAGTGCCTGCAATAATAAGCGTGTCGCACTGAGAGATCTCTCTCACCGCCTCCGTCACAGTTTTATCATCAAGCCCCTCCTCATAAAGCACAACATCAGGCTTGATTATTCCGCCGCAGGTGCATTTCGGAATGCCTGTGCTGTTTAAAATATCCTCCGCAGTGTAGAATTTTCCGCAGTCCATGCAGTAGTTGCGGTGTACGCTTCCGTGAAGCTCCAGCACCTTTTTGCTTCCTGCCGCCGTGTGAAGTCCGTCAATATTCTGCGTGATAACTGAAGAAAGTATGCCTGCCCTCTCCATTTCCGCCAGCTTGTAATGTGCCTTGTTAGGCTTTGCTGTCAGACAAAGCATTTTGTCACGGTAAAAATCATAAAATGCCCTTGTGTGCCGCATAAAAAACGTGTGGCTGAGTATCTGCTCAGGGGGATAATCATATTTCTGATTGTAAAGTCCGTCCACCGACCGAAAATCAGGTATGCCGCTCTCTGTTGATACCCCTGCTCCTCCGAAAAATACTATTCTGTGTGACTTGTCTATTATCTGCTGAAGCTCCATTTTTATCACTCCTATGAAAAATGCGGTCTATACCGAAGCACAGACCGCATTGATTATTCACGATATTAGTCGATTTTAACGATCCAGCCAAACTCGTCTGGTATCTTGCCCCACTGAATGCCTGTCATTGTATCATAAAGCATCTGTGAAACAGGGCCGATCTTGTTGTTGTTTATCTCCATTACCTTGTCGCCCCACTTAAGATGACCAACAGGTGAGATAACAGCAGCAGTACCTGTGCCGAATACCTCGTCAAGCTTGCCGTTGTCGTAAGCCTCAGCGATCTCCTCGATAGAGATCTTTCTCTCGCTTACCTTGTAGCCCTTGCTCTTGCATATCTCGATAGCAGACTTTCTTGTGATGCCAGGGAGAACAGAGCCAAGAAGCTGTGGTGTAACAACTTCGCCGTCAATAACGAAGAAGATGTTCATTGAGCCAACTTCCTCAACATACTTTCTCTCAACACCATCAAGCCAAAGTACCTGCTCGTAATCCTGCTCGTGAGCTTCTTCCTGACCCGCAAGCGAGATAGCGTAGTTAGCGGCTGTCTTAGCAAAACCTGTACCGCCTCTTACCGCTCTTACATACTTGTTCTCAACATAGATCTTAACAGGGTTAAGACCGGTTGAATAGTAAGCGCCTGAAGGTGAAAGAATAATGATGAACAGATAGTGGTCAGCAGGCTTAACACCTACATATGGGTCAACTGCGATGATAAATGGTCTGATGTAAAGGGAAGCGCCCTCTGTGTGAGGAACCCAGTCCTGCTCCATTTTAACAAGAGTTTTCAGAGCGTAGAGCATATCCTCTTCGTTTATCTTAGGAATTACCATTCTCTCAGCAGAGTTGTTCATTCTCTTGAAGTTCTCCTGAGGTCTGAAAAGCTGAACAGAGCCGTCAGCAGTACGATAAGCCTTAAGGCCTTCAAATATCTCCTGACCGTAGTGCAGGCACATAGCAGCAGGGGAGAGTGAAAGGTCGCCGTAAGGCACGATCCTAGCGTCATGCCAACCCTGACCTGCGTCATAATTCATAACAAACATATGGTCAGTAAAAATGTGACCGAAACCAAGCTTTGTCTCGTCAGCTGGTTTTTCCTTTGGAGTAGTGGTACGTTCGATCTTGATATCTAACATACAGATCCTTCTTTCTTAAATTAATGATCGGCTCGGCAAGCGAACCTTTACCACATATATTATAATACTTATTGTGATCTTTTTCAAGAGGTTTTGCAAAAAAAATTCCTTGTCACAGGAAAAATATGCAGGATAACATTTTGAAAACTGCATTTTTATACAACTGTATGAAAACTGTTGAGAAATCGTCATAAAATTGTCTTTATATTGTAGGAAATACTCCTTGAAAAAAAGGTGATAGTGTTGTATAATAGGGTAAAATAAATGTGAAACGAGTATATTATAATAAGGTTATATAAGGAAAGGTAATATTATGAACGATAGAGAAAAAAAGGAAAATGAGCTTGGTATAGATCTTGATATGAAAGGTCTTACCCTCGATAGCGATGAAGCCGCAAAGCCGCAGGCGCAGAACCGCCCTATGAGCCATGAGGATATGGCAAGAATGATCGCTAAAAATATGGCAATGCAGGACGGCGGTTTTGACGAGCCTATCACTCCCGTAAGAGGAGTTTCAGACTTTGGCGAGGAAACTATCAAGCCTAAAAAGCCCAAAACAACTGAAACACGCAGTAAAAATGCAAAGCCTGCATCAAAGCAGACTTCAAAGAATGGAAAAAAGAAGAAAAAGAAGTCCTCGTCAGGAAAGACTGTCGCAATAGCAATATGCTCAGTTGTTGGTGTTATGATAGTCGCCGCAGGCGGTTTCTATCTGTGGGGCATGAATTCGTATAAGGATAGATTTCTTGGAAATACATATATAAACGGCATCGAGGTCAGCGGAAAGACCAAGGCGGAAGCCTATAAGCTCGTAAGCGAGCAGGCTGTTATCCCCAAAGCCATCACCGTCACAAAGAAAGACGGCACAACATTTTCCATAAAGCTGTCTGAAATAGGCTATAACGATAATACTCAAAACCTTATCACACAGTATTATACTCAGCAAAACCACTATTCATGGTTCTCTTCTGCCATGAAGCGTACGGATTTCACTTTTGAATCTAAGTTCAAGTACGATAAGGCTAAGCTTGAAAAGGTGCTGAAAAGAAAGGTGCTTGACTCCCAAAGCACAAAAGATCCTGAGGACGCCTATATCAAAAAAGGCGACGACAACAGCTATGTTGTGGTAAAAGAGACCACGGGCGACGCTGTGGAGGAGAATAAGATAGACGAGCTTTATTCCTATGTGGAAAATCAGCTTGACGACGGTAGCTTTGACGTTGATATCTCAAAGGCAGATTGTTATAAAAAGCCTGCCATAACAGCGGATATGCTTGAAGAGCCCTGCAAGAAGCTCAATAACCTTAACGATATCGAAATAACATTCGATTTTATCTACACCACCGAAACTCTCACGGGTGATACTATCATGGATTGGATAACCTTTGACGAGGATAACGCCGAAGCCGGCTATACAGTTGATGAAGATAAGGCAATGGCATATGTTGAGGATCTTGCAGATAAGTATGATACCTATGGCAAGGACAGAGAGTTCAAGACCACAAAGCGTGGAACTATAACTATCTCCGAGGGCCAGGGCTGTTACGGCTGGTGGATAGATCAGCAAAAGACCTGCGACCTTATCGTAGACCTTGTTGAAAAGGGCGAGTCTGCTGAAACTGAGCCTGTCTACTATGTAAACCCTGACTCAGCCTATGAGTACACCTGCAATAAGGATTGGCGTACAGCCGATAAGGATTACGGCAACACTTATATCGAGGTAGACCTTACTGCACAGCATTTGTGGTATTATAAAGACGGCAAGCTCACAATGGAGTCTGATATAGTTTCAGGCTATCCAAGCAAGTCAAGAAATACCCCTGGCGGTGTTTATAAGCTTTGGTATAAGGAAAAGGGCAAGACCCTCAGAGGCTCAGCCGACGGACAGTCTTACGCTTCCTATGTTGACTATTGGAACAACGTTTCCACTATCGGTATAGGACTTCACGACGCATCATGGCAGAACGGCAACTTTGGCGGTGAGCGTTATAAGTCAAGCACATGGGGCTCACACGGCTGTATAAATATGCCTTTAGATAAAGCAAAATACGTTTATGAAAAAATAGATATGGGTACTCCTGTATTTATGTATTGGTAAGAGATAATAGCAAGGCAATACGGACAACTCGTATTGCCTTTGCTTTTAATTTCAGTTAGGAGAATTTATGTACATTACAGATGAAGACAACCCACGCCTGCCATTTCTGCGTGATAAAACTTCAAAGCTCACCACCTCACCGGGCTGTTATATAATGAAAGACAAAATGAAAAAGATAATATATATCGGCAAGGCGAAAAATCTCCGCAACCGTGTGACATCTTATTTCAGAAAGTGTCAGGATCATCTGCCAAAGGTGTGGAAAATGGTGTCCCACGTCTATGACTATGACTTTATCGTCACCGACTCTGAGTTTGAAGCCCTGGTGCTGGAGTGTTCTCTTATAAAGCAGTATACCCCGAAGTATAATATCCTGCTGAAAGACGATAAGGGCTATAGCTATATTAGGGTCACAAATGAGGACTATCCACGCCTGCAAGCCGTATTGCAAAAATATGATGACGGAGCAGAGTATATAGGACCCTATACAAGCTCGTTCGCAGTAAAACAAGCAGTTATCGAAGCCAATAAAGTCTTTATGCTCCCTACCTGCACCCGAAAATTTCCGCAGGATTTCAGAAAACAGCGTCCCTGCCTTAATATGCACATAAAGCAGTGCATGGGCGTTTGCACAGGAAAATTCTCCAAAGAGGAGTATAATTCTATAGTCCGTCAGGCGGTGGACTATATCCGAAACGGCTCGTCAGATTCAGTTGAAAGACTCACCGATGAAATGAACAAAGCCGCTGAGGAGCTTGACTTTGAGCTTGCCGCAAAGCTTCGTGACCGTATCCAAGCCATACAAAAAGCCGCTGAAAGTCAGAAGATAATCAATGACGATATTCGTGACACTGATATAATCGCCATTGCTCAAAATGGCGAAATGGCTTGTGCCAGCGTTATAATGTACCTGTCTCTTATACACATCTCCGAGCCCACGAGACACTGAGCGATCT
>ERZ1026959.448-NODE-448-length-12196-cov-5.151388_pt1 | contig 12196 bp, 15 predicted proteins | sample MGYA00519299_ERZ1026959 | MGnify/ENA primary metagenome ERZ1026959 (study PRJEB26926, sample SAMN06164517) | human gut metagenome | biome: ENVO:00009003; feature: ENVO:2100002; material: ENVO:00002003 | host: Homo sapiens | place: USA | collected 2012 ... | reverse complement strand
ACGAGATCGCTCAGTGTCTCGTGGGCTCGGAGATGTGTATAAGAGACAGGCTCAGTATGAAGGAGACGCCGAAAAGCTGGCCGCGGCGCTGATCCGGGCCGGCTGGCTGGATGAAAACGAGGACGGCGAGCTCGAGATCCACGACTGGTACGAGTACGCCGGCAAGCTGATCGACCAGCGGAAGGCCGAAAAAGAGCGATCGCAGCGTCGGCGTGACGCGGCCGCAGCAGCCGCAGGAGAAAACGCAGACGACCAACAAACGGCCAGCGGTCAGCCGAAGAAAGGCCGCAAGAAAGCCGCAGGCAGAGTAGACCAGAGTAGAGTAGATAAGAGTACAGATGGTACTACTCCCCCTTCCCCCTCTGACGAGGGGGCTGACGAGGGCAAAAAGGACGCCATCGAGGTCAGGTTTGCAGAGTTCTGGAGCGCCTACCCGAAGAAGGTCGCCAAACAGTACGCCCTCAAGGCATGGAAACGGCTGCGGCCGGACGCCGAGCTGCACGAGAAGATCATGCAAGCCGTGAACGCTCAGAAGCGGAGCGAACAGTGGCGCCGAGACAACGGCCGCTACATACCGAACCCGGCCACATGGCTGAACGGCGGCCAATGGGACAACGAGCTCGAGGAGGTGACGACAGATGCAGAAAATCGGGGAGATCCTGAACGCAGCAACGCAGCCGACGCCGGCCGCGACTACTCGAAGGGCTTCAAGACAGCAGACGACCTCGACGACTGACGCCGGGGACGGCGGCACCAACTGGATCCTCAGCAACGACCCGGCCGTGGCAGACCTGCCGGGCACCCCGAAGCCGGTCGCCTGTGAGTTCTGCGGGGCGCCGCGCCACACCAAGGGCTTCCCCTTCGGGGATCGTATCTGGTGGGCCCCATACGGGCCGGAGCGCTGCACCTGCCCCGACGCCGTGGCAGCCTTCGAGAAGGCTGAGGCCGAGCGCAAGGCCAAGGAAGAAGCCGAGCGCAAGGCTGAGGAGGATCGAAAACTCCGCGACAAGATCCAGCGCATCGTCGGCGAGTCCGGCATGGGCGATCGTTTCCTCCGCAGAACCTTCTCGACCTTCCAGATCACGGACAGCAACCAGAAGGCCGCGGCCGTCGCCAAGCGCTACGCGGACAGCTTCGACAGGCTGCTGCCAATTCAAGGGCAGCCAGAACCCGGCCGCAACGGCCTATTCATCGCTGGCCCGCCGGGCACCGGCAAGACCCACCTCGCCGCAGCCATAGCCAACCACCTGATCGCTCAGGGCCGCCCGGTCATCTGCATGACCATGATCGACCTGCTGGAGCGCATCAAGCGCACCTACTCCAGCAGCGAAGGCGACGAGGGCAGCGTCCTGAAGATCTACAAGACCGTGCCGCTGCTGGTCATCGACGACATGGGAAAAGAGCCCCCGACCGAGTGGGCGATCTCGACCATTTACAACATCATCAACGGCCGATATGAGGCATACCTGCCGACCATAGTGACCACCAACTACGACGCCGACACGCTGATCCGACGCATGACCACCCGGGACACCCGGGACGACACCACAGCCCGGGCCACCATCGACCGGCTGATGGAAATGTGCAGAGCCATCGCCCTGACCGGCGAAAGCTGGCGCCAGAAATAGGAGGACATCATGAAAAAGGTTTATATCTGCTCCCCGTGCCGCGGGGACTACGAGAACAACATCCAGCGGGCCAAGGAATACAGCCGGGCCGCAGCTATGAAGGGCTGCATCCCGATCGCCCCACACATCTACCTCACGCAGTTCATGGACGACACGATCCCGGCCGAGCGCGAGCTGGCCCTGAGCTTCGGCCGCGAGCTGGTGCTCCAGTGCGACGAGCTGTGGGCCTTCGGCATCTCCCACCCGTCCGCGGGCATGGCCGGGGAGATCGAGCTCGCCAAGGCGCACGGCATCCCCGTCCGCAACGGCTTCGAGGCCATCAGCGAGCTGAAACCCGACGAGGAGCCCGAGGACAAGCCTGACATCGGCAGCGTGACGCTGCACCTGCCCGCCTTCAAGGCGATGGCTGTCTGCAACCAGCATCTCGACCACGGCCCCATCAGCATCGAGCTGGATGGCAGCGTCATCCTCGAGCTCGCCGACCGCCTGATCTCCGATCCGGGCGTCCACATCGAGATCGGAGGCTGAACGCCGTGACGAAGTACGACCCGAGAAAGAACGCGGAGGGCTACAACGACCCGACGCCCTACGCAGCCGAAAAACACATGATGGCGCAGATCCGCGGCAAGCAGGCCAGAGTCGCCGGCGGCTACTTCGAGAATATCATCTCGGCCTCGTGCGACTACTACCTCAGCCGCGGCCTCGCCAAGATCGAAAAGACGCCGGAGCCCATGAAGCCCCTCGGCGCCAAGAACCGCAAGGGCCAGTTCCTCGCCTGCTATACCAAGCAGGCCCAGCCGGACTATGGCGGCACCCTGAAGGGCGGCCGGAGCATCTACTTCGAGGCCAAGCACACCGACGACGAGCGCATCGAGCAGCGCCGGCTCACTCAAGAGCAGCAGGACGACCTCGAGGCCCATCACAAGCTCGGCGCCATCGCCTTCGTGCTCGTCTCCGTGAGCCTGACGGACTTCTACCGCGTGCCGTGGCCCGTCTGGCGCGATATGGCCGAGATCTACGGCCGCAAGTACATGACGCACGCAGAGCTCTCCCGCTACGAAGTACCGGCGACGGCCGGCTTCATCAAGTTCCTGCACGGCATCGAGGAGGTGACGACATGAGAGTCCTGAGTTTATTTGACGGAATAGCGACCGGCCGCCTCGCACTGGAGATGGCCGGCGTGCCCGTCGACCTTTACATTGCCAGCGAGATTGACAAGGACGCGAAGGCTGTGGCGAGGGCAAACTGGCCCGACATGATCCACATCGGCCCCGTGGAAAATGTGACAGCACCAGACCTCCCAAAGATCGATCTCGTCATCGGAGGGAGCCCCTGCCAAGGCTTCTCGAGGGCCGGGGCCGGCCTAAACTTCGACGATCCGCGCAGCCGCCTGTTTTTTGACTATGTGCGAGTCCTGAACGAAGTCAGGGAGAAAAACCCCGACGTGAAGTTCCTCCTCGAAAATGTGATTATGAAACGCGAGTGGGAGGACGTCATCACCGAGAAGCTGGGCGTGCAGCCCGTCCACATCAACAGCCGCGCACACTCCGCTCAAAACCGGCCGAGGGCCTACTGGAGCAACATCGCAGACCTCAGCCCACTGAGTAGCGGGGGGGGGCAGCCGTTGGACACCATCATCGACCGCAGCGTCGATGTGAGCGACTTCACGGAGGCTGGCGGGCTCCTGTTCGGCCCGGGAATATCTGAGGGCTCAATGGGGCTCGTCCAAAAGACTGCCGGCGGCATCGTGGTCAAGCAGGCCACGGCCTGCGGATATATCGAGGCCGTCGATGGCGACGGCGTCTCCCTCGCCTTCCCCGGGAGCGCCACCAGACGCGGCCGCGTGATACATCAGAAAAGCCATACCATTACCTGCGCTTGCGACACCTGCGTATTTTACGACAATGTCATCCGGCGCTTCACCGTCGAGGAGCTCGAAAAGCTCCAAGGGCTCCCTGCTGGCTACACAGCAGCCGTCCCGGAGCCAGCGAGAAAGCGGGCCATTGGAAACGGATGGACGGCTTCGGTCATCACGGAGATTTTCAAACTCCTCCCGCAGGCTGAAGCTACCGCAAAAACGGACGTCGCATAGCCCGGGCAAGTATGAACCAACAGCGCGCCAGCCGACAGCGTCGAGCTGGTCGGAAAGGAGGAAACGCATGAACCAGACAACCAAAGAGACCCGGCGCCGCAGCTATGACGCCGTGCTACCCAAGCGGGCCGCTCGCTGCCGTCTGATCCTCGAGACCCTCGGCAACCGTGAGCTCACGGCCAGTGAGATCACCGAGGAGCTCGTCGCAGCCGGCCGGATCCCGTACTTCAACCGCAACTACGTCGCCCCTCGGCTCACAGAGCTGAAGGAGATCGGGATCCTCACGACGGTCGGCCGCCGTAAGGCCACCCGCTCGGACGCCACCGAGGCCGTGTGGGCCAGAGCGGAGCCTTCGGGCCCAACGGGCCAGACGGCCGCAGCCTACGCAGACAACCCGACCGAGGCCGAGCAGATGACGCTCGGATCGGCCACCTGAGAGGAGGGCCAGCATGGAACGTCTGACCCACGAGAGAGTCAACGGCATCAAGACGGGCTACTGGAGCGCAGCCACCAAGGAGGTGCTCGTCCAGAAGCTCGCCGCCTATGAGAACACGGGCTATGAGCCCGACGAGATCCGCGCAGCCATTGAACAGGCTGCCAAGAACAGCGAAACCAAGACCGCGACCATCATGGCCGAGTGCATCGCCGGAGCGATGAAGGACACGCTCGAGAAGTATGGCACGGCCGGCAGCGGAAAGAAAGGAGAAACCCCATGAACGAACAGAACCAGCGCGACAGCATCATGTCGATGGCCCGCGGCGCCTTCGAGGAGCGCGTCGACTATGAGATGGACAAGGTGATCCAGAACATCCTCGACCCCAACACGAAGGCCACAGCCAAGCGCAAGATCACCCTCACCATCGAGCTGACCCCGGACGACGAGCGCCGCACCATCGGCGTCTCCGTGACGGCCAAGTCTACGCTCGCAGCCACCAACCCCGTCGCCACGGCTCTCTATGTCACCTCTGACGGCAACGGCGAGCTCGTCGTCGCCGAGATGGTGCCGCAGGTGCCCGGCCAAATGAACATGGACGGCACGCAGCAGGAGGCCCCGAAGCTCCTGAAGCTCGTCCAGCACGGATAAACACCCACAACACAGAACAAGGAGGACAACACAATGCTCGCAAAAATGATCGACAAAATCGTCAGCCTGAAGGAGACCAAGATCTTCGAGATTGACGGCCAGACCTACGCCGACGCATCACTCACCCGCATCCCGCCGCACGTCGACCGCCCTGACTGCATCAGCGTCAGCGGCCTCGATAGCATCTGCAAGCTGATCCGCACCGAGCTCGAGAAGGTCGACACGACCATCATGGTGCAGGTCAAGAGCAACGACACCGTCGAGGTGATGACCACCTACCTGAGCGACTTCTCCCGCAACACGCTCTACCGCGCCAAGGCTGACGCCCCGGGCCTGCGCACCGGCTTCAGAGGACGCGAGGTAGCTCTGATCGAGCTGCGGAGCCTCTGCATCCCAAACGAGGGCACGGCCTACCTGCTCGACCTGCTGAGTCGCATGACCAACGAGAACAGCGTCAGCACCAACGACAACGGCGTCACGCAGACCGTCGAGGCACGTCAGGGCGTCGCCCTCAACGCGGTCGTCGAGATCAAGCCCCGCGTCATGCTGCGGCCGTTCCGCACCTTCCTCGAGGTGGAGCAGCCCGAGAGCGAGTTCCTGCTGCGCGTGGATCCCGACGAGGGGATCGGCTTCTTCGAGGCTGACGGCGGCATCTGGAAGCTCGAGGCCAAGAAGAACATCGCCGACTACTTCCTGAAGAACATGGGCGATCTGATCGACGCCGGCAAGGTCGTCGTCATGCAGTAAATGGAGCGCCGGGCGGGCTCCGGCCCGCTCGGCTTTTCTGAAAGGAGCAGCACCGTGAAAGAATACGAAACCCTCACCCGTGAGAAGGTCGACGTCGTGCCCTTCGGCTGCGGTATGCCGGAGACCCACCTGATGCAGGACTGGAGCGACAGGATGCTCGACCTGATCCTGAACGGGCCCACCATCAACGGCATCAAGAAGGACGAAGTGCGGGCCATGCTGCGCGAGACCTACACGGCCCTGAAGCAGTACGAGAAGATCGGCCCGATGGCCTCGCCCTTCATCAACGACCCGACAGCCATCGTGGCCCGGGCCTTCTCTGAGCTCTACCCCGGCGTCGAGTACGTCGCGCAGTACGTCCCCGACCTGCGGGACGAGACCAACGGTACCGCCTACGGCCTGACCATCTTTCCTGACGACGGCAGCACGCCGATCGTCTGCATCTCGGCCGAGGCGCCCATCAGCGCCGCCCCTGAGCTGCTGGCGCACGAGCTGGCCCACGTCGCCACCCCGGAGGACACAGAGCACGGCGAGAGCTGGAGCGCAGCGTCGGAGGCCATATTCAAGAAGTACAACGAGCTCCTCGACACCATGATCCCCGACGAGCCTGAGCCCATCCTCTCGCCCCACCAGCCCGGAGACGGCGGGATCCTCGCCATGCCTCTGAAGGCCAACATCCCCGACCCGCAGCGCGACGACTGGAAGCTCGTCACCTGCCCGATCTGCGGAGTTGAGTGCTGGGAGACCGACCTCGCCCGTCAGGCGATGGCAGCCGAGCCCGAGCTCCGTGCAGCGTGTACCACCTGCGCTCTGAAGGCCGGCGTCGCTGCCGGCGGCAAACACTGAAAGGAGGAAACCATGAACGACAACAACAAGAGCAGCGGCAGCTCCGGCGGTATCTTCTGGACGCTGCTGGCCGTCGCTTTTATCGTACTGAAGGTCACGCACCTGATCGACTGGCCGTGGGTGTGGGTGCTGGCCCCGATCTGGATCCCCACCGGGATCGTACTGGCCGCCATCGTGGTCGTGCTGATCGTCGTGCTGACAAAGGAGACGATCAGGTCGCTGGAGAGGAGGAACCGCCGATGAATAGAGCAACCTGCCGAGGCTGCGGCGCTCCGATCGTCTGGATCAAGACACCGGCCGGGAAGGCCATGCCGTGCGATCCGGCGCCGGTCTACTACAAGGCAGCGCCCGGCGGGAAGGACAAGATCGTCACCACCCGGGGCGAGGTCGTGAGCTGCGAGATCGTGCCCGGAGCTGAGGCCACAGACGCCGGATACCGGCCACACTGGGCCACCTGCCCGCAGGCCGGGCAATTCAAGAGAGGAGGAAAGCACAATGGCAAAGGATAAACCACAGCCGCAGGACGGGCCGGAGCTGGCCGAGTACATTACCACAGCGGAGCCGAAGGCATACGCCGACGGCGTCCCCGTGTTCTGCGCCCATGACGCCATCGTGCCGATCAAAGACCTCCAACCGAACCCGAAGAACCCGAACCAGCACCCGCCGGAGCAGATCAAGCTCCTCGCCTCGGTCATCCGGGCGACGGGCTGGCGCGGGCCGATCACCGTCAGCACCCGCAGCGGCTACATCGTAAAGGGCCACGGCCGCCTCATGGCCGCCGAGCTCGACGACCTGAAGGAGGCCCCGGTCGACTACCAAAACTACGCCAGCGAGGCCGAGGAGATGGCCGACCTGACCGCCGACAACCGCATCGCAGAGCTCGCCACGATCGACAACAAAATGCTCGCCGAGGTATTTGCGGACATAGACACGGGCGAGATCCCGTTCATGCTCAGCGGCTACACTGAGGACGACTACGGCAACATCGTGACGGCCCTCTCTGAGGCGCTGCACACCAAGGAACCGAGCAGCGACCCCGACGCCGAGATCCCGGCCCCGGCCGCGCCGGTCACACAGTACGGCGACCTCTGGATCCTCGGCCGGCACCGCGTCCTCTGCGGAGACTGCACCCGGCCGGAGGATCGCGCCCTGCTGCTCGACGGCAACAAGCCTGAGATCCTGCTGACCGACCCGCCCTACTGCTCGGGCGGCAGCAAGGAGTCACAGAAGTCGACCGGCAGCATCGGCACCGAGAGAAAGAACGGCAAGGCCCCGAAGATCGCCAACGACATCCTCAGCACGCGCGGCTATCAAAACCTGATCCGCGGCGCGCTCACCGACATCCCATGCCTCTATGCCTACATCTTCACCGACTGGCGTATGTGGGTATATCTGTTCGACCTCGTCGAGGCGGCCGGCTTCGGCGTCAAGTCTGAGATCGTATGGGACAAGGGCACGCCGGGCATGGGCGTCGGCTGGCGCTCGCAGCATGAGCTCATTCTGTTCGGCGCCAAGGCTGCCACCCACTTCGACGGCCACAAGGGCTACGGCAACGTCCTGAGCATCTCCCGCTCCGGGAATGAGCTGCACCCAACGCAGAAGCCCGTCGAGCTGCTGGAGAAGCTGGTCGACAACACGGACTTCGCCACGGGCGTCTATGATCCCTTCGGCGGCTCCGGCACGACGCTGGCCGCCTGCGAGGCATACGGGCAGCCCTCCTACATCATGGAGCTGACGCCCGCCTTCACGGACGTGATCGTCAAGAGGTACATCAGAATAACAGGAAAGACAACCGTGCGCTGCGTCCGTCAAGGCCGAGAGCTACCGCGCGAGGAGATCGCCGCGATCTTCGAGCCTGACGAGGAAGGAGGTGAGCAGGAGTGACGCCCTGACATAATGAGCGAGAAGCCGATCACACAACGGATCAAGGACAGGCTCGCGGCCTACACCGCCATGCTGAGGGACATCGACAACCAGCTCGAACGACTCGACCGCATGGAGATGACGATGGCCTCACCGCCCGGCCCTGATCTGACAGGTATGCCACGCGGATCCGGCACACCATCCGACCGCACCGGCATGATGGTGGAGCGGAAAATGGAGCTCGAGGAACAGATCGACCGGCTCAAGGCTGAGGAGAAGCGGGAGCGCAACGCCATCGAGGGCCTGATCCTCCAGCTCTCCGACCCCGACGAGCGCGCCGTCATCCGGCTGCGCTACTTCGACCGGGCTGACTGGGAGAGCACCTGCGGCGTCCTGTTCGGTGATCGGCGGGACTACGTCGACAGAGTGGACGCCTACCAGAACAGGACATACAAGATCCACGGCCGCGCCCTGCTCAACCTCGCCGCCGTGCTGGACGAGCTGGAGCCCCTGCCTGAGCCGCGGCAGTAAAACGCAGTAAAAGGAACAAAAGGGAAGTAAAAGGAATTGAAAAGCAGCAGCGACCCGTGCTATTCTATATCCTGCAAAAGACCGCCGGACACACGGGCAACGCCGTGACAATTCCGAGCGGCTGACCAGAGGAAAACCAAATAACAACCGACGGCAAGAGGCCGACGGGCGAACCAACGCCCGCCGGTCTCTTTTTGCGTATAGGAAGGAGGCGACGGCCATGCCGAAGAACAGCATCTCGGCGCAGCTCAGCAACCTGCAACAGCTCGTCGCTGACCTCGAGGCAATCGAGAACGGCGGCAAGAAGGCCATCAGCAACACCATCAAGGACGTCAAGGCCAGAGCCCCGGGCTGGATCGCTCAGGAGGTCACGGCCGTCTACAACATCAAGAAGTCGGAGATCACGCCCTCGGGCAGCGGAAAGCCGAAGAAGATGGCCGGCAGCATCCAGATCACCGGCGAGACCATCGAGGAGCTCGCCATCACCTACAAGGGCAGGCTCCTGACCCCTGTGCATTTCGGCATGACACCGAAGGCCCCGCCCCGCGGTAAGAGCTACACGCTGAAGGCGTCGGTGCTCAAGGGACAGAAGAAGGTAATCGGCCGCTATCTGAACACCCGTACCCCGGGCGGCCCGTTCTCGCAGCGATCGCACAATATTCTCATGGGGACAGGCAACACCAAGAGCGACGGCACGAGCTGGATCCCATTCCAGCGAATGAGCAAGACCCGCACCGACATCAAGAAGCTGACCACCATCTCGGTGCCGCAGATGATAACCAGCGACCGCACCAACGAGGCCATCATGCTCCGGCTCAACACCGAGACCAGCAAGCGCCTCGAGCACCACATGAAGCGAGCCCTCGGCCTCTAAGCCAGAGCCCACCAGAACGCCGCACAGCGCGTCCACAGCCGCACCCGACACCGAGCCCGGCCCACACCGCCAGACGCGCACAGAGCGCGCCACAGCGCCGCGCAGACGCCTCCACAGCCGCACGCAGCGCCGCAAGGTACTGTGACGGGCCCCTCTGGCCTGCGGTGCTGGCGAGCCCAAAAAACGCGCAGCCGGGGAAAATTTTTTTCGGGCCGTTTCGTTTCGCCCGAGCGGCAGAAAGGAGGGAACGCCATGCCGAACCCAACCAACAACAAGCTCGTCGACAGTAAGACCATCGCGGCCCTGTTCGACATGACGCCCCGCCGAGTGCAGCAGCTCACCAAGGAGGGCGTCATCACCGCGGTCAAGGAAGGCAACGCCAACCGCTACGACCTGCTGCCGACGATCCAGAGGTACATCCGATACCTGACGGCCAAGGCCAACGGCCGGGAGCCGTCGAAGAAGGACAGCGAGATCGAGGGCCGGCGTCTGGAGGCTGAGGCTGACCTCAAGCGCAGCAAGGCAGACATCGCCGCCCTCCAGCTCAGCGAGCTCGAGGGCACCATGCACCGCAGCGAGGACGTCGAGGCTGTGATGACCGACCTCGTCTACAATATCAGGTCGATGCTCGTGGCCCTGCCGGGCCGTCTGGCCGTCGACGTCACCGGCGCAGCAACACCCGCCGAGGCGTCCGAGATCATCCGCACAGAGGTCTACAAGATCCTGACGGAGCTGGCCGGCTATAAATACGATCCCGAGGTGTACGCCCGGCGAGTAAGGGATCGGGAAGGCTGGGGCGAACAGCTCGCCGATGACGCGGACGACTAAAAAAGCCGCCGCGAAGCTCAATACCGCCATCGCCGGAGCGGTCAAACGCTTCGCCCCGCCTGAGAGTCTGACCGTGGACGAGTGGGCCGACAAGCACCGCCGCCTCTCCCCGGAAAGCTCAGCCGAGGCCGGCCCGTGGCGCACCAAGCGCACCCCGTACCTCGAGGAGCCCATGCGGGCCTTTACGGATCCGAAGGTGCACAAAATAGTCATGGTAGCCGCTTCTCAGGTCGGCAAGTCCGAGCTCGAGCTCAACATCATCGGCTACATCATCGACCAAGACCCCGGCAGCATCCTCTACGTCCACCCGACCATCGACGACGCCCGAAAGTTCAGCCGCCTCCGCGTGGCCCCCATGATCCGCGACAGCAAGCCCCTGAAGGCGAAGGTGCACGACGTCAAGGCCAAGGACAGCGGCAACACGATCCTCCAGAAGTCTTTCCCGGGCGGTATGCTCACCATGACCGGCTCCAACAGCGCCTCGGCTCTGGCCTCCACGCCCGCCCGCTACATCATCGGCGACGAGCGCGACCGCTGGGCGACCAGCGCCGGCACCGAGGGCGACCCGTGGGCGCTGGCCGAAGCACGTCAGGCCACATTCTACAACGCGAAGGCGGTCGAGGTCTCGACCCCGACCATCAAGGGCAACAGCAACATCGAGACGAGTTTTTACCAAGGCACGCAGGAACGCTGGTGCCACCGCTGCCCCGAGTGCGGGGAGTACAGCGAGATCGTGTTCGACAATATCCATTTCGACCCGGAGGTCAAGCGGATCCGCGGGAAAAAGTCGTGGAGCCTCAAGAGCGGCGTCTCGTGGAGCTGCCCGGCCTGCGGCTGCCTGATCCCCGAGGACGTCATGCGAAAGCAGCCGGCCAAGTGGATCGCCGACAACCCGGACGCCTACAAAAAAGGCGTCCGTTCTTTTTGGCTCAATGCCTTCTCGAGCCCGTGGACTCCGTGGGAGAAGATCGTCCTCAAGTTCCTCGACGCCAAGGATGACCCGCAGCGCCTCAAGGTCGTCTACAACACCCTGCTCGGCCAACTGTGGGAAGATCGCGGCGACCTCGAGGACGAGGACACCATGCTCGCCCGCCGCGAGGACTACGGCACCCGCCCGGACGGCACCCCTGTGGAGCTGCCTGACGGCGTGCTCGTGCTGACCTGCGGCGTCGACACTCAGGACAACCGCCTCGAATACGAGGTGGTCGGTCACGGGAAGTACGGCGAGACGTGGGGCATCGTCAAGGGCTACATCATGGGCCGACCAGACACCCCGGAGGTCTGGCAGCGGCTCGACGACGTGGTCGACCACGTCTACAAGTTCAAAAACGGCCGCGGTCTGAAGATCTCCATCACCTGCGTCGACTCCGGCGGCCACTTCACCCAAGAGGTCTATGAGGCGTGCCGGGCCCGCGTCGGCAAGCGCGTCTTTGCCATCAAGGGCAAGGGCGGCGACGGCATCCCCTTCGTCTCGCCTCCGAGCAAGGTGCCGATCCGCGACAACAAGCGGATCACCTGCTGGCTCTACACCATCGGCGTCGACGCCGGCAAGGCGACGATCATGGCTAATCTGAAGGTGCAGGAGGCCGGGCCGAAATATTGCCATTTCAACCGGCACCCCGACGCCGGTTATGACCTCAATTTCTTCAACGGGCTCCTCTCTGAGAAGCTGGTGCTCACGCGTCGCCCTCCTCGCGGAGGGC
>ERZ1026959.435-NODE-435-length-12326-cov-7.214897_pt1 | contig 12326 bp, 9 predicted proteins | sample MGYA00519299_ERZ1026959 | MGnify/ENA primary metagenome ERZ1026959 (study PRJEB26926, sample SAMN06164517) | human gut metagenome | biome: ENVO:00009003; feature: ENVO:2100002; material: ENVO:00002003 | host: Homo sapiens | place: USA | collected 2012 ... | reverse complement strand
CCACCGCTGCCGACTGGCCGGAGGAGCTGGCCCGCAAGGCCGGGAGCCTGTACCCCGGCGGGCCTGCCCCGGTGAGCCGGGCCGCACTGGCCGGGGCCATTGCCCGGGAGCTGCTGGCCCTCTGCCCGGCGTTTGACTGTCTGGATGAGTACCGCGCCCGGTGCTTTGTACCCGGCCACTGGGTGACGGTGTGTGCCGAGACCGAGACCTACGCCGCAAAGGCCCTTGCCATCGACGAGGAAGGGCGGCTGGTGGTCCAGCGGGAGAACGGCCGTCCACAGGCATTACGCTGCGGCGAGGTGACCACCCGCCCGGCCCGGACCGAATAAGACGCAAAAAAGCAGCCTTGCCGGAATGGTTCCGGTAAGGCTGCTTTTGCCTTTTGTTTATGCTTCGTCCAGTGCCTGGGCCTCCAGCACCGGGATGCCCTCGGCTTCCAGCACACGGCGCAGGATGCCGGGCAGGCCGGCCTTCGGCACCTTGTTCTCGATGCACAGGGTGATGATGCCGTTCAGGGTGGAGGCTTCCACGCACAGGGAGCCTCCGTCTGGCGGCACCCACACGCCAAAATCGGTGGTGTACTGCTCCAGCTCCGGCGTTGCCGGCATGAGGGGATTGCCCAGATAGCTGAACCAGAAATCCGCCGGGATGCCGCTGATGTACTCGCCCATCTGGAACACACGCTGCTTGATCCGCAGAGGGGCCTTTTGCTGGTCCACCTTGTAGACCCAGCCCATCTGGTCAGCCATCCGGCGGCGTTTCCGCTCCGGGGTCAGGCTGGCCTTGACGGCAGCGTCCATCTCCTGCACGAACTCTTCCAGTCGGACGCCCTCGTGCAGGGTCACTCCGTCCTGGAAGGAACACACGCAGTTGTACCGTGCGTTGGGGGCACCCATGGCGTCCCGCGTGTCGGCAGAGTAAGAATACTGGATGGTGTCCTTGCCCAGATACTCTCCCAGCGCGATGCACAGCAGGCCCATGAGGGCGCAGAAGGGCTTGACGCCGTTCTGCACGCCTTTGGCCACCAGATCCTTTTTGGCGAACCGGATTCGGATGCGGTGCATGGGCTCCTCGCAGGTGTCCACCACCTCCCGCTGCATCGTAGTCTCGTCCATGACCTGCAGCGGGTACTGCTCCACCAGCTTTGCGATGTCGTAGGCCGGACTGCAGGGGATGGGCGGGTTTGCAAAGGCGGTACCGTAGCGCAGGTTACAGTACAGCTCCAGGATGCGGGTGAGGAAGGGCGATACCCCGTGGCCGTCCGCGATGAAGTGGAACCAGTCGAAGTACACGACGTTCTGTGCACAGTGCACGGCAAAGAAGTAACCGTTCGTCTGCTCCGGCATCTCCCGCATCACGCTGTCCGGGTAGACAAGGCAGGGCTCCGAGTTCGGTTCCAGAAAGGCTTTGCGCTTTTCCCACACCAGCCGCACCCGGTAATAGGGTGCAGCTTCCAGCGCGGCATCCAGCGCTTGTTGCAGCAGGGCCGGATCCACCGGGTCCTTCAGGGTGAACTGATACCGGGGGCACACTTTTTCCCGGCGGAAATAGTACATGATGCCCTGAAAGACATACTCCGCCGAACGCTGTGCTGCTTCCATCGGCTCACCCGGCATTGGCTACCAGATAATCGGCCAGGTCACTGATGGTGACAAAGTTGCGCAGCTCCTTTTCCGGGATGCGCAGGCCAAAGGTCTCTTCCAGGTCAGCCACAATGGTCAGGATCTCCATCGAGGACAGATCCAGATCATCCATCAGGACGCTGTTCTCGTTGACATCCTCCGGCGCGATCTCTGCCACATCCTCCAGGATGGCCAGGATCTGGGACATGATTTCTGCTCGTTCCATAGAAATGTTCTTCCTTTCCGTGACGGATTTTGGGTGTGCCGATCAGGATCAGCACGGTTCTGCCCTCAGTATAGCACAACCCCTATGGGTTTGCCCAGTTTTTTTGCAGAGTATGCGGCACAAACCGCAAAATCAGGGCTGCAGGCCTCAGCGCATCAGCTTGCCCATGGCGTTGCGGGGCAAGGGCTGGGCGGAGAATTCCACTGCGCTCATGCGCTTGTACAGGGGCAGGGTGCGGTTGGTCTCGGTGATAAAGTCCCGCACCGTCTGCTGGTCGGCTTCCTCGCAGCAGACCACAGCGCAGATCTTCTTGCCCTTTTCCTTCACCAGGCATTCCTTCACGGCAGGGCATTTTTCCAGCAGGCCCTCCAGCTCCTCGGGGCTCACGTTCTCGCCGCTGCCCAGAATGATCACGTTCTTTTTGCGGCCGGTGAGGAAGTAGTAGCCATCCTCGTCTACCCGGGCCAGGTCGCCGGTGTGGAACCAGCCGTCGGCGTCGATGACTTCGGCGGTGCCCTCCGGATCCTTATAGTAGCCCAGCATCACATCGCCGCCCCGCATACACAGCTCGCCGTTGTCCAGCTTGATCTCGCAGTGGCCGTCGTCCTTGCCGATGGAGCCGATGTGCTTGGCATCCTCCGCAAAGTTGATGAGGCCGCCGCCGGTGGTCTCGGTGCTGCCGTAGAGCTGGGAGATCACCATGCCGTGGTCGTGGAGGTCCATCAGGGTCTGGGGGTCAAACATCGCAGACATACAGTTCAGAGCCCACAGATCCCCCAGCTTGTCCTGCTTGCCGGTCATCAGGTCGTGGTGGATGGACTGCACCAGCACCGGCACGGCGGCCATGGCCTGGCTGGGCATCCGCTTCAGGTCCTTATAGAAGGACCGCAGGCTGCCCAGGTTCTGGGCCCAGCCCATCCAGGCCCAGGTGAACAGGCAGCCAAAGGCCCCCAGGTGGAACATGGGCAGCAGGGTCATGTGGCTGACCAGCAGGTCCGGGTCATTTTTCAGCTGGCAGAATCGCTGCCCCACCCGTACATGGTGGGGCATCACCGCAAAGAAGTTCCGCTCGCAGAGCATGACGCCCTTGCTGCGGCCCGTGGTGCCGGAGGTGAACATCAGCACCATCAGCTCCTCGGGCTGGATGCGGTTCACAAGCTCTGCAGGCTCGTAAGCCTTGTAGGCATCCATGGGGCGCAGCAGGCTGCCGTAAGCCGCCTGCATCTCCTCGTTGCAGCCGTAGTCATCGCCGTCGGTCAGGATGGCGGAAGGCTCCACCAGCTCCAGCTCCCGGTGCAGCTCATCCCAGCTCTTGCGCTGGTTCATGGGCACGATGACGCCGCCCGCCATCATGACACCGTAGCAGTTCACGGCGTAGTGGTAGCTGTTGTTGCTCCACACGCACACCCGCTTGCCCTGAATGTCCGGGATGGTGCTCAGGTAGTAGTTCACCGCGCGGCGGATGTCCTGCGCATACTCCCCGAAGTGCTTTTCCACCACCACATCCTGGTCGGCGTCGTACCAGCGGAAGGCCACCCGGTCCGCAAATCGCTGCTCCATGTTCAGCGTCAGCAGCTCATACAGATTTTTCGGTTTATGTAGTTCCATTATCGTTTCCCTCTCTATTCTTCAAAAATGCCAGTCTCACGGCCATAACGCCTTGTGGGAACTTTCCCACCATGAGACCGGCTTTTTCCGCTAAGATTCAGGACCGCAGCAGCTTGCCAGCAGCGTTGCGGGGCAGGGGCTGGGCCGAGAACTCCACCACCATGTGCTTGTACAGGGGCAGGGTGCGGTTCACCTTGGTAACAAAATCCCGTACAGCGTCCTGCTGGTCCGCCTCGCAGCAGACCACGGCGCAGATGCGCTGGTTCCGCTCGCAGACCCTGCACTCCCGGATGGCAGCGCAGGGAGCCAGCAGCTTTTCCAGCTCCTCGGGGCTCACGTTCTCGCCGCTGCCCAGGATGATCACGTTCTTTTTGCGGCCGGTCAGGTACATATAGCCGTCCGGCTCCACCCGGGCAATGTCGCCGGTGTGGAACCAGCCCTCGGCGTCCAGCACCTCGGCGGTGGCCTCCGGGTCCTTGTAGTAGCCCAGCATCACCGGGTCACCACGCATGCACAGTTCCCCGTCCTCCAGCTTGTACTGGCAGCTGTCGTCCACATGGCCCACGCTGGTCAGATACTTTTCCTCCTGGGAGGAGTTCCAGGCACCGTCACCGCAGGTCTCGGTAAGGCCGTACATCTGGGCGATGAAGAAGCCCCGGTCCATCAGGTCCTGGAGCATGGCAGGGTCGAACATGGCTGCGCCGCAGGTCAGCATACGCAGGCCGTTCAGACGCTCCCGTTTGCCCTTCATCACATCATGATAAATGCTCTTCAGCAGCACCGGCACCACCGCCATCACGTCGCTCCGCATGGCCCCCAGGTCCCGGTAGAAATATTTCAGGTCGTTGCACAGGTTCACGCAGTGGCCGGTGATGCTCCAGGACACCAGGCTGGTCATGGCCGAAATGTGGAACATGGGCAGGCAGGACAGAGAGCTGAACGCGTCGGTGTTCCAGCCGGTCTGGCTCCGCACATCCTCAAAGGGGGTCAGGAAGGCAGGCATGGCGGTGAACAGGTTCTTCTGAGACAGCATAACGCCCTTGCTGCGGCCAGTGGTGCCGGAGGTGAACATGATAAAAGCCATTGCGCTGAGGTCCGGCACCTCGGTGATGTCCATGGCAGGCTCAAAGGCAGTAAAGGCGTCCATAGGCACCAGACGGTCCCCGTACGCCTGGCCCAGGGCCGGCTCCCGGCTCAGGTATTCGCCGTCATGGAGCACGCACACCGGCTCCACCAGATCCAGCTCGTAGCGGATCTCGTCCCAGTTCTTGCCGGTGTTCAGGGGCACTGCCACAGCTCCGGCCAGCACTGCGCCGTATAGGCACATCACATAGTGGTAGCTGTTGCGGGCCAGGATGGCCACTCGCTGCCCCAGGGGGTTCGGGGTGCGGCTGCGTAAAAATGCCACGAACCGCCGCAGGTCTGCAGCGTACTGCCGGAAGGGCACCTCCACCACGCCGCCCTTGGCCTCATCATAATAGCGGATACCAATCCGGTCTGCGTAGATCGTTTCCAGATTGTTCAGAGACTGATACAGCGAATGAACCATGTTAGCCTCCACGTCACTGTTTTTTACATTCCTGCAGCCGGGCCCACCCGGGGCCGGGCCGCTTTTTCGATTGTGTTCAGTATACAATACCGCCATTGGCAATGCAATACTTTTGCAAGATTTAATTTCCATTTTTGGCAATTAAATCTTGCACATCTTGTTTTTTCCATCCGGCAGCCTGTGCCGTCTGCCCAGAAATTCGGCCCTTCTGCCGGGCTTTTTTTATCGGTAAAGACAACAATTGCCACCCGGCGGTGGGCAATTCAAAATTGACAGTGTGCACAAAAAGCATTATACTAGCCTTATATCCTTATAAATGGATCATTTTTTACTGTATGCGCCTGTTGGTCACATGTTTCCGGACGGCGCAAGGAAGGACCCTTTTCATGGAAGGCACCAGACCCAGCACCGTCAACTCCATCGGCATGTTCGACATGCTCAAGGGCGTGGGCATGATCACCATCGTGCTGGCCCACACCGCCGAACTCTACCCCATGCAGATCTCCGGCGGGCTGTCGCTCACGGCGTTTTTCCCTTTTATCTATCGTGAGGCCCTGATGGCGGCCTTTTTCATTGCCAGCGGCTACGGTTTCCGCAAGCGCTCCATCGGCAAGTGCATCCAGCAGCAGCTCAGAGCGCTGCTCAAGCCCTACTGCATCACGGCGGCGTGCACTTCGCTATTGCATCTGCTGTGCCACTACATGGCGTTCCATTACTTCCCCAGCAGCGTCACCGAGACCCTCAAGGTGGCCGGCGGCTTTCTGCTGGGGCTGCCCCACACCACTACTTATGCCGGGCAGCAGTTCTTTTCCACCGGCCCCATGTGGTATCTGCTCTCGCTGCTGATCGGCTGGGTGCTGCTGGACGCCATCCTGAATATCTTCCCGGAGAAATACACACACTGGGCTGTGCTCGGCATCATGCTGCTGGGCTGGGGCACCACACTGGTGTGGGAGCTGCCCTTCAGCCTTTCGCAGGGGGCCGTGATCGTGCCCTACCTTTACATCGGCTATCTGGCCAAGAAGAACCGTTGGCTGGACAAGCCCCTGCCCCGCCGCACCCTGTACATCCTGCTGGGCGGCACAGCTCTGACCGCTGTGGGAGCTCTGCTTGCCCAGAGCACCGACTGCATTTCCATGGGCGAGTGGACCCTGGGCCCGCTGAGCATCCTGCTGGATGCCGCCACCGGCTTTTTGTTCATCCGCCTGTTCATGCGGCTCAACCGTTTTACCGGCCCCATCGCACAGGGCCTGCAGGCCATCGGCCGCAACTCACTGAACATCTTCTGCATCCACACGGTGGAGCTTATCGCCATTCCGTGGTATCTGTTCGCGGCTCACTTTACAGACCACCCGCTGCGGGGTATGCTGCTGCAGAACGTGATCGCGTTTACCTCCATCGGGCTGGTGTGCGCCCTGCTGAACCTGCGGCGCAGCTGGATCGTCAAAGCCTCAGCCGCACGGCGGCAGGCCCAGCGGCGTATCCCCGCGCTTTCGCAGCATTGATTTCCCCGGCTGCTGCGGTGCAGCCGTATCCTATAAAACAAGAGGAGAATCCGGTTATGAACAACGATGCCCCCCAGACCCTGGACGCGGCAGGCAGCCGCGTGGCCGAACTGGAACAGCAGCTCCGGCTGTCGGACGAAGGCGTTTCCCGGCTGGCGCAACGGTGCCTGGAGCTGGAGCAGCAGGTGCTGAAATATGAGGCCGTGCTGGCCTCGCAGGGTGCCGACACCGAACAGGGTGCTCTGCTTCTGCCCCAGCTGTTCTACGACTCCGGCTCCGGTTTTTCGCCCCATGAGTGCCTGACCGTTGCCCCTGACTCCTACGACGAGCTGACCCACGAAGTGTCGGCTGTGTTCGAGTTGCCCGTGGAGGCCAGGGCTCTGCGGCTGGATCCCGGTGAATTTGCCTGCTGCATCACTGATTTTTCCCTCTCAGACGAGCGGCTCAGCTACCACATCCTCAACGGCAACGCCCTGCAGGAGGGCACCATGCTGTTCATGAACATCGACCCCAACCTGACAGTGGAAAGTGCCGTAGGCTTCCCCGCCGGGCTGCGGTTTGCGGTGAAATATCGCTACTATCCCCTGGGCCGCTACCTGCATGAGCAGCCCGGCAAGGCCCTGCTGCGGGCGCTGACCGTGCTCAAGGAAGAGACCGAGGCCGTGTCCCGTCAGGGCACCGAACAGCTGCTGGAGGCAAACGCTGAGATCCAGCAGCTGCGCAAGCAGCTGGCAGAACAGCAGCAGCATCTGGCCGACCTGCAGAACAGCCGGGCCGCCTACGAAGCCTCGCTGGAAAACGTGCTGGCCAGCAGCAGCTGGAAGCTCACGGCTCCGCTGCGCAAGCTGCTGGGCCTGTTCCACCGGCATTGAAGGGGGTTCGTACATGTACAGCAGTTACAGCCCCCTGCAGCGCCGCCAGCTGCGGGAACAGACCTATACCGACACCCAGAGCACCTATCTGCTGGTGTATGCGCCGGGCCGCCGCAATGCCCTGACCCTTTCTCTGGCCGAGCAGCTGCACCGCAAGTTCCGGCTGGTGGACCGGCTGGAAGGTGAGCTGACCCCCTCCGTGAACGGCGTGCTGCTGGTGAGCGAGGATGTGGAGTGCACCTCCACCGCCCTCACCTATTTTGCAGCCGCCTTGCAGCAGGGGGCCGACCTTGTGGTGTGCGATGCCGTGTTCGGCTACGACGGCGGCAGTGCCCTGTACCAGACCGACCAGCACCTGCCCGGCCAGCGCTGTGCCCTGCTCTCCCGCGCCCTGCTGGACCGCTGCCGCGCGGCGGCCCGCGGCAAAGACGATGTGCTGGAACTGCTGCGGCTGGCAAACCAGCTGGCGCAGAACTGCCGCTGCGTCCCGCAGGCACTGCTGCACTTCCGCCGGGAGCTGTGCGCCGAGGACGTATTCTCGGCCACCGGCAAACGCGCCGTGGTGCTGAGCCATGAACTCACCATGACCGGTGCGCCCATCGTGCTGGTGAGCGCCATCCCGGTGCTGCGCAGTCTTGGCTATGAAGTGGTGGTGCTGGGCCCCTCGGACGAGGGCTCTCTGCCGCTCTTTCTGGAGGCCGGAGCTGCCGTGGTCACCCGCCGCGACTGCGTGACCTCTTCCACCCTGTGGGAGCTGGCTTCCAGCGCAGACTTTGTGCTGGCCAACACGGTGGTGGAAGCCCCTGCCGTGAGCACCCTGAACGGCGGCTTCGTACCGGTGCTGTGGTGGCTGCACGACGCCTTTGCAGGCTATCCCTTCATCACCCACAAGATCCCCAAGGAGCTGGCCGACAACGTGCACATTGCCGCTGTGGGCTCCCACGCCACCGCCGCCATGCACTCGGTGCGGCCCAAATTCAAGGTGGAGCAGCTGATCTACGGCCTGCCCGACTACGCCCGCGAGAGCTTCCCTCGCTACGACCTGAGCTATGTCGGCGGGCGGCCCCTGTTTGTCACGGTGGGCTCCATGGAGATGCGCAAGGGGCAGGACATCTACTGCGAAGCCATCCGCCTGCTGCCGCCGGAGGTGCGGGAAAAGGCCTCCTTCCTCTTTGTGGGCAAGGCTTCCGACCGGGACGTCTCCGCCCATGTGCACGCCCTGACCGAGCAGTTCCCTCATAATGTGTTCTACCGCAAGCGGCTGGAACGCCCAGAGATCAAGTCGCTGATGGAGCAGTGCACCTGCATCGTGTGTGCTTCCCGCGATGACCCTATGCCCACCTTTGTGACCGAGGGCCTGATCTTCGGCAAGCCTTCCATCGTGTCGGAGCACACCGGCACCGCCGGGCTCATCACGGAAGGGGTGGACGGCTTTGTGTACCGCAACGACGACCCCGTCCAGCTTTCCAAAGTGCTGGCCCATGCCATCGAGCACCCCGACCAGCTGGCCGCTATGAAGGCCGACTGCCGCAAGCTCTACGAGCGCTACTACACCAACGAAGCCTATGTCTCCACCCTGGTCCGTCTGATCCGGGAGCTGACCGAGTCCCGCTAAGCCTTTTGTTTTATTCTTGTTAAATTCAACGCCCCGGAAAATCTGTGTGATCTTCCGGGGCGTTTTTGCACGCAGTGCATCAAAACAAGCTGCAATATTTGTCCGTTTCTTTCCGTTCCGGACATCTTTTTTATCATCCTGGCCGGATTGCACAAGAAAATTCGGCTTCCGTTCACAAAGACGGCCTGCGGCTGTGCTATACTTTTAAAAAGTTTCATCCTGTCTGAAAGGAGTCCCTGCCCTCATGAACCAATCTGCCGCCTCTCAGCCTTCCCGCAAAAAGGCCGTATTATCTCTGCTGATCCTGCTGGCGCTCACCTGCGTGATCGTGCTCATCTTCCGGGATCACTGGGCTGAGATCACCGCCGCCCTCACCCAGCTGAACCTGTGGCAGGTGCTGGTGGTGCTGGCGCTGGGCATCAGCTACCCGCTGCTGGAGGGCTGCGTCTCCTACGTCATCGTGCGGGGGCGGCTGCCCGGCTTCACCCTGCGGCAGGGCATCGACAACGCCTGGTGCGGCACCTTTGGCAACGTGGTCACCCTGGGCGCGGGTGCCGTGCCGGTGCAGACCTGGTATCTGCATCAGGCCGGGCTGGACATTGGCCCCGGCGTGGGCCTGATGACCCTGCAATATGTGTTCCACAAGACCACGGTGCTGCTGTACGCCACCGTGATGCTGCTGCTCCAGCACAAATGGCTGGCCGCCAACACCACCGGCGTGCTGAAATATCTGCCCATGGCATATGCTGTGGTAGCGCTGGTGATCGTGGCGCTGGTGCTGGTGTGCGTGTCGCCGCTGGTGCAGAATCTGGCCCGCTGGGCACTGGGCTTTTTGCCCAAGACCGAAAAATGGCAGCAGCGCCGGGCCGACTGGCTGGAGCAGCTGGATGTACTGGGCACCGAGAGCCGCCTGCTGCTGGCCGACAAGGCCCGCTGTGTGCAGATCTTTGCCCTGCAGGCGCTCAAGCTGTTTTTGCTGTTCTGCCTGCCGTGGCTGTGCATCCGGTTCATGCAGCTGTCCCCGCTGAGTTTTGCGCGGGTGCAGCTGCTCACCAGCCTGATGCTGTTCGTCTCCAACGCCCTGCCCAACGTGGCAGGCATGGGCTCCATCGAGACCGCTTTTCTGCTGCTGTACAGCAGCTTTTTGCCTTCCGGTGAGGTGATGAGCGTGCTCATGCTCTACCGCATCGCCAGCTATTATTTCGTGTTTGCCGCCAGCGCCGTGGGCTTCTTCCTCGCCCAGCGGCGTCTGACCCGGACACCGCCAAAGGAGGATTGACCTGCCATGAAAGATAAGAGCATCCTGTACCGGTTCGGCCTTGTGGTGCTGGTGGTGCTGCTTCTGGTGCTCATCCTGCCTTCCAGCAAGATCGACCTTGCATCAAAGATCAGCGCCAGCACACAGGCCAGTGTCCGGGTGGAGCACATTCAGAACTTTGCCAGCTCCAACGAAATGGAGTTCGAGGTTTATTCCAGTTCGGACGAGATCTATCAGAACATTTCGGAAGTGCTTTCCGGAGTGCGCTGTGTCAGACGGCTCAGCCAGAACTATTCCTCCTACTCCCACGAATTTCCGGTGGATTCCATCACCGTGAGCTATTACGATGATGCCGAGCAGCATCAGCTGCTGTTCACGGTTTATTCCGACGGGGTGTGCATCGTGAACAGCGCCTTTGTCAATGTCAAATATTCCGGCGGCGGGGCCGCAGAGCTGTATCAGGCGCTTGCGGAGATCGTGGAATAAATCGTTCCTTTTCTATATAAAACAAAAATCGGGGCGTGCAGGTGGTCAAACCGCACGTCCCGTTTTTGTTTTCTTTGCACGCGATGCGGTACCAATCACACCGAATGCCGCGCCGGAGGCCGCAGAGCAAACCATGCTGCAGCTTCCTTTTGAAAAAGAGAATGGAATGGAGGAATTGGCGTTTGCGCAGCAATGAAAGCCCCAGTGAGGCTTTTAAGCCACAAGGTGGTCTTGCGCAAGCAAGATGGAGTGGCCTCGCCACGACAAACCTGACGTCCGATATAGCTTAACCGCTATAGCAGACTTGAGTTTTGCGCAGAAGCATTGCAGGTACCTCTGCTGTTCTGGTGCAACGCGTTTCAAGCGGTTAGGTCCATCTAACCTCGTTGCGAGAACAGAATACCATACGCAGTTAGTCTTGTCAACCCTTATTTGAAAATTTTCCGGAACTTTTTTGCAGTAAAGTTTTTTCTGCCCGATTCGTGCACCCTGTACAGACACAGCCGGCTAAGGCTGTGCAAAATCCACCAGTTTCCTCTTGCTTTTGACCGATATCTTTGTTATTATAGTTCCTGCAGCACTGCAACTCCTCATCTCGCCGCTGCTTTTTGGCAGCAGGGCGGTTCTCAAGGGTGCAGTGTGTCCAAGGAGGCGCTTTGACAAATTTTTGTTCAGAGCTGCTCCGATCAGTCCGCCCCCAGAAAGCCGCCAACAAGGAGCGGCTTTTCAAAGGCTCAATAGTTAGGCTATACTAACCAACGCATAGAATGGAGCAAGGAGGTTCCAATGATCAATTTTGAACAGTGGGAAGGCTTTGAGGGCCGCATCTGGAAAGAAGAAGTCAATGTGCGCGACTTCATCCAGAAGAACTACACCCCGTATGACGGCGACGAAAGCTTTCTGGCCGGCCCCACCGAGGCGACCGACAAGCTGTGGGGTGCCCTGCAGAAGCTGCAGAAGGCCGAGCGCGCCAAGGGCGGCGTGCTGGATATGGAGACCGAAGTGGTCAGCAGCCTGACTGCTTACGGCCCCGGCTATATCGACGAAAGCCTGAAGGATCTGGAGCAGATCGTGGGTCTGCAGACCGACAAGCCCCTCAAGCGCGCCTTCATGCCCTACGGCGGCATCAAGATGGCAGAGCAGGCCTGCACCACCTACGGCTACCAGCCCAGCGCCGAGCTGCACAAGATCTTTACCGACTACACCCGCACCCACAATCAGGCTGTGTTCGATGCCTATACCCCCGAGATGAAGACCGCCCGCCACACCCACATCATCACCGGCCTGCCCGACACCTATGGCCGTGGCCGTATCGTCGGCGACTACCGCCGTGTGGCACTGTACGGCATCGACGCCCTCATCAAGTTCAAGCAGGAAGACTTCGCCAACTGCGGCGACGGCACCATGACCGATGACGTCATCCGCCTGCGCGAGGAGATCGCACGCCAGATCAACGCCCTGAAGGGCATGAAGAAGATGGCCGAGGCTTACGGCTGCGACATCTCTCAGCCCGCTAAGACCGCCAAGGAAGCCTGCCAGTGGCTGTACTTCGGCTATCTGGCCGCCATCAAGACCCAGAACGGCG
>ERZ1026959.398-NODE-398-length-12873-cov-15.193790_pt1 | contig 12873 bp, 9 predicted proteins | sample MGYA00519299_ERZ1026959 | MGnify/ENA primary metagenome ERZ1026959 (study PRJEB26926, sample SAMN06164517) | human gut metagenome | biome: ENVO:00009003; feature: ENVO:2100002; material: ENVO:00002003 | host: Homo sapiens | place: USA | collected 2012 ... | reverse complement strand
GATCGCTCAGTGTCTCGTGGGCTCGGAGATGTGTATAAGAGACAGGAATTATGATATGGTAATTAATATGGATGTTCAGGACAATGGCAATATACTTGTTGAAGAAGAGAATACCATATATGAAATAGATGGAAAATGTATGATGGAACATAATAATAATTAATATATAAGGGCTGCCGTTTAAGGCAGCCCCATATTAAATAATTACTGGCATCCGCATCCACTGTTGCATCCACATCCGCTGTTGCATCCGCAACCAAAGCCATTGAGGAAGTTAGTTCCATTGCCACATCCACAGCAGAAGAAGAGGAGAATTATAATCCAGAAGGAATTGCAACCATTTCCACAACCATTGTTGCATCCACATCCGTTATTTCCGTCAAAGAGGAGAAGGAGAATGATAATCCATACAATAGAATTGCAGTTATCTCCACATCCTCCGCATCCTCCGCAGTTTGTTGCTGCTAAATCACTCATGTAAAAGTCCTCCAAAATTAATCTACAATACAATATTATGGCTTACAGCATGACCCTGTTACACAGTATATGAAATTTTTATTGCAATCTTTAGGAAATTATTATATTCTAAATACGGTGCGTTTAAATGGAAAAGCACTATAAATATTAGCAAAGAGTGGGATGAATATTATGAAAGTATCGGTTATTATACCGTCACTGAATCCTGATAATAAGCTTGTAGCTGTAGTTGATGCTTTACTTGAAGAAGGCTTTAAGGACATCATTATTGTTAATGATGGAAGTGATGAGGAACATATGGCTCCTTTTAATGAAGTAGCAGCACATAGTGAATGTACAATTCTTACACATGAAGTTAACAAGGGAAAAGGAAGAGGCTTGAAGACTGCATTTGAATTCTGCCTTGAGAATAGAAAAGATATTGATGGAGTTGTGACAGTAGATGGTGATAATCAGCATCGTGCCAAAGATATTAAGAAATGCAGTGAAACTATGGTCAGTACAGGCAATGTCGTTTTAGGCGTAAGGGATTTTACTGGTGATGATGTACCGGCAAGAAGTAAATTTGGTAATAATATGACTAGTGGAGTGTTTAAGGTGCTTTGCAGATTGAATATTTCGGACACCCAGACCGGCTTAAGAGCAATACCTTACAAGTACCTTGAGACATTTGACAAGGTAGAAGGCGAACGATTTGAGTATGAGACTAATATGCTGCTTGCTTTCAAAAAGTATAATATTGGATTTCAGGAAGAATCGATAGAAACTGTGTACATAGAAGATAATTCATCATCACATTTTAATCCTGTCAAAGATTCAATTAAGATATACAAAGTGATATTTAAATATTTATTTAAAAGCACAGGCATGAAATATGTAGGAAGCTCTATTGCTTCGTGGGCTATAGATAATATAATATTTAATGTGCTTGAATTTGTGCTTATAGGGCTTACAGTCAGCTTAAGAATATTCATAAGTACAGCAGCGGCAAGAGTGCTTTCATCAGTTTTTAATTTCTCGCTTAACAGAAATGCAGTATTTAAATCACAGTCCGGTCTTAAACAGACGGTGGTAAGATATTACATTTTATGGTTCTGTCAGCTTGCTTGTTCTTATGCTTTGGTGTATATTGCTACAAAGCTGCTGGCATTAAGCATTGTGCTTTCAGGAATTGCCAAGATAATAATTGATCTTGCATTGTTCTTTGTAAGTTATCAGATTCAGAAAAGATGGGTTTTTAAGTAACGGTTTAGGAGGAAGTTATAGTGGCAAAAAGAAAGAATAATATTGACGATATAGATATCGTTGATGATTTTGAACTTGAAGATATTGATGATTTTGATCCATTTGACGTTTTAGATGACAGCTATGAAGATAAAAAGTCGTATGGTAACGATAAGCCACGAGGTGGCAACGCATCTAATAAAAGAAATAAAAATAAAAAGAAGAATCCAGTTCTTGTATGGGCAGGAAGAGTCGGTGCGACACTTTTGTCAACTATTCTTATTCTGGTGATATTTCTGTATGCTGTTATGGCAATGCTTGTGTATGGACCGTCTAAGACAGCAAAGATTCAGTTTGTACTTTCTGTACAGGAGACAAGTGCAATAGGATTTCTTGCTAACTGGTTCTGCTCTCAGGATGAGATAGACCAGATTAAGGCCAATAACGCAATTAAAGATACAGATGAGATAACAGATGCGGGACTTGTAAATATTGATACAGCAGCCCAGGATCCGGAAACTCCTGATATTGAGATTGTAGATGTAAAGGGTGCTACATATTCTGGAAAACTCATGATTGTAAAAGATCCAAGTAGATTATTTGTGGGAACAGTTCCTGAATTTACCAATGGAAATGGAATGGTTGTTGCAGATATTGCAAAGAGATATGATGCAATCGGAGGAGTTAATGGCGGAGAATTTGTTGATGGAGAAACAACTTATACAGCAATGCCGATTGGCCTTGTAATGAAAGACGGAGAGATTCTTAATGATAATGGTGGAACATCTCATGTTACCGGAATTACATTTGATAATAAGCTTGTTCTTGGTAATATGAATGCTGCAAAGGCAAAGGAACTTAATATAAGAGACTGCGTAAGCATAAGCAATCATATTGGTCCATTTCTTATTGTTAATGGAGAGGCTCAGGATATTGTTGGTATTGCAGGGGGAACTAATCCAAGAACTGCCATAGGACAGACAGCAGATGGAAAGATTCTTCTTCTTGCAGTAGATGGAAGACAGCCTAACAGTATAGGTGCTACATTTTCAGACCTACAGGATATTATGGCACAGTATGGAGCTGTAAATGCATCTACAATGGATGGTGGAACATCAACACAGATGTATTATGATGGTGAAGTAATAAATGTACCATATTCACCAACAGGTCCAAGAAGCTGTCCGACAGCATTTTTAATTAAGTAAGGAGGAGAAAAGTAGTATGCCACGAAATAATAAAAGAAAAAAGAAGCTTTCAAATTTTAAAAAATTCTTATGTATATACTGCGGGATTCTTCTTCTGGCAGGTGTGATTACATTAATTATGCTTCATAGTCTTTTAAAAGATTATGAAGAGGGAATGCCATCAGGAACAATGGATAAGATTGTGAATCAGTTTACTCCTGATGGGATTGGAAAGCTTTTATCAGATAATGACGTGAAAGTAAATGAGTTTGAAACGAATGATACGATAGCAGCATATTTTACAGATAGGTTAAATGACGGTACAGTATCATATAAGAAAAAGGCTGGTGAATATTCTGAAAAAACTCCTGTGTATGTAGTATATGCAGGTGATACGCCGATAGCAAAGGTTGAACTTGAATCGGCAGGAAAGAATGCACATAAATTTAATAAATGGACTCTTGGAACTATTTCTTTTGGAGATTTTACAAAGAACCTTGCAGAAGTTAAAATAACAGCTCCAACAGGTGCTGATGTTTATATTAATGGAGTACAGGTTACTGATACATACAAGACAGAGTCAGAAGTTAAGTTTGCACCTTGTCTGCATGTATCAGATTATGTTACGGTACCAACTAATGATGTGTATGATGTAGGACAGCTTATAGCAAAGCCTGATATAACAGCAAAGCTTAATGGTAAAGATCTGACAGTTGATTATGACAAGAAGACAGGATATACAATTTACTATCCATCGGATGATGAATTGTATAAAAGTATGGAATCAAGGATATATACAATAGCGGAACAGTATGGAGCTTATATTATCAACAGGGGAAGTCTTTCTAAGCTTTCAAGCTATATGGTTGGTACTGCAGCTGAGTATGTCAGTGATATTCCTGCTATATGGGCGTACCTTTGGGGTAAGTCATATACTTATCAGTTCAACAATGAATCTATTACTAATTTCAGAAAGTATTCAGACAAATGTTTCTCATGTGATGTTTATTATGACCTTTATGTTGATTACAAGACAGGTAATACAACATATAAAACATCGCTTACATATACATTTGTAAAACAGAATGGTACATGGATGCTGGCTGATTTCTTAATTAATTAATATAAAAATATAAGCCGTTCTAATCGTATGTGGTTGGAACGGCTTTTTTAACAAAAAATTTATGGATTTTATTGTATATAAGATGTAAAATCTAATTCGAAAACAATTATTACATAAGATTTGGAGATGAATATGTCGGAGTCTAATAAACGTAATTTTATAGTTCATGGAAGTATTCTTGCAATTGCAGGTATTCTTGTCAGGATAATAGGCATGCTTTACAGAATTCCTGTAGTTAACATTATAGGAAGTGAAGGCAATGGTATATATGGAGCTGCTTTTAACATATATAATATAATGCTTGTGTTGTCTTCGTACGGACTGCCAATGGCTGTATCAAAGCTTGTGTCAGCAAGATTTACAAAGAAAAGATATAAAAGTGCTGCTAAAGTATTAAGATGTTCTTTAATGGTTGCAGTGTGTACAGGAGGTATCGCAGCACTTCTTGTATTTTTTGGCGCTTCATTTATAGAGAATGTTATATATGGAGGAGGACTTCCGGGACTTGCGGTTCCATTAAGGATTCTTGCACCGACAATATTCCTTGTTGCAATTCTTGGGGTTATAAGAGGATTCTTTCAGGGACAGAGTACAATGATTCCAACTGCGGTATCGCAGATACTTGAACAGATTGTTAATGCGCTTGTTAGTATTGCAGCAGGATATGGAATGATGAAAGCATTTGCTTCATCACCTGATGTGGCTGCATATGGAGCGGCAGGAAGTACGCTTGGTACTGCGATGGGAGCACTTACGGCTGTTTTATTCATGGGATTTTTGTATGCGGTATATACACCGACATTTAACAGACTGAAAAGAAAAGACAGACATACAGAGAACCAGAGCACAGGGCAGATTTGTAAGATAATCATATATACAATGATACCAATTATACTTGGACAGACATTTTATCAGATAAGTGCTTTGATAGACGATGTAATGTTTAGCAATATAATGGTTGGAAGAGATATTACTAAGAGCATATCTATGGATCTTGGTAATTTCAGTTCAAGCTACAGCCTGCTTATAGGAATTCCACAGGGGGTTGCATCTGCAATGTCTGCTTCGATGCTGCCTAGCGTTGTTGCATCATTTACAGACAGGGATTATGATTCTATATATGATAAGATTACTAAGACATTAAAGACTAACATGTTTATTGCTGTTCCATCATTTGTAGGGCTGTTTGTTATAGGTCAGCCTATAATAAAGCTGTTATTTTCCCGCTATAACAGCGCTCAGGGCGGAATGATGTTAAAAATAGGTGCGATTGCGGTAGTATTCTATACACTCTCTACAGTTACAAGTACAGCACTGCAGGGAATTGACCGTGTAAATGTACCAATGATTCATTCATCTATATCACTTGCTGTTCATATTGTGCTGGTATTCGTGCTTCTTAAGTTCTCGGCACTAGGAATATATGCAGTGGTTATAGGTAATGCAACATTTCCAATATTAATATTTATACTTAATCTAAGAACCTTATATCAGGAGATTGATTATACGATGCCGTATATAAGTGTATTTGCAAAACCAGGTATATCGGCACTTATAATGGGCGTGTTCACATGGCTTTCATATAAGGGAATGTATACACTTACATCATCTAATGTTCTGGCACTGGTAATAGCCTTTATGGTTGCATTAATAACATATTTTGGCCCTTACTATGCTTTAACTAAGATGAGAGTATTTGAATAAAGCAGGAATGTGATTCCTGACTGGAAAGGAATAATATGCTTTGTGAGAATTGTCATCAGAATGAAGCTTCAATTCATTATACAGAAATAATTAACGGAGTTAAGAAGGAACACCATATATGCATGGATTGTGCAAGAAGGCTTAATTTTGCAGGAATGTCAGACAGTTCAGATGCGGAGTTTCCATTTGTAAGGCTTCTGACGGGTCTGCTGGCTGGTAATTCAGCCCAGGTGGAAGACGGACCTATGATGCATATCAGATGCCCAGGCTGTGGAATGACATTTGATGAATTTACTATGGTTGGTAAATTTGGTTGTGCTGAGTGCTATGGGGTCTTCGGACCTCTTATTGAGGATAATATGAAAAGACTGCATGGAGATTCAGTTCATAGGGGAAAGATATATAAGAAATACTCAGGGCTGTCTGATGAAAATAATGAGACAGATACTCTGCCAGTCATGCAGGATGAAAATGATGATTATGAAAGCCGTATCAGGAAACTGGGGATAAAGTTAAGAGAGGCTGTTGAGATAGAGAATTATGAAGAGGCAGCCAGATTAAGGGACATGATTCACCAGTTAAAGAAAATGGATAATACGGATGATTCAACACAGGGAGGCGGTCACGATGCTTAGATGGTTTGAAGAGGGCGGCAATAACTCTGATGTTGTTATATCAAGCAGAGTAAGGCTTGCCCGTAATATTAATGGATATAATTTTTCTTACAAGATGTCAGACACAGATGCTAAAAAGCTGGTTAAAAATGTTACTGACCAGTTAAAGACAATATCGCCAATAAGCGGTTATAATTCATATAATTTTGACTATCTTGATGCTTATCAGAAGATGGGCATGAGGGAGAGACATGTTATAAGTCCGTATCTTGAAAAGCAGGATTACGCAGCAGGATTTGTTGCACCTGATGAAGATGTGTCAATAATGATTAATGAAGAGGATCATATAAGAATACAGGCATTTGCTGCCGGAATGAATATGCAGAAAGCGTATACACTGGCTGATAAGATGGATGATGTTATCGGAGATGTACTTGACTATTCGTATGATCAGAAGTTTGGCTATCTTACAACCCTTCCATCTAATGCAGGTACAGGAATGAGAGCAAGTTATATGCTACATTTGCCAGCACTTGCAGGAAATGATAAAATATCAGGGCTGATTCCTGAGGTTGGAAGATTCGGACTTGTGCTAAAAGCAATGGAGGGTGACAATAACAGAGCTTTAGGTGATATATACCAGCTTACTAATCTGGTAACACTTGGAAAGAGTGAGAAAGATATAATTGACAATCTGGATAATATAGCAGAACAGATTATTGCACAGGAAAGAAATTACAGGAAGCAGTATATTACAAAAAGAAAAATGACAGCACTTGATATGGTGTACAGGTCATATGGTGTGTTAAAATATGCCAGAAAGGTTACACTTAATGATGGAGAACTGCTGCTTTCCCAGATAAGATTCGGACTTGCATCAGGGCTTATTAAGGCTGACGGATTTGATGAGAGTAATATATATCAGCTTATGATTGGAATTCATCCGGCAAATCTTCTTATGATTTCTAACAAGGATATGAATGAAGAGGAACTGGAAGTGTCACGAGCTGATTTTATAAGAGAACATCTTCCAACAATACATTAACAGATATTTACGAAATCAATCATAGAAAGGGTTATAGATATGCAGAGCAGATTTACCAGCAAAGCGCAGGAGGCACTTAATTATGCGGCAGATACAGCGGCTATGTTAGGTCATGGTTATATAGGTTCAGAGCATCTTCTTATAGGACTTATTAAAGCGGAGGGCGGACTTGCATCTTCAGTTCTTCTTAGCAATGATATTACGGATGAGAAGATAATTAATCTTGTGTGCCAGCTTATAGCACCAGATAGTGTAGTTAATGTCAAAGAACCATCAGGATATACTCCAAGGGTTAGACATATACTCGATAATGCAGCAAGAGAGGCAGCAAGATTTAAGTCAGAGCTTATAGGAACAGAACACATTTTAATAGCAATAATAAAAGAAACAGACAGCGTAGCTTCAAGGCTTCTTAATACTATAGGGGTTCCTGTCAAGAAGATGTATGTTGATCTTCTTATGGCTATGGGAGAAGATGCCGGCAGGGTTAAAGAAGATTTCCAGAATGGAAGACCAAGAGGAAATGATAAAAAAAGCACAGCAACTCTCGACCAGTACAGCAGGGATCTTACACAGATGGCAAGAGAAGGCAGATTGGACCCTGTTATTGGCAGGGAAGAAGAGATTCAGAGGGTTATTCAGATATTGAGCAGAAGAACTAAGAATAATCCTTGCCTTATAGGTGAACCGGGAGTTGGTAAGACTGCCATAGCAGAAGGACTTGCAGCCAGAATAGTTGAAGGAAATGTGCCTGAGACAATTAAGGACAAGCGTCTTCTGACATTAGATTTGTCAGGTATGGTTGCCGGTTCTAAGTACAGGGGTGAATTTGAGGAAAGAATCAAGAAGGTAATAGCAGAGGTTAAAAATGCTGGAAATGTATTACTTTTTCTGGATGAGATTCACACAATAATAGGTGCTGGAGGAGCAGAGGGAGCAATAGATGCGTCTAATATATTAAAGCCATCCCTTGCAAGAGGAGAAATCCAGCTTATTGGTGCTACAACTCTTGAGGAGTATAGAAAACATATTGAGAAGGATGCTGCTCTTGAGAGAAGATTCCAGCCTGTTAAGGTTGAAGAACCTACGGCAGAAGAGGCAATTCAGATATTAAGAGGCCTTAAGGGCAGGTATGAAGAGCATCATCATGTTACAATTACAGAAGAGGCAGTAGTTGCAGCTGTTAAGTTATCTAAGAGATATATCAATGACAGATTCCTTCCTGATAAGGCTATTGATCTTATTGATGAAGCATCTTCTAAGACAAGGCTTGATGCATATGTAATGCCTGATGAGATTAAGACATTAGAGGCACAGATAGAACAGCTTACCAAGGATAAGGAAGAAGCAATAAAGTCAGAAGCTTATGAGCAGGCTGGTGAAATTAAGAAGAAACAGTTAAAGAAAAAAGAACAGCTTGAAAAGATGACAAAGCAGTGGCAGGATAGTATCAATAAGAATAATCTTATTGTCGATGAAGATGAGATTGCTTCTGTTGTATCGACATGGACAAAAATTCCTGTACAGAGAATTGCACAGGCAGAGTCTGAGCGTCTTATGAAACTGGAAGAAACTTTACACAACAGGGTTATAGGACAGGACGAGGCTGTTGCAGCTGTTGCTAAGGCAATACGAAGAGGAAGAGTGGGACTTAAAGATCCTGACAGACCAATTGGCTCATTCCTTTTCTTAGGACCTACAGGTGTTGGAAAAACAGAACTTTCAAAGGCACTGGCAGATGCAATGTTTGGTACAGAGAATTCTCTTATAAGAGTTGATATGTCAGAATTTATGGAGAAGCATACAGTGTCAAAGCTTATAGGTTCACCTCCAGGATATGTAGGATATGATGAGGGAGGACAGCTTAGTGAGAAAGTAAGAAGAAATCCATACTCTGTAATTCTTTTTGATGAAGTTGAGAAAGCCCACCCGGATGTATTTAATGTACTTTTACAGGTGCTTGACGACGGGCATATCACTGATTCAACAGGCAGGGTTATAGATTTCAAGAATACTATAATTATAATGACTAGCAATGCTGGAGCTGAAAATATTGTATCACCTAAATCACTGGGATTCTCGTCAGGAATGACTGAGCAGCAGAATCATGAGGAGATGAAGGGCAAGGTTATGGACGAGGTTAAGAGAATATTCAAGCCAGAATTCATTAACCGAATAGATGATATAGTTGTATTCCATGTTCTTGGAAAAGAGCAGATAGCACAGATTGTCGATATAATGATTGCCAATGTCAATAAGCGTATTATGGAACAGATGAAATTATCAATAGAGCTTGATGATGCAGCTAGACAGTGGCTTGTTGATAAGGGTTATGATTCTAAATATGGTGCAAGACCATTACGCCGTACAATCCAGAATGAGGTTGAAGATGTTCTTGCAGAGCGGATTCTTATGGGAAAAGTCCACGCTGGCAATAAAGTGAAGATAACTGTAAAGGACAATAAGCTTAACTTTACTCTCAAGAGAGGAATGAATAAATAAATTAATAAATAAACAATAAACAACTGACAAATTGCTGGCGCTTTTTGTCAGTTTATTGTATAATCAGTACATACATATCGTAACATATAGGAGGATAATAATATGCCAGTAGTAAATGAATTGATTCGTTCAGAAGCGGATGGAGCAATCAGTTTTGGTAATTATAAGTTGGATACCAAGTCAAAGCTGCCAGATTTCGAACATTGTGGAGATACATACAAAGTTAAGACATTTAACGAAATCACAAAGCTTGAGAAGAACGGCTCTTTTGTATATGAATCTGTTCCGGGTACAGCTGTTAATGATTTTAAGGCAACAGATACAAGTGTATCATTTATGGTAGAAGGTAATGAGGATGCACAGATTACATTAGGCCTTGAAGAAGGTACATCATATGATATCAGAATTAACGATAAAGATGCAGGAACAATGGCTACTAATATGGGTGGTAAGCTTGTTCTTTCAGTTGAATTTAATGGTGAGAAGCCTGTTAAAGTAGATATTAAGAAGGCTTGATTATAATTAAAAGTATTTTGATTTTACAGGGCTGCTACACATTTATATGTTGTGGCAGCCTTTTTTAGGGGGATATATGGCAAAGGCAAAGAATACAGCTTTTTTTTGTAAAGAATGTGGATATGAGTCTGCTAAATGGTTCGGGCAGTGTCCGGCGTGTAAGGAATGGAACACATTTGTAGAAGAACCAGTAAGTAAACCTAAGTCAGCCAAAGGAATAGCAGGCACAAGCCAGAGGGCAGCGGCATCATCAGCGCCTGTTCCTGTAGAGATAAACAGTGTAAGTTTTGAAGAAAATGACAGGACATCCACAGGCATAGCTGAACTAGACAGGGTACTTGGAGGAGGAATTGTTGCTGGTTCTTTAGTGCTTGTAGGAGGAGATCCTGGAATAGGAAAGTCAACACTTCTGCTTCAGATGTGTTACAACCTGTCAGCAGCAGGAAAAGATGTACTTTATATATCCGGTGAAGAATCGCTTAAGCAGATAAAGCTAAGGGCAGACAGAATTGGCCAATGCAGTGGAACACTTAAGTTATTATGTGAGACAAGCTTAGATAGCATAGAAGATATTCTTACAAGAAATAAGCCTGAGATTGTGATAATTGATTCGATACAGACTATGTATAAAGAAGATGTGGCAGCAGCACCTGGAAGTGTTTCTCAGGTAAGAGAGACAACATCAATACTTATGCAGCTTGCGAAGGGACTGAACATTACTATATTCATTGTAGGACATGTTACCAAGGAAGGAACAGTTGCCGGACCAAGAATGCTTGAGCATATGGTTGATACGGTGCTTTATTTTGAAGGCGACAGATATGCTTCATACAGGATATTAAGAGGCGTAAAAAACAGATTTGGCTCAACTAATGAAATTGGTGTATTTGAAATGCAGCAGAGCGGTCTGTCGGAAGTTGAGAATCCATCAGAATATATGCTTAATGGAAGACCAGAGAATGCATCAGGTTCAGTTGTTGTGTGCCTTTTGGAAGGAACACGCCCTATAATGGTAGAGATTCAGGCACTGGTGTGCGATTCTAATTTTGGAATGGCAAGAAGGACTGCTGCAGGTACTGACTATAACAGGGTTAATCTTCTTATGGCTGTTCTTGAAAAGAGAGCAGGTATACATATGTCAGGCAGTGATGCTTATGTGAATGTTGCAGGTGGAATTAAAGTAAGTGAGCCAGCGCTTGATTTGGGAATTGTGATGGCCCTTGTGAGCAGCTTTAAGAACAGGGCAATAGACGAAAAGACAGTTATATTTGGTGAAGTTGGACTTGCAGGTGAGGTGAGAGCTGTAAGCCAGGCACAACAGAGAGTTAATGAAGCTGTTAAGCTTGGTTTTAAAACATGTATATTGCCGGGTGTATGCTTGAAAAACATAAAGAAGAATGATAAAATTGAAATAATTGGTGTTAATAATGTTCAGGAAGCAATTAAACTGATATAAAATACACAGGATGGGGGATTACTTATGAGTAACGAAGCAATGGTGAATAATCTCACCAATATTCTTAATGGACTTGATGATTCACAGGAAAAGCTTGAAAAAGATGCATTTGATGTTATTAATTCGTCAGATACATCTCTTAATCTGGTTAAGGAAAGCATGTCAAGTGTAGAAGAGATTCTTGGAATGATAGAATCAATGAATAAAGTTGTGGAGGAGTCTTCAGCTAAGATTAAAGAACTTGAAGCTTTGTCTAAGAAGATTGAAGAATTTGCAGCTGTTATTAGTTCAATATCTAACAGAACCAATATACTTTCACTTAATGCATCAATAGAAGCCGCAAGAGCCGGTGAACATGGCAGGGGATTTGCTGTTGTTGCCAGTGAGGTAAGAAATCTTGCTGCTCAGTCAGCTAAGTCGTCCAAAGAGATAACAGACACAATTAATAAAGTACAGACCTCGGTTGATGAAACGGTCACAGCTATGAAGAATATTTATGATAATTCATCAAAGCAGAAGGAAAAAGCAGATGATGTTGGAAATGTGCTTAAGAAAGTAATAGATGCAGCATATACTGCTAATGAGGTTGCAAGAAATATTGAAAATGAGATAGCTTATCAGAGAGAGATAACAGATGAAGCTAAGAATGCATTAAAAGCATAGGAATAATCAGGGAGGTCGCATAAGACCTCCTTTATTTAATGGGTATAATGAAAAAAGACAGTAAATAAGTGGCTTCGAAAGTATATTGATGTTGTTACTATGTCAATATTTGAGTGATTGAGAAAATGTGTTAATGCGTTATGGCAGATTGCAATGAGAAGATGTGTTACGGGAATGTGTTATAGGGATGTGTTAAGGTGCTGTGTTATGGGGCGAATGCCTACTAGAAGCTATTGGATAACAGAATTAGTGGGTGTTTTTCTTATAATATTGCTATGGTTTCAGAGCAGAGACCTACTAAAGTATCTAAGTATTGTACTTTGGTAGGTCTTTTTCTTCCAATTTCATAGAATAAAACGACA
>ERZ1026959.390-NODE-390-length-12985-cov-18.844238_pt1 | contig 12985 bp, 8 predicted proteins | sample MGYA00519299_ERZ1026959 | MGnify/ENA primary metagenome ERZ1026959 (study PRJEB26926, sample SAMN06164517) | human gut metagenome | biome: ENVO:00009003; feature: ENVO:2100002; material: ENVO:00002003 | host: Homo sapiens | place: USA | collected 2012 ... | reverse complement strand
GAGGTTTATTATGGATAATGAAAAAAATGTAAAGAAAGACGGACCGGGTATGCTGTATCTGTGTGCAACGCCTATTGGTAATCTTGAGGATATTACTTACAGGGTTTTGCGTGTGCTTTCAGAAGCAGACCTGATTGCAGCAGAGGATACAAGAAACAGTATTAAGCTGCTTAATCATTTTGAAATAAAGACACCTATGACAAGCTATCATGAATTTAATAAGTATGATAAGGCAAAGGTTCTTGTTGATAAAATATTAGGTGGAATGGATGTGGCTGTAATTACTGATGCAGGAACTCCAGGAATATCTGATCCTGGTGAGGAGCTTGTAAAGCAATGCAGGGCAGCAGGTATCAGGGTTACTTCACTTCCGGGACCGGCAGCATGCATAACAGCGCTTACAATGTCAGGACGCGAGACAAGAAGATTCGCATTTGAAGCATTTTTACCAGCGGATAAGAATGAGAGAAAAGAAGTTCTTGCAGAGTTAGCATGTGAAACAAGGACTATGATTATATATGAAGCACCGCACAGACTTACTAAGACACTTGCGGAACTACAAGATACGCTTGGCGGTGACAGACAGATTACTATATGTAAGGAACTTACCAAGAGATATGAGAATTCGATGGAATTCACGCTTGAATCTGCATGTGAATATTATGAAAATAATGAGCCAAGAGGTGAATATGTGCTTGTGATTGCCGGTAAAAGCCGTGAGCAGTTAAAGGCCGAGGCAAGAAAGCAGTGGGAAAACATGAGTGTGGCAGAACATGTGCAGATATATATGTCGCAGGGCATGGATAAGAAAGAAGCCATGAAAGCTGCGGCAAAGGACAGGGGTGTGTCAAAAAGGGATATATACCAGGAGCTTGAAGGGAAAGCGTAAGCAGCTACCGGATAGTGTGCTCTTTGATGATTGCACGTACTGTCTTGAAAAGATAAGGCTTGATAGTATCTATGTCAGCAGGTTCTTTATAAAGAATTGCGCTGTAGCAAGTTGAACTTACAAGCTCAACAATAAGGAAGAGCATTATTTCAGGCTCTTCAAGTGAGATATCCTCAGCGTTAATCATTTCATAATATACATCTTTAAAGTTAATATCATCAGATGCAACCTTAGTTGTGAGAGCTTCCTTGAAGATTCCCCAGCTAAGGTTTTTTGATATGAATGTGAGAAGAGTCTGATTAGAATTCAGCTCATCTACAATATGATTAATTATAAATATTATTTTTTCTTCGAAACCTAACGGTTCGTCCTTCTCTATAGAAAATTCTTCTAAATCAGCGACGGCATTCTTAAATAATTTACTTGATTCATGTGATATAAGACGGTTTCTTATATCATACTTATCCTTAAAATACAGATAAAATGTACCCTTAGCAATACCTGCTTTCTGAGAAATTTCCGCAATAGAAGTCTTCGTAACCCCCTGGGTAGTAAAGAGATTAAATGCAGTATTCAGCAGAGAAGTAAGTTTCTGTTGTTTGTTAGCTTCAAGCTTTCCCATATCAATCACTCACCTTTATTAGTGTTAATTATTAGTTGGTTATAGTGTGTATTATGAGTTGGTATGGTAATTGATTTCAGGTGCTTTGGAGCCACCGGCACTTAACAAGTTGCAGGAACTGCAACGAGTTTAGTGTCCGCTGTGAGCGACAAGCAGCGCAAGCGTGCCTGAAATTGATTACCATGCCAACTCATTTATAAATACATTATACACCAATTCAATTATAAAATAAATATTAAAAAATGACTTTTGGTCAATTTTCTATTGACTATGTGTTTTGAGGTGCTATAATGTCAACTGAAATTGAAAATGACTATCGGTCATATTTGTTAAAGACATGAATACTTATATGACTAAGGGTTGTTGGCATTTGCATCTTACAGAAAGGCGTGGTTATTTATATGAAAAAGTTTGGAAAAGTTGTTGTTAAGTTAAGAATTCCAATTCTGGTTCTTAGCTTCCTGCTGTTGATTCCATCAGTTCTTGGTTACTTTAATACCAGGGTTAATTACGATATCCTGTATTATCTGCCAAGTGATATCGACACTATGCAGGGACAGGACATTTTGCTTGATGATTTCGGAAAGGGCGCTTATGCAATGGTCGTCGTTGACGGAATGAATAAGTCAAATGTTTCTAAGTTGATAAAGAAGGTTGAGGGGGTTGACCATGTAGCGTCAGTTATCTCTTATAGTGGAATAGTAGGAGATGATGTTCCTTCAGAAATTCTTCCTGATAAGTTCCGTTCTTATTTTGAAAATGAGGATTCAGGAGCTACATTGTTTGCAATATTCTTTGATGATACAACATCAAGTGACGATACAATGAAGGCTATTCAGGAAGTAAGAGATGTTACGGATAATCAGTGTTATATTGCCGGTATGTCTGCTGTAGTTACAGATACTAAGACAATGGCAGAAAAGGAGACTCCTTTTTATGTACTTGTAGCGGTTGTACTTGTATGTATCGTACTTGCTATATTTATGGATTCATTCCTTGTACCAGTATTCTTTATGTTAAGTATAGGTATGGCAATTGTGTATAACCTTGGTTCTAATTATTTCTTAGGTGAGGTTTCATACATAACGAAAGCACTGGCAGCGGTACTTCAGCTTGGTGTAACTCTGGATTATTCTATATTCTTATGGCACAGTTACAAGGAAGCTAAGGAAGAAACTCCGGATGATCATCAAGAAGCTATGGCGGTTGCTATTGGGAATACACTTACATCAGTTGTTGGTTCTTCCATAACAACTGTTGCGGGATTCATCGCACTCTGCTTTATGAGCTTTACACTTGGTCTTGACCTTGGTGTTGTTATGGCAAAGGGTGTTGTATTGGGTGTTATTGGTTGTGTTACAATACTTCCTTCCTTTATTCTTACATTTGACAAGGCTCTTGAGAAAACAATGCATAGAGAGATTATGCCGAATTTTGATAAGCCGGCAAGATGGATTGTTAATCATTCATGGATATTCCTTATAATATTCGTTCTGCTTCTTGGTCCGGCAATCTATGGATATAACAATACTAAGGTTTACTATGATTTGTCTGATACACTTCCAGAGAAGCTTAACTGTTCGCAGGCTAACAAGATGCTTGCCGACAACTTTGACGGAACTAATTCTATATATATGATTCTTGCAGACAGTAATCTTTCAGCAGAGGATTCTAATGCAATGATGAATGAGGTAAATGATCTGGATGGAATTTCATTTGCATTAAGTATTGACTCAGCACTCGGTGGAGAAATACCTACGGAAATGCTTCCTGATTCGCTTGTTTCAGAGCTTAAGGGTGATGAATACCAGATTATGATGGTATCAACTAATTACACAATTGCTTCTGATGAAATTAATGACCAGATTAATAAGGTTGATGCAATTGCAAAGAAGTATGATGCTAAATCTATGGTAATTGGAGAAGCTCCTTGTACTAAGGATCTTATCACTATTACTGATAAGGATTTCAAGACAGTTAGTGCAGTTTCAATTGTTGCGATATTCTTTATTATTTTCTTCGTATTGAAGTCAATATCTCTTCCGGTTATTCTGGTTGCTGCTATTGAATTTGCTATATTTGTTAATATGGGTATTCCATATTATACAGGAACAACGATACCATTTATATCTTCGGTAGTAATCGGAACTATTCAGCTTGGCGCGACAGTCGATTATGCAATTCTTATGACTACAAGATATAAGAGAGAAAGAGCCGCTGGTAACTCTAAGAAAGAGGCTATATCAATAGCACTTGGAACATCTATTCCATCTATTATTGTCAGCGCACTTGGTTTCTTCGCAGCAACATTTGGTGTAGGTATGATAGCCAGTGTTGATATGATTGCTTCACTTTGTACACTTATGGCACGAGGCGCAATCATCAGTATGTTTGTTGTTATATTTGTTCTTCCATCACTTTTTGTATTGCTTGATAAGGTGATTATTCATACAAGTTTAGGCTTCAAGCCAAAGAAGAACAGTCAGAATTAAATTAGGAGGATTTATTATGGTAAAGAAAAATTTATTCAGATATAGTTCAGTTTTAATGTGTGTTGTTCTTACTGCGGCAAGTCTTGTTGGCTGCGGTGCTAATACAGCTGCAACAACAGGAACAGATACAGCTTATGTAACAGAGATGGCAGCAGGCAGTACAGAGGCTACGATTACACAGGCAATAACTAATGAACTTGCAGTGTCTAACAAGAGCACACTTGCAACTAACACAAGACAGGAAACTGTTTATGTATTCAATGACGCTTCAGGTAACAAGAATCACATCACTGTCAACGAAAAGATTACAGACGCTAACGGCAATGAGACTCTTAATAAGACTGAGTCAAGTGAAAATGCGCCAGTAACAATGAAGGTTACTTACAAGCTTGATGGCAAGGAAATTAAGCCGGAAGACCTGGCTGGAAAGAGCGGAAAGGTTACAATACGTTTTGATTACACTAATAATCAGAAGAAAACTGTAACAATTAATGGTAAAAAGCAGACAGTTGCCGTACCATTTACAATGATTACAGGCATGATGCTTCCAACAGATGTATTCTCAAATGTTGAGGTTACTAATGGTAAGCTTACTAAGGTCGGTGATAATATTGTGGCAGTCGGTATGACAATGCCAGGACTTAAGGATACTATGAATCTTAAGTTTAATGATAAGTCACTTGACCTTGATATTCCTGAGTATTTTGAATTAACAGCAGATGTTAAGAATTTCTCGCTTGATATGACAATGTCTGTTGCAACATCTAATCTTCTTTCAGATATGAATGCTGATGACATTACTTTAGATGATTTAAAGAAAACTGTTGCTTCATTAGATGATGCAGCAACACAGCTTGCAGACGGAACGGTTACATTACAGGATGGAACACAGCAGTTAAGTGATGCAATTCCAGCACTTACTGATGGTGTTGACCAGTTAAATACAGGTGCTTCTTCTCTTAAGGATGGTATATATGCATACGCAGATGGCGCTGCAAGTGCATATGAGGGTTCAGTTTCACTTAATGACAACATGAAGACATATGCTGACGGAATCGGAACTCTTTACAATACTCTTAAGGATAACAATCTTGACAGCAGTGTTGCTTCTGCAGCTAAAGGGGCAAGTGATCTGGCAGCAGGTGCTGTAACACTTGATGCAGGAATTGACAGTGCTTTATCTGGTGCTGGAGCGCTTGTTACTGGGGCAAAGTCATTGACAGATGGAACGGGAGAATTGGCAACGGGTGCAGCAGCATTAGCTGAAGGAGCAGATAAAATAGGTGGAACATTAACATCAGGAATGACAGAAGCAAAACAAAAATATGATAATGCGTATGACAGTTTTTATCAGTTAGCAATGGCAGTTATTGGTGGACAATTAGGATATAATCCGGCTGCAATGACAGGTGAGCAGAAAATTACAGTTGCGACAACACTTGCTAATGTAGGTATATCTGCTACAGCAGATATTACAGATGAAAATCAGTGTACCAAGGCAGCCGCATTTATAATGCAGAACTATAATGATAAAAATATTACAACAGGTAAGATTGGTATAAGAACAGCAATGGTTAGTGCATTAACTGCTAAATATGCAGCAGCAGATACAGAACACAAATATACATTAGAACAATTAAAAGCAAAGGCAAATAGTGATGCAGACGCAAATCTTGTAGCTATTTCCAGTGGACTTTCACAGGCTTATAAGGCATACGGTCTACTTAATGATACGATGACATCCCTTACAGCTGGCGGAGAGAACAGTTTCTTTAATGGAATTACTAAATTGAATGAAGGAGCAGGTCAGGTTAATACTGGTGCAAATGCCCTTAAAGCAGGAATTGACCAGTTAAGTGCAGGTGCAGGACAGTTAAGTGCAGGTTCTAAGCAGCTTAAAGCAGGTCTTGGTACATTAAGCACAGGTCTTAACACACTTAGCACTTCAGTTGGTTCATTCTCAACTTACAAGGAAGGAACTCTCTGCTCAAGCTTATATGCATTAAATCTTAATGCCGGAAAACTCCAGCAGGAAGGAACAGCAGTTCTTCAGAGCGGACTTACACAGCTTACAGCTAATAACGACACATTAAAGAGTGGAGTATCACAGCTTGCAGATGGAACAGCTACATTAAAGGATAGTTCAGGAACACTTGCAGATGGAGTTACACAGTTAAACGAAGGTGCAATTACATTAAAGGATGGAATGGCACAGTTTAACAGCGAAGCAATTGAGCCTATCACAAAGCTTGTAGACTCAGACGCACAGACAGCCGTTGATACAATCAAGGCAGTAGTTAAGGCAGGTCAGGAATACAATTCATTCTTAGGCAAGTCAGATGACAAAGCCGGAAGTGTAACATTTGTCTATAAGACAGCAGGCATTATAGCTAATAACTAAGCTTTTTTCTTTCAAACACTTTCATATAAAGATGGAACAGCCACCCGCGGGGAAACCCAAGGGTGGCTGTTTCAATGTATTATATATGAATAAATGTGAATATTACAAGGCATAATCTATATGAACGGGGATTTCGCAGGAATATGATGATTAACAAATGGGGATTTGCGTTATAACACATATAAAAACGACTGCCTTTGAATATCTTGGACAGTCGTTTAGTATCATCGTATTAATTATCATTCTTATGTTTCTTGATAATCTCTTCATATCTGCGCTGGGAGGCTTTCTCTTCCACGGTAAGTTCTTCTGGCGCATCTTCAATATCATTAAGCTGTGCGAATACATCAGCTAAATCATCAAAATTGAGCAAATTCTTATTATCTGGCATAAATACCCCTCCTTTATTAATGCAGTTATTATGGAAGCTGGTGAAAGAAGTCTTCAAGCCGTATAAATGTCTTGGTAAGTACCTCTGCTTCTTCCTTAGTTAAATCCTTCGTGATATTCTCAATCATATCTTTATGAAAATTCTCATGATGCCTGTAAGCTGCAATTCCTTTATCTGTCAGGGAGGCATACACTATACGGCGGTCTTTCTCACCGCGCTTTCTTGTAACATATCCTTTCTTTACAAGTCCGTTGATACCGACCGTCAGAGTTCCCATAGTTACACCAAGTGACTTGGAAATTGTGGACATAGTACGAGGTTCTTCAATTCCTACAGCTTCAATAATATGCATATCTGTAACAGAAATATCCTTAAATTCTTCTGTGATAAGAGCCCTTTCTTCAATGTTCAAGATATCATTGAACAAGTCTACAAGCACAGAATTCAGAGACTCAAATATATCCATAAACACGTACCTTAACCTTACTTATTAATAAAATAATTATATCTTATTAAAAAGTAATATGCAAGTTTGCAATTTGAATAATATAAATGTATTTGACAATAATATAATTGAAAAAGTGTTAATCGAAACAAAATAGTTCACGCAAAAGTGCATAAAAATCGAGAAAAAATATTGAAAAAATGCAAATGAGTGATACTATAATTATAAGGGGTGATGTAATAATGATTACAAGAAAAGCAGAAAAATATATAAATAATTGGATAAAAAATCCTGCCCGTGCATTATTGGTTACGGGAGCAAGGCAGGTAGGAAAAACATATACTATCAGAAAATGTTTAAGGGATAATAAATGTAATTATGTTGAGATTAATCTGATTCAGAACAGTGAATATATCGCAGCTCTGCAGCAGGCTAATACAATAGAAGAATTGAAACTTAATATATCGGCACTTACAGATGTTACATTTGAAGATAATAAAACATTTCTTTTTATTGATGAGGTGCAGGAGTGTAAGGATATTGTTACCAAACTTAAATTCTGGGTTGATGATGGCAGGATAAAATTAGTTCTCAGTGGCTCGTTACTTGGTGTTGAATTAAAAGATTTAAGGTCAGCTCCTGTTGGGTATATGGATGAGTTTGACATGTACCCATTGGATTTTGAGGAATTTATCAAGGCAAGTGGGGTAAAAACAGAAACAATAGATTATCTCAAAAAGTGTTTTTTGGAAAGGTCGCCAGTTACGGATGTTATAAATAACAAAATGCTGACACATCTTAAGCGTTATCTTGTTATTGGCGGAATGCCGGCTGCAGTAAGTACGTATGTAGAAACTGGAAATGTGGGAGAAGTATCTATAATTCAGGATAATATTATAAGACAGTATAAAGTTGATTTTACCAAATATGAGGCAGAAGATAAGAAGCTTATGCTTACAGCCATATTTGACCAGATACCTTCACAGCTTTTAAGACAGAATAAGCGTTTTAATTATTCCGATATCCAGAAGAAATTACGGTTTGAAAAACTGGAAGATAGTTTTTTATGGCTTAAGTATGCAGGAGTTGCAATTGCAACAATTAATGCCACAGAGCCTAGAATAGCACTCAGTCAGAATGCGAAGAGCAGTTTAATAAAACTGTATTCGTCAGATGTTGGATTATTGACATATCAGTATGGAAATGCTTTGCGTGCTAAAGTACTTTTTGGAGAAGAAAAGATTAATCTTGGTGGAGTTTATGAGAATTTTGTTGCACAGGAGCTGAATGCACATGGTTATCCATCATATTTTTACAATAATCATAATCTCGGGGAACTTGATTTTGTTATTGAACATGAGGGTTCGGTATTGCCGATAGAGGTAAAAAGTGGAAAGGATTATTACGTCCATAGTGCTATAAGTAAAGCGGCATATAATGACGAATATCAGGTAAAGGAAGCATATGTATTTGCAAACTGTAATATAGAAGTGCGGGACAAGATAGTGTATTATCCTATATATATGTGTGCCTTTGTAAGTGATGAATTTGAGTATCCGGTTCTGTCACTTGATATATAAGATAATTATTGTTATAGAAAGTAATATGCAAGTTTGCAATTTGTACAAATGTGGTGTAATATGTCATTGGAATATGCAAAACTGGGTATTTGATACCCTTAATCTATTATGACGTTGGAGGAAGACATGAAATTTATAGCAATTGGTGAATTGATGTTGAGATTATCACCACCTAACTATGAAAAACTTGTAACTACACATGATTTCAGAGTTAATTATGGCGGAGCAGAGGCAAATGTAGCGGTTTCCCTTGCAAACCTTGGTGTTGATTCAACATTTTTTACAGTATTACCTAACTCAGACCTTGGAAAGTCAACTATTAATTACCTTAAGTCTAATGATGTGCATACCAAGCATATTATAAGATCAGAGGGAAGAATGGGACTTTATTATCTGGAAGAAGGTGTTTCTGTCAGACCTTCACAGGTAATATATGATAGAGCTGATTCTGCATTTGCAGAATACGACTATAAGGATGTTGATTTCGAGGAGATTCTTAAGGATTATGACTGGCTCCATATAAGCGGTATCACTCCGGCTCTTTCTTACAACTGCCGTAAGATGATGGATATGGCAGTTAAGGCAGCTAAGAAGATGGGACTTACTGTCAGCTTCGACCCTAACTGGAGAAGTACGCTCTGGTCATTCGAGACTGCAAGAGATGTTCTTAGTAAGTACCTTCCTTATGTTGATGTGCTTATTGGAATCGAACCTATCCATGTATACAGAGAAGATGGAACTGATGTTAAAGACGGTCTTACAATGGACCCATCATTCAAGGACATGGACAGAGTATTTAAGGCAATAGATGAGCAGTATCATATGAAGGCTATTGCAAGAACTGTAAGATATGTACACTCAGGAAGCAACAACTCTTTAAAGGCTTTCTATTACACTAATGGAGAGACTTATGAGAGTAAGACAATTAATTTCGAGATAGTAGACCGAGTTGGTGGCGGCGATGCATTTTCATCAGGACTTATCTATGCCCTTATGGACAATATGACTCCTGAAGATACTGTTAACTTTGCTGTTGCTTCTTCAGTAATGAAGCATGCTATCAGAGGTGATACTAATATCACATGTGTTGACCACATTAAGAGACTTATGAAGAATTCGTCTTTCGATGTGCAGAGATAATTTAATATTAAGATTACCTGTTCTGTGTATGTGGAACAGGTTTTTTTACGGAGGCTTAAGTTATGAGTATTAATATTTGTCCAATGGTTGCACTGGCAGCCGAGCTGACGAATGTGCCTTTATGGCTTTGTATACCATTTGCATGTCTGCTTTTGTGTATAGCCATAATTCCACTTGTAAAAGGAGAATGGTGGGAAAAGTACAGACCATTTGCTGTAATATTCTGGTCACTGCTTTTCATAATTCCGTTCGCAGTTAAGTATGGTGCTGGAACAGCAGCAGAGACTGTACTTGAATGTCTGGTAAATGATTATCTTACATTCATTGTACTGCTTTTCGGTCTGTTCTGTGTAGCAGGTAACATAACAGTTGAGGGAAGTCTTGTTGGTTCACCAAGAGTAAATGTTATTCTTCTTGGAATAGGAACCCTTCTTTCAAGCTGGATTGGAACTACAGGTGCGTCAATGCTTCTTGTAAGACCTGTTATTAAGATGAATTCTTGGAGAAGAAATAAGGCTCACATTATGGTGTTCTTCATTTTCCTTATATCTAATATGGGCGGAAGTCTTACACCTATAGGTGACCCACCACTTCTTATGGGATTCTCAAGAGGTATTCCTTTCTTCTGGAGTATAAGATTCTTTCCGATACTGCTCCTTAACATGATTATTCTTCTAACAGTGCTTTATTTTCTTGACAAGAGAGCATACAGGAAGGATATAGCAGCAGGTTATATGCCGGAGATTAAGGAAAATGAGCCACTTATAAGATTTGAGGGATTACATAATATTATATTCATCGTAATTATTGTTGCAGCAGTTATATTAAGCGGAGTACTTCCGGATGTACCATTTTTCCAGAATGCTGCCGGCGAGGTAATCTCAATTCCTATATTTGGAGAGGTTAAGCTTGCAATTACTTCACTTATTGAAGTAGTTATGATTCTTTTAGCCGCATTTTTATCATTCAAGACAACTAATCCAGAGATAAGAAAGAAGAACCATTTCACATGGGGAGCCATTCAGGAAGTTGCTGTACTTTTCATAGGTATATTTATTACTATGCAGCCAGCCCTTATGATTTTAAAGAGTGCAGGCGCAGAGCTTGGACTTACACATCCATCACAGATGTTCTGGGTAACAGGTGCACTTTCAAGTTTCCTTGACAATACACCAACTTACCTTGTATTCCTTACAACGGCTGGTTCAATGGGATTTGTGTCAGGACTTACAACTGCACTCGGAGTTGTTCCTGCAAAAATGCTTACAGCTATATCATGTGGTGCGGTATTCATGGGTGCTATGACTTATATTGGTAATGCGCCTAACTTTATGGTTAAGTCGATTTCAGATGAGAATGGTGTCAAGATGCCAAGTTTCTTCGGTTACATAGTATGGTCACTGTGCTGCCTTGTTCCGGTATTCCTGATTGACACACTGTTATTCTTTATATAATTAGGAGGTGCGCATTATGGCAGATAATGAAAAGATAATTGAACTTGCGAACAGAATATACGCACTGGACGAGAAAGTATATAAAGCTACAGGTTCTAATCTGGGACGTGTATATCAGGGAAACAAGGAAAAATGTATTAATGATTTAAAGGATTTGATTAAATCCAGTGCAGATTCGTCAGTTCTTAGAAGTGAGCTTGCACTTATAAGTAATATGGCAAGAACCACAAAAAAGAATCCTAAGCTTCATAAAGAAATAATGCATGAATATGGTGAGATATTTGATGAAGCAATGGCTATGCAGGAAGCGAGAGAGGGAAATGATATTATTGACCCGGAGCATGCAGAGCTTAATATGTCCAATCTTGCCAACAGATTTGGAAAGGATGACAATCTTATTATATGTATAGGCCGTTCATATGGCTGTGCCGGAACAGATATCGGTTTCAGGCTTGCTGATAAGTTAAGAATCAGCTATTATGATGTATCTATCATGAACGAGATATTACAGCGTAATGAAGAACATGAAGAAACTGACAGAGCATTATTCCAGAATAAAACAGCAAGGACACCGGCTCAGTGGTGGAGAGATTTTAAGAAGTACCATGGTCTTTCAAGGTCTGATGTACAGTTCTTTAATACATCTAAGAAGCTGGTCGATTTAGCAAAACAGGAACCATATGTTATCATGGGAAGATATGCGGATAATATTCTTACTAAGAACCACATTCCTCATATAAGCATATTTATCACAGCTCCTAAGAAGCTGCGTATACAGAGAACTTACCATACAAGCAAAGAGAAGCTTACTTATAAGCAGGCTGCGAAGTATGTTTCAAAAGAGGATAAGGCACATCTTAAAAGATACGCATTCTATACAGGCAAGAAGTGGGGAGAAGCAGATAATTATGACCTTACAATTAACAGTTCAACTTATGGAATTGATGGAAGCGTTGATTTGATTATGAGAATTGTGGCTAAGAATCAGCTTGACAACTAAACATTTATTATATAAAATCTAATCAAATGCATTGACGAAGACAGTAGGTTGGAGTGAAAAGCATGAGCGAGCCGGGATGGTGAGAGCCGGTGCGAGTACTATCCATCTGAACATCACTTCTGAGCATCTTCGCTGAAATCATCACGAGACTAAGCGGGGACGGTAATCCCATCGTCAGGTTAAAGCCAGGGACGCATATGATAGTATGTCGTAATCATTCAGATTTTAGGATAAGTATGTTACCCCTCTGTTGTATTACGGCAGAGGGGTTTTTCGTAAGCAATGAGTCATGCAAGCAGCCATCAAGCTTGCTTGTATGACAGATTTATGACGAATGCCCGTAATGTACTAGAAAATATAAGCCACAAGGCAAGAAAGGAAGCTGCAATGATTTATCAGAAAGTTTCTGCGGACATGAAGTTCGTAGACAGAGAAAAAGAAGTTGAAAAGTTCTGGAAAGACAATGATATCTTCCAGAAGAGTATTGATAACAGAAAGGAAGGTCCAACTTACACATTCTATGACGGACCTCCAACTGCTAATGGTAAGCCACATATTGGACATGTACTTA
>ERZ1026959.359-NODE-359-length-13765-cov-14.743982_pt1 | contig 13765 bp, 10 predicted proteins | sample MGYA00519299_ERZ1026959 | MGnify/ENA primary metagenome ERZ1026959 (study PRJEB26926, sample SAMN06164517) | human gut metagenome | biome: ENVO:00009003; feature: ENVO:2100002; material: ENVO:00002003 | host: Homo sapiens | place: USA | collected 2012 ... | reverse complement strand
TATTCGTCGGCAGCGTCAGATGTGTATAAGAGACAGATATACAATTGTAATTGCAATATTAATCAGGACTCTGCCATACACAAGCAGATATTTTGATAACGCAGTACCTTGTGTTTCGGATTTCTTTTTGTATTTTTATGATTTTCCAGACAACTTTTTTCTATGCAATCTCGAACTTGTTGTTGCAGCTTTCATGATTATATCCATTATCAGATATGAAATGTCTGATTTCAGGGTTGTACTGTATTCTTCAATGTCGAAGCTGTGGCTTAACTGTGTAAAAAAATGTGCATGGATAAGTATTGTATTTCCTCTGATTAATTCAGTGGTACTGACAGGCTGTGCATTATCTTATCCTTCAGTTATTAACTGTAACTGGCTGGAAGAGGGCAGTGTTGCAAGAAATTTTATACCTAATGGAAATATTACGACTGAGAACACATTTGTAATAATTCTTATCTGCTTCCTGCTTGATATTCTGCGTGTTCAGATAACAATTCTTACAATCTGTGCGCTGCACTGGCTTATAAGAAATCCGGTTGCTGATTTTATTATCACTTACGCATGTATATTTACTACTTATGTATCTGTTCTGCCTTTTGAGAACTTCTATAGAAAGATGTGTCTTAATCAGTCAGATGTGTACATATCCGGTATCTATTATGCTGATGATGTTATAACTCCGTTTATTATATGGATTGATATGATTCTGATAAGCTGGGCTGTAATTAAATTCTATAGAAAGGACATGCTTAAGAATTAATGAATACTTTCTTATGTATTTTAAAGGCTGATATCAGACGCTTCTGGTCGATGTGCTGGAAATTCTATATGGTTTTCTATATATATTGCGTATTTCAGGCTGTATCGTATTTTTCAAATGTATACAGATGTATTAAGAATTCCAGAATCAGCAGTATTTCTCTTGGAGATTCCCTGCTGTATGTATTCAGAGGTGCAAAAGAATTCTCTCCCGGCATGCAGATTGACATTCCGCTGTTTGAGATTCTTATAGTGCTGTATATCACATTTATAATAACTTATTACATAACTACTGACCAGAAAGCTGTCGGAAAGAATATTCTTGTTATCTCAGGTTCAGCTTCCGGCTGGTGGCTCAGCAAATATATCACTATGTTACTGGCTGTAATTATATATATGGCAGGTATATTTGCTGCTAACACAATTGTTGGTCTGCTTATGACTGGCAGCAGATTTTCAATGTCACTTAACATTACAGGCACCGAGGCAGTAAGAATATTTTTACAGACTAAGCTTGAACTTGATTTCAATATGCCTCTGGTTATTATACTGTGTTTTGTGTGTCTCGTAACTATGACGGGCATAAGCCTTCTGCTTGCTTATATCAGCAATGCGGTATTCGGATTCGTTGTTAATCTGTTCTTCTTTATTGTGAGTATATGCAGTATGAAATGGTTCTTTTTCTATAATTATTTCATGACTATCCGCATACCTCATGTATACAACAGATGGCCGTACGGTCTGTGCTTAATGCTGGCAATCAATATATTACTGGTTGCAGCCGGTATTATTTATTCAAAGAAAAAAGACTTTATCTAAGGGGGATTAATATGTATATTCAGCTTACAAATGTTTCAAAGAAAATTAAGAGCAATGATATCCTTAAAGATATCAATCTGCGCATGGAATCAGGCAAAATATATGGTTTCAAGGGAAAGAACGGCTGTGGTAAAACTATGCTTATGAGGGCTATTTCAGGTCTTATCAAGGTTAAGGGTACTGTTGATATTAATGGACAGATTATCGGAAAAGATATTATGTTTCCGCCAAGTATCGGATTATTAATTGAAAATCCATCTTTTATTAATAATTACACTGCATTTGAAAATCTCAAAACACTTGCATCTATCCGCAGACGTATTGATGATAACCGCATACGCGAGACTCTTACCGAGATTGGTCTTGATCCTGATGATAAAAGAACTTTCCATAAGTTCTCACTTGGTATGAAACAGAGACTTGGAATTGCTGCTGCCATCATGGAGAATCCCGATATCATTATCCTTGATGAACCAATCAATGCACTTGATGATACAGGTACAGAGCAGATTCGTGACATACTCATCAGGCACAGGGAAAGAGGTGCTTTAATTATAATTGCCTGCCACGACGCAGACGAGCTTAATTTCTTATCTGATGAAATTATCGAAATCGTTCAGGGGCAGATTAAGCCATCGAAAGATGATAAAAAATCTGCTTAAAATATTGACATATCATCACTATACATATAAGGTTGTCCTTAAAGGGACAGCCTTATTTATTTATAATGGCTATTACAATGAAAAGTACGGAAACAAGGTGATTATTATGAATACAGATATTAAACTTGTGGCTCTTGATTTAGACAGGACAACTCTTAATTCAGAAAGCCATCTGTCAGAAGTAAACAGACAGACATTAATTGATGCCATAAGCAACGGAGTACATGTATGTATCGCAAGCGGACGTGCATTTGACACACTGCCTGAGGATGTCATATCAGTTCCCGGAATTGAATATGCAATAACAAGCAATGGTGCTGCCATATACCGTATTGCAGGCAAAGAGTGCCTTAAATCCTATGTTCTTACACCGGAATCAGTAAAGACAATACTTAAACTCACAGAGAATGATATTGTGACATATGAAGCATTTATAAAAGGACAGGCCTTCGCTTCAACAGAATATACTGCACATCCTGAAAAATACGGTGCTACAGAACACTCACTTAACTATGTAAAGAAAACAAGAATTCTTAAAGACGACATTGTATCCTTCATACTTGAACACTGCCATGAATTAGACAGTATTGACATAGTAGTCGGCGACGATGAATTAAAGAAAAACATAATGGACAGAATAAGAAAAGCCACAGACGAAGTCTACATGACAAGTTCAATAAGCCAGCTTCTTGAGATATCATATAAAGACGCAGGCAAGAAATCAGGCGTCAAGTTCTTAACAGAATACCTCGGTCTGTCCCGTGAAAATGTAGCCGCCTTCGGTGACGCAGACAACGACACAGACATGATAGAATACGCCGGCGTAGGAATAGCAATGGAAAACGCCGCACCACACCTGAAACAAATAGCCGACCACATAACCCTCCACCACGATAAAGACGGCGTAGCATACGCATTCCGCAATATACTTAATATATGTTAATTCTAGGCTTTTTCAATATAGTTATATGCATATATGCCTGTCTATAGCTCACAAGCGACTATTGACGAGCTGTGTATGAGTTAATACCGCTATATACAAAAGTTCGGTGTGTGAAGTCTCGTTCAAGCGAAGCGCGTTTGACTTCGCACACCGTAATAAACTATGTAGATAGCGGTATTTACTCATACTAAGCGAGGAAATCGGAGATTGTGAGCTATAGACAGGCATATATGCATTTTAAATACAATAAAAATCCCAGAATTACCACAGATTAATTTCAAGGTTGAAATGCGTCTGCAAAATGTGTAAAATATTATGAGATTTATTTAGCAATATAAGGAGATTAATAATGAACGAACAGGATTGTAAGAAATTAGCAGAGCTCTTATTCCCTGATGTGGATAAGACACCTGATTATTATGAGGAGAAATACCCATATAGAAAACTTCCTAATAAGGCAGAAGTAACAAGATTAGGTCCAAGCCCTACAGGCTTTATCCATCTTGGCAATCTCTACAGTGCTTTGGCTGATGAGAGAATTGCACATAAGAACGGCGGTGTATTCTACTTAAGAATTGAAGATACTGATGCCAAGAGAACTGTTGAAGGTGCTGTTGACCTTGTAATCAATTCTTTAAGATATTTTGATATTGAATTTGATGAAGGTGCAGGCTTCCCGGATTCTGACCCGGTTAATGCATACGGACCATATTATCAGACACAGAGAGTTGATATCTATCATACATTTGCAAAGGAGCTTGTACTTAAAGGTCTTGCTTACCCTTGCTTCTGTACAGAGGAAGAGCTTGAGGCTGTAAGATTACAGCAGGAGACTGATAAGGTTCTTACTGGATATTATGGCAAATATGCTGTATGCCGTGACCTTTCTTTAGAGACTATCGAGGAAAATCTTAAGGCAGGAAAGTCTTATGTGCTTAGACTTCGTTCACAGGGAAGTCCTGAGAATGAAATCACATTTACAGACAGCATTAAGGGAGAGATTAAGCTTCCAGAGAATATCCATGATGTAGTTCTTCTTAAGAAAGATGGTATTCCAACATATCATTTTGCACACGCAATTGATGACCACTTTATGAGAACTACTACAGTTGTACGTGGCGGTGAATGGCTTGCTTCTGTTCCTATCCACTATGAATTATTCCATGTATTAGGCTTTAAGATGCCAAAATACGCACATACAGCACATCTTATGAAGTTTGATGAGGAAACAGGTGGAAAGAGAAAGTTATCTAAGAGAAAAGATCCGGAGCTTTCACTTGATTACTACAGAAAAGACGGATATCATCCATACACAATGAAGGTCTATCTTCTTACACTCCTTAACTCTAACTTTGAGGAATGGCATGAGAAGTTCCCTGACAAGGATATCAATGAATTCCCATTCTCAGTAGATAAGATGAGTGTTTCAGGTGCCTTATTTGATAAAGAAAAGCTTCATAACATCTGTAAGAATGAGCTTTCCAAGTTATCAGAGGATGATTTATATGAATTCCTTCACAACTGGGCATTAGAGAATGAACCTGAGATGGAAAAGGTATGGTTTGCTGACAAAGAGAAGTTACTTGCTATATTAAGACTTTACATGGGTGTTGGTGCTAAGAGAAGAAGAAAAGACTTCATGTATGCTAAGCAGATATTTGAACTTATCAGCTTCTTCTTTGATGGCGAGTCTGGTGAAAGAGATGAATTCAGATTAGCTGATGACGAGGTTAAGGCTATTCTTAATGATTACCTTGCAGCTTATGACCATAATGATGATAACAGCATGTGGTTTAACAAGCTTAAGGAAATAGCTGACAAGAACGGCTATGCTTCTGATATGAAGGCTTACAAGGCTAATCCGGAGAACTTCAAGGGTAATGTATCAGACGTTGCAGAGGTGGTAAGAATAGCTGTAACCGGCAGAGCTAATACTCCTGATCTGTGGACTATTGTTCATATCATGGGCGAAGAGCAGATGAAAGAGCGTATAAGCCGTTTCCTTTAATTAATACTAGTTTATAAGTCAACATAATAAGGAGGCTATGTAATATGTATGACCTTATGATAATCGGCAGCGGACCTGCGGGAATATCTGCTGCACTCACTGCTAAAGCAAGAAATCTTAACTTTATATGGTTTGGTTCAAGAGCACTAAGCACTAAGATAGAGAAAGCCGAGAAAATCATGAATTATCCTGGACTTCCTGCTGTTACAGGAAGCGAAATGCAGTCTGTGTTCTTAAAGCAGATTGACGACTGTGGCATTACTATAACAGAGTCACAGGTTAATTCCATATATGACTGCGGCGGTTATTTTGCAGCCGGTGCTGATAATGAGATATATGAAGCCAAAGCTGTCATAATGACTGTTGGTATGACAACAACAAGAGAGATTGAAGGTGAAGCAAGGCTTTTAGGTTGTGGCGTAAGTTATTGTGCTACATGTGATGGAGCATTATATAAGAATAAGGATATTGCTGTTATATGTGCATCACCTAAATTCGAGGATGAAGTAACATTTTTAGCAGGACTTGCTAATCATATATATCTTTTCACACCTTATAAGGAAACCACGTTACAATATGATAACATAACGCATTTTAACGGACTTCCTGCAAGTGTTGACGGAGATAAGAAGGTTGCTTCAGTAACTTTCAAGGGAGAAGCTATCCCTGTAAGCGGAGCTTTCTTCTTAAAGGATTCTATCAATCCGGGTGTATTATTATCAGGACTTGATATGGCTGGTGGACATATTATTGTTGACAGAACTCAGAAGACTAACATTGATGGTGTATATGCAGCAGGTGACTGTACAGGCAGACCTTATCAGTATGCCAAGGCTGTTGGTGAAGGAAATGTTGCTGTACACAGCGTACTTGACTATCTGAAAAAACATAAAGATAATTAGTTTAACAGGAGACGATTAATAATGGGCGAGATATGGGATATCTATGATGTCGATAAACAGCTTACAGGCCGTACTATGAAACGTAATGACTGGAACATGAAGGATGGTGACTATCACTTAACTGTTCTTGGCATAATCAAAAGACCTGATAATACATTTTTAATAACACAGAGAGTCTTAACTAAAGCATGGGCACCAGGGCACTGGGAAGTCTCAGGCGGTGCATGCCAGGCTGGAGAGACATCTTTTCAGGCTGTCTGCCGTGAAGTATTAGAAGAAACCGGTGTTGATGTATCACAGGCTGATGGCGGCTTTGAATTTTCTTACAGAAGAGATAATCCTGAAGAAAAGGATAATTATTTTGTTGATATCTATAAGTTTAACATGGATATTACAGAAGCAGATATACATTTACAGACAGAAGAAACTGCCGGTTTCAGATTTGCTACAGCAGACGAAATCAAGGTTATCGCTGACAAGGGAGAATTTCTTCATTACGACAGCATAAGGAAGGTTTTTGAATAATTAATTTAAAGACAGGGAGTTTTATATGCTGAAATATCTTAAAAAATACTGGCTTTTTGCCATTCTTGCACCTTTATTCATGGTGGGCGAGGTTCTTGCGGACCTCATTCAGCCTCGTTTAATGAGCACCATCGTGGATGAAGGTGTTTTAGGTTTATCAAATAACGGTGTTGGGAATCTGAATCTTGTACTTACCGAAGGACTTAAGATGATAATATTCGTAATTCTTGGCGGATTATCTGGTATCTTATGTGGTGTGTGTTCTAATATTGCATCACAGAATTTCGGTAATGATCTAAGAAAAGACGCATTCAAAAAGATTATGTCATTCTCATTCGAACAGACTGACAAATTCTCTACAGGTTCGCTTATCACGCGAATTACCAACGATATAACACAGCTTCAGAATTTCATACAGATGAGCATGCGTGGTTTTATAAGGACATTTATGCTTTTTGCTGGCGGCATAATATGCATGTTATCCCTTAACTTAAGCTTTGGTGCAGTAATCGCGTGCGCCCTGCCGCTTGTAACCATATGTGTTATATATTTTCTTTCTAAAGCTAATCCACTTTTTTCCAAGCTTCAGCAGAAGCTCGACAATGTTAATAATGTAATGCAGGAAAATGTATCAGGCTTCCGTGTTGTCAAAGCATATGTTAAAGAAGATTACGAAAAAGAGCGGTTCGGAAAATCCAATGACGATCTTGTAAATACTCAGCTTAATGTGCTGATGATTTTCTCATATATGCAGCCAATTATGAATATTATTCTCAACCTGTCTGTAGTTGCAGTTATCAAGGTCGGTGGTATTCAGGTTTCCAGCGGTTCTGTTACACCAGGTAATGTCATGGCAGCAATTACATATGTCACGCAGTCACTTAATGCGGTTATGCGAATGACTAATATGTTCCAGACTGCTTCAAGAGGTATTGCTTCAGGCAGACGAATTAATGAGGTGCTTGACTGCGAGCCTTCTATCAAAAACGGTTCATTTGACGGAAAACCTTCTGTTAAGGGTAAGATTGAATTTAAAAATGTAACATTTGCATATCCATTAACTGGCGATAAGAAGATTCTTGATAATATTAATCTTGTTATCAATCCCGGCGAAACTATCGGTATTCTTGGTGAAACCGGCTGCGGTAAAACAAGCCTTATTAACCTGATTCCAAGATTCTATGATGTATGCGAAGGAAGCGTGCTTGTTGATGATATTGATGTCAGGGAATATAACCTTAAGAATCTGCGTGAGCGTATATCTGTCGCTCTGCAGAAAAGTGAAATATTCCAGAGCACTATTAAAGAGAACATCCAGTGGGGCCGTGAAAACGCAACTAACAATGACATTGCAAATGCAGCTTCTATCGCACAGGCTATGGAATTCATCAGTACTTCAACAGACGGATTTGATACTCTTGTGACACAGCAGGGAACCAGTCTTTCCGGAGGTCAGAAACAGAGAATTGCCATAAGCCGTACAATTCTTAAACAATCTGAGATTATTATATTTGATGATGCAACCAGTGCACTTGATTTAAAGACGGAAGCCAGCCTTTATTCAATGCTTAAAAATGCTTATCCGGACACTACCAAGATTATTATTGCACAGAGAATTGCCTCTGTTAAAGATGCTGACAGAATTGTAATTCTTGATGACGGACATATAAGTGCTGTCGGCACTCATTACGAACTGCTCAAAAACAGTGCTATATATCAGGATATATATAATTCGCAGTTGAATAAGAAATAATAAGGAGATAGAGATATTATGGCTGAGGATAAGAATACTTCACAGGTAAATATGAGAATTCCCGGCATGAAGGGAGGACCCAGAAACAGAGGTGCCGTTGTTGAAAAGCCTGTCAACGGTAAAGAAACATTTATGCGCCTTATGCAGTATTTTGCTAAAGAAATACCTGTAATTACTGCTCTTTTTATTGCCGTAGTTGTAATGGTTGTATGCTCCGTCTATGCTCCAAAGCTTCAGAGTCAGGCAATTGATTATATTTCTTTAAGAAAATTTAATAATTTAAATCATATACTTATCTTCATGTTAGTGGTATACATAATATACAGTATATGCACATTTATACAGACAAGATTAAGTGCCATACTAAGTCAGAGAATTGTTAAGCACATGAGACAGGATCTTTTTGATAAGATTGTCGGCATGTCTGTCAAGTATCTTGATCAGCATTCACATGGCGACATTATGAGCCGTATGACTAACGATGTTGAGAATATCTCTAACACTGTATCACAATCTATGAGTTCGTTATTCTCAGGTATTCTTACTATTATTGGAACTGTCATTATGATGGTGGTTTTGTCTCCGCAGCTTGCATTATGTTCCTGCACAACAGTGATTCTTACTATATTTGCAACTAAGAATTTATCTAAAGCCATGAGGAAATTCTATTCCAGACGGCAGGTTCTTTTAGGACAGCTTAATGGTACTGTTGAGGAGATGGTCACTGGTATCAAGACTGTCACAGCATTTGACAGACAGGAAAATGTATGCAGTGATTTTAATAATACATCTGATGAACTTACCAGGGTTGGTATTAAAGCCGAGATTCTTGGCGGCTCTATGGGACCTGTAATGAATGTCATTAACAATACCGGCTTCGTCATTATTGCAGGGGCTGGAGGATATTTTGCTATTAAAGGATATGTATCCATCGGAGTAATATCAGCATTTATCGTATATGCCAAGCAGTTTGGCAGACCTATTGACGAGCTTGCCAATATATGGGGGCAGATTCAGACTGCAATAGCCGGAGCTGAAAGAGTATTTGCTGTTCTTGATGAACCTTCAGAGGATAAATCAGGTGAATTTACAATGGATAATTCTACCGGCAACATTGAATTTAATCATGTTGATTTCTCCTATATACCGGGGAAACAGGTATTATATGATTTCAACCTTAAGGTTAAAGCCGGACAGAAGGTTGCACTTGTAGGAAGCACGGGAAGCGGTAAGACTACCGTTGTCAATCTTCTTATGAGATTCTACGATATTGACAATGGCAGTATAACTATTGACGGTGTTAATATTAAAGATATAAGCTGTGAGAATCTCAGGAAGAATACTGCCATTGTATTACAGGATACTGTTCTTTTTGCTGATACTGTAAAGAATAATCTTTTATATTCAAGACAGGATGCAACAGATACTGAAATAATCGCTGCTGCGAAGAAGGCTAACTGCCATAATATGATTATGCATCTTCCTGGCGGATATGATTCTGTGCTTGCTAAAGACGGACAGAATCTGTCACAGGGACAGCGCCAGTTACTATCAATTGCAAGAGCATTTGTTGCCAGTCCTAAGATACTTATACTTGATGAAGCAACCTCAAGTGTTGATACACGAACAGAAAAAAGGATTCAGGATGCAATGACTAATCTTATGAAGAACAGAACAAGCCTTATTATTGCGCACCGGCTGTCAACTATTAAAGACGCTGATGTCATAGTTGTTATGGATAATGGAAGAGTTGTCGAGACTGGTAATCATGAGACTCTGCTTGCTGCTAAAGGCAGATATTATGAGCTGTATATGACACAGTTTGCTGGAAAAGCAATCTGATTATTAAGACAAGGAGATAAGGAAAATTATGGGAAATCGCAAGCATATGAGAACCGAAAAGAAAACAGCCGTAAAAAACAGTTTTGGGCGGCTTCTGGCTACAGGTATATTTGTACTTATCCAGGTTTCATGGCTTGCTTATCTTTTATTATATTTTTACACGGACTATGCATGGATTTCATTATTAAGCACATTTATTGCAATTATTCTTGTGCTTAAGATATACGGAACATCTACTAATTCAGCCATGAAAATGCCATGGATAATTGTGATTCTTGCATTTCCTATACTTGGTATACTTATTTATCTGCTTTTTGGACGTTCCATTGTTACCAGAAATGTAAAGAAAAGATTTAATTCAATAGAAGAATCCTATAAAAAATCTCTTTCTCAGGATGAAAACATTCTTAATGAGGTTAAAGATAAAGATATCTATATATATAACCAGTTCCATTATCTGAGTAATCATGAAGGATATCCTGTATATAAGAATACGGATATTGAATTCTATTCCATAGGTGAGGAAGGTCTTGAAGCACAGCTTAAAGAACTTGAAAAAGCTGAGAAGTTCATATTTATGGAATATCATGCTATTGAGGAAGCTTCAAGCTTCGACAGAATTAAAGATGTACTTATAAGAAAAGCTGCCGCAGGCGTTGAAGTCAGATTATTCTATGATGATGTAGGAAGTATTTTCTTCCTTAACAAGGATTTCATCAAAGAAATGCGTGCAAATGGCATTGACTGCCGCGTATTCAATCCTATTAAGCTTGCATTTAATATGTTTATGAATAACCGTGACCACAGAAAAATTACCGTAATTGACGGTAAGGTCGGATTCACAGGAGGTTATAATCTTGCTGACGAGTACTTTAACATAACACACCCATATGGTGAGTGGAAAGATACCGGTCTTAAGCTGACCGGCGATGCCGTTAAGACTCTTACAATGCTTTTTCTTTCCATGTGGAATTCTATTAAGAAAACAGATGAGCCACAGGATGATTATATCAAATATATTAAAGCATCTGACTATGGCTACAAGGCTGTTAATAATAATCAGTATGTTGTTCCTTACGCCGACAGTCCACTTAATGACAACAGGGTTGCTGAAAATGTTTATCTAAATATTATTAAGAGCGCCAAGCGTTATCTTTACATTACGACACCATATCTGCTTATTACAGAAGAAATGTCCAGAGAGCTTGCAATGGCAGCAATGAGAGGTGTTGATGTAAGAATTGTAACTCCCGGTATTCCTGATAAGAAGCTTACTTACAGTCTCACAAGATCATATTATGCAGATCTCGTAAGATACGGCGTAAGAATATACGAATACACACCGGGCTTCATTCATGCAAAACAGTGGGTAAGCGATGGAGAAGTATCTGTTGTCGGCACAATCAACATGGACTTCAGAAGTCTTTACCTTCACTTTGAAAATGCTGCATATGTATATGGCAAGGAAACTGCTGCTGACATACTTAATGATTTCTACAACATTTTCAGAAGAAGTGAGGAAGTAACCGACAAGTACATCAATAAGCCGAGAATCTTGAGAATCGGACAATGTATATTAAGACTGGTTGCACCTTTGTTCTAATTGGTGTATATTCATATTTGCTAATAAACATTTAACAAGGAGAAGTAATGAGAGAAGAAACTGTAACCGTGAAAATCGACCACCCATTAGGAAGCACTGATGAAGATAACCCCTCGGTGGTCTATCCTATTAATTGTGGCTATGTAGATGTCGAAAGAACAGCCGGATTTTCTGAGCTTGATAAACAGAGAGTTTATCTGTTAGGTGTAGATGTTGCCGTTGATGAATATATCGGCGAGCTTATTGCTGTAGCAAGACGCCGTGATGATCCTGAAGCAGTCTGGATAATAGCACCTGAAAATATATCTTACACAATCCAGCAGATTGAAGAAATGATATATTTCGAAGAACAGTATTACGACAGTTTTGTTGAAATAGTTGACGAGGAATTATGGGATGCCTATGATGAGAATGAAAAGCTGTTAGGTTTCGATTTAAAAAGAAGCCAGGCAAAATCTTTACCTGATGGTGTATATCATGTCATTGTCAATGTCTATACTATGACTAAGGATGGTAAGCTTCTTACGACAGAACGTTCACGAAATAAAACATACCCTCTTAAGTGGGAAGTTACAGGTGGTTCTATACTTAAAGGTGAAACAGCGGCTGAAGGTGCGGTTCGTGAGTTATATGAAGAGACTGGCATTAAGATTTCTACTGAAGACCTCATTGTACTTTACAGCTATGTGGATAAGCCTAAGCATGCCATATATCACAGTTACCTTAATTTAATAGAAAAAGAAGTCCATGTTACCCTTCAGGAAGGAGAAACCATGGACTACATGTATGTTCCGTATAAGGAATTTGATGAGCTTGTTAATTCTGACAGATTCGTTCCATCAGAACAGCGACGCTATAAGAATCAGGCCGTCTTTACGATGCTTTCACGATTCATTCCTGATTCAGCGGCTTCTACATAAGCAATTCCATATGTTCCTGGACCTACATGAGTTCCAACAGAACAGCCAATAGAGCTTACACAAACATTTCCATTAACATCAGATATATAAGTAAGACTCTTATTAATAAATGTTTCTAAGGATTCAGAGCAGTTGATATGACCAAACATGAAATCTCTTGTAAGACTTAATCCGTCTTTGGTGAGCTTATCATGCATAAGTTTTTCAGCTGCTTTTTTTCCTCTTGTTTTTCCAATCACAACAACTTTTCCATCTTCAATACTTACAACCGGTGTTATATGAAGCATTGTTCCTGCAAATGCAGCAGCTCCTGAAAGTCTGCCACCCATTTTAAGATATTTAAGTGAACCAACAACTGCTGTAAGCTTGATGTATTTTGACATCTCTGTACATGCAGCAGCGATATCAGCCGCATTTACACCAGCATCTCTTAACTTTACTGCCTCTCTGATTAGGAGGGCTGTTCCAATCGAAGCACTTCTTGAATCTACCATGTATAGTTTCTTTCCTGTTTCTTCTTCAACATCTAAAGCAGCAAGGCAGGCACTCTGATATGTTCCTGATAAATCAGAAGATATGAATATTCCAAGTACATCATCTCCGGCAGCAACAGCTTCATTAAATACTTTCATGAATGTATCAGGGCTTGGCTGTGAAGTCTTAGGTAATTCGTCACATTCAGCAAGTCTTGTATAAAATTCCTCGTGTGTTATCTCAACTCCGTCTAAGAATTCTTCATTCCCAAACCTTACAGATATAGGAACAATCTGAATCCCCATTTTTCTTGCATCTTCTTTAGATATATCACATGTGCTGTCAGCAATAATTCTTAACATAATCATTCTCCTTTAAAGATTTTGATATACTTTGATATTCAAAGTTTCTTGTTGAATGTTATCATTTAACTGAATAATTGTCAAGGGTATTTTGATATTCAAAGTTTTAATCAGGAATTCTTGAATAAAAATATGTGATTTAAATATCATCATGTGTTTTTTTCGTATTTATATATACACAGAATTGATA